>VFQP010000325.1_pt1 | contig 106409 bp, 79 predicted proteins | sample 3512351 | NCBI WGS metagenome assembly VFQP01 (sample SAMN10412372, study PRJNA504923) | tailings metagenome | isolation source: Relicate 1 Philex TSF1 revegetated site | place: Philippines: Tuba, Benguet | collected 2017-08-29
TTTTCGTAAATTTAATTACTTTGAAGAATTAGCTAACTCTTGTGCGTAACATGAGTTACTAAAATACATCTCAAAGTCTTTGCGAACGGTGGGGTCGGCGTTTTCGTTGATAGTTAAAGAAGCAGAAGTATGCTGAATAAAAACTTGACACATACCTACCCTTAGCTCTTTGAGTTGGGGTAACGCTCTCAGCACTTCGTCCGTAATAAGATGAAACCCTCGTGAGCGTTCTCTAAGTTGTAATCGTTGTTGAAAAATTTTCATCGTGTCCGAATAGTGGCTACGCAAATATGCCATGTGGAGCATACTACAAGTCTACGCTTTTACACTTGGGCTTCCAATTACACTAGTACCTTTGTAATAGTCCGTCCCTTTGGTGATGAAGGCTGCTTTTTAGATTTAATTTGAGTTTTATTGCTATTTTTTTCCTTCAACTGTTTAATGAAAGTGCTAATAGCTAATTGTTCTTCTTTTGGCAACGGGTCGTTTTGACTACCGACAAAGTCCACGTCTAGTTCTGTTGCTTTCCTTTTCATTTTGGGAAGTAGTTTTAATGCTGCAATAGTATCAATAATCATAATTCTCCCACCAACATGTATTGCACCTAAACTATCAATGTAATGCTGTATAAGCTGTGTTTTAGAAAAAAATGCTATGTTTCCTTCATGTCCTCGTTGAAATGAAAGTTTACAAGCAAATGCTACTAAATTTCCAGGAACTCCAGCATAAACTTTTGCTTTTCTTTTATTGAAGGGAGCACTTTCAACAAGATGCATATAAACATGGTCTGACTTCACTTCAAGGCTTATTAAGCCTTGGATTATCTGTTGATTATTAACAATTGTCAGTTTATATACTTCTCTTTCTGGCTGTTTATACTCAAATTTCCAGTCAAACTGCCATTGGTTCTTTTTCGTTACCTTTTTAAGGTCAACAAGAGATACAATAGAGATTTCTGTAGTAAAGCTATCTCCTGTTATGACATTTTCAATTGAGTTGGTTAGTTTGTCAACCTCAAAATCAAGTCCTCTCTCTTTTGTTTTTTTCACATTACGAATTTATAAAAAATAAGTTTGTTGAACAAGTAGACTTATCATTGCTAGCAATGCTCTCCCCTATTCATCTTAAAACCTTCGAGTCATCTTAATTCCTAAACGCTGTAGGAGTCAGGTTAGTTTGTTTTTTGAAAAAGTGGTTAAAGTGCGCGGGTTCTTCAAAACCCAAACAATCACTTATCTGAGAAATATTCCAATCAGTATGCTTGAGAAGGGTCTTGGCTTCGCTCGCTAAGCGCTCTGCGATATGTCCAGTGGTAGTTTTGCCAGTACTTAGCTTAATGGCACGATTGAGGTGATTGACGTGGACATTGAGCTGACTAGCAAAGTCTTTGGCCGACCGCAACGAAAATTTTTGTGAGGGAGATTCTATCGGAAATTGTCGTTCAAGCAATTCCGTAAACACATTGGTAAGTCGCGTATTGGCATCAATGTTTTGGTATAATCTTTCGGAAGGCTGCATTTTCAACGCATAATGAACCATCTCCATGATATAATTTCGAATCAAATCATACTTGAAACGATAGTCGGATTGAAGCTCCTCTAGCATTTTCTCAAAAACCTGAGCCACATTTTTATCTTGCATCTCGTTGAGTGGATACGCAGGCTTTCCTCCAACGGCGTACATGGGCAATTCACGGAGGTTATTGCGCATGTATTCACTAAAAAACTCCTCTCTGAAAATACAAAAAAAACCACTGCGAGTATCATCAAGAGGCTGCATCGTGTAGGGGACTTGCGGATTGAAAAACAACAGCGTTGTTCCCTCCACTTCCAAACTTTTGTCGGCATAGTGGTACACAAAATGCCCCCGAATCAATGATATTTTATAATAATCACGTCGAGCATATTGTATCGGTGCTTTTCCAACTTTATGATAATCTTCGAGTCGAAAAGCATTAAAATGCCCTAAATCCCGCGACAAATTAGGCGGGATTTCGTTTAGCTTGTGCCGGTAAAAATCCTCTAACGTTTCAGTTTTTGACATAAGGGTACATTTTTGATAACAAAAATAAACTAAGGCTTCCACAGAAAACTAGCCGTACCTTTACCAAGTAATAGTTTTGGTAAAGATACGGCAACGTATTAGAAAACAGGTTAACGAAACAGTAACCTATTTCCAACGACAATTTTCTTTATACCTTACGGTCAGCACTTTGACGCTCAATCATCCACCCGGGGTATTCGGGAGCTAGTTTGCTAATTTCGTCCAACTGAGCAAGCTCGTCTGCTGTAAGCTGTACTTCTGTGGCTTTTAGATTATCATCTAATTGAGTAGTATTTTTGGCTCCGATAATGACACTCGTCACCACTGACTGGTGTAAAAGCCAAGCCAATGCAATCTGCGCAACCGAAACACCCTTGCCTTTTGCGATGGTTTGCATCACGTCTATGATATCATAAGCTTTTTCTTTATTGACTGGCGGAAAGTCAAAATTTGCCCGGCGCGCATTTTCAGGAGTTTCGTGGCGTCCATATTTACCACTCAGCAGCCCTCCTGCCAATGGACTCCAGACCATCAAACCTACTTTTTGATCTTGTAAAAGTGGCACAATTTCTCGTTCTAAATCCCGACCTGCTATCGTATAATAAGCTTGTAGGGAGATAAATTTAGCGAATTGTTTTTGCTCAGAAATCCCTAGCGCTTTCATGATATGCCAAGCCGCCAAATTGCTACATCCAATATAACGCACTTTTCCGCTACTTACCACACTGTCGAGAGCGGCGAGGGTTTCTTCGAACGGAGTAAGAGGGTCAAAACCGTGAATTTGGTACAAATCAATGTAATCCAACTGAAGGCGTTGAAGGCTTTCGTCGACTTGCTGTAAAATATGTTTGCGACTCAAACCCGATTCATTGACTCCCGCACCCATTTTCCCACGGACTTTGGTAGCAATAACGAATTCGTCACGGTGTAGCCCTAAATTGCGAATAGCCGCCCCAGTCATTTTTTCACTTAATCCTTCGCTATACACGTTGGCAGTATCGATAAAATTGATACCAGCATCTACCGATTTTTTCACTAAAGCATCTACTTCATCCTGGGGCAGGGTTCCGATGGCAGTCCACATTCCTTTTCCGCCAAAAGTCATTGTTCCGAGGCATAATTCTGAGACTTTAAGCCCCGTATTTCCTAACAAATTGTATTTCATGGTAATTGTATGATTTTGTGTGCAATAAATTCAATAAGTCTTACGATATACTCCATTTGATTTCAAACCATTATCAAAAACAAACATAAGTATTTAGAAGACCTCTTCAAAAAGCACCTCCTGCATGCTCGGCGGTGCTTTTTGATGTCACAAAAGTACACTGTGAAGGTACCTATTTGTTTGCCTGAATCAAACGGATACTTGTAAAATTCAAACAATTGATAGATAGTCCGAATTTAGGAGAAAAAACAGCATGACTCATCCCTAAGACTGGCATTTGTAAAAAGGAAAGCTATCATAATTACTATCATAAACATAAAAAACCTTCTGTTTACATTTGAGCGATTATACCTACTCAAATACAAATCAGAAGGTTTTTTAGAAATCATCATAGCTTGCCCCAAACTGTCATTTGGGGCAAATTTGGTATTGCGTCTCCGACGCAAAGTATACAAACTCAACAGTTTATATTACTCCACCACGCGCACGCCCACATAGGAGGAAGCATTGCATAGCTTGCCCCAAACTGTCATTTGGGGCAAATTTGGTATTGCGTCTCCGACGCAAAGTATACAAACTCAACAGTTTATATTACTCCACCACGCGCACGCCCACATAGGAGGAAGCATTGCATAGCTTGCCCCAAACTGTCATTTGGGGCAAATTTGGTATTGCGTCTCCGACGCAAAGCATACAAGCTCAACAGTTTATACTACTCTACTACACGCACGCCTACGTAAGAAGAAGCATTGCCAGAACAAAAAACTTTATGTACGGCTTTCTGAAAGTCGCTGGCGTCGGCTTTATAAATATTGACAAACTTTTGGGGATTTCGATCTACCAATGGAAACCACGTACTCTGCACCTGCACCATTATTTTATGACCTTTTTTGAAACGGTGAGCCGCATCTTGCATATCAAACTTCACGTGTTCTATTTTGCCAGGTTTCATAGGTTCGGGCGTTGTGAAGCTATTTCTGAATTTTGCCCGCATCACTTCACCACGAACCAACAACTGAAAGCCGCCCATAGCTTTACGGGGATTTTCGGGGCTGTCGTTGGGAGCATTACCAGGATAAACATCAATCAGTTTGACCACAAAATCAGCATCTGTTCCGGTCGTTGAGACAAACAAATCAGCAAATACATTTCCCGAAATGGTCACATCTTCGGTCAAGACATCCGATTCGTACACCAACACATCGGGGCGCTGCGACGCAAAACGCTGGTCTTCATACATAAAATCACTTCCCCTAATCACCCGAATCTCAGATGTATAAGGAACAGGTTTGGAAGGGTCGCTGGTATATTCATTGTAAGCAGGTTCTTTGCCTTTTGAAGCGGGGGGATTAAACGACAACTTGCCATCTGCATGAAAATACAATTTTTTCTCCACCGAATTTTTGGGCGGCCATTGGTCATAAGTACGCCATTCGTTGGCACCCGTTTCAAAAATATAAGCTTCGGGCAATTGGGGGTCTGGAGTATCTTTTAGGTGATGGTTAAAAAATGGCAATTCAATATTTTTTTGGTAAAACTCACTCGTAGCCGACCCAAAACGAATATGACCTAATGATTCGCCTTTGCCTCGCGCCCAGCCTCCGTGAATCCACGGCCCCATCACCAAGCGATTGGAAGACGAAGGGCTGTTTTTTTCGATACCTTCATAAGCCTTCAACGGCCCGTACAAATCTTCTTGGTCAAACCACCCTCCTACTACCATTACAGCAGGTTTTACGTTTTTTAGGTGCGGTACAGGTGTACGAGATTGCCAAAACTCGTTGTAGGTCTCATTTTCCATCAACTGATTCCAGATGCGATTTTCACCTTTAAAGATTTTTTCGTTTACATTTTTTAACGGCCCTAGTTTCATATAAAACTCATACCCATCTGGCGTACCATAAGCCGAATACCCTGGACGGCCTTTGGGTGAAGGCAACGGTCGAGGAGCTCCGTAAGAAGAAATAAACGAAAAAGTCCCCATCAAGAAAAAGGCGCCATTGTGGTGGCGGTCGTCGCCCATAAACCAATCGGTGACAGGTGCTTGCGGAGAAGCCGCCTTCAACGCAGGGTGGGATTCGATGGTCGTCATGGTCGTATAATAACCCGGCGCCGAAATCCCCCACGTACCCACACGGCCATTGTTTCCTTCTACGTTTTTGATAAGCCAATCGATGGTATCATAGGCATCCGAGCTTTCGTCGTTGTCGGTTGCATTTTTCTTTTTAGAAATAAAGGGGCGATAAGCTTCAAAATCCCCCTCCGACATATATTTGCCGCGCACATCCTGATACACAAAAATGTAACCATCACGGGCAAAAAGCATCGAAGGACCCAGAGCAGTTTTATATAAAGTGTCTCCATAAGGTGCCACACTATAGGGAGTCCGATTGAGCATGATCGGAAATTTTTTCCCGTTAGCTACTTCTTTTGGGACATATATAGAAGTAAAGAGCTTGACACCATCCCTCATCGGAATCATGCGTTCCATTTTGGTGTAATTTTTACGGATATACACCGAATCTGCATTGATTTTCGGGGTTTGTGCCAGAGCGACTTGCATCAAACCTAGCATTAATAACGAAAGAACTAACTTCATTTGATTTTTTTGAAAGTGATGAAGAAAAACACGTGTACAATAACCTATTTGATGCATAAAAACGAGGAAATTAGGATGTATTACAGAAGGTTTTGGCTCTAACAAAGAATAAAAAGTTTAGGGAGAGTTCTCTCTTTTTCGGCTATGAAAATACAAAACGAGGCCGATAATCCCATTATTTTTTACTAAAAACGAAAAAGCCCTCACCAAGAGGGCCAGTATTTTTAGAGAATAATCTAGGAAATCAAAGCAAAACATGGTTTTTGGGTTGGATAGGTTTGGGGATGTTTGAGTCTCCTATCATCTGAAGCATATCAATCTCAATAGTGCGGCAGATGGTCAGCATCGGAATATCATTATGCAAGCCTTCAAAGGGATTTTCAGAATAATCACCAATCATCTCCATCACCACATAAATCCACCCTATAATCACCCCAACGGGTACACTCAACCATACATAGGCATCTCCTAATTTTTTAAATTCACCCACAATGCCAAACGGAAGTAGAAAGACAAAAATGCAGACAAACACAAAACTAAAAGTGGCGTATTTTCTAGGAAAAGGGAAATTTTTGATTCGTTCAGCCTTTCCCTGTTCATCATAAAAGCTATTTAAGACCTCTTGCAAAGTTGTTTGCTGCATCATATTGATGGCTTTTCTATCGTAAAGCAATTGTACTTGTTGTGTTTGCTTATCTAATAGTTGTGTTGCTTTATTGTGGAATCCTTCTAAGCTATTTTTTTCTTCTTTTGAAAGATAATTATTACGGGCTATTTCATCTAGCTCTTCTTTGAAATGATGAAAGAATTTATCCCGTCGAATCTGATTAAAACTTCCAAATGCCCAACTCAAACTTACATGCTCCCACTGTGTGGGTCTCAACAACTGTTCGCGAAATTGATACAGATATGCAATATGCCGATACACAATCTGTTTTCTAATTTCCATGTTAAAATCCTGATTGACTTCATCTGACCGAAAATTTTTAATCGTTGTTGCAAGCTTTCGGCTATTGTTTGTCATTGCACCCCATATTTTCCGAGCTTCCCAAAGCCTATCATAAGATTGGTTGTTTTTGAAACCAACATAAAATGCTACGGCTGTACCAATTAGCGAAAGAGGCAACCAAGGCAAAGTGATAAATACCCAATCTGTAAAATAATAGAGAGAAGTAACCAATAGCATCCATCCTGTAAGCCACGGCAGGTGATGTCCGGTAAACTCATAAATTGATTTTAGCGAAAGTGTTTTCCTAACAATCATGTCTTTAGTTGACGATTAATCTTACTTTAGTACTTACTTTCCAATACAAAAAGTAATTAATATTGAAAATCAGATACTTACAAAAAATAGGTACAAATAGGATACAAAATCAACATAAACTTAAGAAAATACACCTTTCTTGTAACAACCAAACTATACTTTAAACCACCTGTTTTACAAGTACGTTTTTTATTTTGTCCTTCAACTTCTCTCAATCTCATACCTGTAAACCACCTGTTTTTAGTGATAAGTTCACAACTGCCCCAAAGAGCGTTTTAGCACATTTTCTCTTTGTTGGTAATTATCACCCTAATCAATCCGTTTTTGTTCGATTTTGAGGCATTTTTAGGGCTTTTTTTAGTTGCTCCACCAATCATAAGCAACTGATTTACTTATTATTAAAGGAAAGTTGCAAACTATCCCCCCCTATGTCATTTTTGCCAACATATTTCTATGGCAGGGCATCGGGTAGAAAAACAAAAACCGATAGACTTTTACCTACCCCCTCCCCCTGTTGTGTACCAAACCTTTGGGTTTCCTCATAGCTTGAAAAAAGAGATAACTATTTACATGACTTTTCCGATGTCATACACGCGTGTATTGACCGTGTTAAAATCTTCTACAGCTCAGGAAAGGTTTTTTTAGAACAACAAAAACTCAGGTTTTATTAGGTTTTACCGCTTAAAAGTTCAATTAAATCTTTTTCGGTGAGAGGGGGCGTAGTTGCTTCGCTCAGTCCTAAACTTTGGGGGGTGTGTTCTTTCCATGTCGGTACATATCCCTTTGGGGGGAGTTCGTCCCATTGGTGGGGAAACCGCAAACGAAAATCTTTGTATTGATACAGTGGCAAATAATCGGCTAAATCAAGGCCGTTTTTACGTTCTTCGTCGGTGGCTACCTGCTCTAAAAAGTCCGATACCTTCCAACGTCCCCCGCTTAGTTTGTCAGCTCTTTCTTTCCAAAGGTCGTATGCTTTGAGGTCAGGCCACAAAATCACATTACGGCCTCTCAATGATTTGCAGCGTTCAGCGGTTAGATAGTTCAATGCCCCCGCTGCTAACCATACATACTGAGGGAAGTACAGACTTGCAATAATGGCAGTCTTTGGGGCTTCCACTACACATACTATTTTGTTCAGTTCTGACTTTAAAAGATGTTCCCCAAACAAACACCCTACTTTGTTTTCTTGCTTGAGGTAGTCAGCTAACCAAACGGGCTGCTGTGGCTTTTTTTGCATGATAGTATGCACCCATGTAGTACGGTTTTTGGTTTCACCGTCGGCCTGTACATCTTTAATAGTGTGGCCTTTATGGTCAAAACATTTGATTTGTCCAGCCCTCACATTTGCGTTTAGGTCAATGTACCAAAACACGGTTGCACCCTGCCAACGGCTCGACGTTCCTATCTGATAACGGTTTACTAATACTTCCGTATCGGACGCATCAAAAAGCGTGTGTAAGTAACTGACAAAGTTGTTTTGGTGGTAGGCTTTTAAACTTGCCTCTTTTACTTCATTTGGAATCCCGAAAGCGTTCGGGACAGGCTTTGGCGGTGGTGGTGTGGTTTTATTCATAGGTGAGGGTTTCCAGTAAATTGGACGGTTAGCACGTTCGGCTTCCCTCATAGTATTGGCATAACCGTCTTTGTAGGGATTTAACTCATACCCACAACTATTGACGCGTTCACATTTGCCGTACTGTGGCGGTAATAGTTCGCCTGTCTGCGTATCAACATAGGGCGTAAAGATTCGTTTATGGTCACAACTCGGACACGTTACACGGTCGGACGGGCTTTTGTATCTTTTGAATTGATAGCGAAATTGATAGCGATAGTCTGACATGATAAAAAGCTATTTGAGTAACCCAACCAAACCAATATCATATTAGACACTTGGTTTGGTTGGGTGGGTTTTAATCCTGATTTTCTGTGGCTTCAATGGGTGTAAGTTGGTAGGTAGTAGCTTTACCACTGGCTCTATGCACCTGTAAATAACAAGACCTTCCAGCCGTATCGGTCAAAACCCATTCTTTGCCCTTTGCTTGAATTTCGGACAACCTTTCTAAAATAGTATTTTTGCTTAATTCGGTTCTTTCCCTCAGATGCGAAATTAAAACAGCCTGCACGACGGGGGTAGTACCCAAAAAGTCTTCCAGCATTTCGGCAACATCGTTGGCATCGTAGCGACGATTTGAACCTAAAACGCTTTCCCTCATTTCAGCGGGGGCAAGTATCAAGCCTTCAGCTTCAGGACTATAAGTCAAATACAGCGATTCGGGGCGTTTAATGCTCCGTACTTTCAGGTAACGTAGTCTTATTACGTCGGTGTCGTTTCCGTTACTGTCACGTACAAAACCAATCTGAAAAAATGTACTTGCTTTGTTGGCAAACTCCGTACCTAAATGCCCACGGGCTTTTTCACTTCCTGGGTTTTCGTGAATCACTCCCAAAATTGTGGCGTTCTCGTTTTCACAAAGATTATTGAGGAAGTCGCAAAGGGTTAAACTGTCTTTGGCGTCATTGAAGTCAGAAACACAATCTGTAAGCACGTCTAACACACAAAAAATGTGCAAGCCTGTTTGTGTCCGAACATATCGCAAATATTCCTGTACTGCATCTAAACGGCTCTTTCTTTCAATAGTCTTTATACTTGTAAAATAGAAGTCCGAAACATCGCTGTAAGGCTCAAAACCTGCCTTTTTTCGTATGCCTTGAATCATTACAGGCAGTTCTTCTTTTGTATTACGTTCGGTGTCAATATACACCAGCGCAAAGCGTTCCAAAGGGTTTTTTTTATAGCCCAAATACTTATTTTCTGGATGATGTTTCATACTGGAAATGACCAACGAAGCAAGCATTTCGGCATAATGCGATTTGTGCGAACCAAAACGGCCTTGTATCCCTACCAGCGTACTACGTCGGATAATAGACAATTCATCGCGGGAAACGATTGGCGGGGTGAAAATTACCTTTTGCGCGGCTTTCTCTTTGATTTGGGAACTGTTACTTTGTAACCTCTCTAATAACGTCGCAGGCTTATTTACTTCTGCTTCCAGCTTCTCAATATGCCTATCTATGCCGCTTGAAAAATCATCATTTTTTTGTATCTTTGGAGAGTCTAGTTTCAAAGAATTAGGGGGAGTTTGTGGGTTATCGGCCATTTTTCACCCCCTTTCTTTTTAAGTAATTATCGGCCTCGGCAGCGGTTTCTACATACGTCTTTTTACGGCCTTCCTTCAACCAAAGGTCTATTTCAGACTTTAGAAAATAAAGTTTTTTCCCTCGCTTATGTACTGGTATAACCCCGCTATGTACCCATCCATATATAGTAGGTTTTTTAGCTTTGTCGGGTAGGTAATCACAAAGCTCGGATAAGTCAAACCAGCGTTCTGGCTCTTCGGGTTGCGACTTTTGAAGCAACAAGGCTTTTAGCTCTTTTACTTCTTGGTGGAGTTGGTAAACCGCCTGTGGCAGTTCATCGAAAGAAAATTTGATTTGGTGTGTCATAATGTAAAAATTATTATGGCACAATAGTAATTATGGGTTTTACGGGTAAAAAGGTGGGTTTTACGGGTTTTTATTTTTTTTTATATTATCTTGTTATTGCTTTGTACAATTCATCATAAGTCATTGATTTAAAGCATTTTAAAACCTTAATAAGTTCTAAATAATTTTTATTTTTTTTTAACTTAATCCCTTCTTTGTGATGGTCTTTATAAATCTGCCGTAAAATAGGGGCAAATCTTGTTTTACAACTAGCTTGGACACTTATTGTACCAGCGTGTATTTTTTCTTCACTCCCCTCAAAAAATCTCGTGATTAACTGAGTGAATCTTTGAAAATCTTCTTCGGTTCGAAACACATATTTCCAACCCTCTCTATCTACCTCAGCAATCCTTTCCTCAATAGACTTATATATATCACTTTTTTCTGTTTTTACGGAAATTTTGAGTTCAGGAAGTCCAGAAGATAAACCAACTAAGGAAGGTTCAGAATTATTGACCGCAGCTTTCATCTGTTTAGACTCATTTTCTCGCAACCAATGTTGCTTACAAAACTCTTTTTCTGGTGTATCTTCGGGATAATTCAAAAACTCCTTCTCAATCAATTTCATTATCAAGTTATGATTAGGAGTATTGGAACTTTCAGCAACTGGATAACCTCCTACCTCAAATTTAAGTAGCATTCCATACAAAATATGCCTTACTTTATCATTGATAGATAACAATTTTAAATGTGTTATCACAGAATGGGGCTTGGATTCATTTGTTCTTATATAAATACGCTGTTGCCACATCAAGTTTAAAAACGCTAGTGGCTCAATAAATCCTCTTCGGCTACCTACCTGAAAATATTTCCTCACAGGCAAGACCAAACCTTTTTGGTTTGCGATATTGTCCACATTATGATAAAAATCCCAATCATATTTTGTACTAATCTCTTCAAAGTCCTTAGCGTTATATGTATATGTTTGGGGCAGTTCTTCTAAAATGATATATTCACTATTGGTATTACCGTGTAAGACTTTACTATTGTGGCAATATTTTTTCTCTGGCGTATCTCCTGTGTATCGTAAAAAAGCTTCTTCAATCAATAGTAAGCAAATCCCATCTCCCTTTCTACTATTTATTTCTATGACAGGATAACCATTATAAAACTTTAATATAAACCCAAACAATACGTGCCTTTGTTCTTCTGTGATAGGCAAACTTTCATAATGCTTCAATGTACTATAGGGTTTTTTACGATTACTTTCTAAAAAGTCTATCTGCTCCCATAGTAAGTTCATAAATTGCAATGAATCCATAAAACCAGCTCTTTCCCCTGTCTCAAAGTATTCTTTTGTTGGGATAATGAATCCATTTACTATATCATCACTTGAATTACCTACATTGAAATAGTAATCCCAATCATTATTTGCTAAATAGTTTTGAGGCGAAAAAATTGGTCTTTTTATGCTAGTTTCTATAGATAAGGTAGAGATAAATTCAGGATAATTTTTCCATTTTTTATTTAGTTCAGCTAATATTTCGGTTTCATGTTTAGCAACAAATTCACTTATCTGTTTTTGTTCAGTCATAACCCATCCTCTAACTTCGCAAAATGAGTTAAGCAGAGGCTTGATAGGCATACCCATACCAACACCTTTGAAAAATTCAATTCCATCAAGTGTTAAGAATTCAATATCTCCCCCCTGAATATCTTCTATTCTTAGTGCGTTTAACTCATGTATTATATATTTAAGCTGTGGAGTCTGCTTCTGAAACCTATTAGTATCAACTATCATACCCCTTATAACATCAAGAAAAACATTGGCTAAATTCGGGTCATATCCTTTTAACTTCCTTTTTATATATTCCATTACCTTCAATGGTTCATTACTAAACAAATGAATATTAGTACATATATGAAAAGGTATCTCTAAAAATTCGCAAGTTATTAAAAGCTCTCCCTCCGACAAACTTAGTTCGGGGTTTAAGGTTATATTTTTAAGAATAGACTGCGTTATTTTTTCTTTTATATAGGAAAAAATTTCTAAGTTAGGGGCATAAGATGATAAAACCTTAAATAAAAGTTTTGCATCATTAATATCTTTTTGAAGCTCTTCGTGTTCCATTATTAATATTATGAGGAGAAAGAGAAAATTTCAACATCTATTTCAATAAACGGCTTATCCATCTATCTTTTATACTTTAAAGCTAAGTTACTGTTTTATATTGCCCACTGCTTTGCTTAGTTACTCAAAACTCACTTTTGGCAACCCTTCCACTATGTCCACCGTTTGAACACTTACGTTGATAATGCTTAACAGCAAATCCAATATGTAACGGGGTTGGTTATGCTCGGTAGCCCAATCGTTAGGGTTATTAGTAATGCCGCTATCGGCATGAGTGGTGATTTGGTAGCGTTCCATTACCCATTCAATGGCACTTTTGCCATTCACTACATACTCATACGCCTTTGCAGGTATATTTTCAACCGTTATTTGGCTATTGTAGATAATAGTATCTTTTTGCCCTTTTTTCGGGAAACGCATTTTATCTACTCGGTAATTCCGATATTCCAATTCATCTTTACCTGCTTGTTTCAATGCCCCGCTTATGCTCAATGGATTGTACACCGTTATTACTTCGGGGTGTGGCGGTACGCTTTCATAATTCAAATGTAACTCTGCCAGTTTACGCCCTGATTTGCTGAATGCCCAAAAATCTCTCACATCTTCTACTAAGGGCAAACGAGGCAACATTTTCTTTAAATCGTTGGCAAAGGTTTCTCGGTACTCCTTGCTGTGCAAGAATCCATACACATAGTAGAAAATATCTTCTTTGCTGACATTCTTACCGTATTGCTTTTTGGCTCTTTCTAAAATCCAATCGCTTACGGCATCTCGACGGATATATTTTTCTTCGCTTCCTTCATCAAACAAACTTCTTTGGATAGTGTTATTTTCTTCGTAGTAGTAAAGGGGAAATGCTTGGGTATCTCCGTTAAAATGCAAGTCAGGAATATGGTCAGCAATTAAAACAGAGCCATCTTTATAATTTGCCGAAACACAAATCACCAAATTTTTGAGGGAGGGATTTGGAAATAGTTTGGGGATTTGATATGGCATTTCATTTAGTGCCTTTGAAAAATATAGCAACTGCTTGAAATAAGGGCGATAGTATGCAACTTGAAAATTACCGTCATTCGCATTTATGGGTTTATTTTTTTCAGCATCCCATTCCAATGCTCTTGTCCAACTAATTTTTTTTGAGTTTCTATCAACAAAGTTTTTTATCTCAATTTTGGTTTCTATTGCTTTAATCTCTTTATACTTTTGGCGTTGTTCGTTATAAAAATCAATATGGGTTTGAATGTTAGTTCTGAGTTGTTTCATATTACTGTTATAACACCAAGCGTCTCTTTGTGTTTTTAAGCCATTGCTATAAAAAGGAACAAAAAAGGTGTTTTTATTGGCCTTGTCATCTTTATCACCCAACGGCACAAACGTACTAAAAGCATCATTCCTCAAACTAATCCAATCCCCATGCTCATTGGGTTGCAAGGTTTTTAATTCCAATTTTGGGTTGGTAAAGGCTTTAAAATCATCAACAATTTTTAGTTTTTCTTCTCTGCTTAGGTAATCTCCAATATCGTGGTAGTGAATAACTGCCTTATCTGTTTTTACCGAAGGATTTCTAACTAATAAAGTAATTGCTATGGGTGTACGGCTGCCCATCCCGAATACGTTACCAGCTTCTTTTTGCCTTAATTCTCCACTTGTTCGGGCATTGCCTCTTAAATTAAATACATAGACAGAGGTAAATTCTTTCTCTATAGATTTTCGGAAACCCTCAGAGCTATTACCGTCTAACCATGCCCCGTTTGATACAAAGGCTATGATACCGCCGTTTTTATCCAATCGGTCGGTACTCCAACGGAAGGCTTTGATATAGCTATCATACAATGAGTTTTTGTTAGTAGCCTCTGTTAGTTTTGCATAAGTACTCGCAATACGTTGATTTAGCTTTTCATAGGTTTGGTTTTGTGCGTTATCGTTGGCAGAGGTTTGCCCTACCGAATAAGGCGGATTCCCTATAATGATACGCAACGGGGCTTTTTGTTGGCGTTGTACCCGTTTGGAGTTTTGCGGGAACATTTCAGAAAATAGCTTTTCACCGTCTGCTGTTTCACCCAATTGGAATGTATCTGTCAAACAAATACCCTCAAATGCCTGATAATCCGTTTCACTACCCATCAGGTCGTGAAAAGTGTTTTCAATGTTTACGGCAGCGATATAATACGCCAGCAATACCAACTCGTTGGCGTGTAATTCATTCCTATATTTCCGTTCTAAATCCTCTTTTTTAATTAATCCACTTTGCAGTAATCGGGTCATAAACGTACCCGTACCCGTAAAAGGGTCTAATATATGTATGTTTTCATCGGATATGCTTCGGCCAAATTCTTTAATCAAAATATCGTTTACCGAATGAATAATAAAATCCACTACCGCAAGAGGAGTATAAACAATACCTAGCTTTTCCACCATTTTAGGGAACGCCGTTTTAAAGAACTTATCGTACAACTCAATAATGATGCTTTGTTTACCCTTAGCATTGTCAATACCCGCTGCCCTTGTTTTTACCGATTGGTAGAATTTATCTAAGGTTTCAGCATCCTTTTCCAAACTCTGTTCTTCCAACAAATCCAGCATCTTTTGCATACTTTGGCTCATAGGGTTGTTCTGTACAAAAGAATAGCCCTCAAACAACGCATCAAAAACAGGCTTCGTTATGATATGCTGTGAAAGCATTTCAATAGCTTCGGGCTGTGTGATACTCGGATTGATGTTTTTATGCAAGCCTTTCAGAAAACGCTCAAACGCCTTTTGGTGCTTGGCATTTTCATTAATCAGTTTGGTAATACGTTCGGTTTGGCGGGTGGCAATATCTGCCACCGATTTTGCCCATTGTTCCCAGTATCTCCTATCCCCAACCTTTTTTACCATTTTACCAAACACTACGGTTTGTAATTGCTGGAAATGAATTGACAGTTGTCGAGCTAATTCATTAGAGTTGGTTTGGCCATCGCCCTCGTATTTCCTAATCGGGTTACCATCAGCATCAAAGCCATATTCAGTCCCTCCTACTAATATTTGTTTTGGCTTATTCTTATTCAATTCAATTTGGTTAACGGTAGCTTCAAAGCGGTCATCGTGCGCCCTTAACGCATTAAGTACATCCCAAACCACTTTATATTCCTTGTCGTTGTCCAATGCAATATGGGCTTCAACATCTGACGGAACTACAATGGGAATAATAATATAGCCATACTTTTTATTGGGAGATTTACGCATTACTCGCCCAACCGACTGTACTACATCTACCTGAGAATTACGCGGTGACAAAAACATCACAGCATCTAAAGAAGGAACATCTACACCTTCACTCAAGCAACGAACATTGGTTAATATTTTACATTCTTTTTCTTCTGGTTCTCCTTTTAACCATGATAAGAGTTCATTACGTTTTGCTGAATCCATAGTGCCATCAATATGCTTTGATGAAACATACTGCATTGCCTCTTTTTTTTCGGCGGGTAACTCATTCATGTATGTATCTGCGGCAATACGTAATGCCTCTGTTGTGCTTTTTGATACTTCAATATTTTGACAAAAAGCAACTGCCCTACGCATTGGGGCAGGGTCGGTTTCTTTCATTATGCCCTCATCACCCAAAATCTGCTTTGAAAGGGCATTGATACAACCAATGAGTTTAGAGGGGTCATCTGTATTTATTTTTCCATCTGTAGTACTCAATGCTTTTTGTACAGCAGGCGGTACATCGTTTTCATTTAGCGTTAGAATTAAAACTTTATAATCTGTAAGCAAGCCTTGTTGTACTGCTTCGCCAAACCCTATTTTGTAAATTTCTCCGCCGTAATATTCGGGCATATCCATTGAACACAAATATGCTTCGGCCTGTGCTGCTTTGCTTTTGGTATTATCATCATACAAACGAGGGGTAGCAGTCATATAAAGGCGTTTTTTAGCCTTTATAAATTCGTTATTGTGTACTTTGGTAAACGCGCTTTCATCTTCACCTGCCAACGAAACACCCGTAGTACGGTGGGCTTCATCACAAATAATCAAATCAAATTCACCGTATTGGGGTAACTCGTTACTAAGCACCTTCTGTGCTTTAGCAATTACTTCAATAGATTGGTACGTAGAAAATACCACCGTTAAACCGTTATTGGATTTATGCTCCAATCCTTTGAACTGGTGCAAAATATTCTCCACATTGGTAGAGGCAGGAAACGCCAAATCCACTACTGAACTGGTATCAATATCCTCTAATTGCTTTCTGTTTTTCGTAATTTCAGGGTCGGAACAAATACAAATGGCATTGATAGGCTCTAAAGCATCGGCATACCATTCATTGAGCGTTTGCCCTAATAACGCAATGGAAGGCACTAAAAATAAAATAAAGCCTTTGCCATTGGTTTCGTTTTCAGCAATCCGCAATGAATTAAACGTTTTACCCGTACCACAAGCCATTATCAATTTACCCCGTTCGTGGGTTTTAAAATGCTCATTGGTTTTGGTAAGGGCTAAGGTTTGATGCGGTCTAAGTTGCTTCTTGGCTGTTCTTGCCACTTCACCCGAAATGCCGTTATCCAATTTTCCCCAATCCAAAGGGGCTTCTGTCAAATCAGTAAGGTTAATTCTTGAAACAGGCGGATTTTGGTTTTTAATGGCTTCCTTTGCATTCGTTCCCCAATGGTTAGTAGTAGAAATCCAAAGTCTATGTGCAAAGCCATGCGTTTTTAAATCCTCCCCTCTGAAATGTCGGCTGGAGGTTGAAAGGAAACTATCTACGGCAGGTTTATCAATCGTAGCACTTTCCTGATAGCATTTACATTGTATTGCCCAATAATCGCCTTCGTTAGTCAAGGCTACTAAATCTATACCTGTGTCATTGCCTCCTAAATCCTCCTTACCAGGAAATTCATTCCATAGCCAAACTTTGTTAAACTTATAAGCATATTTAGGGTCGGTGAGCAAATACGCTTTCATTAACCTTTCAAAGCGTTCTCCTTTATCTTTTTCAGAAAATGATATTTTGCGGTATTTTTCTAAAATGGCATTAAATGTATTTGGCATATTCTTCTAAAAATCTATTACAATTTTATTAGTGGCTTCACGTTTCAAGTTATCTACAATCTTAGCATAAATCTGCGTAGTTTTCAATTCACGGTGTCCCAACATTTTGGAAACAGTATAAATGTCCGTTCCTTTTGATAGCTGCAAAGTGGCAAACGTATGTCTAAAACAATGAAAAGTAATTTCTTTACTGATACCTGCGTTTAAAATCCATTCTTTGAGGTGTTTGTTCTCGTAAGCCGAATATTTCAACCCTACAAATACTTTTTGGTGGGGTTCTCCTCTTTCACCCATCAATCCGTACGCCTGTTCAGAAATTGGTAAAACCTCTGTGCCTTTTGTCTTTTGTTGAGTAAACTGAATAGAATACCCTTGTCCTTCAATGGCTTCTATGTTACCCCAAGTAAGATTTTGAATGTCAGAAAATCGCAGACCTGTCAGAGCCGAAAACAAAGCAACTTTTTTCATTAGCGGGTTTCTGCACTCGGTTTGTACCAATCGGTTCAGTTCTTCCAGCGTCAAAAAATTTCGGTGAGTTTCTTCTGGCTTTATTGACGCTACCCTTGCATTGAGGTCATCAGACAAATAACCGTCTTTATAGCCCTGTTTCAAGGCTGCTTTGAACTTATTGAAGTACGATAAAGCTGTATTTTGCGATAGTGTTTCTTTATCGCTTCTGCTACTTTTAGCAGTCAGCAAATATTCTTTGAAGCCATTGCAAAAGCGTTGGTCAAGTTCAGCGAATTTTAGCGAACTTTTAGTAAAGTCTATCAAATAATTGTAAGTTGATACCCAATTATCGTGATTTGACCCATAACGTTTATTAGCAAGCTTTTTAAAATAAGCTATAAAATCCTGCTCCCCTCTTTCTTTTTGTTTGAGTTGTTCTTTCTCAAAATCTGTATAGATTTCAGGTTTGTTCAATTGATTTTTCCGCTTCTGCTTTATCTGCTCTGCCAAAAGCATCATTTGTTTATTATTCTCCTTCTCTATTTGGTTCTTTGGTTTTTCATAAATGTAAATTCCCAAAAATTCGCGACGGGTAGGTTCGCCGCTTTCAGGATGAGGTATAGGTGGGTAAAAATCCAAATACAGGCTTCTACGCCCTTTAGAAATAGGTCTTTGCCGTAGCGTTACTTTCGTTGCCATTGTATTTTACGATTTGGGTGTTTTACTCAACAATTTATCAATTATCTCTTTCGGAACATAGGCATACCAGCCCTTTTTTATTTTGGGAACCTCGTGCCGTTTAATCAAATTTTGTAGCGTCGTTTCTGAAATATTGTATTTGTCCTGAACCTCGGTAATTGTGTAACAGTCCGCAATATCAAACGCCCCTGCATCTATCCATTCCTTTATTTCCTGTACTTGGGTTTGCGGTATGGGTGAGCGGATTGGCTCAGTAAATAGTTCATCAAGGTCGCAACGCCTTACTATGGTTTTCTTTAAAAGAATGTTTGTCGCTTTCAATTTTCCAGTATTGATAAGACTATAAACATTTTGACGGGAACAGCCTATAAGTTTTGATACTTGCGTAACGCTTAAAAATTCTTTAGTCTTTAGTTCTTCAATAGGTTGGGCTTTTACTCTTTGGGTGTGTTTGTTACTTTCCTCAACCTTACCAGCCCTTTTTTTCGCTTTGTATGCTGCACTATTGCAACGGTGTGAACAGTACGTCGTGGTAGTAGTTCGGGCTGTGAACTCATTACCACAATGCTGGCAAATACGTTGTACCTTAATATTGCTACTCATTTGTACTAATGTGTATGAAAGTGTTTAAAAGTGTAAAATTTGTAAAGTAATTGAGGTACAAATTTACCCAAAAAAAATACCGTCTACAGAAACGGTACAAATAAGGTACAAATATAACCTTAATAAACTAATAATAAAACAAAACAACCATTAAGTAAACACAAAATAAAAGCCCTATTATCAGGGCTTTAGCATAATTTGTTAAGTATTTAATATTGGGTTATTTTGGTCGGTTACTTTCCAATACAAAACTTAGAGAAAATATTGGCTAATAAGTCATCATTTACAATTTGGCCTGTGATTTCACCCAAGTGGTGCAATGCCAATCTTATATCTTGTGCTAAAAAATCGCCTGTTATGCCCATATCTAAGCCATTCAAAGCATCGGTAAGGGCTTCTTGGGTTTTGAGCAAATGCTCATAATGTCTCATATTGGTTACTACAGTATCATCGGAGGTCTTAGCAGTCACCACCATAGCAGTCAATGTCTTTTTTAGTTCTTCAATTCCTGCACCTGTTTTGGCTGAAATGGCAACCTCACCCCCTGCCCTTCTCCTTACAGGAGAAGGGGGATAGTCCTCTCCAGAAAGGAGAGGGTTGGGTGAGGTTAAGTCCGCTTTATTCTTCACCCAAAGTACCTTTTTCTCTTCCTCCAACCCCTGCGCTAAATTTTCGACTTCCGCATAAGTTTCTTCTCCATCAAACAACAACAGTACAATATCGGCCTGATTCATAGCGCGTTTAGAACGCTCAATACCCATCGACTCTACTATGTCATCGGTATCGCGGATACCTGCTGTATCTATGATTCTGAATTTAATGCCATCGATGTAAAGTATATCTTCAATTACATCACGCGTAGTACCCGCAATAGCTGTTACGATTGCTTTCTCTTCGTTAAGGAGCGCATTGAGCAGCGTAGATTTGCCCACATTGGGAGCGCCAATTATCGCCACAGGTACGCCTTCTTTGAGGGCATTTCCGAAGTCAAAAGAATCGATAAGCGGCGTAATAGTGCTTTGTAAACTTTGGATGAGCTTGCGAAGGTCGTCACGGTCGGCAAACTCAACATCTTCTTCTCCAAAATCCAACTCCAACTCTACAAGTGAAGCAAAATGGATTAGTTCTTCCCGCAAAGCACTCAATTTTTTAGAAAACCCTCCGCGTAGTTGATTCAAAGCCGTACGGTGACTCGCCGCTGAATCGGCCGCAATAAGGTCGGCTACGGCTTCGGCTTGTACTAGGTCAAATTGGCCATTGAGGAAAGCGCGTTGCGTAAACTCACCTGGTCGAGCCAAACGGGCGCCGTTTTTTACCAACAATTTTAATATTTGACGGATGATATAATCCGAACCGTGACAGGAGATTTCGACGGTATCTTCTTTGGTAAAAGATTTGGGGCTTTTAAAAACCGAAACTAGCACTTCATCTATGATAGTAGCACCTTCGCGAATTGTACCAAAGTGAACCGTATGACTCTCCACTTGGGTAAGGTTTTTACCACGGAAAAGACGATTTACAATTTCAAACGTTCCGGTTCCTGATACCCGTATCACACCCAATGCCCCCACTCCCGTGGCGGTAGCCAAGGCACAGATAGGTTCTTGCTGTATCATCAAAAAGTAGCTAAACGTTTGAAAATAAAGAACATCTTAGAAGTAGCACCATGCCCGACGTTCATATCCAAGGAGTTGACAAGCTCCCACCCTTCTTCGGCCATTTTATTCAATTGGACCTCAATATCTGCCGCATCAAGTTTCATACCCCAAAATCCTCCGGGTTTCAACTCAATGACTTTATATTCAAATTTTGTCATTTGCGCTAAGTTTAAATTTAGGGCAAAGATAAGGATTTCGGTTTTCTTGGCCTAAAAGCATATCCCAATGCTATCCCTGCCGAAATCCCCAAGGTAGTTCCATAATTTCCGGGTCTATTAGGTCTAAAAGTAAACCACTCTGAGCGGAAATTAGAAGCTCCTCCTACATTATCGGTCACCACCAAACCTCTTATTCCTATTCCCATATAAACATCAATAATGACACGCTGTGCCGTTTCCAAGACACAGCCCCATTTGAGATGTGCTGCCGATACTTTTCGATTGGTACGTATGGGCATCTCCTGAAAATAAGCACACGCTCCTGTAGCAGGATTGCATCCTTGGCCTATGCCCATCAGGCTATGGGTAACAACATTTTTGTGATAATACTCAATTGCTAGATAAGCTCCTGTGTTTTTGTCAGTCAGATAGTACCTGATCTGCGTTCTAAAACGCCAAGTTTCGCGATTGGGATAAAGCTCTCTTTGACGAGAATAGATATTGAAAGCATTGTCTCCCCAACCCAACTCTTGCTGCACGCTCCAATGTTTACTGAAAGGTACTTCAACTGCCAAAGTAAGCGAATTTTCGACATCGAAGAGAGTACTTGGAATCGTTTTCAAAAGCAAAGAAGGAGATGCTTGCTCTTGGGCAATGATGTTGTTTGTCCATAGCATCCACCCTACAAGTATCAGCTGTAACCTTCGACATAATCTATTCATGAGTACATTGGTCAAAACCACTAAAATAAAGAAGAAGGGTTATTCAACTTCTATTTTACTAATTAGCTCTAATTTACCTTCATTTTGATAAGAATATTGCAGAAGCCCGCCGTCGCCGGTTACGAGCAAAGTCTTCGGAAGTGGAATCACATCAAAAGATTTTACGTCCGATAAGGTATATTTTAGTGTAGGTTTTGTGGGGTCTTGAATGTCAAATACTTTGAGGCCGTTGTTGCCCTCACACACAAAAAGCTGATTTTCTATCACGCCTAGCCCATAAGGCGTTTGCATAGTTTGGGTATAAACCAACTGAGGGTTTCTTAAGTCTTTAATATCAATTACATCCAAGGAGCTTGTGGAGGTAAACCGGCGGCAATCTACTCCTGCCCGCAATGTAACATAAGCATAATTTCCTTGAACTACCACCGGATCGCAGCTCTGTACATGTCTATATTGTGAAAGAAGCGTAGGCTTTGAAGGTTGTTGATTGTCAAAGATATACATACCGTCATTGGACCCAATAAAAAGGTTGTTTTTATACGGAAAAATAGTTTCCAATCCCATGTTAAGCTCTACGGCGTCTTGTTTTACGGGATTGGTGGGCGTGCTAATGTCGTACACCTGAAGTTGATTGGGCAAAACACAATAAAGGGCATTACCCACAATCGCAAACCGCGCCATCGAACCACCCGTACCTGTTTGTCCGTTGGGAGATATATCGGCACTTTTGTCAGAAGCACACGCAAATACCAAACTCCAAAGCAAAGCAATCCCTAAAGCATATATTACATTTTTCATGATTATTTCCTTTTAAGTAGCCTAACGATAACACTTTGGACGACTCATTTTTACTTTTTCCCAACCGATCACTACCCCTTTAGCTTCATCGATACACTCAAAGTAAGTATTGATATAAGGCGGAAAAGAGTGAAGTGGAAAAGCATTTTCTATTCTTTTCTGAATAGTCACCTGAGTGGGGTCTGAAATATCAAGTACCACAAAATCCCGCCCATTGTCGGCATACATGAGATTGCCTTTCACGGCAATGTCCACATTGCCCGGAATATTTATAAAAGAAAGCTTACGAGGAGAAGCAGGATTAGCATTATCAATAAGATGAATCCCTTTGCCTTGCTCATTTATAAATAGAAAATTACCTTTTACGTATATTTTGCCCGGCTTACGAAGCGGCTGAGGAGCCACGGTAGTTACTTGTTTTATTTGCTCGGCCGAAACATAAATAGGCCGGTAGCCTTCCCCATTAAAAGCAGGTGCTCCAGGAGGAGTAGTATCGGTATCGACAGTACAGCCTACCAAGCTACCCAAACCCATCAACAACCAACGTGCCATAGTTTTCATAGTCAGCCTTTTATAGTTATAAAACTTTTTTCAAAATGCCAGTTTTAATGTCAACTTCCCAGCTTTCGGTCACTACTATTTTATCTTCAATGTCGCGATATTCGATTTCGAGTTTTTCATTGGTAAATTTCAACCACGCAAATCCATTATATCCCACATCTACACGTCTCAAACTCTTACGTTTGCGTTGGTCGTAAAAAACAATCGAATCGGTATCAATTTTAGGAGAATTTATTTCAACGGGCATTCCACCATGCCCGATACACCGCCCATGAATAGGCAACTTTGCTACTTGGGTTTCCCGGTATCCCACCAGACGATGCTCATGTCCCCATATCCACAATACAGGACGTAAAAAACCCCCAAACAGTTGGCTCAACTGCTGTGCAGGTTTGGGAAATGCTTTGCGGAATAACGAAAAAGGCGGATGATGACTCAAAAAGATAATCCCACGGCGGTCGTTAGGATTTTCTAAATGAACTTGATTTTTAAGCCAACTGAGCTGTTCTTTTCTCAAATGACAATCGGGCGGAGAAAGTATTTCAATCAAAGGCCGCTCCACCGACGTATAGCCCGTATCCAAACCAATGATACGCCAATAGTCATTTTCAAGGCAGAAAAAGCCTGCTTTTTGGGTACTCACACGATCTCCTTGCCGTATGCCCATCGTAGGGAGCAACGTTTTAAAAAACGCATCTCCATTAGAGTACATCTCATGGTTGCCAGAAAGCGCCAAACTCCCCCACTTACCGCGCGGCCAAGAAGCCTTAGGACTGATGAAGTTATCGTGTACTTCGGAAGGTGCTCCCACGAAGTAAATATCACCCAAATGAATCGAAAAATCGGGTTTGTGAGCTGCCACAATCGCCCCTATTTTATCAGACTCAGGCGTATCAGAAGCCCAATCTGACAACAGAGCAATCTGTGTAGTCTCGTTTTCAAGTGGCATCTTAAAGACACCCGTCTCCTCACCCACGGGATAATATTGGTAGGCATGACGCGGTCCAAAACGACTTTTGAGATAATGGTACGCAAACCCAAAAATATTAAGCCATAGAAAATCAGTTAGTTTACGGCTGGCGTCGGCATCTTCAGCTACATTTTGGAGTTGGGCATTTTGGGTACGTAGGTGATTTTCAAGTTCCGAATGCCCTACATCTACGTATTCGTTGAGTTCGCGTTTGGTCTTTTCTGCCATTGTTTCTGATTAAAGCTGATTTTTATCAAAGTAAAGTAAATTTTATTACAATCACTTGTCAGTTAAAATGGATAATTCTTTTTTACAAAATGGGTTCTTAGTGGTTATTACAAAACTAAAAATACTAATCAATATTGACAAAAACTATTTTTTTTTATTACTTTGTCAATATAAAACTGGCTCATTATGGAATCTAACTTTGCAGATAGGCTTGTCTCAGCTCGAAAAATGGCAGGAATGTCGTTGCAAGAACTAGCTGATAATTTAGGGGATGTTTCCAAACAAGCCCTACACCAATATGAACAAGGAAAAGCCCGACCCGATAGTGAACGATTGATACGAATCGCTCAAGTGTTGGGGGTTCGAGTCAATTATTTTTTTCGCCCCGAAAAGATTATTCTTCAAAATGTAGAGTTTAGAAAAAAAGTAAAACTTACCAAAACCGAAGAAGAAAAAGTACGCGAACAAACTGTTGATTTTCTGGAAAGATACCATGAATTAGAATCTTTGTTGGATGCACAAATCAAGTTTGAAAACCCAATTGAAGGGACAGTGATTAACTCCTTTGATGACATTGACTCCGCCGCCGAACGGTTACGAGATGCTTGGAAGCTAGGAAGGGACTCCATCGGAAACGTGATTGAAACCCTCGAAAATCGAGGAATTAAAGTATTTCAGGTTTCGGCTCATGAGAGCTTTGATGGATTGTCGGTGATGGGCAACGATAGTCTTGTTATTGTAATCAATACTGTCTTTGATGTAGTAAGACAGCGGTTTACCACTTTACATGAACTAGCTCACTGCGTATTGAAGTTTAACCCCGACCTCTCCGAAAAACAGGTTGAAAAATTCTGTCATGCTTTTGCAGGAGCATTTTTGTTGCCAAAAGAGACTTTTATTGAAGAAATGACCGTACGGCGTCGCTATATTTCTTTAGCAGAATTGGTACAAATAAAAGAGCAATACGGTGTTTCTATTCAAGCTATTATGGCGCGGGCTAAAGCTTTGGGTGTCATCAGCGACAGCGGTTATCAGGATTTTAATATTCTGTTCAGTAAATTAGGCTATCGAAAAAATGAACCTGGACGATACCTTGGACAAGAAAAAGCGCTACGTTTTAAGCAACTACTCTACCGAGCAGCCGCCGAAGAAATCATATCTATGTCGAAAGCGGCGACCTTGAATAATCAGAAGTTAGCGGAGTTTCGGCAGGAATTAACAGGCTTAACACATGGATAGTACTGACACGCTAACCTCTATTGCCATTACCGATGCTAATGTGTTTATTGATTTGATTGAGATTGATACATTATATCTGCTTTTTGAATTGCCCTATACGATTCACACAACGGCGTTTGTAATAGACGAATTAATGGATGTTCAAAAAGCACAAGTAAGTAAGTTCGTCAGTAACAATTTATTAAAAGTTCGAGAATTCGATTCAGGAGAAGTGGCCCATTTACAGCAGGTTGCAATGCAGCATCGAAAACTCTCTGAAACGGATGTATCGGTTCTGGTCTACGCCCGCGAGATAAACGGCACACTTTTGACGAGCGACAACCCTTTGCGCAAAGCCGCTCAAAAAATGAATCTCCGTGTACACGGTATGTTATGGCTTCTGGATGAATGGGTGAATCATGACCTACTAGACACAACCAACGCCGCTACTCATTTGATTTATTTGATGAGCATAAATATGAGATTACCAACCGCAGACTGTGTAGAACTGTTGAGAAAATGGGAGAAGTAAAAACAATTTATCAAAATTAAAACAAAAACAACTCATTGAAAATCAAATATTTAACAAAAACAATCGACACATATCATTATTTTGTATCTATCAAACTTTCAAAATAGTAAACTCTACGCGGCGGTTTTTTTTGCGGGTTTCTTCGATTTCATTACTCGAAACAGGTTTAGTAGAACCCCAGCCTTTGGTCTGAAGTCGCGTTTCGGCAATTCCCTTACTTGTTAAGTACTTTTTTACCTCACCTACGCGCTGTTCGGATAGCTCCATATTTAGCTTAAAATCGCCTTGATTGTCGGTATGGCCTTCGATGAGTATTTCCATCGTAGGATATTTGAGCATCATATCAGCTATTTTGTCTAAGTCAACCAGCGATTCGGGCACCAACTCAAACTTACTTTGTTCAAACATCACCCCGTGAAGCACTATTTTTCTACCTTCTTTGATTGGAACCAATAGGATGTTGCGTTTTATATCTCTAAACCGACGGTCTTTGGATAAATCAACGATTTCGTCGATAGGAAAGAACCCTTCTTTGAGGGCGCTCATTCTGTATGACTCTTGGACGGGCAGGATAATTTTGTACTCGCCTGTCTCAGGGTCATATTCTACCTTAGATACATTCGTATTGTCTTTCAACAAATTAGCGACGATTTCGGTATTGACTGGTTTTTTGGTGTCAGCATCCAACACATTTCCCGAAATAATCGCCACCGGCTCGGGACGAATCGCAGCGTATACTTTAAAGCGGAAAATATCTTCGCCGCCTACTGAGTTTTGCATAGAGCTTACGTAGGCATATTCGCCAGAAGCAGGAATACTCAAAAAACCATCCCATTGAGGCGTATTAATGGCTGGCCCTAGGTTTTCGGGTTGGGTCCATTTAGTCCAACTATCATCAAGGCGGCGACTGATAAAAATATCGCCTCCGCCATATCCTGCATGCCCATAAGAAGTAAAATAAAGTGTTTTGTTGTCGGCAGCGATAAAAGGCGCACTTTCTACTTCGGCCGTATTGACAACCGACCCCATATTGGTGGGTTTGGTCCAAGTTCCGTCATTTTTTAGAAAGCTCACATACAAGTCGCGGTCACCATTGGTATCTTCTCTTTTAACCGACATTACCAGCACATTTCCTCTAGGCGATAGCGCAAACTCGGTATTGTTTTTCTTATCGAGATTATAGATATTTTCAATTTTACATTCTACGGGTGGGTTCCAGCCTGTTTTGTTACGCGTTGCTTTCGAAAGCCCAAATGTCATAGTGCCATCAGGGCGATAGACGTTCATAAGATAGAGCGTTTTTCCGTCGGGCGAAATGCTCACAATAGCATTATTATCAGCGTTATTGATAGGTGCACCCATGTTTTGAGCTTCGCTCCATTTATCGCCCAAACGGGTAGCATACCATACATCTTGATTTTCGGCACCTCCGATATTTTGTTCGTATTTTCCGCGTGTAAAGTAGATTGTTTTACCATCGGGCGAAATAATAGGTGCTACTTCTTGGGCTTTGGTGTTGACATTAGCCCCAATATTTTCTTTTAAAATTTCCTTAGGAGCGTCTTTATAGACATTGATATTGAGTTCAAAAGGCTTAGTAGAATTGTTAAGACCAATCGCATCGATTTGATTATATCCTTTTACTCGCGCGGGATTGAGTACTATTTTGACCGATGCAATCAACATGGTAGTATCAGCCACTGCCAACGCAAGTACTTTCCCTACTTCTGAAGTCACTGTGAGGCCATTTTCAAGCACGGTCATTTCTTTTCCGGCTGGGTCATAGGCATATACCCGCGTAATACAACCTTGATTAAAATTTTCCACAATTAAGATTTGGCGCGCTTTTTGTGGAGTTTCAAAACCAACCCGTATCCATTCTTCTACGTTCGAATCAGCATTGTAAGGCGACCATGCACAAGCCGTTTCGCCAAAAGGAGGGAATGTATTGGGGTAGCCTAGGGCTTGTACTGCACGGTACTCTTGTCCGTGAGTTTCTTTCCTAAATTCCGAAGAAAATCCCACTAACTTGCTGGCCCACTGAATCTCTTGGGCTTGGCTTGTACCAATCGACACTAAAACAAACCACAACCAACCCGCTAGCTTGGTCATCATGAGAGGTGTAAAATTTATTTATGGAGTGTAATATTTCGTAAAAATAAGCAAAAATCATTCCATAAACATGGCTAAAACACCAATCTAATAAGTTTGTTAAAGATATTGAAAGTTCTTTATGTCACTTACGGCCTACATTTCCTAACAACAGCAACCAATCATCATCAAGCGTAGGTGGGATAAGTTCGCGAGTTCCTTTAGGTTTGAAATAGCCTCCAATCCAGCGCTTATTGGTGCGAGGGTTAATCCAAAGCGCCCGGATACTCGTCCCGTTTATTTTTTCTACATTGACTTGAATGCTACGCCCCGTTGGCAAATAAATAGCGGCCATTCGATAATTGGGTAAAACCCCTACTGTGGCATAATCATCTTCTCCAAACTTCCCTCTTCCTTCTACCAATATTTGGCTAGTAGTATCGGCCTTGAACAAATACCATGGCAACGCCCCCATAATTTTAGAAAAATAAGGCATTTGATTAGCTCCCGGAAGGTTGAGCTTTTCTTGCCAGTTGTTTTCAAAAGCCCAAACCGAACTGCCATAACAATGCCCTGCTCCGCCACTTAGCATCGTCCAATAAGCTTGCCGACGTACCACTTGGTCAGTGCCCTCATTTTCGTCTTCATGCTGAGCCTCCCCCAACACAAATGCCCGTCGAGGTATTTTTTGAGCTTCTGCCAAAGCTGATTGGTATACTTGAGGCCTTTGTTCTGGCTGACCTTCTTTTTTATCCCTAAAATAGTTATGAATCATACTGAAATCCAGCCATTTTTCGGTAGGAAGCACGTCGCTACTTGAATGAGTATTGGCAGCATGATAGGTGAGTAATTGGAAAGGTGCCGCGCTTTTTAAACCTTCGGCTATCGCTATTTGTATTTTCTCTTCACGAAGTGGGTCACGGGCACCGCCCATTATCCAGAGTAGATTTTGGTGTTTTTTGAAACGATTGCCTAAGTATTCACCATAAAGCCTCGCTTTTTGTTCTCCATTTTGAAACTGTACTTCATCCCAGCCCGCCAACCAAGCTGGTGCCAATCCTACCAACAGATGTAACTGCGCCGCATGATATAGGATGTCTTCTACGTACTGGAAATACCTTTCGTTGGGAGTGGCAAAATCATTGTTTTTCCCAAAAGGGTGCTCACCATAGGCATTTGCCTGATTAGGGCTAGGCGGCAATAATTGAATAAATAAGGTATTGAAGTTTTTGTTGACCCGATTGCCCATGTATTGTTTAGCATCATCGAGGGTCAACTTATGCAAGAGCATCCATCCTGCATCGGCATTCATTAAAAATGGTCGATAAAAACGATCTACCAAATAGCGGCCATTAGGACTTACTTTGATAGGAAAAATTCCCTGGCTAGTGACCACTACCGAGGAAGGGGACTTTTTTACTGCTTTTTTCTTTTTTTGGGCTAACAAAGTAGGTAATATGCTCCAATAAAGCAGGGCAAAAATGCTTAACAAACGAGCCATAAAGGTTTACATAGATTAGGAAACGGCAAAACTAATAAAAAAAGCCATTGCGTTTTGGGTTTCCTAATCTAAAGAAAGTGCCTTTTTAGGCTATTTAGCCGCCATTCTAATGGCTCCGTCTAAGCGAATCACCTCGCCATTGAGCATTTGATTTTGGATGATATGCTTGGCCAAAGAAGCATATTCTTCGGGTTTTCCTAAGCGCGACGGAAAAGGCACTTGCTGCCCCAATGAGGCTTTGACCTCATCGGACATCCCCATTAGCAAAGGAGTTTCGAAAATTCCTGGCGCAATCGTCATTACTCTAATCCCCATCTTGGCAAACTCTCTCGCTATGGGTAAAGTCATCGATACTATTCCTCCCTTAGAAGCCGAGTAAGCAGCTTGGCCAATCTGACCGTCGAAGGCGGCGACCGAGGCAGTATTGATGATTACTCCACGCTCACCACCTTCTTCTGGTTCGTTGTTTTGAATGACCGCCGCAGCTAGCCTAATGACATTGAATGTTCCGATGAGATTCACAGTTATTACTTTCGAAAATAATTCCAAAGAATGCGGTCCCGTTTTGCCCACTACCCTTTGTGCGGGGCCAATACCTGCACAATTGATAACCCCATGAAGCCCTCCAAAAGCATCTATAGCAATATCGATGGCGTTTTTGATGCTATCTTCGTTTGTTACATCTGTCTGTACAAACAAAGCATTTTCGCCCAGTTCTCCTTCGTTTTCTTCACCAGCAATGGTATTTATATCTACCAATACCGCATTGCCACCACTCTCTACTATCATTTTGGCCGCTGCAGCACCTAACCCTGAAGCGCCACCCGTTACCAAAAAAGTTTTATCTTCAATATTCATTTTAGTCTATGTTTTAAAAACTAGGTTGAACAATTGCCGTCAAAATAGTAACATTATTTCAAAAAACGAATTTCAGGCTCTTCCATCTCTTACACTATTTTCCTTTTGCTGACTGCTTAAAGCATTCTTTGAATCGTTCTCTTATCATAAGTTTTGTGCTTACTACCCCACTTCTAAAATAGATAGTTTGATAATGAACAACTTACAACTATGAGTTTATGCTTCAAATATGCCCAATTCCGTCCCTAAAATTTCTCGTATTAGATACTTTCTACAACTATTTAGCAAGTTTTTGCACGTATTTTGCTTTTCAGTTCGTAGTTTTATGCCTGAAATTAACTCATCCCTCTAAATACTATGGCGTTATTTGATTTGGATATGATCAAGGGGGTCTATGCTCGCATGGGCGAGCGCGTTGACTCCGCACGTAAAGCTGTTGGTCGTCCGCTAACACTTTCTGAAAAAATCCTTTATTCTCACCTTTGGGAAGGCACTCCCTCTAGTCCTTATACTCGTGGCAAAGATTATGTGGACTTTGCCCCAGACCGTGTAGCTATGCAAGATGCTACCGCTCAAATGGCGCTTTTACAGTTTATGCAAGCGGGTCGCCCTAAAGTTGCGGTTCCTTCAACTGTCCATTGCGACCACCTTATCCAAGCCAAAGTAGGTGCCGTAGAAGATTTGAAAATCGCCAATGATAAAAATAAAGAAGTTTACGATTTCTTAGCTTCGGTATCAGATAAATACGGTATTGGCTTCTGGAAAGCAGGAGCGGGTATCATCCACCAAGTAGTATTAGAAAACTACGCTTTTCCAGGTGGTATGATGATTGGTACCGACTCTCACACTCCAAACGCTGGCGGTCTTGGTATGATTGCTATCGGTGTGGGTGGTGCTGATGCTTGTGATGTAATGGCTGGCTTGGCTTGGGAATTGAAAATGCCTAAGCTCATTGGCGTTCACCTTACAGGAAAATTGAGTGGCTGGGTTTCAGCCAAAGATGTTATCTTATGGGTAGCTGGCAAGCTTACTGTAAAAGGTGGAACAGGCTACATCGTAGAATACTTCGGAGAAGGTGCTGATAGCCTTTCAGCTACTGGAAAAGGTACTATTTGTAACATGGGTGCCGAAATCGGAGCTACTACTTCTATCTTTGCTTATGACGAAAAAATGGCCGACTACCTCCGCTCTACTGAGCGTGCAGAAGTAGCCGAAGCTGCTGATGGCATCAAAGAACATCTCCGTTCTGATCCAGAAGTATATGCAAATCCTGCTCCTTATTATGATCAGCTCATCGAGTTGAATTTGTCAGAGTTGGAGCCTTATGTCAATGGTCCTTTTACCCCTGACTTGGCTTGGCCTCTTTCTAAATTCGGACAAGCGGTTAAAGAAAACAATTGGCCTACTCGTTTAGAAGTAGGGCTTATCGGATCATGTACCAACTCTTCTTACGAAGACATGACCCGCTCAGCATCGTTGGCGTCGCAAGCAGCAGCAAAAAAACTCAAAGCCAAGGCAGAGTTTACCATCACTCCAGGTTCGGAGCAAGTTCGTTATACAGCGGAGCGCGACGGTATCTTAGCCCAATTTGAGTCTATTGGAGGAATTGTACTAGCCAATGCCTGCGGACCTTGCATCGGCCAATGGGCTCGTCATATGGATGACCCTACCCGCAAAAACTCCATCATTACTTCATTTAACCGTAACTTTGCCAAACGTAACGACGGCTTTGCAAGCACTCACGCGTTTGTAGCGTCACCCGAAATCGTGACAGCTTTGGCAATTGCGGGTGATTTGACCTTCAACCCCATTACTGATACACTTATCAACGAAGAAGGACAAGCGGTCAAATTGGATGAGCCACAAGGAATCGAATTACCACCAGCCGGATTTGCCGTTGAAGATGCTGGCTATCAAGCCCCTGCCGAAGACGGTAGCAGCGTGCAAGTAATCGTAAGCCCTTCTTCTGATCGCTTACAATTGCTAGAGCCTTTTTCACCTTGGGAAGGTAGCGATATCAAAGGATTGAAACTTTTGATTAAAGCCAAAGGCAAATGTACTACTGACCACATTTCGATGGCAGGACCTTGGTTGAAATACCGTGGTCACTTAGACAATATCTCCAACAATATGCTTATCGGTGCGACCAATTTCTTCAATGAAAAAACTGATAGCGTCAAAAACCAATTGACTGGAGAATATGGTCCTGTACCAGCCGTTCAGCGTGCTTACAAAGCTGCTGGGGTAGGCTCTATCGTGGTAGGTGACGAAAACTACGGTGAAGGTTCATCACGCGAACACGCTGCTATGGAGCCTCGCCACTTAGGAGTGCGCGCTATTTTGGTGCGTTCTTTTGCTCGTATCCACGAAACCAACCTCAAAAAGCAAGGAATGCTTGCGTTGACGTTTGCCAATCCTGCTGACTACGATAAAATCCAAGAAGATGACTCTATCGACATCGTTGGGTTGAATGATTTTGCGCCAGGTATTCCCCTTACAGTAGTGCTCAACCACACTGACGGAACCTCTGAAGCGATTTCAGTAAATCATACTTACAACGAGCAGCAAATTGAGTGGTTTAAAGCTGGTGGTGCGCTCAACATCATCCGCGCTCAAGTTTCTAAATAAGCTAGATCAAACAATTACTTTTTATAGTTGAATAGCGAGGTCAATGACCTCGCTATTTTTTTGTTTCTTTTGCCATTTGCTATCCTTCAGTGGCGCTCTTCTTAATCGCCGCTACAAAGAATATAGCCTTACAAATCGGCGCATAAAAAAAGCTGCCCTAGAGCAGCTTTTCAAGTAAATTTCTATACATAAATATTTTTTACTTGCGATTGGCCTTCCAAGTTACAAAATCAGACATATTAACTTGTCCACGGATTTCACCACTTTTGTTAGCCTCAGTATGTAAATTAACATAGAGCAGACCTGCAAACAATAAATTTTCTTGCTGTTGGTTCAGTGTCCAAGTACCAGAAATTGGAGAGGTAAGTGCAGTTCCAAAATCAAAAATCACAGGCCCCGTTTGATAGCTTTGTCCTGAATGAAAGTGACCCGCAGTAGGAGTAAGTCCAGAATGAGTAATGGTATAAGTGAGGGTTTTAGTATCTTTGTTATAAACCCCTTCCATACGTCCTGTAGCACTACTCTGTACTGGTGGAACTTCATTAGCACCACTTAGCGTCGCTTCAAATTTAACCTCAGGATTGGTGTGTGGCCCCGTGTCTTTACAACCTATCATTACGCCTACCGTAAAAAGGGCGACTAAAATGGGTAAAACTTGTTTCAGTTTTTTCATGGAAATTGCTGCTTTTATTTTGTTTGATTGCAATTTTAGGATTTTATCTGTGAATATACAATATTTTTACAAAAAATCTCACCTACTGTACCGCCCATACGTCAAGTTTTCGGACATACAAAGTTTGGTTTTCCCACCAAATACGGAGCCATTGATCCGACTGACCTATCACAGTCACCTTATTTCCTTGGGCTATCCACTCCTTTACAGGAGCCGCTGCCGAAGGTGCTTCACGCAGATACACCTTTTCTTTATTGACAATACCAATTTGGTAATTATCAGGAAGATTGAGCAGTAAGAGTAGCGTCAGTAGATAAATCACCACTACCCACTTATGACGATTTCTTATGCTTTCTGCCTTTATTTTTTTTTGAATTAACACCCCAAAGGTATAAATCCCCACTACCAACAAAAACAAAGTAAAATAGAGAGAGTATTTTCTAAAAAAAAGAAAGACAAAACTAAAATCATCGACTTCATATCCTTCCAAATTATGAGTAGCTGCAATCTCATTGATTTTGTTAAGGATATTTTGTTGGGGCTGCCGATTGTATATCATACTCAGATAATACAAAGCCTTTGCATAATGGTTCTTTTTTTCGTTTATGAAAGCCAATTTATAATAAATAGTGAGCGGAACGGTAGTGGTATTTTTGAGTTCGGACAAGTATTTTTCATAAAGTGCTTCCGATTCGGCATGTTTGCCCTGCCGAAACAATGAATCTACTTCTTTAAGATTAATGGGCTGTGCTTTTGTTTCGACTATGATACCTATCACAGCCCATCCTAAAAGAAAAAAAACTCTTTTTAGTCTTCGATACAGTTGTCTTATCTTTTTATTGATTTTCAATGTCCTCTTGCTCAGTTGTTGAGTTTTACAAAACCTCCATCAATCAGGTAATCACAACCCGTAATAAATCCTGCTTCATCCGAACATAGATACAACGCCAAAGCCGCGATTTCACTTGGTTTCGCCATTCGCCCGATTGGTTGGGTTTTTGAAAGCTTTTCAAACATTTCTTGCTCTTTTCCTGGATAATTTTTTGCAATAAAACCGTCCACAAAAGGAGTATGCACGCGAGCAGGTGAAAGGCAATTGCAGCGGATATTGTCGTGTAGATAGTCTTTGGCTACTGAGAGTGTCATCGCAATCACGGCACCCTTACTTGTCGAGTAAGCAAAGCGATCGGGAATACCCACCGATGCGGCAATGGATGCAGTATTGAGAATCACCCCTCCACCTTTGGATAAAAAATGCGGAATAATCGCAAAAAGACAATTATACATTCCTTTCACGTTGACATTGATAATACGGTCAAAATCGCTTGCTTGCGTTGTGTGCGCTTTTCCAATATGGGCAATTCCCGCATTATTGACCAATATATCAATCGGATGTTTTTGGGTAATTTCGGTCACTACCTGCATTACGTTCTCTTGATTGGCTACATCCAAAGCATGTGCTTCGGCCTGTAATCCTTGATCGGTGAGTTGGTTGGCTACTTGTTGTGCTTGGTCGATGTTTAGTTCTAAAATATGTACATAGGCACCTTGTTGGGCAAAAAGCTCAGTAATCGCTAGGCCGATTCCGCTAGCTCCACCGGTGACAAGGGCGACTTTATTGGTAAGTGAAAACATAAGGGTTATTTTTTTGCTATTTAAAGCCCCAAAGTTGGTAAAATTACCGCGATTTTGATAACTCCTTTTACATTATCTTCTTCTTCTTCAAAATACTTTCCACCCCTAAAACACTCAAAGTGAAAGGTATAAATTCATTCTTATCGTTACATTTTAATTGGGAAAACAATCTCTTCCTAAAATTAAATTTCACTCCAAATCAGTTAGCTGAGGTATTTCGTATATGAATATGAGTATTAGCCATACACTAAGTTTGTATTGCTATTTTTTAGCTTTTCTATAATATTGCCCTTGAAATTGCATAAATCTATGAGCATTGTAAAGTATCTAATGGGCAGCTGGCTACTATGGGGACTGATGAGCTGCCATTTGAATGATGTTACGCCCTCTACTATTGATGAAGAAATTACTGACTACCAAGGTGATTTCAATCAATCCTATGGCTCCGACCCAAGCCAACGATACGATATTTATTATCCTTATAGCACCAATCAACAACCTTCTGAAGTTTTGATATTGCTCCATGGTGGGGCTTGGGGAGCAGGCGACAAATCTTTTTTACTCCCAACGGTCAGGGCTTTGATGGCGCAGAAAAAAAACCTGACAATCGTTAATGCCAACTACCGACTCACCTCTTCCAAGGGAATCCGTTTGGAGCAGCAGCTCAACGATATAAAACTGCTTATAAACCATTTACACCAAAAAGCAACCAATTTTAATATTACGACAGGCGCTTTTGCAATTGGTGGAGTAAGTGCTGGTGGGCATTTAGCCTTAGAATACGCCTATGCGAGAGATACAACACGCCAAATCAAAGGCGTTGTTGGGATTGTGGCTCCTACTGATTTGTCTTCAGAGCCCCTACGTCAAACAGGGCTTGATTTATCAATTCAACAATTATTGGGAACTACATTTGAGCAAAATCCAGACGCCTACTACAAAGCGAGTCCTTTTTATGCGGCTAAAAGCACCGCGCCTACCACTTTGCTTTTTTACGGTGGCAAAGATGCGGTCGTACCCAGAGAGCAAGGCGAACTTCTAAAGTTCAAACTGACTGCTATGGGAGTCAAACACAGATACTATTTCTATCCCGACGAAACCCACGATTTCACCGCCGAGCTGCTCGCTGATAAAATTATCGCCCTTTTTGCGATGTAATTTATTTAACTACGGTCAGTGTGCCTTTAATGGTTTTATCGGTGAATCTTAATCCATAAAAATACGTCCCTGTAGTTACTCCGTCAGCACACCATTTGAATTTTTTATCGGTAGACGAAAACACCAGCTTACCCCAGCGATTGTAGATATCTACTTGCAAAAATTGGGGTCCACAAGCTACATCCGAAATACCGTCAACGGTAAAACAGTCATTTTTACCATCGTTGTTGGGAGTAATTACATTAGGAATCTTGGATTCTACAATTTGTATATCGGGAATATTGGCCATGCGTAGTGTAACGGCCATAGTATCGGTTTTGACGGGTCCACAACTATTGTCTTCACAAATAAAATTAATGACGAGGTCTTTGCCCGCTAAATCCGCAAATTGGCTGCAAGTAAGCGTCCAATCAAAGCGTGATGTCAAGCGAGGTAAGCCATTTTTAGCATCAAATTTTAAGGAATATTGATTCAAGTTAAATCCTTTCCCTTGGGCGTATAGCTTGAGTTGGTCGGCTTTGTCAAGGTCATCCCCATACACTTCAAAACTGATGGTATTGTCTCCTTCGCTGGTCGGATAAGGTACATTGATAAGTTGATTGGCGGGAAGATTGGTCGATACAGATGGTTTATTATTAGCCCGAGCAAAAGCTTGCAATCGCACTGTTACGGTATCTTTTACTTGCCGGTTACAGCCTACATCTGTTACTATAAAATCGACAACATACTCACGGTCAAGGGCATTACAAGGAGGGTTCCAATTAAAAGGTTGAGTAACGGTTCCTTTTCCAGTACCGTTGCTAAACGACATTCCTACCTGATTCAGCTCAAACCCTCTTCCTTTGGCTTCCAATATCAAATCATCGTTATCCTTATCAGCACCTGTGACTTTGAAAGCCAGATTAGTTCCTTGGGGTATACTAGCTCGATTGTTGGCTAAATCTGTAGAAGCTTCGGGGTTATTGTTGGCGTTTCCTTCAATAAACACCCTCAAACTCAGCGTATCCGTACGTGGTTGAGGGCAGCCGTCATCACTCACCACGATAGCTACAACAAGAGGCGTATTGTTTCGACTTTCAAGACATTTTTCGAAGCATATCTGGGCTTTAAGGGTATCTGTGGTAGATTTGGTAGTATAAGTTACGGGATTGACGGTGACACTTTTATCATCAAAATTCACCCCTATCGTTTTGATAGAGAGGCGTTGATTCGCATCACCATCGGTTATCATGATATCCAAGCACTTAGATTGATCGCGTTTGATAGTCAAAAGCTCACCCTTTTTATAAAAGTTTATCTTTCCAGCTTCTCGAAACAATGCCACAGGACTAGCATTTTGGGGACAATCCACCACTTTCAACTGAAACTCTCGCCTCACTGCCCCAATCCGTACTCCTTTGCGGTATTCTTCAATCAGCACCGCAAATACATATAATCCAAGACGCGAGGCCGTGACACCTAGCATTCCCGTTTGGGGATTGATGTACAAAGAGGGGTCTCCAGGAATCATATTTTGATTATTAATCCCTGCCACCCATTCTACCTCAGGGTAAGCACTGCTTCCACGAGCCACTGGCTCAGGATTGCTTGAGCTACTGTAGCCTGCCCAAGGCTTAGTAAGCGAATAAACGAGGCTATCGCCATCGGCATCTTTACCACTAAAATCAAAAGTGAAGGGACGATTGAGACAAATATAATCTCCTTTGAGCTCTTCAAATTTAGGAGAAGAGTTGGTGTAAGGTTGCCCGTTTTGAATCAAAGCCGGAAATTCTGTGTAAAAAGTTTCACCAGTATTTGCAGGATTCTGAATATTGGAAATGACACGATTACGACAACACCTCTCCCAAACAATATAATATCCTCGAGCATCATCAAAATTTTGAGCATTTAATATTACTTCCGACGAATAACGTATTAATAAAGTTTGTAAATCGCCGCTATTGTTACCACATACAGGATTACTGTAACTGATAAGTTTGCGAGTGGTTTTCGGCAATTCGATGCCTCCCATCGCTTGGTTGTCTGATTTTCTAAAAAAGTAAAGGCGAATGGTATTGGTTTCGGCGGCAGCATTGGCATTGGCTTGATCAAAGTAAAGATTAAGCCCTAAATAAAAACGGTTGGTAGAACGGTTGGTGGGATAAAACTCTATTTCCCCTCCTACTATGTGCGAAGCATTACTTATCAAAGGAATCAAAAACAAAATCCATAATACTCCAAGTATAATTTTTTTCATAAGGTTTTAGGGCTAAAGTTCTCGTTGTATTTTTGTCGCTTCACTTATCTTACGCCTCATCTACTTTACGCAACAATCCAGCTTCACGTTGCTTACAGTATGAGAACAAGAGATTGGTTGGGCATGGGATAACGGTATACACAAAATTCGGATGAAAAATTACAAAAAAAATAAACAAGTAGTTGAGAATCTTCTCATAGAAGATTTTGCAGCAGAGGGAAAATGTATCGGACGCCACAATGGCGCGGTGGTTTTTATCGAAGGCAATGCCGCCCCCGGTGACGTAGTAGATGTAGAAATTCTCAATTTTAAAAAGAAGAAATTTTACGAAGCAAAGGTCATTCAAACCCACTCGTATTCAGACAAAAGAGCGGAAGCATTTTGTGATTATTTCGGGACTTGTGGTGGCTGCAAATGGCAGCATATCAAATATGAAGAACAACTTCAATTCAAATGGCAGCAAGTAAGCGATCATTTACACCGTATTGCGAAGGTAGCTCTTCCTCCTATTGAGCCGATTTTACCTTCCGAAAAAACTACTTTTTACCGTAATAAATTAGAGTTTACTTTCTCTAATCTGCGCTGGTTTACGCTTGATGAAATCAATTCGGGAACTGAGCTGGAGCGTAATGCCTTGGGCTTTCATATCCCTAAACGCTTCGACCGCATTCTCGATATTGAAAAATGCTATCTCCAACCCGACCCTTCCAACGAAATCCGTAATCAATTGAGAAATTTTGCCCTCCAAAAGGGATTTCGGTTTTATGACCAAAAAAATAACGTAGGCTTTGTAAGAAACGTAATCTTGCGAACCGCCAATACGGGCGACGTAATGGTAATTGTACAATTTGCCGAACCTAATCAGTCTGATATAGACGCCACAATGGCATTTTTGGCCGAGAATTTTCCACAAATCTCTTCTCTACAATACATCATCAATACCAAAGGAAACGACTCCTATTATGATCAAGAGGTGGTTTTGTACGCTGGCAAACCCTACATTGAGGAGCGTATGGAAGATTTAGTTTTTAGGGTAGGGCCCAAATCATTTTACCAAACCAACTCCGACCAAGCCTACGAATTGTACAAAGTAGCGCGGGAGTTTGCCCAATTGACAGGCCAAGAACACGTATATGACCTTTATACTGGGACGGGGACAATTGCCAATTTTGTGGCCAAACAAGCCAAAGCCGTAGTCGGCGTAGAATACGTTCCTGAAGCGATTGAAGATGCCAAAATCAATTCCGAAATCAACGGCATTCATAATACGAAGTTTTATGCGGGTGATATGAAAAATGTCCTGAATGAAGCATTTATTACCCAAAACGGCCACCCAGATGTCGTGATTACCGACCCGCCACGCGCAGGTATGGATGAGCCTGTAGTGCGTACACTTCTGCGTATGGAACCTACGAAGATTGTATATGTGAGCTGCAATTCGGCCACTCAGGCGCGCGATTTGGCATGGTTAGATGAAAAATACGCCGTGAAGCGTGTGCGTCCAGTAGATATGTTTCCGCATACGCACCACGTCGAAAATGTGGTGATGCTGGAGAAAAAATAAACATAACCCCGGCAACGTTCTAAACGTTGCCGGGGTTGAACGTGGGTTTGGCATGGCTAGATGAAAAATATGCCGTGAAGCGCGTGCGCCCCGTAGATATGTTTCCGCATACGCACCACGTCGAAAATATGGTGGTGCTGGAGAAAAAATAAACTAAACCCCGGCAACGTTTAGAACGTTGCCGGGGTTGAACGTTGCCAAGGTTAAAACAACAAATCCCTGACACAATAGTATCGGGGATTAATGTGAATCAAACCTATCGTTATCAAACCTTAAAATTATCTTACATTCTAGGAGGCTAACCCCGGCAACGTTTGGAACGTTGCCAGGGTTTAATTTACTGATACATCAACCAAGCCATAGCTTCGCAAGCCTTATTAGCTTTGAAACGAATCCAGCGGGCTTGAAAATCTTTGCCAAAAGTATGTTCAAAGGTTTCACCAGGTTTTACCGTTACTTCTTTGTACGTCATCCAAGGACCATGACCAATTGGCTCTACTTCTATGGTGAAAGTGATTGCGTCGGTAGCTTTATGCGAAAGCTTGAGGCTTTTTTTATCATAAAAACCAATCAAATAAGGATCAGAAGGTGTATTGGCTATCACTTGGCTATTTTTCCAAGGCCCACCTTGTCCAGTAGGTTTGCCCAATTTCCAAAGATCATCGATAGTTCCTGCCCATACTTTGGCTTTACCATCAGCCGAGGCAATGATATGATTACTGTTGGGGGTTTGGGCATCCAAACCCGTCAAAACAAACAATCCACGGTAAGAAGCATAATCATGGATAGTCAATGAATGAGACGCCACAGGTCTCATTTTAGCAAAGCCATCGGCATTTTCGGCGGGAAGTTCATAAAAAGTGCCGTGTACATTCATCAAGTCACGCTCCGTGGCTACTTCCCGACAAATCCGCAATGACGCACTATTTGTTTTTGGAGTAAATGCTTCACTGCCTTTAGGTAAACGCCAGCGACGCCCTGCATCATCTACTATCAACACAGAAGCCTCATCTATGGTGACTACGTCTTTGGGAATCGCAAATTCTTTGCGAATAAACTGAGCCGTAGCAGCATCATCTTTACGAATCAGGTTAAGCGCACTATCCAATTCATAATAGCCGCTTTCGCTAAATTGTCCATTCACAAAATCTCCGGCCAAAACGCCCAATTGACGACGATTTTTTCCCAAACCATACAAAAGCCCCGCTTTATAATTGGTAGTATTGATATTGCTTAGTCCGTCAAATATTTTGTCTTTAGCAGTAGTAAAACGGCTTTCATCCGTGTAATTAAAATTGATAGTAGCCGTGGTAGCTTTGTTGGTTTTTACCCGAATCCACTCCCCTACTTCAGAAGCCGCAAAAGAAACAGAAGCTCCTTGCCCTGCTTTTACGGAAGCTGTTTTTAGAGATTTCCAGCTTCCTTTGCCGTTGGTATCTACTTCAAAAGTAAAAGTCACATCTTCAGCCCCCGCATTGTTTATCCAAGCGATGCGCTGCTTCCAGCCTGCAAACAAAAACGGATCAGAAGCCACATTTGCCTCTACTTTGTCATTGAGCCAAATCGCACCTTGGGCAGTATTAGGACCCAATTGATCAGGCATATTAATAGATGTAAACCAAAGATTTGAATTTGATTGTCCTGGTCCTTCGATATTGCCTTTCGCTTTGCGTTTGTTCAAAAACTCTTTTTGGGCTGAGTCATCACAACCAAATACGAGGCCATTTTGCCAACGAGTGTAGTCTCCGATTACTTTCAAATAAGCCGAACGGGGGCGAATACCAGCGGTATTTTTAGAAGAAAATGTCTGAGGAAAACGCCAAAACATACCATGCATAGTCATCAAGTAGTCAGGGGCTTGGGCTGTGCCAATATCTCTGATACGTGGCCATTCGGTATTCCACCCATGCGCCCCATCATAGCTATGACTTGCCTTAGGAAGCCTAAAAAATGACCATTTCCCACTATCACGTACCGCTAAAAGTACCGAGCGATGATCCCAGCCTGTAGCCCAAATAGGATCAGTTTCAGGGTTTTTGTTGCCATAAATGCCCCCTGGCCCTGTTACTTCCACAAACTGATTACGACGAACTACCTTCCAATCTTTACCGTTCCATTCGGCCAAAACACCTGCTTCAATGTCAAATTGTTTCAATGCCTGTGGGCCAGATTCACCGTTATTGGAATACACCATTACACCTTGCCCTGAGTACAGCCCCTTTCCATGTGCACCGGGCAAAAGCATGCCGTTGTGATTGTTGGCGACGTCGTTTTCTTTTTTGTTTTTAACGTTTCCGTCTTGGTACAAAAGTTTGGATTCCAAGGTTTTTACATCTACCTCATAAAAACCTTCTTCCATAGTTCCGTAATAAATCTTGGAAGCAGGCGAAAAAAGGTGACGAGCATTGCCAGTATGACGCCCCGGCATCTGAGTATAAGGAATCGTCCTGACATTTCCGTTGCTTCCAATAGCATAAGGGCCAATAAAAAGTTGATTGCTTTCGGCATGAACCATGCGATTGGCAGGCGTCCCGCCGATGCTTTCCGAACGAATGGTTTTGTGCAAATCAGGAGTGATTTCGTAAAGCTTATCCGAAGACCCAAAGGGTAAATGCGGCCCATAGGTAATGACCCAAAGCTTTCCGGCCCAAGGTACTACCGCGCCCGTGCCGCATTCTCCTTCGTTGTTATAATAAGCAAGGTGTGGATAGATGCCGCTGATTTGTCGGTAGGATGATTTGGGCTGGGCTTGGGCCAAGCCACAAGCCAAAACGGCCGTTGCCATTCCTACCGTAAGAGATTTGAAGTCTAATGTGTACATATTAAAGATGAGTTATTTAAAAGTAAAATAAGCGGTCCCAACACAATCTTTATCGGCCACTAATCTTATCCATTTAGGATTAAAGGATTCTGGGAAATCGATACTTTTACTTTCTTTTGGATTGACTGTGATGGTCTGGAATTTTCGATAATTTCCGTCTCCAACGATATCCGCTTCGAGGTCAAATTTGACTGAAATGCTGCTATTGTGCCACAAATTCAGCGATTTGTTGTTGAAGTTAAAAGTAAAAAATGGATCCGAAGGTTGTCCTTTTTTGATTTCCGAATCTAGCCACACACCGCCTTCTCCCTGCAATTTGCCAAAACTCCATAGGTCGTCTGTTTTGCCAAACCATAGACCCGCTTGAGGTTGACCCGCCAAAGGATTGTTGTCGATGCCACTATTAAAACGCATCGGAGTAGCTTGATTTCCCCCTAATACGAGCATTCCACGCCAACTGCAAAAATCAGGAATGATACGAAGGTGGGAAGAAATAGGCTTAATAGCCCAAAGCTGATTGCCGTAAGTGTGGTATCCAATTTCGTAAAATAAACCGTGGCAATCCATCAAGGCGCGTTCGGTCTCTACTTCACGGATTCGCATCCATTCGGTACAACTCGTTTCGTCAAAAGTACGGCTGCCTTTGGGCAGTCGGTAGCGCTTCCATTCTTTAGTAGAAGGGAAATAGACATTCATCAACACCGAGGCTTTGTCCCAACCCGTCGCAATCATAGGTTGACCAAAAGAGCCCGCACTCCATACTTCCGTAAAAGCCGTTTTTTCAAGAATTTTCCAAGTGTTTCCGTCCCATTCGGCCAGCCGCCCAGCCGACCAAGAGCCATTGTAGTCTTTTTCGTTGTAGCTATTGTTGGTTACTACCACTCTTCCGTGTTTGGTAAATCCCGACTTAAAATGTGGTTTTGACCCGACAGGTTCGTCCAGTTCTTTCATAAGATTGAAAAGCTGTTTTGTTTCTAAGGTAGTCACATCCGTTTCAAAAAACTCGCCTTCCATCGACAAAAAATAAACCTTTTTGGTGGGTTCTGTCAAGTGGGCCATAGTAGCAGCCAAGCGGTATTTTTTTACTCCTTCAATGAGCCTCACATTGCCGAGCGTATCAACCACATACGGCCCAATAATCAACTGATGCGTAGAAGCATGAATGAAACGATTGGCATACGTCCCTACGATACTCTCGGCTCGTTTTTTCAGCTCCATTTTATCATTGATTTCATACAATCCTGTCCCTGAACCCGTTGGCGTCATGTGGGCTACATAAGTAATAATCCACAATCGATTGGCCCAAGGCATCAGGCCGCCCGTACCTGCCTCAGTGCGAGGGCTATGATTGGCAACCATCGCCAAGTTTGGAAAGACTCCACTTACCGAAGGAGCATTTTGGGCGTAAGATTGCAAGGCACAAAACAGCCCTACAACAAAATATTTGAAAAAATTTTGTTTCATTTTCTTAAACGATATGGAGAAGGAATAGATAATTAAAGCGAGCCTGCTAAAAGCAGAGGCAGGCTCGCTAAAAAGCAAAATCAATAGCCGTCGTTTTGCTTCATGTTGGAATTGATTTGAATCTCAGCCGTAGGAATAGGCCATAAGTACTGCCGGTCGTTCCAAGTAGTAGGTACTAGATTTTTGATAAGACCCGTCTTCTCCATTTCACTAAAGTCAGGAGTACCGTCTTCATCAATTCTAGGCGTACCCGGAAAAAACCAGAGATTTTTGTCTACTACTTTACTACGTAAATCTACGGGGTCTAGCATGCCATAAATAGGGCGATTCAAAACTTTGCCTGCAATCCTCCAACGCACTATATCCATATATCGAAGACCTTCAAAGGCCAACTCCATACGTCGTTCCATGCGCAATTCACGCCGTAGTTCGGCTTGGTTGGTAGTGGTGATAGCAGGGTAAGATGTAGTAGCCGTAAGCGCCACTTTGTAGGCTCTTGCTCTCACAGAGTTGATAGCATCCAATACTGATTTATCTATTTGGTTTTGCTCAATTTTGGCCTCAGCATACATCAACAATACATCGGCATATCTAATGATAATTTGCTCAGGTTCTATCAAACGACCATTGAGCAACCAAGAATCATCGACTCCTTTTTTCCAAACCAAACCATTGAATGACGCAAATTGCGCATTCGCTCGGTTGTCGTTGTTGGTGACTTTCGTATTGGTACTGGTGCGAGTAACTTGCAGCGCATTGGGGTGCGGATCATATATAAATCCTAAGTGAGGCTGCCCAAACTCAACAATGGTAGCCGTGCAACGAGGGTCGCGGTTTTTGAAGGGGTTACGTGGGTCATAGAGCGGCGACTTGTCAATGGTTTTCCCGTCGGTGCAGAGATACGAACAAAACAAATCCCATGAAGGGTTGGCTGCGGCAAAGCCGCCCGAATTACGGCTAATGATATCGGACGTAACTCCTGTAGTTACTTTCAATTCGAGCGAACGAGGCAATGAAAAGATAACCTCTCTTGAATTTTTGGTGCTTTGCAAAAACAAATTAGCGTAGTCGGAATGCAAAACATATTGATTCAAGTCCATGCAAGCTTTGGCGGCGTCGCTAGCTATTGCGTAATCTTTTTCGTAGAGAGCAAAACGTGCTTTCAAGGCCATTGCGACACCTTTGGTAGCACGCTTTACGGCCGAAGCAGCATAACTCGTCGGCAAATTGGCAATGGCATAATCAAAATCTTCGTAGATTTTGGCACTCACCGTTTTCTTATCGGTACGGCCTTTGGTGTAAGCATCTTCGATACTGATGACATCATCACTATACACTACATCGCCAAATTTATTGACCAATTTGGCATATTGACCTGCACGGTGCAGACGAGCTTCAGCTAAGTATACATCCAATTTTGCTTGGTTTACTTTAGCTTTGGTTTCGGCGCTATTCAAAGCCGCAATCGCTCTATTAGCCCGAGCAATAGCCTTGTAGGAATTGCGCCAAAGCGTGGTCGAAAAAGCCCATTGACTCGTCACTGTCCCAGATTTGACAGGCGTGAGAGTTTGACGATAGAAACCATCATCAGAGAGGTAATTGACGCTTGTACCGTCTTCGTCCCATTGCCAAAAATCAATGCGATAGAGGTCGTTGAGAGCTAGTTGGATTTCGGTTTCGTTGGAATACCACTTTTCAGCCGACGGCTCCGCAAGTGGATAAAGGTCAAGGGAATTTTGGCAGGAAGCTAACAACAGTAAGCTAAGGGCTGCGGTATATATATTTTTTTTCATTGCAAATCAAAGGGTTACATTAAAAACCAATCGTAAATCCACCCAATACGGTTGTCACTATCCCAAAACCTTCGGGGTCCCAACCTTTGGGGTATTTGTTGAGGGTAAATACGTCGGTAGCATTGAGATATACCCGAATATTGTTTGAGAGAATCTTACGCGAAATTCGCTGCGGAATGGTATAGCCTAAGGTGATGTTTTTCAAACGGAAATAACCTCCATTAAACAACCAAAAATCAGACATGGCACGGTTTAGTCCCTTGTTGGTCTCTGTAAATCTTGGGTATTTGGCAGCTAAATTTTGTTCAGTTGTATTATTAGCACTCCAAGTATTTCCGTCTAAATATACAGGGAATACGCCCCAGTTTTCGGCATTATAATCAGTATAAGACAATAGCGAGGTGTTTTGGTAACCTATGCCTTGGAAAGTTACTCCCAAATCAAACCCACTATAATCTAGCTTAATATTACCGCCATACATCCATTGTGGTTGGGAATTACCTAACAATACACGGTCATACTCTGGCGAAATTTTGCCATCAGGTACACCGTTAGGGCCGCTGATGTCGGTGTATTTCATATCACCTACTTTTACGTTGGTGTTGATTTTGGGAGAATTATTGACATCTTCTTGGGTTTGGTAAATTCCTTCTGAACGATAGCCGTACCACTCGTCAAATTGACTTCCCAACTTTTTGATACGGTCGCCTAAAAATTCAGTTCCACCCAAATCTCCCATGATAGATTTAAACTGAGACAAGTTGAAAGAAGCCGAGTAACGTAGCTTGCCGATGTTATCGGTCCAACCCAAATCCAAATCAATGCCTTTGGTAGTCATGATTCCCGTATTTTGGTTAGGATTTTCGAATCCTACGAAAATTGGAATCTGTAATGCCAACAACATATCTTTGGTTTGTTTGTAATACACATCGGTGGTGAAGCGCAAACGATTTTTCAAGAAATAAGCATCCAAGCCCAAATCGGTAGAGGTGGTTTTTTCCCATGAAATATCCTGAATAGCATACTGCACTTGCGCAGCGGTTTGTTGAGCTACGGCTACGTTGTTTTGGTAAAACAGTGCATTGCTAAAGTTCATGATACCTACCGACGGGTAGTTTCCGATACGTTCGTTGCCAAGATTCCCCCAAGATGCCCGCAGTTTCATAAACGACACCACGTTTTGTCTTTTGAAGAAATCCTCTTCGCTCACTACCCAGCCTGCCGATATCGACGGGAAAGTACCCCAACGGTAGTTGGCATTGAAGCGCGACGAACCGTCACGGCGTACATTGGCTTGAATCAAGTATTTATCTTTGAAACTATACGTCAAACGTCCAAAATAAGAGCGATAAGCCGTTTCGAAGGCCGACCCGAAATTGTCTCTAAAAGCAGCGGGCCCTTGGTTGAGATAAGGATATGTATCAAACAAATATTGGTCGCGCGAAGCCCCCATCGACTCCCCTTTGAAGTAATAGTTTTCGTAACCAAGCAAAGCTGTAAAATCATGATTACCAATGGTTTTTAGGTAATTACCCAAAAACTGCGTGGTAATGCTGTAGTTAGTTGTGCGGTTTTCGTCCAAACGAGTAGTGATACCACCTCCAATGAGTGATACGATGTATTGATTGGGGTCGTTGGCGGCATATACATCTACTTGACGATTGAAGCGTTTTTGAACGTTAAAATCAAAAATAGGTGCAATGATTCCTGAGAACTTCAATCCTTCAATTGGCTTTAAATCAAGGGCTAAACGGCCCCCAACTTGATTGTAAGTGTTACGATCAGTGCCACCATATTTTACTTTAGCGTATACATTTTCGCCCGCTTTGCCGTCGGCAATCCGACCGTCGGCCCAGATAGCAGGATAAATAGGTGACGAAATCCGTGTCCGGTACAAAGGGTCATTGGCAGTAGGGTCAAGTGCATTCGTTCTTTTAAAATTAAAATCAACTGTCCCTCCAATAAGTTTATTGATCGTAAAATCATTATTGGAACGAACAAAAATCCGATTGTAGTTTTTATTGTCATAGAAGCCACCTACTTTCTCAAAACGAACTGACGCATTTGATTTTACAAATTTTGAGCCACCCACCACGCTAATACTGTGAGCTTCTCTAGGCGCAATTTTATTGAGGGTCAACGCCATCCAGTCAGTATCGGGATATTTATCAGGGTCTGACAGGTGTTTTTGATTATAGTCTGTCAACAAATCTTGGCTAAAAGTCGGGAAGCGATTGGCTCCGTTGCCTGCGTCGTTCCAGCGGAGTTCGTTGACAAGCTCCATGTAGCGCTGCGCCCGCATATAATCAGGTAGCTGAGTAGGCTTATCAAACCCGTTTTCATAACTATATTGAATAGAAGCCTGGTCGGTTTTGGCGCGTTTGGTTGTAATCAAAATCACCCCAGCCGCCGCGCGTGACCCATAAATAGAGGCCGAGGCTGCATCTTTCAATACGGTAAGGTTTTCAATATCATTGGGGTTTACTTGGTTAACATCACTCACAGGTACACCATCTACAATCACCAGTGGGTCAGAACTACCAATCGTCGTAATTCCCCGAATCCTAATCGTTGCACCTCCCATAGCTCCACTCGAAGCATTACGCGTCACCATCACGCCCGACATAGCTCCCTGAAGGGCCTGCGCCACTTGAGTTTCTTTACGCTCCTTAAACATATCAGCACCCACAGTAGACACCGCTCCCGTCAAATCTTTCTTTTTCTGAACGCCATAACCTACCACCACCACTTCTTCGAGTGATTTGGTATCGGGCTTGAGCGAAATATTCAGGGAAGTTTGATTGGCGATACTTACTTCTTGACTTAAATATCCCACAAAAGAAAAAACAAGGATGATATTGTCGTCAGGAATCGAAAGGCGGAAGTTTCCATTTCCGTCGGTGTTAGCGCCTCTCTGCGTACCTTTTACCAAAATACTCACTCCAGGCAATCCTACGCCTTTTTCGTCCACAACTGTGCCCGTAATATTTCTATCAACATTTCGGAACAATTCAAGACTTGACGCTTCGCCGTTTGGGAGTACTTCTTTTTCATTTTTTACCTTTTTGAGGAGTATCCGATTTTCTATTACTTCATAAGTGACCTCAATCGGCTTGAGGATTTGGTCCAACACCGTCGAAAGACGGCGATTGTTGAGGCTGACATTGAGGCGTTGGTTAGATTTGATTTTGGTGCTATACACAAACTTAACGTGGGCCTGTTTTTCAATTTCATTGAGAATTTTTGTTAGCTCCATCCCCTCTCCCGATACCGAAATAGGGCGATTAAGTACTTCTTGAGCTTGACTATCGTAAGCCCAAGCAATACTGCTGCACAACACAAACAGGAGCAGTTGTGAAAAAGTAATTTTCATGAGCTTCCACCAGATTTTGGGAATTGGTAACGGTTTTTGCATACATTTACTTGTTTTTTGATTGGACAAATTAGAAAACACTCCCCTCCCACAGATTGGCGTTTGTAGAGGGGTTACTCAATGGCCGAAAATGTTCGCAGCATTTTCGGCTTTTTTTTAGCATCCGTCTCCATTAATGAAGACTACGGTACCGCGTTTTTCGTAGGTAGCATCGATTGACTTACAGATAAGTTCGAGCTGTGTAAACATCGAAAGCCCGTTGAGGTCGGCCGTGATTTTACAATCCTTGGCGCTAGGATTGGCAATCACAAACTCTACCCCGTACCGTAATGAAAGCGCATCTAGCACCTCTTGCAAACATGTTTCTTTAAAAACAAAAGGAAGGTTTACTACCTCAGGTGCTACAATAGGAACTGGATTTTCGACAATGCCAGGTACGATATTTTTGGAAACTACATCGTACAAAACTTTTTGATTGGGAGTCAGAATCACTCCGTTTTTCTCCGCTTTTTGGTTGGGTTTTTCGGTATAAACCGATACTTTTCCAGTCGTAACAGACACCTCTATCGTGTTGGATTTTTCGTGGTGGCTTACCCAAAAACTCGTCCCTAACACTTCGGTTGTCAAATCCCCCGAGTGAACTATGAAGGGCTTCTTTACATCTCGTTTTACTTTGAAGAAGGCTTGTCCTTTTAGATAAACAGTCCGCTTGGTGCGGTTGAAAGTTTTGTCATAAACAATACTGCTATTTTGTTTGAGTAGCACCACCGTGCCATCTTCAAGGCGTACTTCTTGTTCTAGTTCTGTTGTATTTTTTACTTCAATACCTGTGTTTTCTACCTTAACTGGTAGAGAGGGCTGCTCTACTGTACTTGCCACTTGAGGCGGCGGCTCCAACGAATGCCACCACAGCACTCCTACTAGCAAACAAGCCGCCGCTCCCGAAACCCACGTCAGAGGCATTTGAATGATATGACCCAAGGGACGGATTTGGACATGAATTTGTCGCCATATTCGCTTTTCAAGGGTTTTACGCTGGTTTTCTGGTACATTCACCGGATACTGAGTAGGTTGGCTTTGAAACCATTCTTCCAAAAAACGCTCTTCTTCCTCGGTCGTTTTTCCTTCCAAGTATCGCTTAGATATATCGTTAAATTCTTGCTGAGTCATTTCTGTATGGGTGTGTTTATAGTCTAGTTGTAAGATTGATAAGACTTCAAGTTTTCTTTTAAAAACTTCAGGGATTTTGTAATATGATACTCCACGGCTTTTTCGCTAAGATTGAGGCTAGTGGCGATTTCCCTGACCGATTGATTTTCGAAACGGCTCCGTTTGAAAACCTCCGCGCTTTTTTCGGGCAAAAGATTAAGAATCTTATCTACAGCTTCGGCTAGTTCTACAAAATTGACAATCTCATCGGTCGCATAGTTTTGGTGGATTTCTTGAAATATGAGGTATTCTTGGTACTTACGATAGCTCACTTGCGACTTGATATAATCATACACTTGGTTTTTGATAGCAATGGTAAGATACAAATCCAAATGCCGAATCACGACTTCCGCACGCCGATTCCAGACGTTTAAAAACACCTCCTGCACTAGTTCTTCGGCTTCTTCACGCACGCCTGTTTGATGGTACGCAATACCAAAAAGCTTATACCAATACCTACGGTATATCTCCTCAAAGGCAGAAATTTTCCCTTCTCTCAAAAACTCCACCAAGCGTGCATCATCCCATTGCTTAATACCCATGCGTTTTCGCTATTTACATGTACAGTAGAACAACTACCTCAAATCCCTAAATAATTTTGAAAAATATTTGAATAATATTGTTTTAGAAGAAACAAAACTCATTTGTATAGTATTAGTAAACACAAATAAACAACTAATTTCTAGGAGAATTAGCTAGACAACCTCTTATAAAGAGGTTATAAAAAAGCCACCGGCCGCAAAACCGATGGCTTTTTTTATACCAAAAAGCTACATCATTTTACTGATAAACCCTTACATAATCCACTTCCATTTTGGCAGGAAATACAGTCTCATCAATGCCTTTTGCGCCACCCCAATTGCCCCCTACGGCAATATTGAGCAACAAATAATGCGGCTTATCAAAAGGCCATTCATTCGTTGTTTTATGTTCGTTTGGAATACTTAAATACACCTTACCGTCGAGCAAGAAATCCATTTTTTCGGGAGTCCAGTCGATGGCATAAATGTGAAACTCAGTGTATGGGTTTTTGATAAAAATCTTTTTTGACTTTTGGGTACCCTTCACGTGGTTGTAGGCTTGGGTATGAATCGTCCCCACCAAAGTATCAGGGTCATAGCCTACGTGCTCCATGATGTCGATTTCACCACACTTAGGCCAACCTACCTGCTTGATATCATTGCCAAGCATCCAAATAGCCGGCCAAGTTCCCCGCCCTTTGGGAAGTTTGGCTTTTATCTCAATGCGCCCGTATTTCCATTCGCCTTTGTCGCGCGTGACCAAACGAGCAGAAGTATAGTCTCGATTTTCGTGTTTTTGTTTACGAGCTGTAATAGTCAATATCCCATTTTTCACGACAGCATTGCTCGTATCGGCTTCGGTATAAAACTGTAGTTCATTATTCCCCCAGCCATTACCGCCTACATCATAGCCCCACTTGGCGGCATTGGGCAATCCTGCATAATTAAACTCATCCCCTCCTACCAATTTCCACTTTGTTTTGGCAAAAAGTGCATCATGTTTGAGGGCTTTTTCGGGTTCGTCGGTAGTGATATAGTCTATCCCTCTTGCCAAGAAGTAATCAATAAGCGTAGTATCATTGACCGTCCAAGCATTGGTCGTAATCCCTTCTTGTTGGGCTTTGGTAAGCCATTCTTCATCTTTCTGAAATACACTAAAATGATAATCAGCACCGCCGATATTATCAGCTTTGAGCTGCGCTGCCGAAATATTTCCATTCAAATACTGAAGCTTAGCCTTGGCATCTAGCTCTCTTACTTTTTTCAGAATATCATAATCAAAACTGATATAGACTACCCATTTTTGGACTTTGAGCTTGTGGATGGTTTTTACCACTTTTTCGGCCAAAAGCGCGGCTCGTTCTTTCCCAGCCGGCGAAGGTTTGATTTCGGCCACAAGCATGGTTTTTTTTTGCTTTTTACCTTCTTTCAAATATTCGTCCAAAGTAGGTAGCAATTCGCCATTTTTGAGTGGCTTTTTGCGCAATTCCGCAAAATCGGTCTGCTCAATGTCCATGCCTTCATAATGAGCGTCATGGTTGATGACAAGTACTTCGTCTTTGGTCATTCGGATATCAAACTCCGAGCCTACACAACCAAGCTTAATAGCCTCTCGAAGTGAGGCGAGGGAGTTTTGAGGGGCACCAGTGTGTTTCCATGCTCCTCGATGCGCCACAATTTTGTTGGAATGAAAGGATTGGGTCCAAGCGGTATTGAGGCCCAGCATGCTCCACAAAAGGAAAAGAAAAGAAGTTGTTTGTTTATTCATTGACAAGTATTGTTTTTCAAAAATTAGCTTCGTTACGCCATTGACGTTGTATTGCTTTAAAAGGCACATAGCGGCACTTTTTCCCCCTACAAACTTTCACAAAAGTAATATTCAATTATGTTTATAGTTTTTCCCAAATATTTTCTATCCAAACTATAAAGTAACTTTTAAATAATATCATCTTTGTAATTACAAACAAAATACCTTAATTGCTAGCGAAAGCCACGTGAGTACAATTTACTAATGAATATACCCACAAAATACCTTCTTCTTTGCCAGAGAAATTCTGCCTATCTCTCCCTCAGATGGTAAATGCTCTGACTTATTTGCATTACTAGCTATTCAAATTTTACCTCCTTGAAACCGACAGACATTCAAAATCCCGAGTACTTCCACAAGGTAGTGGATTGTCAGTACGCATGTCCTGCGCATACTCCTGTGCCCGAATACATCCGTCTGATAGCAGCCGAGCGCTACACTGAAGCGTATATGGTAAACTGGGAATCAAACGTATTTCCAGGTGTACTAGGTCGTACTTGCGACCGCCCTTGCGAACCCGCCTGCCGACGTGGCCGCGTAGAAGAAGAGCCGGTGGCTATCTGCCGCCTCAAGCGCGTTGCTGCCGACAACAAAGGCGATGTAAAAAGCATGATGCCCCAAGGCCCTTTTGCGTCCAATGGAAAAAAAATAGCGCTCATTGGTGGAGGCCCTGCTGCGCTCACCGTGGCGCGTGATTTAGCACCACTGGGCTATGAGGTTCATCTTTATGACGACCAAAACAAAGGGGGTGGAATGATGCGTAGCCAAATTCCTTCTTTCCGCTTGCCCGACAGCGTGCTTTCGGAAGAAGTAGGCTTTATCCTTGATTTGGGTATTCATACGCATTTTAATACGCGTGTCGAAAGCTTGAAAGACATCCTGAACCAAGGATACGATGCGGTTTTTGTGGGTACAGGAGCCCCTAAAGGTAAAGATTTGGCCGATTTGCCAGGTCGTTGGGACGCCCAAGCCAATATTCACATCGGAATTGAATGGCTTGCCAATGTGGCCTTTGAGCATACTAGCAAAATCGGCAAAAAAGTAATTGTACTAGGCGGTGGAAATACCGCTATGGACTGCTGCCGTACTTCTCGCCGCTTGGGGGGGGAAGATGTAAAAGTAGTAGTCAGAAGCCCTCGCAAAGAAATGAAAGCTTCGCCGTGGGAAATCGAAGACGCCCTTCATGAAGATATTCCTATTTTAGAAAATCACGTCCCTAAATCGTTTGTATCCGAAAACGGCGTTCTTAAAGGAATGTATTTCGAAAAAGTTGAAGCTATCTATGACAACGGAAAACGTAAACTCGTACCTACTGGTGAGCCAGATATATTCATAGAAGCGGATGACGTGCTTGTGGCGATTGGTCAAGAAAACTCTTTCCCGTGGATTGAACGTGATTTAGGGCTTGAATTCAACAAATGGGGCTTGCCCGTTTTGGATGAAAAAACCTTCCAATCTACTCTTCCTAAGGTGTTTTTTGGAGGAGATGCTGCTTTAGGCCCCAAAAACGTCATTACAGCCGTGGCTCAAGGTCATCAAGCTGCGGTATCGATTGATTTGTATTGCAACCAACAATCCCTTTACGAACGTCCTTCGCCCTATACCAATCTGATTAGTCAGAAAATGGGGATTCACGAATGGATTTACGACAGCGACGTCACGACCGATATTCGTTATAAAGTGCCTCATGCCGACAAAAGCCTAACGCTGAAAGACCGTAAAAAAGAGGTTGAGCTGGGTTTTAGCCAAGATACCGGTTTTAAAGAAGCTCAACGCTGCCTCAATTGCGATGTACAAACGGTATTTACCGAAAACAAATGCATCGAGTGCGATGCTTGTGCTGACATCTGCCCTACTACTTGTATCACATTTACGGTCAATGGCGAAGAAGACGATCTCCGCTCCCGACTCAATGCCCCCGCTTACAATGTAGAGCAGGAATTGTACGTATCTGATACCTTGAAAACAGGCCGAGTGATGGTCAAAGACGAAAACGTGTGTCTACACTGTGGACTTTGTGCGGAGCGTTGTCCAACTTCGGCTTGGGATATGCAAAAATATTTGTACTCAGTAACAAAAGCTGGCTGCCAAACCAGTGTATTAGAAACCATTTAATCTCTTTATTTAGAGCATTTTCAACAAAAAAGAGGTTTAACCAAGTCTATCAATGCAACAACTTACCGCAATTAACGACTTAGTAGTACGATTTGCCAATGTCAACGGAACTGGTTCGGCAAGTGCCAACAATATGTTTGCCATGTCTATTTTTAGAATGGGCATCCCTGTTACTGCCAAAAATATTTTCCCTTCCAATATCCAAGGTTTACCTACGTGGTACGAAGTAAGAGTAAGCGAGAAAGGCTACCTTGGTCGCCGCGAAGGAGTGGACTTACTCGTGTGTGTCAATCCTCAAAGCATGAAGCAAGACATAGCTTCTGTGAAATCAGGAGGGTATTTTATTTATGACAACACCAAAAATCTCCATAAAGACTTTATCCGAGAAGATATCAATTATATCGGCATTCCGATGATTGGTATCTGTATGCGCTTGTATCAAGATGCTCGCCAACGTCAATTGTTCAAAAACATGATTTATGTAGGGGCATTAGCAGCTTTGCTTGATATTGAACTCGAAGTGGTAAAGGGAATCATTGCCGACGAATTCAAGAAAAAACCCAAACTTATCGAGCCCAACGTCCAAGCGATGATGGAAGGGGTCAAATATGTACAAGAAAACTACGAAAGCCCGCTAGGTCTCCGCGTTGAGCGCCGCGACCTTGTGGGAGATAGCATCGTCATAGACGGCAATACCGCTTGTGGATTAGGCGCGGTATATGCAGGTGCCACCGTAGCAGGATGGTATCCTATCACGCCCTCTACATCACTAGTAGAAGCGTTTGCCAAATACGCCAACCGTCTCCGCACCGACCCCGAAACGGGCCTTAAAAAAGTAGCGATTGTACAAGCAGAAGACGAACTAGCTGCCCTTGGGATGGTGCTAGGTGCAAGCTGGAATGGTGCGCGGGCTTTTACGGCAACTAGTGGTCCGGGGGTATCTTTGATGAATGAATTTTTGGGGCTGGCTTATTTTGCCGAAATCCCGGCGGTACTCGTGGATGTGCAACGAGGTGGCCCTTCGACAGGGATGCCTACCCGCACTCAGCAATCAGATTTGCTGTTGGCAGCTTATGCCTCGCATGGCGATACCAAGCATGTTTTGCTGATTCCGAGCACGCCTACCGAGTGTTTTAATTTTATGGCAGATGCCTTCGATTTAGCCGAGCGTCTCCAAACTCCTGTCATCGTAATGACCGACTTGGACTTAGGCATGAACGACCACCTCTCAGCTCCTCTCAAATGGGATGATTCTCGTCGCTACGACCGAGGTAAGGTCTATACTGCACAAGATTTAGATGCGTTAAGCGCGATGGGCAAACAATTTGGTCGCTATCTTGATGTAGACGGAGATGGGATTCCATACCGTACCCTTCCCGCAACTCACCCTACCAAAGGGTCGTTTTTTACGCGTGGTACATCGCACGACGAATACGCTCGCTATACCGAAGATGGGGTTAAAAACGCTGAAGTACTTAATCGTCTGCTCAAGAAATGGGACACTGCCAAAGACATTACGCCTAAGCCAGAGTTTTACCAAACTGCCAACCAAAGTAATATCGGTGTGGTGTTTTTTGGTACTACCACTTACGCCGCCCTCGAAGCACTAGATTTATTAAAACAAGAGGAAGATATAGTAATCGATGCTATGCGGGCAACGGCCTTTCCGTTTCATGAGTCGGTAGAGCAGTTTATCGAAGCTCACGACCAAGTATTTGTGATTGAGCAAAACCGTGATGCACAGTTCCGTACGTTGTTGATTAATGAATTGGAAATCAACCCAAAAAAATTAATCAAAATCCTCAACTATGACGGAATGCCTATTACAGCCGAAGCGATCCGCCGCCAAATTGTGGGCGTCTTGGCTACGGTTTAAGAATGATTTTGGTTGGTTTGCCCTGAAATATTCAAGTCAAACCAACCAAAAATTTGCTTAACGTGAGATAACAATTTTAACTTTTATAACTCAATGACAAAAAAACAAGTAATCAAATACTCACTTCTTTTTGTAGTTTACATTGTTTTATTTGTTTTGATAGTTGTGGGCGACATAGTACCTTCTCGTATTTCAAGGTTTCTGATACCAATCATGTTTGCAATACCAATGATAAGCGTCATCATACTCACAATCACTGCAAAAAACAAATAAGTCAATACTTTTGTATTTAAGATATGGTGAAAGTAGGATGTAAATTCTTCAATATCAAAAATATCCGTAACCTCCCAACCATAATTTAGACATCACACATTTAAAATGACTTACATAAAACCCAAATTCCGTCACCCCGAAATGCCCAAAAATCGCGTGGGATATGCCAAAAGCGATTATGAAGGGGTGATTTCGACCTTGTGCGCTGGCTGCGGCCACGATTCTATCAGCGGTGCTATTGTGCAAGCTTGTTATGAAATGGATATTGAGCCGCACCGAGTTGCTAAGCTATCGGGTATTGGATGCTCGTCCAAAACGCCCAATTATTTCCTCAACAACTCCCACGGCTTCAACTCCGTGCATGGACGGATGCCTTCAGTAGCTACCGGTGCCAACATGGCCAATCGCGACTTGATTTATTTAGGAGTATCGGGCGATGGCGATACTGCTTCGATTGGGATGGGGCAGTTTGTACACGCGATTCGTCGCAATCTCAATATGCTTTATATTGTGATGAACAACGGCTGTTATGGTCTTACCAAAGGCCAAGACTCCGCCACTGCCGATGCGGGCTCCGTCAGCAAAAGTGGGTCTGTCAACCCTTTTGAAGGCATTGATTTGGTCGGAATGGCACTTGAATTGGGCGCAAGTTTTGTAGCAAGAAGCTTCTCTGGCGACAAAACTCAACTCGTACCACTTATCAAAGCCGCCCTCTCTCACAGTGGGTTTGCCCTGATTGATGTACTTTCACCTTGTGTGACATTCAACAATAATCCGGGTTCTACCAAATCTTATGACTATGTACGCGACCATATCGAAGCACTTGCTCAGATTGGTTATGTACCAGAAAAAGAAGAGATTACTGTATCTTACGAAGAAGGAAGTACCGTAGGCGTCGAACTTCATGATGGCTCAGTGGTACACCTTCAAAAGTTAGCCGATGGCTGGGATCCACGCGACCGCCAAGCAGCAATGCGGCGCTTGCAACAGGCCAAAGCCGAAGGTGAAATCTTAACGGGGCTAGTGTATGTCAACCCAGAAAGCAAAGACCTGCACGAAGTAATCAAATCTGACCTTCGTCCTCTCAATAGTCTTAAAGAAGAAGACCTTTGTCCGGGGGCTAATACATTAGAAATGTTAAACGAAGAGTTTAGATAACGTATTATTCCCTACAAAAAAGCCTTCTAATGTACATTAGAAGGCTTTTTTGTTAGTGACACACTCTCACAAATTTACGCTCGTTGATTTCTCCTTCTTTTCCAAACATAATGCTAAGTATCAATTCTCGGGTAGTGAGGCTACGCACTTTAACATTTTTATACCACGTAGCTCCGCCCAAAATTTGCTCATCCAGTTTGACCTCTTTTCCGTCAAAATTATACCGAGTGGCTAGCTGAGCTGGTGAAGAAGGCGCCACGCCATTGCTTCCCGACAACGCATTTCTAACTTTTACTTCCCCATTAGAAGTAAATTCTACAAAATAAGAATCAGCAGCGGCTTTTTTCCAAGTAGTATCTGTAATAGGTGGGCAACAACCTCCCAAATAACGAAACTCCGTCAATGTCCATTTTCCCACGAGTGTGGGCTGATCTGAAACACAGCTTTCAAGGCTCAACAACTCCTCGCTTGAAGATTTGCATTGCATCCCAATCAGGGCAATTAATCCGTATAAAATCAGCTTTTTCATAAATATCAATCTCTAAACTTACTGATATTATGACGCCCGCTCTTTCCAAAAGGTTGGAAACCTCTACTCCACAATCCACTTATTTTGGGTATTGTATTTGCCTTCAAACACAATTTTGTAAAGTTGAGAAGGAAGCTTACTTACATCAATAGATACCCTTTCTTGTTCGACGGGTACTTCGTCCATCAATAAATAAGAATCTCTTTTTCCCTCTTCAAAGTGATTGGTAGTAGTCAACCAAGTTTTGACTTTTCCTTCTTTCTCCAACGCTTTCCAAGTCGCCTCTATGGTGTTGCCACTTTTTTTGACATTGGTATTTATCAACGACAACTTCCCCGTAAGTGCAGTACCATCTATTTCAAAGGCTTGCTCCTTGGGAATATTGATTTGTAAGTGCTGTGCCATGGTAGGCATAATATCTACAATAGCGGGCAAAATTTCCACACCTGTTTTTCCCATAAAATAAGAATTCAGCTGAGGCGTATTGGTGATTATCCATGTGCTTCTTTCTCGATCCGACTGCCCACCGTGGTTTTTACCCATAGAAGCATCTCTGCCGTGATCGGTCGTAATAAAAAGTTGCCATTTTTCGCCAAAATTCTTCTCGCGATATTGAATAGCCTTCCACAATCGCCCCATTTGAGCATCCATCATCTCTACAGCCCGAACGAATTGATCGCTATCGCCATACCGATGCCCCATATCATCGGTATACTCCAGATATACCCACGACAAATCGGGGCTTTCTTCTTGAATATAACGAGCTGCTTCATCCACTACTTTTTCATCAATCTTATGAATATATTCTTTCTCAGCATCGTGCGGAAAATGCAGCGTATCAAGTTCGAAGCCATCAAAAAAATAATCTAGCTTAAGATCTCTTGTTTGAGGCAACCTTTCTCCAATAAGCTTGGTACGGTTGTCGAGCCAAGTCGAAAAAACAGCCGTTCTTTTATGAGGATATTGTTCTGCAAAAAAACGAAAAATGGTCCAATAATGATAATTGGGGTCTTTGATTTTATTGTCCCACACATTGTGCTTATTGACCCAAGTGCCCGTCAAGAGGCTGTTATAGCCTACTGCTGAGATAGTGGGCGTTTGCGAATAAGTATTTTTCTTTCCTCCTACATACGCTCTGGTATAGCCTCCTACTTTAGCAATAGCTTGCAAATTGGGTAGTTTTTGTTTTTCAATCACATCCGAGGCAATACCATCTACAATCACAAACAGTACCTTGTTTTTGTCAGTCTGTGCCCAAATTTCTGTATACTTTCCAAGTATTAGGAGTAACGATAAAAAGCTAATTTTATAATTCCAGCATTTCATTTTTAGGCTTCAGATTCAGAAAGTTGAGAGGTAGATTCATCAGTGGTTTCAGCAGGAAGAGTCAAAAAAAGCCGCGTATTCATTACTTCTTCCATTGTCACATGAAAGAAGCGTTCGTGAATATTAAAAGGTTCTTTGTTTTCTTCTTCTCTACACTTGACATAGTTGCCATCTTCCAACATATCATAAGCATTGACATTGTCGCGAAGATTGTAATCTAGGATATGAATCGCTTCCTGTTTTACTCGAGGGTCGACAAAAGCAAAAACGGACTCAATCCGCCGGTCAAACGAACGTACCATCACATCAGCACTACCGCCATATACTTTGGGATTGTCGTTGTTATGAAAATAAAAAATTCGCGTATGTTCCAGAAAATCGCCCACAATAGAACGTACAGTAATATTTTCACTCAATCCCTTACGAGCTGGCCGCAAACAACAAATCCCCCTGACAATCAACCGAATAGACACACCTGCTTGAGAGGCTTTATACAGTTCTTCGATGGTTGCTTTATCTTCCAATGAGTTGATTTTAATACAAATTCCACTCGGCAAACCAGCCTGAGCATTGGCTGCTTCTTGCTGAATCAGTTTGATGATTTGCTTACGCATATCGCGCGGTGCCGTAATCAAATATTGGTAATCATTGGGTAAAGAATGCCCCGTGATTACATTAAAAAACTCCATAATGTCGCGGTTATAAACCTCGTCGCAAGTCAATAGACCAATATCAGTATACAATTTGGCAGTTTCTTCGTTGTAATTACCACTCGCCAAGTGCGCATAGCTCACTACGCCATGCTCTTCTGCTCTCACTACTTGTAGAAGTTTGGTATGGGTCTTGAAACGACTGATACCATATATCACAAAGCAACCTGCCTTTTGGAGCCGTTGGGCTTCACGCATGTTGTTTTCTTCGTCAAATCTTGCCTTCACTTCAAACAATACCGACACGTGTTTGCCATTTTCAGCGGCTTTGAGCAGGGCTGCGGTCACTCGCGATTTTTTGGCCAATCGATAGATAGTAAGTTTTATGGCCAATACCTTGGGGTCTTCGGCAGCCTCTTCCAATAATTGCAAAACAGGCTCGAAGTTGTTGTAAGGATGGTGGAGCATGATATCTCCTTCTTTGATGGTTCCAAAGATATCTTCCACCATTTTTTCATGATCTACTCCCAATGGCGATACTGGTGGTGGGGGCGGCGGTACAAGTTCCGAAAATTCGGGATACTTTATAATTTGCCACAAGCACGTAAAATCTAATAAGTGCTTACATACAAACACATTGTAATCATCTATTTCCCAACGTTTTTTAACCAAATTAAGTAACCATTCGGAGGTATTTGCTTCAATTTCCATGCGTACGACACGCCCTAGTCGCCGCGTTTTGAGTTTTTGTTTTACTTCATCCAAAAAATCATTTTCAACATCATCATTTTCTTCAATCGAAAAATCCCCATTCCTGACGATTCGGAACAGGTGCATATCAATAATCTCTACATTTCGGTAAAGTTTTTTGAGTTCGTAACGAATGATTTCTTCAATAGGAACAAACAGTATCTCACCACTTTTACGCTCTATGGTATAAAACCTTGGCAAATTGGCAGGAATTTGAACAAACGAAATTTTGCGGTTTTCTTCGTCATCTTTTGCTTTTTCGCTAATCTTGGTCACTACCGCAAAAATCAATGTTTTGGCCAATAGGACTGGAAAAGTATGCGTATAATCAAACAGCATCGGGGTAAGCATCGGATAAATAGTCCGATCAAAATACTTCCCTCCTTCTTTTTTTTCGTTTTCGTCCAAATCTGACCAGCGGCCTAATTTTAGATTATGCTGTTCAAACAAAGGCAATAAATCATTTTCAAATACGTCGTCTTGCTCCTGTGCAAATCGATGAATAGCCGACAAAAGAGCTTTACGAAAGGGGATTTCGCGTAAGCCAGAATAATCGACCCTTTCTTTTCCAAAATCCAAGTAATTGTATAAGCTACCGACTCGAATCGTAAAAAACTCATCTAAATTAGAGTCGGAAATAGCCAGAAATTTCATACGTTCAAAAAGCGTACGGCGGGTACTACGGGCTTGGTCGAGCACTCGAAAATTAAACTGTAACCAACTCAAATCACGGCTGATAAAATTACTCTGTTCAATAGTCTGGCTTACCCGTTCGGCAGAGCGCGAAAAACGGTCCGTTTCTTCCAAAGGTTGCCCTTCTTTTGGTTCTCGTCGCTCACGAATGAAAGAAAAGAGAGAGGAAAACCCTCCTTTTCGATTTTCTGAAGATTGGGAATGGTTGGGCATATATTCGTTGGGTATTTAGGGCGATGATATTTTTTCCAAAATTAAAGCATAAAAAAAATATGCCACTCAATCCATCGGATGAGTGGCTCAATTTAATAGTTTCTTAACACTACTTCAACTCGTCTCTACACATCCACGCGAGCATATTTAGCGTTGCGTTCGATAAACTCCCTGCGCGGCGCTACTTCATCTCCCATCAGCATTGAGAATAAGTGATCTGCTTCCGCCGCCGACTCTATGCTCACTTGCTTGAGGCTACGACGCTCAGGGTCCATAGTGGTACTCCAGAGTTGCTCTGGGTTCATTTCTCCCAGACCTTTATAGCGTTGAATATAAACACTGTCTTCCTTCCCACCAGCAATTTCTTTGACCGCTTGCTCGCGCTGCGCTTCGGTCCAGCAATAGCGTTCTTCTTTTCCTTTTTTGACCAAATAGAGCGGTGGCTGTGCGATATAGACATAGCCATTGTCGATGAGGTCTTTCATATAGCGGAAGAAAAACGTCAGGATAAGGGTACGGATGTGGCTACCGTCCACGTCAGCATCGGTCATGATGATGATTTTATGATAGCGGAGCTTATCCATATTGAGCGCGCGTTCGTCTCCTTCTTTCCCAAATGCCACGCCCAACGCCGTAATCATATTCTTGATTTCTTCGTTTTCGTAGATTTTGTACTCTTGGGCTTTTTCGACGTTCAAGATTTTACCTCGAAGCGGCAAAATAGCCTGATACGCGCGATTACGACCTTGTTTGGCCGAGCCACCCGCCGAGTCTCCCTCTACAAGATACAATTCACAACCTGCTGGATCGGTTTCGGAACAGTCTGCCAACTTACCCGGCAATCCTACCCCGCCAAGTACGGTTTTGCGCTGTACCATTTCGCGAGCTTTACGCGCTGCGATACGCGCCTTGGCCGCCAATATCACCTTATCAACAATCGTACGGGCTTCTTTAGGGTTTTCTTGAAGGAAGTTGTCGAGCATTTCGCTTACTACTTGGCTTACCGCTCCCGCTACGTCAGAGTTTCCGAGTTTGGTTTTGGTTTGTCCTTCAAATTGAGGCTCTTGTACTTTCACCGAAATCACCGCCGTAAGTCCTTCGCGGAAGTCGTCGCCACTGATTTCGATTTTTTCTTTGGCCAATATCCCCGTTTTCTCGGCGTAGTTTTTCAGAGTACGAGTAAGGGCCATTCTAAAACCAGATACGTGCGTACCTCCTTCGATGGTATTGATGTTGTTGACATAAGATACCACATTTTCAGAATAAGAAGTGTTATAAATCATCGACACTTCTACTGGCACCGCACCTTTATCATTCTCCATGTAAATAGGAGTCGGAATGAGCTTGTCGCGGGTGCTATCAAGATAGGTCACAAACTCTACCAGGCCCCCTTCCGAATGAAATTCTTCATAGCGAGGCTGACCATTTTCGTCCAAATCACGCATATCTGTTAGCGTCAGCGTGATTCCCTTGTTCAAGAAAGCTAGTTCGCGAATACGGTTGGCAACTGTATCATATTTATATTCGGAAACCGTAAAAATGGTATCGTCAGGTAAAAAATGTACAAATGTACCCGTATCTTCAGCAGTACCGATTTCTCGAACGGGATAAAGCGGCTTCCCGATGCTATATTCTTGCTCAAAGATTTTTCCTTCGCGATGTACTTCCACTCGCAGGTGCTTTGAAAGGGCATTCACACACGACACCCCTACTCCGTGCAAACCACCCGATACCTTATAAGTGTCTTTGTCGAATTTACCACCCGCGTGCAATACCGTCATGACGACCTCCAAGGCCGATTTTTTTTCTTTGGGGTGCATACCCGTCGGAATACCTCGTCCATTATCTCTTACTGTAATCGAATTGTCAGTATTGATTACTACCTGAACTCGATCACAATATCCCGCCAACGCTTCATCTATCGAGTTGTCTACTACTTCCCAAATTAAATGGTGTAAGCCCTTGATACCAATGTCTCCGATGTACATTGCGGGGCGTTTTCTCACGGCTTCGAGACCTTCAAGAACTTGGATGTTTTCGGCTGAATAATTGCTTTTGTCTATTTGTTCGGAAATTTCAATTGTTTCGGTTGCCATATTTTAGTTTTGGTAACAAATAGGGTACTTATTTCTGAAAATATTTCAATTTTTTAACGCGTAAAGATACAATAATTTAGCCAAAAATCCTAAATATTGCGCGTTTAAGGTCGTCGATATACCCCTACCGATTGATTGTATACTCCAAACACTAATAAATCATTGACAACCGCCATTGAGCGCATCTCTCCATTGATATAAAGGCCCGACTGCCATGCCCTCACAGGAGCGAAGATGTGGCTGCCCTTATTGAGAAATAGCTGTCCTTTGCTGGCATCCATTTTACCGAGACGGATTCTGGCTCTTTCTACGTTTCCTCCTATTATCAAATCAAGTTTTTGATCTTTGTCTACATCCATCACCTCCAAGGCATATACAGGGGCGTATTGTGCCTCGGTGGGCAAAGCCTCAAATACCAAAGTACCCTTCTCATTCCACAAAATCCCGGTGCGTAGTTCGTCGGCACTCAGCTGAGAGACGGTTTTCAAAACATCATTTTCCAAAATATCGCTCAGTGTAGCCTTTGAATAACTTACATAATCAGGAAATTTCTTTTTCAAAAAAGGCAACTGATCTAGCAATTCATCACGACTAGCGTAGGGATATTCCTTGCCTTCTTGAAACAACGACACAATCGGTACTATACCGCCATTACCCGTAAAATCTTTATAATACAACTTGAGCTTATCACCCGATGTGACATGGTATTGGGTATTCAGTCCCATATTACCCAGCACAAAATCATCGTCGCCGTCGCCATCGAGGTCAGCGTGGAGTAAGCTATGTGCCAAAGTAGGCAATAAGGCGCTTGTTTTGGTGTCGTCTGCTAACCATTTCTCACCTTGATTGAGATACACCAAGGGCTTCATCCATTCCCCTACAAGCAACAAATCTGGCTTTTTGTCATTGTTGAAATCCGAAAATGCAGCCCCTGTAACGAGCGACGAATGCGCAAAAGATTTGATGACCGAAAAATTGCCTTGTCCTTCGTTTCGCAGCAATACCGACGCCTGCGCTTCAGGAAAACGTCCAGGCACACAATGTGCGCCAATAAACAAATCTTGGTCGCCATCGGCATCAATATCAGCGGCTTTGACTACGGTCGCATTGATGCGTAAAGATGAAAAATCCCCTCCTGCATGGCGTTTTAATTTCCCGTTTTGGTTGAGATACAAACGGGGTTGTAATAAAGAATCATTGGCCGCTAAAGCATAACCTCCACTGACTACCGCCACATCTAAATCTTTGTCGCCATCAGCATCAAATAGCACCGCGCATGAAGATTCAAAGGAAGCATCTTTTTCAAACTCAGGTTGGGGGCTTTTCACAAACCCGTTGGAATTTTGTAGGTATAGCTCATCCGCTTGTCCTTTGGGCGCCCCCACAAAAACATCCAAACGCCCATCTCCGTTGAAATCCCCTTTGGCCAAACAAGGCCCTACGCCCGAAAGCATCTGAGGTAGCAAGGTCTGAATTTTGAAATCATTGATGGCAGTGACAGGCAAAATCGGCATCAAATCTCCCGTGTAGGTCAAAAAAGGAGAAACAGTAGGAAAGCTTTCTTGCCTCAGCCTCGCTTGTGCATAATCCGCCTTGATTGTTTGATTGGCCTGAAGATTTTTCAGAACTTGTGTTTTTTGGTCAGTCCATTTGACAATGAGCGAATCTACCTGCATCACCTCTCCTAACCCAAAGTGCAAAGGCACATACATAGCCGACTGAAAACCTCTAACGGGCTGAAATTCGAGCGTTTGCGTTCCTTTTTTTGTAAAAACTGTTACTTTAGTCCCCATTTTTAAGGCTTCGCTTGGAGCTTTCAAAGCCACGCTGAGATGGTTAGTAGGGCTTTTTTGTTGAGCATTATTTTGATACACAAAAGCCTTTTCGTTGGTATTGTTTGTGACTAAGTCAAGGTCGCCGTCATTGTCCAAATCTGCATATATCGCTCCATTAGATTGACTTGGTTGGTCAAAGCCCCAGTCTTTTACTTTATTGTCAAACCCTCCCTCCCATGTTCCCGATGACGACACACCCCGATTTCGGAACACATAATTAGGCTCATTGATGGGAGGCATTTTGGCAATAACGTCCATTTGGCTTGGCACTTTACCTGTACTGTTTGATTCTACCTGTATATCAGCCGAATACTTTAAAAACTCCATATTGGTATAATCGCGAGCGTAACCGTTGGTCACAAACAAATCTTTGAACCCATCATTGTCAAAATCCGCAAAAAGTGCCGACCAACTCCAATCGGTATTGGAAATTCCTGCTAGTTGCCCTATTTCCGAAAACACAGGTATGGCTGCTTTCTCTTTTCCTGTTTTATTTGGATTCACACCCATGTTCAGTTGCAGCATATTGCGCATGGTTTGGTGATGAAACCCCGCTCTTAGCAATGATTGATATTTGTCGTAGTTATCATCTCCTGCCGTAAGCTTAATACGTTCATTTTGGGCTGGCAACATATCAAGGGTTACAATATCGGCCCAGCCGTCGTTATTAATATCAGCGGCGTCAGTCCCCATAGAATAAAGTGAGGTACTTCCTACCATTTCTCTAATGCTTTCTTTGAACGTTTTACCCTCCTGATTGAGATAAAAATAATCGTTTTCGTTGTAGTCGTTGGAGACATACAAATCTAGCCAGCCGTCGTTGTTGAAATCAGCCACATTGACCCCCAATCCAAAACTCAACACATTGTTAATCAAGCCCATTTCGTGCGACACATCCACGTATTTGCCTCCTTCGTTTCGCATCAATTTACTGCCATATCGGAGGTCGGGTTGCTGTCGATAATTAGCAATCAATTGGCTAAATCCGGCATAGTCTTGAATAGAGTGATTGAGCAAAAAACAATCTAAATCGCCGTCTTTATCATAGTCAAAAAAGGCCGCTTGTGTGGTATAAGAAGGGTCATTTAAGCCATATTCAGCGGCTTTTTCGATAAACTTTACGCCTTTTCCTGTCTTACCTTGATTGATATAGAGTAGATTTTTGCGCAAATTGGGGTCTTCGGCTCCTGAACGACAAACATAAATATCGAGCCAACCGTCGTTGTTAATATCGACCACCGAAACGCCCGTTTTCCAGCCTGAATGCTTGATGCCTGCTGCATCCGTGACATCTTCAAAAGTGATTCCTTTGTCAGGTTTGGAGGTATTGAGGTAGAGTTTATCTGCCACCATGTTGCCCGTAAAATACAAATCCACGAGGCCATCATTGTTAAAATCCCCTGCCCCTACCCCACCGCCGTTGTAGAAGTACCCGTATTTCAAAACGTTGTTTTCGGCATCTTCTTCAACAAAATTGTTGAAAGCTATGCCCGTATCATCGGCATCAAGGCAAGTAAAGAGTGTATCAGCTGAGTTTTTACAGGCCGAAACAAGTAGTGTCCCTAAAAGCAACAAAAACGATTTTGGTCGAAACATGTAAGTTAGTGTTCAAGGTCTCGAATGTCATAAAAACCCCCATTTTGAAATTTTTCGTTGCCGAGAGCTTTATCAATAAAAGTCGCCACACTCTCTGGTGAGCGCAACTTACCTTCGGCATACAAAGCCTTAAAACGCTCCACCTCAGCAAACTGCTCAGGCGTACGCGAACGAATCTCATCTTGCATGGCAGTATTTACTACGCCCGGTGCCAAGTTCCAAACCTTAACGGGATGGTGCAACTGACTGATTTCAAGAGCCAATACCTGCGAAGCCATCAAAAAACCCGCTTTGGTAGAGCAGTATCCACTCCAGCCGTAATATTCGTGCTTGGCCGCTCCCGACGAAATATTGACAACTTCCAAAGGTATATTTTTAGCAACTGCCAAGCTCACAAGGTAATTTTGGAGAATCATCGGTGCCGTCATATTCAGAAAAATGGTTTTGGCCAAATCGGCCGCTGGCACATGAAAAGAGGGTTCTATTTCACCCAAACGCCCCGCGTTGTTAATGAATACAAGAGAGGCAGTGGCGTTGTCTTCTACAATTTGGGTCCAATGTTTCATGGTATTTTCGCAGCCTTCCAAATCACTCAAATCTTCTTGAATGCCGATAAAATTGGCCTTCGCCCATGATTCATCGGGCGCTGTACGGGCAGTACCCACTACTAAGTCTTGGGGTGAATATGTCAAAAAATGCACCGTAACCGCCTTACCAATTCCTCGGCTACTACCTGTTATAAAAATAATGCGCTTACTCATATCTTCAATTGAATGGTTTGATAAAGGAGACAAAATAGGGCAAAAACTCCGTTGAATCAACCAATTTTTATTGAAATAACTCCCACAATCCCAAATCGTTTTTACTGAGCTGTTTGGTAAATTGGGTAGTCTCGTTGACATCTATTACTTTTTTAGTCATTTTAAGGTCTAATATTTTTTTCAAAAAAGTAGTTAAGCGATTGTCAGGGTCATAAGGCTCTCCCGAACCCAGATTTTCGGGCCAAGTTTCAGCTTGATTCAAAAAAAGTTTGGCCTCTTTGTATTTTTTGTTTTTGAACAAATCAGCCGCATACCTGATATTCAATTCTCTAAAAAGTGCATGCGCTCCCGAAGCCCCTTCATTTGGCAGAATGGTAAGTGATTTCATCAAGTCGATGGCTTCTTTGTAGCGTCTTGCGGCCTTGAGAAGTTGGGCGCGTTGTTGTCCCAAAATATATACTTCGTGGTCTTGTTTGGGTAGTTTTGAAAAACTTTCATGAAGAGCCAAAGCCTTTGCTAATTCTCCGTTTGTGGCATAAAAATCTGAGAGTGTTTTTACCGTACGCCAACTATTGGGGGCCAATTCGTAGGCTTTTTCGAGCGCAGCTTTTGCTTGGACTTTGTCAGTTTTGAGTACTTCGGCTTTGTACAAATAGTAGGGGGCAAAATCAAGCATCTCGCCTCCTTCAATTTCAGTAAAATCACTTAAGCTGATATTGGGGCGAACGGCAGCCTCCGAAAGATGTAAGTAATAGCGTAATTTCCAATGAGGTTTTTGCGTCAAAGCCCACCGCAAGGCGGCGGCGGTTTCGTTACGAAACGGGAAAACGCCTTCGGGAGAAGCCGCAATCGCCTCCTCTAGCGCTCGCTCCGATTCAATTTTTTGATTTAGTTTATCCAATAAAAAAGCTTTCCAAATAGCCACTACTGGATGTGAGGACGACGACATCAACACGTCAAGACTTTCATGGTATAGCCCTAGTTTTTCGTAATCAATCGCCATTTCCAAATATGTCTCAAAAGGCAACTCACTACGAATCATTTCCGAGGCGTGTTTCTTGTCTTCGGTCTTTTGTGTAATCTGTGCTATTTCAAAACGTACTCTATGATTGAGCGGGTCGTTTTGTAAAATCTCTTTTGCCTTTTGCAGAGCTAATGCTGGGTTGTTGGTAAGACGCAATACGGTTATCTCTAGCACTTTGGCATCCCAATGATCCGCTTGGCGTTCTAGCACTTGTTGCAATAATTCAGAGGCTTTAGCATAATCTTTTTCATTGACAGCAATTTTTGCCAAGTGATACAGCGCGGCACTACGGTAGGTGGGATCAAGAGAAGCGGTGGCAAAGCGGTCTTTGGCCGCTACCCATTGTTTTTGGCCTTCGTAGGCAATCCCGGCAATAAAATTTGCTTTAGAATCATAGGCATGGTTGGCAAGTGCCAAATCAGCTACTAATCTTGCTTCTCCAAGTTGGCCTCTGACATAGGCCAATTCTGCTTTTAAAACTTGCGCAGGTTTGAAAGAGGGGCTTTTTTGCAATAAATGCTGTAGCAGTGAATCCGAATCTAGGTAGTTACGCTGATTTATTAAGTCTTTGGCGTGCAGATACATGCCATAGTCTGACTTCCAATCAAATGTTTTAGCCGCCTCCAGTGGTCGTTCGGTGTCATTGGAATGCCCGTTGGCGAGTATCTCCGTCCCCACTAAGATTTTTAGAGACTCTATATTCCCCGTCCAACGTACCGAATCACGAAACGTTTGGAGGGGTTTTAGGTTTAATTTTTTAGCAAAAATCGGCGTAGTACCTTGCCATACTTTCAACGTATCTTGCACCAACGCAACCGCACAATAATCTATTTTAAGCCAGTTTTCATTAGTTCTTACATTCATCGAACCGCGCGGCGTAGCGTGGGTCAAACCTCGCGTTTGTTTGACTGGAAACCAGTATTCTGTCCAACTATCATGCGTATAAGGCATAAACGACACATGTTTAAACGGGCTATACATACTACCTTCGGAAGCTTGATTAAACAAGCGCCCCGACTGCAACTCTACGTATTGGCCGTCAGTATCGGTCAGGAGTTTATCCCAAATCATACCTTGTCGAGACAGACCCCAAATCCATATTTTTTTACCAAGCTTCTCATGGTAAGGCGAATAACGAACAAAGCCCATGTTGTCGTTGTGCCAGAAACCGCCATAAAAATCGGTCTGTTTTCCCAGAACATGATAAGACTTATAGGAGCCAAAGTTGTTTTGTTCATAAAAATTCAGATGACGCCCCGCCGAATCGCGAGGCCATGTGCCTACTTCGCCGTTATGCCCTACGTAATGCGTACCCGGAAACACAAATTCCAAGTTTCCAGCAGCTTTAAAGCCCGCATTCATCCAATGATAATAGCTCGTCTCCAAAGGTGTGGCATTGTACCAATGGGACTTAGTAGTGAAATACGCCTTGTCTTTCGGGAGATTGACCTCTACCATCCAGCGCGTTCGAGCCGACCAATCCCAAGCTCCCAAAAAGCAACTAACGCTTCCGTCGGAATTAGTACGGGTAAAATAATCTACGGGTGCCGATACTGTGGGAGCATGTCCGATGTCTCCAAAATTGATTTCTATCCCCCCCGAAGTCCACGCCCCACGCATGGCTACATCCCGAAACTTGACGACATGATTGAAATACACAAAGGGAAAATCGGTAGACTTTTCGTAAGCACCCCAAATTTTTCCACCTATCTCAGGCGTGATATACACTTTGATATAATCGTTTTCGAGTTCGATAAACTTCCAATCTTTCATAACGGGCTTATCCGTAAAACCATCAAACCGAAAATAAGGATAGATTTTTCCGGGTTTAGGCACTGGATTAGGATCAGAAAAAGCATACGTTTTGAGGCGTTGAGTGGTTTCTTTGATGGTGGCTTGCTGAGCTGTAGCGGTCACGTTTGCCACCAATAAAAACCCTATTATTAAAATATATTTTTTCAATAAAAAACGTAATGGATTCATGGATAAGAAGTGATTTTAAAGGATAATTATTGAAATAGACTTTTTAATTTAAAACCCACAAGTATCTCATATGCTGCTTGTCAAAGACATTAGAAAGGAAAATAATTTTAAGTATGGATAAATACCAAGGGCACTTCAAGGGTTTTAACCCTAATTTTTTCAAGTGTAAGAGTTGAAAATCAGGGCTAAAGCCCCTGTGCTATTTTCATATTTCTAGCCCCAGCCTAAAGGCCGATGCGACGTGGGGTTAAAACATAACCCTATATCTCGGCTAATTTTGCTTAGATACTTAAGTAATTGTACAAAAGATGTAGCTATGAATAAAAACGGGCGAAAATTCGCCCGTTTTTATTCATAAATTATCGGTTATTGTTTATCCCACCACAAACGAGTTGTTGATTTATCGGCTCCTCCTAATTTAGAAACCCCCGAATCTACCCCCGCTTTGTTGGTGCTGATTTCGCCAGATACAAAAGGGGCACGGCGTACAATCGTTCCCACGGGTACTTCAGGATCATCGGAGTTGACTTTTGGATAAAGCTTAGGATAACCCGAGCGGCGATACTCCGCCCATGCTTCAAAACCGTAAGGAAACAAAGCCAACCATTTTTGGGTCAAAATTTGCTCACGCTGACGAGCAGACGTAGCTTCCCATTTAACGGGGATATCGGTCATACCAGGGCTTTTTACGACGTCATTGAGAGCAATGGGAGTCGTGGTACCGTTAGTATAAGCTGCAATAGCAGCAGCATCTGTGATACCCCACTGACTCATCGAGAGAGCAATTCCTTTTTCATACAAGTCTTTGGCAGTACCGCCCATATTCCAGCCATTGAGAGCACCTTCAGCGCGGAGGAAATGCGCCTCCGACGCAAACATAATTCCCCAAGGCTGCGTAAAGCGCGCCGCATCTTGGAAAGCGGGAGCTACGTTTGAGTTGGCAGCAGCAGCATTTTCGGGCAATCCTAGCTGTACTTGCGTATAGCCATTACGCAATCCCTTGTAATTGCTAGTACCTTCTACAGGACTAAAAAACTTACCAATACGAGGATCATTGAAACCTTTAAGCGTACTTTCCATCGCAGCACTCATCCGAAACTCATTCCATGCCGTGATTCCTCCCAAAGGATTAGGAGAGTTGGCCGTTACTTTCACCAAAGCATCGTCGGCATTGGTTTGTAAAGTACCTGCTGCTACCGCTGCTTCAGCTTCTGATTTTGCCAAAGTAGGGTCTACTTTCGACATCCGCAGCGCCAAACGCAAACGCATCGTATTGGCAAACAAAATCCATTTATCAATGCTGCCATTGTACACTTGGTCGTTGTTGCCCAATACCGTTTTGCCTTTAGATTTTTCGAGCGTAGCTACTGATGTTTTCAGTGTCGCCAAAAAGTCTTTGTAAATTGATTCTTGGCTATCGTATTCCACGGTTTTGGTACCACCGCCTACTTTAGAATACGGGATAGCGCCCCAGTAGTCGGTCATTGGCAAATACATTTGCACTTTCCAAATCGACGCAATCGCGTAGATGTTGGCATCTTCAGCTTGCCCGCCGGGTTTTGTGGCATCCAAAACCACCAAAAGCGGGGGAATCTGCTGACCATAAAAATTTCCCCAAGCGCCATTGAGCCAGTTGCCTACCATGACGTTACGGTCAGAAGGGAAGTTGATAGCGACGTTGGCATAGTATTGAGCATGAAGGTCGGCAAACAAGCTTTGCATCAACTGAAAAGGCCCTCTATCTCCAAACACCCCGCGCCATTGGGCTGCCGCAAAGGCATTGCCTACGGCCGATTTATCAACGGAAGTAAGCTTGGTTTTATCGGTATTGATTTCTTCAAATTTCCCCGTACAGGCATAGAAGCCTACTGAGGCCGCCACCAACATCACAACCGGGATAGCGATTTTTTTTGATATTTTCATTATTTTCTCCATTTGAATGTTAAAAACAATCTGTATTAAAACGAAAGATTCAAGTTTACCCCAAAAGTGCGAGTAGAAGGCAGAGAGAAAGACTCCAATCCTATTGAGGTATTTTGGGCACCAGATGCAAGCTCAGGATCAAACCCTTTGGCTTTGTTCATAAAGAAAAACAAGTTACGTCCTACCAACGAAACCGCAATTCCTTGGAAAGGTGTTTTCTTAAACAAACTTGAAGGCAAGTTGTAGCTTAGGGCCATCTCACGCATACGGATATTGGAAGCACTGTACGTAAATACTTCTCCCGCCGGGGTATTGCGCCCGCCTACTTTTACCCAGTAGCGTTCGGCAGTAGTAGCGATATTGTTGGCAGAACCATCTGATTTTACGCCCGGAAAAGTATAACTCTCACGACCTGCCAAGGTCTCTTCAGTAACACCATCTGCATAGATAACCGCATTGGTAAACGACGTCACCACGCCGCCCATCCGAGCGCTGATGAGGAAATTGAGGGAGAGATTTTTGTAAGAAATTCGGTTGCTCAAACCTCCCGTCCAATCAGGACGAGCATTGCCTAAATACACGGTTGTACCTGAAGTAATTTGGGGCAAGCCATCGGTTCCTACTAGTATCTGTCCGGCATTGTTACGCACATATCCACGGCTATAGATTTCGCCAAGTGGCCGCCCTTCAATGGCACGAATATTATTCATAAAGTCGTTTGTAAGCTGCAACTCTTTCAAATCAGGCGTAAGCTCCACGAGTTTGTTAACGTTTTTGGCATAGTTCAAATCAATATCCCAACGCAAATTTTCGCTTTGCACCGGGGTGGCATTCAATACTAGCTCCACGCCTTTGTTGTTGACCAATCCCGCATTGATAAACTCCGACGACCATCCTGAAGCAGGCGGAATCGCCACTGGGAACAATTGGTTTTTGGAATCGCTATTGTACCATCCTAAATCAAATCCGAAACGGTTGTTGAGGAATTTCATTTGTAGACCAAACTCCAACGCAGTTGTTAGCTCGGGTTTCAAATTAGGGAAAGGTTTTACAGCATCACGTACAATGAACCCATTAGGTCCCCCTGCTAAGAAGGTATAAGTTTGATTGAGAAGATAGGGACGAGCATCGTTACCAGTTTGAGCATACGAACCACGCACTTTCATAAATGAAATCGCATCTGGCAAGGTGATCATATTTGATAAAACCGCCGAAAAACCTACCCCAGGGAAGAAGTACGATTGACTCTCTTTTGGCAATGTAGAAGACCAGTCATTACGTGCCGTAACGGTTACAGTAAGGGCATTTTTGAAAGTCACATCGGCTGTCGCAAATACACCTTGTTTTTCGGTTTCGTTTACGCCACGTGTGGTTTGAGAGTTGCGGGCATTGCCAGTGATAAACAAGTTTTCGCGATTGAGTCCGTTGTTGACGGTCAATTGGTCAAGCTGACTACGACGTTGGAGGCTTCCCCCTACAGTAGCATTGACGGCAATTGACTCCGAAAACTTCTTATCATACATAGCAAACAAATCATAGTTTTGCTCAGTGACTTGGCGCCAGCTAGTTTGGTATTCACCATTATCAGCGATGGTGTAGGTATTGGTATACCATTTTCCTTCAAATTTATCTACATAACGGTCGATTCCCCCACGTGCCATCACTTTCAATGCGGGTGTAATTTTATAAGTCAAAGATGTAAAACCCGTGATACGATCCCGATTATCAAGTGCAATTACCCGATTTTTAATCCAATAAGGGTTTTGGCCACCATTAGAGCCAGGGTTCCAGTAATTCTGACGAAGGCTACCAGTAACAGGATCAATGTACTCAAAATCTTGCGCTTGTGCCAAACTTATATTACGAGGTATGCGCAAAATATGACGTTGAAGGTTGGCAAAGGCTTCGCCCGTTTGCTGACGATTGTCAATACGCTCACTTAAGTAAGTGATTTTGGTATCCAAAGAAAGCTTTTGGCCAATCTGATTAGAAATTCTAAGGTTAAGAATGTTGCGTTTTAGTTTGTTGTTGTCCACAATTCCCTTGGCACCTACGTTTGTATAGGAGAAGTAAGTTTGTGTTTTTTCGCTACCTCCTGAGAAAGCAACCGAGTTAGAAATCTGCGAACCAGTCGAATAAAAATCCCGATAATTGTTAGGATTAGGCGTCATGTTGTAAGTTTTACTAGCATTGGCAGGGTTAGGTCCCCACATCGCTACGGGCTGTCCTTCCATTTTGGGTCCCCAGCTAAATTCGCTTGCGCGGTTATAGACGCCCGCACTACCTTGCCCATATACGTTTTGGAATTTTTGCAAAATCATCGCTTGTTCGGCTTGGAATGAGCTATTGATAGTAACTCCAAAACCTTTTCTTACCGAACCTTTCTTGGTATTGATAATCAAGGCACCATTGGCAGCACGGCTCCCATAAAGTGCGGTTGCAGACGCACCATTCAATACGTTGATGGACTCGATGTCGTCAGGGTTAACACTCGAAAGGCCGTCACCTCCGTCACGTCCTCCGTTGGCATTGCCTGGACTAAAGTTAGAGTTGTCCATCGGTACACCGTCGATGACAATCAAGGCTTGGTTGTTGCCTGTAATAGAGCGGTCGCCACGCAAAACCACCCTTGAAGAGCCTCCCACGCCCGAAGAAGAACGCGCAATATCGAGGTTTGCTACACGACCAGCAAGGGAATTGGCCACATTGAGCTCACGAGCTTTAGCGATATTACCCGTCTGAATGGTTTGAGTAGCATAACTCAATACTTTTTGGTCTTTGGAAATCCCCAAAGCCGTAACCACTACTTCACCTAAAGTACGTACATCTGGCGCAAGAGAGACTTCAATCGAAGAAGCAGCTCCCAACGCGATTTCTTTGGTTTCGTATCCTACAGAGGATAGAATCAAAGTCCCAGTAGCAGGTACCGAAAGTTTAAAGGCACCCTCCGCGTCCGTATTGGTACCGCGGCTAGTGCCTTTGAGAAGAACATTTACACCAGGCAGCCCTTGCCCAGCTTCATCTTTGACAGTCCCCGACAGCGTTCGGTCTTGGGCCGTCAATTGCCCGATGCCGACGAAAATCGACAACAAGCTGACAAATAGAACTTTAAACATAGATTTGATTGGTTAGTTGGTTATACCAAATGCAAATTATGTTTTATTTTTAAAATAATGTTATTACAAGTATACTATTTTTTAATTTTTTTTAATATGTCACTTATACACTTAAAATTTGCACAAAATCCACATCTACATTCTAATTCACTCGAACAAAACTCAATTCACAAAATATTATTTCACCAAGAAGCATTTAAGTGCCTAAACCAGTTTTTATAAAAGATGTTTTCTATATCCTTATTGGTATATCCTTTGGTTTGGAGCACATTTTGGTATAATTGTAAATCTGAAATGTTATCTAAATCATAGGGAGATTGCTCTCTTCCAAACATGCCATCAAGATCAGTTCCAAAAGCAACATGAAGGCTGTTTCCGGTCAGTTGACAAATATGATCCCAATGGTCTACAAGCTTCGCCATCGTAACCCCAAAAGCTTTGGGGTCTGATTGCCGCTGCAAAAATCCAGGTGCCAACATCCACGCATCCAATGCTCCTCCTATCACGCCTCCCCTTTCTACGATGCGCAAAATCTGCTCGTCTGTCAGTTGACGCTGATGAGGCACTAAAGCACGGCAGTTGTGATGGCTTGCCCAAATCGGCCCCTTAAACAATTCTAAGGCTTCGTCAAAACCCTTGTCGGTAAGATGAGTTACATCCAAAATCATTCCTAAGAAGTCCATTTCGCGCAGAAGGTCCCGCCCAGCGGCAGTGAGGCCATCTGTAGTACCCGTACCAGAAGCATATCGCCCCGACCCATACCACGCAGGCCCGATAGCGCGTAGCCCATAGGCGTATGCTTTTTCGAGGTAAGAAAGATGGATGAGAGAGTCAGCCCCTTCGAGTGATAAGATAAACCCAACCGGCTTACTTTCATTGGCGATAGAGGTATCTTGCCATAGCGCCATGTGAGCTTGTAGCTGCGTAAGGTTGGTAATTTGGGTCATTTCACCCAAATCTACCATAGCTTGATACCACGCCACTTGAGCTTGAGTCATGGCCCAAGCCTGAGCCGGCGAGTACCATCCGTCAAAGGCACTACCTCGCTGAGTCACCCGCGCCAATTGGGTAGCTACTACGAGGCCGATGTTTCCTTTGCGCAAATCAGGCAATGACACCGTTCCTTTGCCACGGTCGCGTTTGTCGGTAAGATGTTTTTCTACTTCACGTTCGCGAAGCTCCTGCACAGAGCAAGTATAGTCTCGGTTCCACTCTATGGCATTCATGGCCATATCTAAGTGGGCATCAATAATAAACATCAGTTAAGGGTTTGGGGGGATAAAAAGAATAAACTACTTACGAAGACCACTTTGCACTTGACTCGGGCAAGTTTGTGAAATATAACTTGCTCAGAAATGTATCCAGTAGAATGTATAGTACTAATCTTCCGGAAAAGGAATAAAGACAAAGCCTGCGAAATCGTTTTGGACTACAAATAAGCAACAAAACTCGTCAGGATGACGGTAATTTTCTTTAAACAACTCTACCGATTCTAAGCCTACCAGCCCTCTTTGAATAAACTCATCAATGTAGGAGGCTCTATAAGCCCATTCGTTTTCAAGTTCGGTCTTATTGATTAATAATATACCCAAATCAATCTCTTTCTGAACAGCCACAAAAATAGGATGCTCAGAAAACCCTCTTTTACGAATTTGATATGACGCTTCTTTGAGTTGGTCAGATACCTTCACAAAATCTTGTGAAATCAAGCCCAGAAGTCGTTTATTAACTTCGGGCGAGTTGGCATCATCCATCAAGGTATTTTCGTTACTATGGTTTATCATAGATTTTGGTGTTGAAGTAAAACTTTACATTCTTGCGGCTAGCAAAAGACTCAAATCTTTGTGACGCATACTGAATTTTTTGGCAATAACGGGGTTGGTCAGTGTACCTCCGTGAGCGTATACCCCCTTGCTAAACCAACGATTGGCATACATCATTTCTTCTACACCTCCCGCAGTACCAGTACGCAAAAGCATCGGCAAAAACACATTGCTCAAGGCAGTGCTAGCCGTGTGAGCTACCCTTGAGGCAATATTTGGCACACAATAATGAATCACATCATATACGCGATAGGTCGGTTCTTTGTGCGTAGTGATGCGAGAAGTTTCGATACAGCCCCCTTGATCGATAGATACATCAATAATGACCGAGTTTGGTCTCATTCGGGCCACCATTTCTTCGGTCACGATACTTGGACTGAATCCGTCGCTTGGACGCAGAGCCCCTATTACCACGTCAGCCCGCTGAATAGCCTCAGCAAGCGTATCTGATTCAATAATCGAAGTATAGATGTTTTGACCAATAGCGTACTTTAGGCGTTGTAGCCGATAAATATGTTGGTCAAAAATCTTGATTTCGGCCCCTAATCCCAAAGCTGTCCGTGCCGCATATTCGGCCACGGTTCCGGCACCTATGATCACTACTTTGGTAGGAGGCACGCCGGTTATCCCCCCTAAAATAATACCTTTTCCTTGGTTGGCACTACTCAAATACTCCGCCGCAATAAGCATAACGGTACTCCCTGCAATCTCGCTCAAAGAGCGTATGATAGGCTGCCCTCCTGCGGGGTCTTCGATGTATTCGTAGCTGACAGCCGTGATTTGCTTTTCGTTGAGATGCTCAAAATACGAACGATTACGGGTAGGTAGGTTTAAAGCTGAAATAACCGTCTGACCATTTTTGAGGTGTACAAATTCTTGCTCAACGATTGGCTCGATTTTCAGAATCAAATCACTTTTAAAAACCTCGTTGGGAGAATACACAATTTGGGCACCTGCTTCGCTGTATTCATTATCAAAAAACTGTGCTCCTTCTCCAGCACCCTTTTCTACTACTACTTGGTGACCATTTCGAACCAAAATTGCCACTGCTTCGGGAGTGAGCGCAATACGGTTTTCTTGCAATGAAACCTCTTTGGGAAGCCCAATCAACAGGCTCCGCTGACTCGTTTTCACGGGTGCTAAAGCTTCTTGTGGATAAAGGGCCGTTTTTTTTGCCAATTCACCAAAACCCATCATTTTTTTAGAATCATTTAAACTTTAGATGTCAACGTTATCAGTAACTGTAATTGCCCTTTTTCCGTTCGCTACTTCCTTAATTGTAATCTTTTTGAAACGCGGGGGCAGCAGCTCAGCAATTTTGTCGGGCCATTCGATCAAACACAACGCGCCCGAATCTAAATACTCTTCTACTCCAATATCAAAGGCTTCGGCAATAGATTTTAATCGATAGCAATCAAAATGGTAAATAGTATCGCCAGCACTGGTAAGGTATTGGTTTACAATCGAAAAAGTGGGGCTTTGAATCGTATTTACAACTCCTAGTTCTTTGCCAATGGCTTTGACAAAGGTAGTTTTTCCGGCGCCCATTTCTCCTTCCAACAACCAAATACTATCTTCTTTACAAAGCGTTATTACTTCACGAGCGGCGCTAGTGATATCGTCCAACTCAAAAGGGGCGATTGAGTACATTTGGTTTGGCATTTCGATTCAGTAATTTACAAAATCAAATGTTTTGTGATAATACTTCTAGGCTATTATTAGCCTTCCAATATACCTTGTTTTTTTAAATCTTTGGTCAACTGCTCCATCAACAAGCGATGAGCTTCTGAGGTAGGGTGTCCATCGTGCTGGAGCTGAAACTCTTTGGAAGGAAATGGAAACAATTTTCGATAATCCAACACTTTAAGCCCTTTCTTTCTCAAAAGCTCTACCATAGGCGAATCTTTGTGCAAAACATCGGGATAAACAATGACATAAAATGGCGCATTATTAAATTGCTTTTTAAACTCTTCCTCGGATTTCTTGATAATATTAGCGGTCAGTTCATAGTCTTTAGGGCGATAAGCAAAGGGAAAATCCATCGCAAAATGCTGGCGTACCTTACTATGAAACAGCATCATTCCCAAGCGATACTTAAGCGGATGCACAAAGCGGTAGACCCCCGTGGTTTGCATCGACGACTCGTCAACATCTGGGAAATACCCATCATACATCCCTATCCACCCTGCTGACGGAATGGCCCGATTGACATGGTCTTCAATATAAGTATAGATGCCAATGCCTTGTTTTTGGGCCACTTGTTTGGTGAGGTCTTGGTGCTGTAAACGGGCCAACATGTGCCGAGGTGAATACCCAAAAAAACCATAGTTATAAGCCTGATAGTTAGGATTATCTTTTTGAAAGAAATAAGTCATGGTTTCGTTGTCGGCTACGGCGTCTCCAAAAGTAAAAGAGCAGCCAAAAAAGATCGCATATTTGCTAGGATTGAGATGGTTACTATCCGCAAAAGGCGTAATCCTTCTTGATAACGAATCGGCGTGCATGGTGATATCCATGACAGGCTTTCCTCCCAAGGTTTTGAGCCACCTGAAACGCATATTGGGAATGGGTTTTCGGCCTAAAAATTCGTCGAAAGCATAGCTAGAATCATAAGCAGGGCCTGCATACTGAGGTGCAGGAGTCCCCGAAGAAGGTGCCTGTGGAGCATCATGTATCCAACCTACTACCTTTTCAACCCCTACAATGACCACGATGACCGTAATCAAAGAAACCAATATGTTTTGTAAAAGAGGGGGGCCATTTTTTATTAATAAATAGGCAGTAATCAATCCTACCGCCCATGCTACTACTCTAAAACCAATGAGCCTTAAATCATAATCAAACCATATTCCGTCTCCATTCCCTACAAAAAACTCTAGACCTATCAACGCTAGAAGAAACAAAATAACATAAGATATGAAGTAGCCGAGACGCGCAAAAAGAGAAGAATTTTTTTGGAAGAAACCCATTCTTTGAAATATTCTAAATTTTAGTCCTCAAAGGTACGACATTTTAGCCATAGTTTAAATCACTTCTAGACGGCCTTGGTGCACAAGTGTGGAAAGAACTTTGGAAAAATCTTCAAAAAAACAACCTTGTAAACAGTAATTTTTACTAGATTGTTTCTTCGCTTTGTAGCTTTGTCTTGCTTCTTTATGTTTTTGGCTAGGAAGTAAGAAATGCTCTTTTTTGCCTATTGGAGGTATAACACAACTTTTATCAATACCCACATTTTATTTATGCAATCAGAACTAGAAAAGGTTTTAAATGTCGGCCTTATTGGTTTCGGACTCTCTGGACGCTACTTCCACGCTCCTTTTTTAAAAGTTAACCCTGGCTTTAAACTTACCAAAGTAGTCACTAGCAACAGTAGCTCAGTGCATGATTTTGATACCACCGTAGAAGTGGTACAAAGCGCAGAAGAGCTTCTGGCTGATGCAAACATTGATGTCGTTTTTATATGTACTCCCAATCATCTTCATTTTCCTTATGCCAAAGCAGCTTTAGAAGCAGGAAAGCACGTAGTGATTGAAAAGCCTTTTGCCAATACAACTACCGAAGCAGATGTGTTGATTGCTTTAGCGAAAGAAAAAAATTTAGTGGTGACAGCCTATCAAAATCGTCGTTGGGATGCTGACTTTTTGACGATTCGGGCACTTCTTAGCGAAGGAAAACTAGGAAATATTGTTGAGTATGAAGGGCATTATGACCGCTATCGGCCCGAAATCGCCCAAGGTACTTGGAAAGAAGTAGCGGCGGCGGGTGCAGGCAATCTTTACAACTTGGGTCCACATATCATCGACCAAGCTCTTGTGCTCTTTGGGACTCCTGAATCAGTAACGGCTACCATTAAAATCATCAGAGAAGGGGGCGAAACTGACGACTATTTTGATATAAGACTAGCTTACGCTGACAAAACGGTAATTTTGAAAGCAAGTTTGATGGTGTTTGAAAACAGCCTTCGGTATGTGATTCATGGAAGTACGGGAAGTTTTATAAAATACGGGCTTGATATTCAAGAAGATACCCTTCGCAAAAATATCTTACCAGATACCCAACCTTGGGGCGAAGAACCTCAAAGTCAGTGGGGAACCTTGTATACCCAAGATGGCCCCGAAACTATTCCTAGCGTGGCAGGCAACTACATGCCTTTTTATGACAACCTTTATGAGGCTATTGCCCAAGGAGAAGCCATAGAAGTAACACCCCAACAAGCCCGTAATACCACTCGCGTGATTGAATTGGCACTGGAAAGCAATCGTCTCAAACAAACGTTGGCTTTCTGAAAGCGAAACCCTGCCGATGTTCGGAACATCGGCAGGGTTGGTTTCAGTTATCCATTGTCCGAAAACTCAGGATAGAGCATCATTCCTCCGTCAACGTAGAGGGTTTCGCCCGTGATATAATCCGAATCGTCAGAGGCAAGCCACACCGCCGCTTTGGCCACATCTTCTGGTTGGCCGATTCGTCGATAAGGAATCAAATTCATCAAATCTTTCATGTTTTGTTCCGACGACCACACACTTTTGTTGATAGGTGTCTGAATCGCCCCTGGGCTGATGGCGTTGACCCTGATTTTGAGCGGGGCCAGTTCTTGGGCTATTGATTTCATAAACATCAAAACACCTCCTTTAGAAGCGGCATAATTGACGTGTCCTGCCCACGGAATCATATCATGCACGGAGCTCATACAAATGATTTTTCCGATAGCTCGTACGGGTGTTTGACCTTTGGCTTGCGCTACAAAATGCTTCGCGGCTTCTCTGGCGCACAAAAACTGCCCTGTCAAGTTGATATTAATCACATTTTCCCACTGTTCGAGCGTCATTTCCATAAATGTAGCATCGTTTTGAATGCCGCTGTTGGCTACCACAATATCTATTTGTCCAAACACAGCAACCGCTTTTTCAAACATTTTGAGAATATCCGCTTCTTTGCCCACATTTGCCTTGACCGCAATGGCATCCCCTCCTGCCGCTTTGATTTGTTTGACTACCTCAAGGGCTTTGTCGCGGCTACTGTTATAATTGACTACAACGTTGGCACCTTCTTGCCCAAACGCAATAGCGATGGCTTTTCCAATGCCCGAACTGGAGCCTGTAATAATTGCAGTTTGATTAGTTAGTTTCATACATATAAAATCTTGGAGAATAAGTTGTTGGTAATGTTAGGTAATTTTATCTTAAAGTAAAAAATCCCTCTCATAATGCGCTAAAAAGTTGTGCCACTTTTAAGGTATTTTAAATTTAATCCCTCACACTCCATTGGTTCGTTAAACTCAGAAATTGCTCAAGTATTATTTTGTACTAAAAAATATTATTTTTGTTACATAAAAATTCTATTCTTCAAGCACATGGAAGCGATTGTTCGATATTTTGAAACCATACCTTCATCGCACCGCTCGGCTATTTTGGTCAGTGGAATTACATTATTTTGGCTTCTTGAAAGCGGTGTACCTCTATTTAGGTTTAGGTATAATAAATGGCGGCACGCAGGAATCAATATTTTTTTTACCATCACTACTATCATCATCAATTTTGCCCTTGCATTTATTTTGCTCAATGCAAGCGATTGGGCGGTCGCGCACCGTTTTGGGTTGTTACAATGGCTTCCTTCACTACCATTATGGGCATTTGCGGTGATTGGATTACTGGTACTTGACTTGATTGGGGCGTGGTTTATTCATTGGACCGAACACAAAGTACGGTGGATGTGGCGTTTTCACCTGATTCACCACACCGACACACAAGTAGATACTACAACTGCCAACCGTCACCACCCCGGTGAAAGCGTTTTTAGATTTGTATTTACCACTATGGCGGTATTTGTAGCAGGAGCGCCGATGTGGTTAGTGATGATGTACCAAGCACTTTCGGTGGCTTTGTCGCAGTTCAATCACGCCAATATCCACCTTCCGCGCTGGGCTGATAATATACTGAGCTGGGTGATTGTGACTCCTAATATGCATCATGTCCACCACCACTATGTATTACCTTATACTGACTCCAATTACGGCAATATTTTTTCTATTTGGGATCGGATTTTTGGGACTTTTACCAAACTAGAGCCTTCTCAACTCACCTATGGCATTGATACCCACATGAAACCCGAAGAAAACGACGAATTGGGCAGTTTACTCAAAATTCCGTTTGAAGAATATCGCCCTCCCGTAGGAGCCAAATTTGACTAGTGCACCTGAATTCATTCACAAAATACTAATTTCCCAAAACCTTTTTGACGTTTTAATCGTACTTAAAGGGTAGGTAGTTTTTTGTATTTTTTCCTAATAATTCGAATGAATCATATCCAAACAATCAATGCCCGCATCGAGCCTCTTAGACAACAAATCGTAAATCATCGGGTGTATTCTGCCATCGAAACGATTGAGGATTTACGCGTTTTTATGCAATATCATGTCTATGCCGTCTGGGATTTTATGTCGTTGTTGAAAGCGCTTCAAAACAATCTTACTTGTACAAGCATACCCTGGTATCCTAAAGGCTCGGCAGCTACTCGTTATCTTATCAATGAGATTGTGGTAGGAGAAGAATCTGATGTAGATATGGACGGCAATCGTAAAAGTCATTTTGAACTTTATCTGGATGCCATGCAACAAGCTGGGGCTAATACTGCCGAAATCACTGCTTTTCTTGAGCATCTTTTGCAAAATCATAATTTGAAAAATGCTTTTGCCGTAGCAAAAACCCCTATCGCTGCCGCTAATTTTGTAGAAAATACATTTGAAGTTATCGATAGCCAAAAACCTTATATACAGGCTGCGGTATTTACTTTTGGACGCGAAGACTTAATCCCGAACATGTTTGTCTCTATCATTAATGATTTGCATGCTCATTTTCCTTCCCAAATTTCCATTTTTAAATATTACCTAGAAAGACACATCGAAGTAGATGGAGATCATCATAGCTACTTAGCCTTAGAAATGACCCAGCAACTTTGCGAAGTCAACGAACAATACTGGAACGAAGCCCAAGAAGCTGTGGTAAAATCATTAGAAAAAAGAATCGAGCTTTGGGACGGTGCTTATGAAGAAATAATGGCCAACAAATCGGTTTTGGATGAACATTGATACGGCCGTCATTTAATTACTTCTGCCGAGCCTAAAAACCTCGACAGGAGTAATACTACCAATTAACTCAAGGCACTACACTAAACTGTTTGGTTGTACTTTTGCCTTGGTGTTCTATTCGGAGCCAATAGCTGCCACCACTTCCTTCAATTTGGAGCTGAGAAGATACTCTTCTAAAACCTACTCGCCTGCCAGCCGAATCATAAACCACCAACTCAGCATTTTTCCAGTCTTCTGGCAGCTCTACTACAAACATCCCACGATTGGGGTTTGGGTACAACTTTATTTCTTTTTCTAGCTCTGCTGCTACACTCAACAGCTGTAGTATCGTAACCTCCAATGGCTCCGAAGTCCGAGAACATCCAAATTTCGTAACCCGAACACTGTAACTCCCACTTTCGCCTACTTCCAAAGACGACGCCGTTGCTCTCCCTATCTCGGTTCCTTGCTTCATCCACTGATAGCTAAGTTCGGTACCTTGATTGGCTTTTAAAAGCACCTTGAAAGGTGCATAGACTATGCCCACTGATTGGGTGCTTATGGAAGCTTCAGGTAAAGGTCGCACATTGATAGCCACGCCTATAGAGCGTTCACTCGCCATACAAGTAGTATCGACAGATTCCACTTGATAGGTACCTGTGCTGGTTATGGTAAGATTGTTTTGAAAACTTCCTTGAAGTGGAAGGCCATTTTTGAGCCATTGGTATTTCAAAGTAGGATTGTATAATGTACTTTTTTATACGGAAATGCAAATAATGTAGAACCATTGGGAGTTTGTAGGCTATAAGGCTGTCCAAATGCAAATTCTCCAACCACATTACTCCCATAGTTTTTTTCCCATACCGTCTGATACCCTAATTGTGCCCAAGAGGGCAAAACAACCGCCCCCATCAGCAAGATGCTATATAGTTTTTTCATGGTTTTGGTAAGGTTTTATGGCATAAGTCCCACACTAATTTTTAGTCCAAAATTGTAAGGATTGACCTTCAGTAAGCCACTATTAGTGGTTTTACTAAGGAGACTATAAGAAGCCGTAGGTTCGAAAGTCATCAGCAAGTGTGGCGTAAGTATTTTCTGAAACCCTATCGAAGCATGTCCCCATACATAAGGTTCTGCATTAAGCATATCTACGGCGGTTTCTGCTCCCAGACCCACAAAATAACGTTTACGACTAAGCACTCCCCAGTTGAATTGCTTATCGATTCTAATACCCAATAAATGTAATTGTTTGTTTTCTACCTCTTCCTCTATTTGACGACTCACCAACGGCTCATTGGGAGTAGTGTTTGTACGAAGAGTGTATTCATTAGTTGCTAGTGCGTAGGCTGTTTGCTGTCGCATTTGGGTATAACTCAACCCCACCCGCCATGCGCTATGATTTCTGAGAAGGGTCAACTCGGTTCCAATCTTCAAACCTGTACGACTTCCATTGAGTGCTTCTCCAGCATATACTTGTTCGATTTTACCGCTTGCCTCAGGCAAAATATACATCCGTTGATATGTAGCCAAGGGCATCACACTTACAGACCAGAGCCAAAGCGATTTAGGAAGTTGGCTTTTTGAGGGCACTGCAATCGGTGTTTTTAGATCAATTTGAGAATCTTCAATACCATGGATAACAAGTGGCTGCAACTCCAATGGTGTTTTTATAGATTCTGATAAAAAGCCCCTCTCAATATCAGACGCATCCGCAGTGGGAGCTTGTACTGTTTCTAGCTCAGGTTCTGAAATAACTTTTCCGTCAACAGGAGCATTCCTTTGATTTCTTGAGCGATTAAAATCTTGATTTTTGGTGTACTGTACAAGCTCCTGCTTGGCGATTGGTGGGATACCTAAATCGCCTTTAAGAGTTTGCTTAGATGTCATAGTTGCCGACCCCACCGCAGCATTGGTAGGTTTCATTTCTGCCCATTTGCTTTGTACAGGAGCATGACAGACACCTGCACAAAATACTCCTACCAATACGCCTATGATTGTTTTTGACCACGGCGAGTGATGTGAATGCTTCGGTAAGGCTTTTTCAATAGTATCCCAAGCATCCGGTCGAGGTTCTGATTCAAAGTTTTTGAATATTCCTCCCAAAAAATCCTTCAACTCATCGTCTTGATTCATACTGGTTTATAGCGTTATTGACCAAAGGCCTACTGCTTTCAATTTTCGTTTTAGAATTTCACGAGCTCTTGCCAATTGTGACTTAGAGGTACCTTCCGCAATCCCCAGGATTTTAGCGATTTCGGGGTGCGTATATCCGTCAATATAATACATATTTGCCACCATTCGATAGCCGTTTGGCATGGCATTTATTATCTCCAAAATTTCCTCTTGCGAAAGCTTATCATATACTTGGGGAGATACGCTCCAATCATCCAATATCGTTTCATAATCGACCTGTTCGTTTTCTCGGCGATGCTGACGATAATAATCAATAGCCGTGCGGATGACCGTAGACTTTACCCAATATTCTACAGACTCTACATTTTTGAGATTTTCAATATTGAGAAAAATCTTAATAAAAGCTTCCTGAAAAATATCTTCTGCCTCTGCTATGGTACGTGCATATCGACGACAAACCCCCATCAAACGCCCCTTGTACAAGTTGTAAAAGGCATTTTGAGCCTGACGGTCGTTGCGCTGACAAGCTTTTACCAATTCTATTTCTTTTGCAGAAGCGGCCAAAATTTTATAATTTGAAATGAGTGGATTTATAGCTATTTTTTAATGAACAAAGAGTATCCAAATGAGTAGGAGGCTGGTAAAAGTCGGTGAACGAATAAACCAAAAATTGCCTCAAATAATAATCACAAGTTCCCAACCCCCACTTACATTTTTTTGTACTGAAATATCCACTGTCCGCCTCCATCAAAAACTACCACATTGTCTTCGCCATTTACCCTTATTTCAGCCACATATTTTGTGGGTTTAGACTCTCCTATTAGTTGCAGTTTACGTCCTTTTGACCATTGCCAATTGCTCCATTTAGCATCTATGTATTGTCGAGCCGAGGCTGGAAGTTCAGCGGCTGTGATATAACTTGCTTTAGTAGTCGATAATTGATTAACTCGCACATCTAAACTCATCCAAAAGGTTTCTTGTAGCGTATTTGTGGCTCGCATTTTCCATTTGTTTATTTTACCAAATTGCTTTTCTCTGACGCTATAGTTCCAAGTCCAGTTGGTTGTTTGCGAGGCTAATCCTTCACTCAGTTGGGATGGTGTTTCGTTTTGGGTGGCTATCTCGTATCCAATTTCTTTTTCGAGCGGCATTATCCATTCTTTTATTTGGCCGTTGACATCAAGCAGGACTTCAGTCGTAATCAATGAGTTTTTGTCGCGTACTGTATTTGTCACAATAATCCTAGTCGTTTTGTCTTCATATACATACACAGACACATTGGCACTTGCATAGTTGTGGGTTTCAAAAAATTGCTTTACAACCGAAGGAATACGAGTATCGTTTTTGAGTTGCTCTACCGTAGTCAGAAAAAGAGCCGTTACCCTACCCGTAATATCAGCAGTAGTGTTACTTTCCAAAACATTATTAGCATTGAAGCGAAGGCGACGACGCAGTCCATCTTTCTGCTCTACTTCCACCAAGTGTCCTATTTTGGTTTGGGAATTTTGTAAAATCACCGCCGCTTCTTCTATAAAACCCTCTGGAACAATACGATACACTTCATCTTTAACGACCTGTGGCAATGTTTGCGGGCTACCTACTAATTTGTTTTCAAAAAGTATCTCGCCCTCATTGTCAATCAACATAAAGCTACGATGAGTAGCGACCGGAAAATCTGCTTGCCAGACATCTTTACTTATACGCGATATCAACACATCAGCCATGCCAGGATTAGATACCCTAATCACCTCTACCACTGCTTGCGGCACACCCTCATCATTGGGAGCTGCAGTGCTTTTATCTACAACCGAATCGCAGGATGCTACTCCTAATAAAAAAAACAGGTATATATATCGCCGAAAAGACATGCCAGATATGAATCTAAAGGTATACATCAACAAAGACGACACAACAGAGAAAGGGGTTGTATCACGATTAAATTTTTATCATTCACCCTCAGTTTTTGGGATATTATCACAAACAAACGGGGCGACTCCGTAGAATCGCCCCGTTACCAAAATCCATATTTTTTAGGATTACCAGCGCTTTTTGAAATCATTGTCACGACGGAATCCACCTCCGCCACCGCCACGGTTTCCACCGTCACGATTTCCACCGCCAAATCCTCCACCAGTGCGAGGACGCTCTTCGCGTGGACGTGCTTCGTTTACGACAAGTACTTTCCCCATAAAATCAAAATCGTTCAATTGTGAAATGGCTTGTTGAGCCTCATCGTCATTAGGCATCTCGACAAATGCGAAACCCCGGCTTTTACCCGTAAATTTGTCCATGATAATACGGGCCGAAGATACTTCTCCAAATTCCTCGAATAACTCGCGTAATTCGTCATCGTTCGCTTTGAACGGGACGTTTGCTACATAAATGTTCATTGTGCTTTGATTTGTAAAACGTTTGGTGCGCTACGTACGGCTTTCGATTTAAACTCCTTCCGAATGGATGACAGATACGCAGCAACGCGGTCGAGAGAAATAGAGAAAGTACCAATAGCGCACAAATATAAAAACTAATTTTTTGATTTTTAACAAGCTAAATAAGGATTTTAGAGTTTTTTTAACCTTGCACGCAACGCAATTCCAACTTTTTACGTACAGGTATACTGAGAATGTAAGGCTATTATTGTCTACATTCTTTATAATTGAGGAACGCACAGGTGGAAGTCGAGGGGGGCAATTGCCCCCCTCGACTTTTTTTAGTCGGATGTTTTGGATTTAGAGCATCAGAATATTAATTTTCCCTCTCTATCAAACATATCATCCATGAAAACTTTTGTATTCTTTGCGCTGTCCATGACCGCGCTATGGTTTCAGTCTCTGGCTCAATCCAAGGCTTATGAATGGCAAACAGCCACAGCCGCAGGTTATGAATATAAGTACGTCAGCAATGACCCACTCCAAGCTCGTTTTTATACCCTTAAAAATGGCCTTACCGTCATTTTGAGTGTCAATAAAAAAGAGCCCCGTATCTTCACTTTTATCGCTACTCGTGCAGGTTCCAACACCGACCCGCGCACCAATACAGGCTTGGCCCACTATTTAGAGCATATGTTGTTTAAAGGGACAAATCGTTTTGGTTCATTGGACTGGGAAAAAGAAAAACCTTTGCTTGACCAAATCGATGCTCTCTATGAGAAATACAACAAAACTACCGACACCACTGAGCGCAAAAAAATCTATGCAGAAATAGACCGCGTGTCAGGACAAGCAGCCAAATTTGCAATAGCCAATGAATACGACAAAATGATGTCGTCCATGGGGGCGCAAGGAACCAACGCCTTCACTTCTCACGAAGTAACCGCCTACATGGAAGATCTTCCAGCCAATGCTATCGACCGCTATTTAGCCGTTCAGGCCGAACGCTTCCGTCAGCCGGTGTTACGGATTTTTCACACGGAGCTAGAAGCTGTTTATGAAGAAAAAAACCGCTCTCTCGACAATGACCCCTGGAAAGTCCAAGAGAAACTCTACGAAGCACTGTTTCCGACTCATAATTATGGACAACAAACTACCATAGGGACTATCGAACACCTCAAAAACCCGTCGTTGGTAGAGATTCGTAATTATTATAACAATTATTATGTACCCAACAACATGGCCGTCATTTTTGCGGGGGATTTCAACCCTGACGAGGTCATCAAAAAAATAGATGCAGCACTGGGATACATGCAGCCTAAACCTGTCAAAGAATATAATCCTGCTCCCGAAGCTCCACTTACGAGCATCCAAGTACGTGAGGTGTACGGGCCAACTCCCGAAAACATACGTCTTGGCTTTAGATTTCCTTCCATGGTAAATGATTTAAAAGGAATGGCCGTTTCGACAATTTGTGATGAATTGATGTCAAACAGCGGAGCGGGCCTCATCGACCTCAATCTCAACAAACAACAGAAGATTTTAGGAGGTAGCTCTACTATCGATTACCTCAAAGACTATTCGGTATGGATTCTATCGGGGCGCCCTAAACAAGGACAATCTTTAGATGAAGTGAAGAATTTGTTACTAGGAGAAGTCGAAAAGCTCAAAAAAGGAGACTTTGATGAATCGGTCATTCGCTCTATTGTAAACAACTACAAACGTAATGCTATTCAGCAGCTCGAAAGCAATTATAGCCGCGTAAGCCCCTTGCTCGAAGCATTTATTAGCTCGGGAGGGAACAATTGGCTCAACTATTCGAGCCGCTTAGACGCCATGTCGGCCGTAACGAAAGCTGATATCATGACCTTTGCCAATACTTATTTTAAAGACAATTATGCCGTAGTTTATAAACACAAAGGCCCTGACAAAAACATTGTTAAGGTCGACAAACCCAACATCACGCCTGTCGAGGTCAATCGCGAAGCCCAATCTCCTTTTTTACAAAAAGTCAATGCCATGCAAATGGACGAAATCAAACCCGTATGGCTCGATTATCAAAAAGATTTTAAGAAAAGTAAAATAGGAAATGCCGAAGTTTTGTATGTTCAAAATACTGATAATGAGCTTTTCCGCTTAGGATATCGCTTTCCAATGGGTACTTATCATAGTAAATTACTCCCGATTGCCACCCAATATTTACAATTCCTGAGTACCGACAAATACAATGCCGAACAAATCAGTAAGGAGTTTTTTAATCTAGCCTGTAATTACAGCATTTCTTCTTCTGGCGAATACACTACGGTGCGGCTCTCTGGTTTGCAGGAAAATTTTTCTAAGGGAGTAAAATTATTAGAACATCTTATCCGAAATTGTAAATCTAATGACGAGGCACTCGAACAACTAAAAGGGAGATTGGCCAAAGCCCGTGCAGATGCAAAACTCAACAAAGGTGCCATCATGCAAGGGTTGATGAGCTATGCTCAGTATGGTTCTCAAAATCCTTATAACAATCAACTGACAAATGAGGAATTAAAAAATCTTACATCGGCACAGTTGCTTGAAGTACTACATAGCTTGTTTGATTTTCCCCACCAAATCATTTATTATGGGCCTCTATCTTTGACGGCACTTTCTCAAGAAATTAAAGTAAGCCACCCACTTGCAGCAAAATTCAAAGCGATTCCAGCAAAGAAAGATTTCAAACAACTTGACCAAACTGCCACCCAAGTGCTTTTTGCAGATTATGACATGGTACAAGCCGAAATCTCTTGGATTCGCAATACCGCTCAGTATAATCCAGTACTTGCCCCTACTGTCGAGCTGTTCAACAACTATTTTGGCGGTGGCATGGCTTCCATTGTATTTCAAACCCTTCGCGAATCCAAAGCTTTGGCTTATTCGACTTATGGGTATTATGGTACTCCTCAGAAAAAAGGCCAAAAATATACTCTCACAGGCTATATTGGCAGCCAAGCCGATAAGCTCAATGAGGCGATCGCGGGCATGAACGAATTGCTCAATCAACTGCCAGAATCAGAGAAATCGCTCGAAACGGCTAAAATAAACATGAAAAAAACCTTGCAAACCGACCGTATTTTGCAAGACGGCATTATCTACAATTATCTCAGTGCGCAAGAAAAAGGGATAAGTAGCGATGAACGAAAACTCATCTATGACCAAATAGATAAGCTCACTTTCAAAGACTTAAAACAATTTGCTGATACAAATTTGGCTAACAAGCCTTATACTTATTGTATAGTAGCCTCTGAAAAAAGAGTCAAAGAAAGCGACTTAGCCAAGTATGGTACCGTCAAAAAACTTTCTTTAGAAGAAATTTTTGGGTATTAAAATCCGACGAAGATAACGCAGGTAGGGTTTTGTTTTTGGGTAACGCAGGCAGGGTTTGAACCCTGCCTGCGTTGTTGCTTGCGTTTATTCATACTCTGTTATCAAATGCTTTATTGCATTTTCATCTACTTGGCTTTGATGAAATAACAGATAAGCTTCTTTTCCGCCAAACCATTCTAATACATACTCTCTCTCCAACTTTGTAGGCGCATTACTCAATACACTTCGATAAGAAGAATGAGGATAAATACTAAAATCGTTCACTAATCTGTGTTTTCTGGGATTGTGATGAATATACCATATCAATCTTGTAAAATACGCTTCTGAATCTACCACAATCCTCCGAAAAGGCTCTTCAAAAAGCCCTCCTCTACGATTATTTATTTTATTTAGGGCTTGTGCATAGCCATTAAAAAGTTTTGAAAACTGATTGCTGATACAAAAAGAAGCGCCTCTGTCATTCATACGTCCAGAAGATTTTGTGCCCAACCTTGATAAGATTTCATCTTCAGAGCGAGTTTTTATCAAAAAATGGAAATGATTTTTCAATAAACAATAGGCATAGGTTTCGCCAATGGGTGCGATATAATACGCGTATTTTTGAAGAAAATAGCTGTAATTATATTCTTGCTTAAAAATAGTTTCTCCATTAATACCTCGATTGTAAATATGATAATAAGTCTCAGTCTCTAACTTTGGTATATTAGCTTTCATGCTTTTTGACGTTAGGACGTAATCTATTTTTTACAAGTCACAATGCAGGGTTCAAACCCTCAAACCCTGCCTGCGTTAATTGCGTTAATTCAAAACCCGTAAACCTACTTCACGATAGGGTGTCAAAATTGTATCTTTGGTTTCGTCGGTCACTAATACTTGAATCAAAGAGATAGAAGCAAATTGTAAATATTTAGTCGTTTCTAACTTTGAAGCGTCACAAAGTAGGTAAGTTGTTTTTGACTGTCGAGACATACCCAAAGTCATTTCTGCCTCTTTTTCACTTACTGCACTCAGACCATTAGCAACACTAATCCCTCCTACCCCCACAAAAGCTTTGTCGGCATGATAACGGTGTAGATGCTCTAATGCCACAGCTCCATGCACCGCTTGCCGTTGTTTATCAACTTCCCCACCTACCAAATTGACTTCTATCTCCGTATTCATTAATTCATAAACTACCGGAAGAGAATTAGTAATGACTTTTATTCTTTTGTGCTTGATAAAATCACAAAGCTTAAAAACTGTACTACCACAATCCATAAAAATGACATCCCCTTCTTGAATTTCGGCTGCCGCCAATCGACATATCTGCTCCTTTTGAGAAGCATTCATGTTTGATTTTTGGACAAAGCTCACGGGCTGATTTACCAAACTCAACTTCATAGCCCCTCCATGCGTGCGAAAAAGAAGCCCATCAGCTGCCATTGTTCCCAAATCGCGTCTTACCGTAATCTCCGAAGTATCAAGCTGTTGAGCCAATTCTTTTACTTCGGCTTCTCCTTTTTCTTCCAGTATTTTTAAAATGATTTGTTTTCTACTTTGATAACTCATCTCATTTGCTTTATTTTGTTCAAAAATAATCAAAAACAATCAAATTCGTTCAAAAATAATAATCATGAATAATTCTTCTGTCAAAATCATTGAAGAAAAGCTACTTTCCGACAACTGGTATATCCTCAAAAAAATCACTTTTGACTATCAAAATCCATCAGGTAAATGGTCGCGCCAATCACGAGAGGCCTACGACCGTGGCAATGGTTCTACTATTTTACTTTACAACAAAGCCCAAAAAACAGTCATCTTAACTCGCCAATTTAGAATGCCGACTTACGTAAATGGCAATCCTACCGGAATGCTTATCGAAACTTGTGCTGGTCTTCTGGACAAAGATAATGCGGAAGATTGTATCAGACGGGAAACGGAAGAAGAAACGGGCTATCGAGTAACTGACGTTCAGAAAGTTTTTGAAGCTTATATGTCGCCTGGTTCGGTGACCGAAATCCTTTATTTTTTTGTAGCCGAATACCACAAAACCATGAAAGTGAACGAAGGCGGTGGCGCCGAACATGAAAACGAGAACATTGAAGTTTTAGAAATTCCTTTTCAAGAAGCTCTTTCGATGATACAAACGGGTGAAATCAAAGATGGTAAAACCATCATGCTACTCCAATATGCCCAGCTTCATCAGTTATTTAATCTTCAACAGGGCGATGATAAAGCGCAAGTCCCGCAATTGGGGTTTCCATAACATGTCCTATCGTTATGCCTTTTTCGGCAGCAGCCCTGCGCAAAATGTCGTTGTAATAAAACGCCACCGAACCCACAAAATGCACTTTATATTGCTGGTGATTAGGGAGCTTACAAACGTACTTGGTTAAAAATTCGAGGAAGGCATCATAAGCCAATTGATAAGTAAAAGGCTGGGAGCGATTATCGAAAACAAATTTTGAGAAACTTGCAAAATAACGATTAGGAAACGGCTTTTGATAGGCATTCTCTAAAACAATCTCGCGAGTAAGACCATAACGTTTGGCAAATTTTTCGGCTAATTCTTCGGGCATTTCTTTTTGTAAAAAAGCCACTACCACTTTTTTCCCAAGATAGCCGCCGCTCCCTTCATCCCCTAGCCAAAAACCAAGCGAAGGGATTTTGTCAGCAATAGAGTGACCGTCGTAAAGGCAATTGTTAGAACCCGTCCCCAAAATACACGCAATGCCCGCTTCATGCCCACACAATCCGCGAGCTGCTCCAAGCATATCGCTATCGACTTCAATCGTGTACGCCGAGGGAAAAACAGCCTGTAAACCTCTACGAACGATATTGCAAGGTTCTTCACCGGCACAACCCGTTCCATAAAAATAGATTTCGTTGACAATATCGCTCACCGACGGCAACAAGTGTTGGGTTAATTCTTGGGCGATAGACTCAGAAGTTTGGTAGTAGGGACTCAGCCCAATCGTTTTGGCCTGTTGGATATTTCCGTCGGTATCAATGATGCGCCAATCAGTCTTAGTAGCGCCGCTGTCTGCAATCAGTATCATAAAAAGGATATTTGGTACTAACTAGGTGGCAAAAATGCTGATTTTTTCGTTGAAAAACGCCATTTTTTAGCATTCTCAATGTTGATTTGTGTCAAATCCCTAAATACCATACGGTTTCGAAAAATCCATTTGCGGGATAGTCGAAGCGCTAGTATATTTTTGAGAATACCTAATACGGGAAATATCCCCCACCGAAAATGTTCTTTTAAGGTTGTCAAAGTCGCAAGAAGTACTTGCTTGCGTCGGTGAGATGATATGCTTTTTTCGTCAAACTCATAAAATAAGAGATACTCAGGTAAATTGGCCACCTTCCAATGTTTGATTACTTGAAAGTAAAAAGCTAAATCCTCCCCTACTCTAAAACGCTCGTCGTATCCTTTTACCTTGTCCAATACTTGTGTTCGAAACATGATAGAGGGATGCATAAAAGGACAGGACCAGTATATTTTTTGGCGAATTTCGGTATCTTTAGTAGGCAGTGTACATACAAAAAGTCCTTCGCCTTTTTTGTCTACATACACTCCCCATGTACCTACCAACCCTATTTTGGGATGTTGTACCAAAAAAGCCCATTGCTTCTCAAATCGCTGTTTTCCGCAAGTATCACCACAATCCAACCTTGCGACAAAAAGGTACCCTTGCTGTCGAATCCAAATGAGGCCATGATTAATAGCTTTACAAATCCCCTGATTAACAGTCAAGTACAAAAAATAAATGTCTCCTCGAAAATTTTTCGATTGTCGGACTAAAGCTTCATTTATCTTTTCATCACTCCCGTCATCTACCACTAGTACATCTACCTTCTCCGTATTTCCAATGCTCGCAATTGATTTTTGAAGGCCCTCTAAATCATTGAAATGTGGAAGTAAAATACAAATTTGGGGTTTCATATTTTTATTCAAATTTTAAGTATATAAAATCTAAAGATTTAGTATATAATTTTAAAACAGTTGATTATCCTCAAGAAAATACAGCGTTGTTTTGCCTTAGATTTATTGCTTTTAGACGCTTAAATCTTAGAAAGGAACTTAATCCCCCAAATAATTGTGCAGAAGAATGTAAGTCGAAAGCTTACCTTTGCATTGTTTTTTTGAACTCCTATGAACATACTTACCGCTCATAAAGTACATTTCGAAGATTTAGGATTGATTGATTACCAGCAAGCTTGGGATTATCAAGAAAAACTATTGGCCGAAAATGTGGCGATTAAAAGCCAAAATCGTCAATTACCTCTTGACTCTCAAAAGAGTACGGCCAATTACCTACTTTTTTGTCAACACCCTCACGTCTATACTTTAGGCAAAAGTGGTCATCTCGAAAATCTGCTTTTGACCGAAACCCAACTCCAGGATGTAGGTGCTACTTTCCACAAAATCAACCGAGGAGGAGATATTACTTATCATGGGCCGGGGCAATTGGTAGGCTATCCTATCTTAGATTTGGAACATTTTTTTACAGATATTCACCGCTACATGCGCACCTTGGAAGAGGCTATCATTTTGACTTGTGCCGACTACGGCCTCTCAGCAGGGCGTATTGAGGGACTCACGGGCGTTTGGCTCGATTTTGAAACCCAACAAAACCCCCGCAAAATATGTGCCTTGGGCGTAAAATGTAGCCGATGGATTACGATGCACGGATTTGCCTTTAATGTCAACACTGATTTAGCTTATTTTGGGCATATTGTACCTTGCGGGATTTCAGACAAGGCCGTTACCTCCCTCCAACAAGAATTGGGGCGCGAACTGCCAATGGATGAAGTAGCCCAACAACTCAAAGGGCATCTCGCGAATTTGTTTGAGATGGAGTGGGCTTAATATATTATTATTCTAATAATGTCATGGCCAATTGTTTCGCAGCACTATACTAACTTTGCGCTCCATTTTGATACGCGTCCATGATTCACGACATTCTCAAGAAATACTGGAATTACGATACTTTTCGGCCTTTACAACAAAACATCATCGAAGCAGTGTTGGCGGGGCAAGATACTTTGGCTTTGCTGCCCACGGGAGGCGGAAAGTCGTTGTGCTTTCAGGTGCCGGCTTTGGCCCAGGAAGGCGTTTGCATCGTAGTAACGCCGCTCATTGCCCTCATGAAAGACCAAGTAGAGCAGCTCCGCCGCCGCCGAATCATGGCAGCCGCCATCTACTCTGGCATGAATTGGCACGAAATCGACATCGTACTCGACAACTGCATCCACGGCACTACCAAGTTTTTGTATGTATCGCCCGAGCGGCTCCGCACCGATATTTTTTTGGCGAGGGTCAAACAAATGAAGGTCTGTCTTCTGGCCATCGACGAAGCCCACTGTATTTCGCAATGGGGCTATGATTTTCGTCCTGCTTACTTGCAGATTGCCGAGTTTCGAAAACTCATTCCCAACGTTCCCCTTATTGCCCTCACGGCTTCGGCCACCGAGCCAGTAAAGATGGATATATGTCAAAAGCTCGAAATGAGCCAACCCGCTATTTTTCAGGCTACTTTTGCGCGTTCTAACTTATCTTATTCTGCTTTTTTTGAAGAAAATAAAGAAGCACGGCTTCTCAAAATCCTCCAAAATGTGCCAGGTAGTGCCATTATCTATGTACGCAATCGCCGCCGTACCAAAGAAGTAGCCGATTGGCTCAATCGACAAGGCATTCGGTCGGAGTTTTATCATGCTGGCCTTCCTACCAAACAGCGCAGCGATAAGCAAGAAGCTTGGATTCGCAACCGCGTGCGGGTGATGGTGGCTACGAATGCTTTTGGGATGGGTATCGACAAACCCGACGTACGCGTAGTGATTCATATCGACCTCCCCGACAACCTCGAAGCTTACTATCAAGAAGCGGGCCGCGCAGGCCGCGACGGTCAAAAAGCCTATGCTGTTGCGCTCTATTCGTCCAAAGATTTGAATGAATTGATTCGGGCCGTTGATCAAAAATACCCACCCATCGAACTTGTCAGACGAGTATACCAGGCATTAGCCAATTATTACCGAATTCCGGTCGGAGGAGGCGAATTTGAAAACTTCGATTTTGATTTACAAGATTTTACCGGAACATTTGGATTACCCATTTCTGAAACACACTTTGCGCTAAAACTCCTTGAAGAAGAAGGATTTATCCAACTAAGCGAAGCCTACAACAGCAGTTCCAAAATCCACATCATCGTCGATAATCGGGCGCTTTATGAGCTTCAACTCAAATACCCTCAGTACGATAGTTTTATCAAACTTCTGCTCCGAATGTACGGGGGTGAAGTATTTACGCAGTTTGTGTATATTTCCGAAACGGCCATCGGACAAAAACACTACAGCATGGAACCCGAAATAATTGCGCTCTTGCAAGGCTTGCACGACAAAGGGATTTTGGTGTATGACAAACAACGCGACAAGCCACAGTTTTCGTTTACAACTCCTCGCTACGATGCCAACCAAATGCCTATCAATGCGTTGGCAATTGAAGAAAAACAAAAAACGGATTATAGTCGCATCGAAGCCGTCAGCAACTACGTGCAGCACACTACCCGCTGCCGTACACAATTGCTCCAACAGTACTTTGGGGAAGAGACCTCTCAAACCTGCGGTATCTGCGACAACTGCCTTGCCAAAAAGAAAAAAGGAATGCCTGCCCCCGAACACCAAAAGCTCCGCAGCGAAATCCTACGTCTTTTAGGGCTGAGTCCGCTTACTCCCCAACAACTCATTGCAACCTTTGGAATCAAAAACGAACAAAGCGCCATCGAAGCCATCAGGGAACTATTGGAAGATGAAGTCGTTATCTATGAAAAGGAAGGAACCTTGCGACTTAAATAAAGACACTCAACGCCCCAATTTTCAAATTTGCACATTTTCAAATTTATTTAATTCTACACGTCACTCATGAATATAGGAGATAAAGTCAGATTGGTTCATTCGAAAGAAGAAGGAATTATCACTCGTTTTTTACAAAACGATGTGGTTGAGATTGAAATTGAAGAAGGTTTCCGTTTGCCAGTCCTCAAAAGAGAGCTTGCGGTGGTGTCGTCGGTAGAAGGACAATTTTTTCGCGGACAAAAAGGCAGTCAAACTGCCGAAAAGTCAGCCGAAAGCAGACCCAGCGGTATCCGCGCCGAAAAAGGCATTTTTATGGCTTTTATTCCGCTCAACGACCGCGAAATCGCCCTGCATCTTGTCAACAACACCGACTGGGATTTGCCGTATGCACTCACGCAGCCTAGCGAACGTCATCAGCGTGGTCTATCGGGTGGGGTACTCAAGGCCAAAAGCAGCGTAAAAGTCCAAGACTTACTTATCAAGGATTTTGACGATTGGGGCACGTTTGTGTTCAACTGCCTGTATTATACGGTAGGGTTTTCGCCCGAACGCGCCCCGCTCAACAAACGTGTGAAATTCAGAGCCAATACTTTTTTCAAAAACAAACGTAAAGCCCCGTTGCACGACAAAGACGCCTACTTGTATCAGCTCGATGCCGACGAAAAAATCGAACAGCCCGTCAATGCCCAAACATTGAAAGAAAAGATGTTTGAAAAAAACGAACCAGAGCCAGCTATACCTGTGAAAGTAGAGCGCCCTGCGGCGGTGATAGACTTACACATCGAAAAGCTCACCCGTGATTTTTTGGCGCTAAACAACGCTCAAATGATTGATATTCAACTCAAAACATTTGAACAGCAACTCGAAAAAGCCATTGCCAGCGGCATGGACGAGATTACGTTTATCCACGGCGTAGGCAACGGCGTATTGCGAACCGAAATCCATCGCCGACTTGGCAAGCACAAAAACGTACAGTTTTATCAAGACGCTCAAAAAGAGAAATTTGGCTACGGCGCTACCAAAGTCAAAATCAAGTGAGAGCAGTTTTTTTTTACATCAATAGACATTCTAAGTGAAGGGAACTTGGAATGTCTCATTTCCCCAACAGCACCGCAATAAGCTGCTTCTTCTGGCGCAACGCTTCTATTTCTTTCTGTTCATTCAAGAGTTTTGCTAAAGTAGCTGTCAGCCGTTTTTTCACGCTGCGGCGTTTGATATTGAGCAGTTTGGGCACGGCTTCTTCATATACCAAAACGTGTTTTTCATTGTAAAATCTGACAAAAGTAGTATCACGTGCGGCGGGGCTTGATTCTGTAGTCCAAAATCCCCGAGTTGGGTAGGTATGTACACGAGTGTGTTGTCCGTATACATTACCTAGCCCTACAATAAACATCACAAAAAATAGAGTTTTCATGGTTGAAAAAGGGTAAAGTCTAACTTCTATGATGTGTTAGTCGCTTTTTGACCGCCTTATGGAAACAGTGATTCGGCATTTTTTTAAAAAAACCATCAAAACTTCATTCTGCCAAATTGTCATTTTTAAGGACAGTTTTTAGAGCTGGCACGTTCGTTGTGTAAAAACAACACGTACAGATTGAGCAAACAACCAAATCACTCAATCATTTATCATTCAATTAATAATTTAAGAAAGACATGGGAAAAATAATTGGAATTGACTTAGGTACTACCAACTCGTGCGTGGCTGTTATGGAAGGTAACGAACCCGTCGTAATCGCCAACAGCGAGGGCGCGCGTACCACCCCCTCTGTAGTGGCGTTTATGGACAATGGTAACGGCGAGCGCAAAGTAGGTGCTCCTGCTAAGCGTCAGGCCATTACCAACCCCTCTAATACTATATCATCGATTAAGCGTTTTATGGGAAAACGCTTCACCGAAGTAGGCAGCGAAATCAAAACCGTGGCTTACAACGTAGAACAAGGCCCTAACAACACCCCACGCGTTCGTATAGGTGACCAACTCTATACTCCCCAACAAATCTCGGCGCACATTTTGACCAAAATGAAGCAAACTGCCGAAGATTATTTGGGACAAACCGTAACAGAAGCCGTTATCACGGTTCCCGCTTACTTCAACGACGCTGAGCGCCAAGCCACCAAAGAAGCGGGTATCATCGCGGGTCTTGACGTAAAACGTATCATCAATGAGCCTACTGCCGCTGCCTTGGCATATGGTCTCGACAAACAAGGTAAAGACGTAAAAATCGCCGTTTTTGACTTAGGTGGTGGTACTTTCGACGTATCTATCCTTGAATTGGGCGACGGCGTATTTGAAGTAAAATCGACCGACGGTGACACACACCTTGGTGGTGATGACTTCGACCAGGTGATTATCGACTGGCTTGCCGATGAGTTCAAAAAAGACGAAGGCATCGACTTGCGTCAGGATGCAATGGCACTCCAACGCTTGAAAGAAGCTGCCGAAAAAGCTAAAATCGAGCTTTCTAGCTCTTCACAATCAGAAATCAACTTGCCATATATCTTCCCCGTCAACGGTATTCCAAAACACTTGGTACGCTCGTTGAGCAAAGCGAAGTTTGAGCAATTGGCCGACCGCCTGTTCCAACGCATGATGGAGCCTTGCAAACGCGCCATGACCAACTCTGGTCTACGTATTTCGGATATCGACGAAGTGATTCTGGTGGGTGGTTCGACTCGTATCCCACGTGTACAAGAAGAAGTGGAGAAATTCTTCAACCGCAAGCCTTCTAAGAGTGTTAACCCTGACGAAGCGGTGGCTATCGGGGCAGCTATCCAAGGAGGTGTATTGACAGGTGAAGTAAAAGACGTACTCTTGCTCGACGTGATTCCGTTGTCGTTGGGTATCGAAACCCTCGGTGGCGTGTTTACCAAACTCATCGAAGCCAACACTACCATTCCTACCAAAAAATCAGAGACTTTCTCAACTGCCTCTGACAATCAACCTTCGGTAGAATTGCACGTATTGCAAGGCGAACGCCCAATGGCTACTCAAAACCGTACCCTTGGTCGTTTCCACCTCGACGGTATTCCACCAGCCCCACGCGGTATTCCACAAATCGAAGTAACTTTTGACGTGGATGCCAACGGTATCTTGAACGTAACCGCTAAAGATAAAGGCACTGGCAAAGAGCAAAAAATCCGCATCGAAGCCTCTAGCGGATTGTCAGATGCCGAAATCCAACGGATGCGCGAAGAAGCCAAAGCCAACGAAGCTGCTGACAAAGCCGCTCGTGAGGAAATCGAAAAAGTAAATGCGGCTGACTCGATGATTTTCAGCACCGAAAAACAACTCAAAGAGTACGGTGACAAACTCTCGGCAGGCAGCAAATCAAGCATCGAAGGAGCTTTGGAAGAGTTGCGCACCGCACATAGCAGCCGCAACGTAGCCGCTATCGACGCCGCCATGAACAAAATCACCGAAGCATGGAACGCCGCTTCACAAGAAATCTACGCTGCCGGCCCTGACGCCGCTGCTGCTGGTGGTGCCCAAGACCCCAACGCAGGCCAAGGCCAAGCCAAATCAGGCGCGAGCAACGAAGGTGAGTTTGTGAATTTTGAAGAAGTGAAGTAACTCTTAGGAGTCTCATCTATAAGTAAAAGTCCCGACGCATGTCGGGACTTTTTTTGTGGCTAAAATCAGGTTTTGACCACTTGATAACTTTTTTATATATAAAATATCATATACTTATAAACCTATTCATTTAAGTAATAAAAAATTTCTTCATTTTTGGTACATCTCTACCATGATGACTTTAATTGTTGGCTAATTTTAGCTATTTTGTGGCCTTTTTATACAAACCTGCATCAACCTCTAACTTAATATAACTTAAAAAATACATTTTAAATTTATGTTTACTCGTATCGTATACTTCATTTGCATTGGGTTTATATCTTCCATTTTTCAACTTCGAGCACAGAAAAAGTACCCAGCATTGGCATCATTTAAAATAATTAAACCTGTATTAGAAGGAGTAACTTTTTATGAAAAAGCGGGTAAACTTGGGGTGGTGGATACAACAGGTAAAGTAATCACCCCTCCAATCTATACCAACGCACTTTATTTTAATTCGGGCTTAGCAGCTGTAACCAAGGATGGAAAAGTTGGCTTCATTAATAAATCTGGATATGAAGTTATTGCTCCTCAATTTGAGGCGGCTCAAAATTTTTGGGAAGGTCTTGCTGTAGTTAAAATTGGCAACAAGTTTGGTTATATTAATACACAGGGAAAGGTTATTATTAAACCTATTTTTGAAAGTGCCTATTTTTTTTCAGAGAAATTAGCCGCAGTACAAAAAGACTCCAAATGGGGATATATTGATCAACAGGCACAAAATATAATTCCTTCAATTTATACAGCTGCTACTTGCTTTGAAGAGGGGTGGACTTGGGTAAAAGATAATAATTATCATTGGGGAGCAATAGAAAAAGACGGTAGCACAATTGGCAATTTTGATAACACTGATGAAATCGTTAGTAGTTCGATGTGTGGAGTCCGACACCAGCGATTTAAATTAAAAAATCAGTTACTTAACTCAAATGGGCAAATAGAAACTCTAGATTTGATAGACACATCAATTCCTCCTTCTGTATCAGAAATATCCAATAATATCAGTCAGATAGTAGCTGAAACTCAAAATGGGAAGGAGGGAGTTGTAAAAATAACTACTGGGCCTAATTCAGCAGTCGTAAAAAAGGTTATCATACCATACAAATATAGTAGAGTTAATATTATTGATGGGCAAAATCTTGTATTAGTTGAATTAGATAAAAAATTCGGCATTTTCGACAAAAATGGAGTAGAAATATTACCTGTTTCTTTAGAAAGCTTACCTATTATAGATAAAATTATTATAGGAAAAATAGGAGGGAAAAGCTTGTTTTTCAACTTACAAGGAAAAAGAATAAATAATAACGAATATGATTTTGTTGGGCATTTTTTAGATGGGTTAAGTGAAGTAAGTTTGAATGGCAAATGGGGTTTTGTAGATACGCTAGGAAAAGAAATAATTCCTGTGATACATGACAAAAATTTTTTTTACAGTAAATTCCCGAGTCTTATAAAAGCCAAGAAAAACAATAAAGTTGGTTACTATGACTTAAAAGGAAACCTTGTTATACCCTTTAATTATGGATTATACTCTAAAGATTTTTCTGAAGGGCTAGCTTCTGTAGAAAACAGTGACGGATTATATGGATACATAAATGAGAAAGGGGTGCATTGCAAATTGTCGCCTTCATGCCGCATTGTTTAGATGCTTAAAATTGA
>VFQP010000326.1_pt1 | contig 106018 bp, 98 predicted proteins | sample 3512351 | NCBI WGS metagenome assembly VFQP01 (sample SAMN10412372, study PRJNA504923) | tailings metagenome | isolation source: Relicate 1 Philex TSF1 revegetated site | place: Philippines: Tuba, Benguet | collected 2017-08-29
CCCGGTACACCACCCGACGCACCCCCGCGCGTCGTCATTCGGCACCAAACGCGGCTGCGGATGTTTGGTTCCCCGGATTATAATTCATATAGGCCGTTTTGGATGAACGACATTGGATCCCGAATCATGGGAATGTTGACAGCAGGAGCAAGTTCCGCTTTTGTTCTGACGGGTAGGGATTTTGAGTATGAACGCTGAACCTGACAGCGCATCGCGAAATTTGATGAAGCAAGTGGGTGGCCAAAGATTCAGAACGATTTTGGCCGATCCACCATGGCGATTTATCAACCGCACCGGCAAGGTCGCGCCTGAGCATCGCCGGCTTTCGCGCTACGAAACAATGGATACCGCAGCCATCTGCGATCTCCCGATTAAAGAACTCGCCGCTCCTACAGCTCATCTTTATCTGTGGGTACCGAATGCTCTTCTGCCTGAAGGGTTGGCGGTCCTTGGTGCGTGGGGCTTCGAATACAAGTCCAATATTGTATGGCATAAAATCCGAAAGGATGGCGGGTCCGACGGGCGCGGCGTGGGATTCTATTTTCGTAATGTGACTGAGCTTTTGCTGTTCGGCGTGAAGGGAAAAAATGTTCGGACTGAAGCCCCCGCTCGGAGCCAGGTAAACTATCTTTCGTCACGAAAGCGCGAGCACTCACGGAAACCCGATGAGCAATATGATCTCATCGAACGTTGCTCTAAGGGTCCGTACCTGGAGCTCTTTGCGCGTGGTACGAGACCCGGGTGGACGTATTGGGGTAACCAGGCGGACGAAAGCTACCGGCCGACTTGGAGCACATATGCTTACAATTCAGCCGTCGAAGCGGCTGAATAGCCTCAAAATGAAACTGAGGAAGCCGGGATACCGATCAGCACCAGCGGGCACGGGTTTCCGACACCGCGGAGTACACGGTCTTGAAGCTTCCGCCAATGAGTTGTCGCTTCGCCGAACTTATCGCTGACGAAATGGTCTGCCCAAGCCTGCCTGAAGTCACCAATCCGCTCCGCACGATCTAGTATTATACGACGCTGGCGACGAGTGGGGGTATAGCCATGCTCGTCAAGCTGATCCAAATCTTGAACTTGTCGATCGTCAGCGAACCTGCGCAACATCGACCGCATCTCTCTTTGCAGACTTTCTCCGCGGGTGATGATGCCGCCCACTGAGACGGCACCTTCAGCGTGAAGACGCTTAAAGCTCTCAAGATCCCGGTCGAAAAACGGGTCCTTGTTGTTCCATTCCAATTCAAGCGCAAAGATCGATCCAGCAGCGCCAAAAGATTTGACGTGGTCTATCTCATGTGAAAGCGAGGCGACCTCTCGCTCATCATCGAGATCGCCCCATTTTACAAGCTTGCGAACCTGTATGTTCCGCTTGTTCCAGCCTTGATCGGCCAGTCCCCTGCGCAAACGTTGGGTGAGCCCAGCCTCGCCACCGCCGCCCGCAACGATCTCGAAAATGGGTATGCTTAGCGACAGAAGCGCTTCTTCGAGTTCGACCTCGGCTGCGGGCATGTCCTGCGAAATAATAGCCTCAGCGTGATGAAGGGCGAGAATATCGAAGCCGCGTTCCTTGAGACGTTCAAACATTCCCGGCGCTCACCAACTGATTCTATTCGGTAGCCTACCGCGTCAGGCGCTTGTAGGTCATCGCCTTGGGGTTCAGCGCGTCCGGGCCGAGGCGGCGGACCTTGTCCTTCTCGTAATCCTCGAAATTGCCCTCGAACCACTCGACATGGCTGTCGCCCTCGAAGGCGAGGATGTGGGTCGCGAGGCGGTCGAGGAACATGCGATCGTGGCTGATGATCACGGCGCAGCCGGCGAAGTTTTCGAGGGCGTCCTCGAGCGCAGCCAGCGTCTCGGTGTCGAGGTCGTTGGTCGGTTCGTCGAGGAGCAGGACGTTGCCTCCGGTGCGCAGCATCTTGGCAAGGTGCACGCGGTTGCGCTGGCCGCCCGAAAGGTTGCCGACCTTCTGCTGCTGGTCGCCACCACGGAAGTTGAAGGACGAGCAATAGGCGCGCGTATTCGCGTCGAACTTGCCGAGCTTGACGACTTCCGCACCGCCGGAGATTTCCTCCCAGACGGTCTTGTTCGGATCGAGCGCGTCACGGCTCTGGTCGACATAACCGAGCTTCACCGTTTCGCCGACGCGGATGTCGCCATTGTCGGGCGTCTCCTGGCCGGTGATCATCTTGAACAGCGTCGTCTTGCCGGCGCCGTTCGGGCCGATAACGCCGACGATGCCGCCGGGCGGCAGCTTGAACGAAAGGTCCTCGATCAGCAGGCGGTCGCCAAAGCCCTTGGTAATGCCGTTGACCTCGATGACAACGTTGCCGAGCCGCTCGCCATGCGGGATGACGATCTGCGTATCGGTCGGACGGCGGCTGTCGGCAGCTTCGAGCAGGTCCTGGAACGCCTGGATACGCGCCTTGGACTTGGTCTGGCGGGCCTTGGGGCTCGACTGGATCCACTCGCGCTCGCGCGAGATCGCACGCTGCCGGGCATCGTCCTCGCGCCCCTCCTGCTTCAGGCGCTTGGCCTTGGCTTCCAGATAGGCGGTGTAGTTGCCTTCGTATGGAATGCCGCGGCCGCGATCGAGCTCGAGGATCCAGCCCGTGACGTTGTCGAGGAAGTAGCGATCGTGGGTGATCAGCATCACGGCGCCCTTGTAGGCGCGCAGGTGCTTTTCGAGCCACGCGGTCGTCTCGGCGTCGAGATGGTTGGTCGGCTCGTCGAGGAGGAGCAGGTCCGGCTCGGACAAAAGCAGCTTGCAGAGCGCGACGCGCCGACGCTCGCCGCCCGAGAGGTTGACGACATTGGCGTCCTTCGGCGGGCAGCCCAGCGCTTCCATCGCCATCTCGACCTGCTGCTCGAGGTCCCAGAGGTTGAGCCGGTCCATCTCGTCCTGGAGATGTGCGGACTCGTCCGCCGTCTCGTCGGAATAGTTCATCATGAGCTCGTTATAGCGCTCGATGATGGCGGTCTTCTTGGCGACGCCGTCCATGACGTTCTCGAAGACGGTCTTGTTCGGGTCGAGCTCCGGCTCCTGCGCGAGGTAGCCGACCGTCGCGCCCTCGGCGAGCCAGGCTTCGCCCGACCATTCCTTGTCGACACCGGCCATGATCTTGAGCACGGTCGACTTGCCGGCGCCGTTGGGGCCGAGAATGCCGATCTTGGCATCCGGGTAGAAGGACAGATGCAGGTTCTCGAGCACCTTCTTGGCGCCGTAGGCCTTGGTCAGGCCCGACATATGATAGATGAACTGGCGTGCCATGGCGCGCGTCGAACTCCATTCCTTGGGGGGAAGACGTATTTGGCGCTGATGTAAGCGATCGGCACGCAGACGGCAACCGCGGCTGCGGTGCTCCCCCATGCGCAGCACGAATTTTGGCAGCCCGCGGGCGAACCAAATTGCGGTTCGGCAGTTTAGAGGTCTCTCAACAAACGGGACCTGACGATGGACATCATCCGCATCATCTTCGCCATCCTGCTGCCGCCACTGGGCGTGTTCCTGCAGGTAGGCATCGGCCTTCACTTCTGGCTGAACATCCTGCTGACGCTCCTGGGCTACATCCCCGGCATCATCCACGCCATCTGGGTGATCGCGCGCAAATAGGCGCGATCACTTGCAGCCGGGTCACATGCCCATGGTCTGGCTGCGGTGCGCCCAGCCGGTCATGCGCTTCTCAATCCAGGCCATCAGCGCATACATCGCGATACCCTCGACGGCGAGCATGATGAGGCCGGCAAAGACCAGCGGCACGTTGAACTGCGACTGGGCGGCCGACATCATGTAGCCGAGGCCGGAATTGGCGGCCACGGTCTCCGAGATGACCGATCCGACAAAGGCGAGCGTGATCGCCACCTTCAGCGAGCCGAAGAAGTAGGGCATTGAGCGCGGGATGCCGACCTTCAGCATGATGTCCATCTTCTTTGCGCCCAGCGCGCGGAGCACGTCTTCGGTCTCGGGTTCAATCGTTGCAAGACCGGTCGCGACGTTCACGACGATTGGGAAGAACGCGATCAGGAAGGCCGTCAGCACGGCCGGGATCGTGCCGATGCCGAACCAGATGACGAGGATCGGCACGACGGCGACCTTCGGGATCGCGTTGAAGCCGACCATGATCGGGTAGAGCCCGGCATAGATCATCCGCGACCAGCCGATCAGAAGCCCGAGCGCCAGCCCGCCGACCACGGCGAGGCCGAAGCCGAGCGTCGTGGTGAACAGCGTCTGGATGGAGTGGCGCTGGATCGCCGGCCAGTATTGCCAGAGCGCGCCAGCAATGGCGCTTGGCGCCGGCAGGATGGTCGGCCGGATGCCGAACGCCCTAACCGTGACTTCCCAGATCAGGAAAAGCGCGATCGTGTAGATCCACGGCGCAAGCTGGATCCAGTTGATCTGACGGCGTGGGCGCGGAAGGTCCGCGACGGGCGTCGTGGTCTCGGTCTCGATCGTCATGCCGCCTGCCTCGCATCCGCGATCTCGCCGCGCAATTCGTGGACCTTCTCGGTGAATTCGCGCTCGTACATCAGGTCGAGCGGCCGTGGCCGCTGGAAGGTGATGCGATGCTCGTTGAGGATGCGGCCCGGCCGCGCCGACATCACGAACACCCGGTCGGCGAGATAGACGGCCTCGCGCAGATCATGCGTGACCAGCACGATCGTGACCCCTTGCGCAGCATGGAGGTCACGAATGACCTGCCAGAGCTCTTCGCGCGTGAACGCATCGAGCGCGCCGAACGGCTCGTCGAGCATAAGGAGATCCGGCTCGTGTATAAGCGCGCGGCAGAGGTTGGCGCGCTGCTGCATGCCGCCCGAAAGCTGCCAGGGATAGCGCTCGCCAAACCCTTTTAGGCCGACCATCTCCAGAAGCCTCTCGGCCTTGGCGACATATTCGGCCTTATGCTTGCGCAGCCGTTTGCGATGCCTCTCCACAATCTCGAGCGGCAGGAGAATGTTGTCGAGCGTGGTCCGCCACGGAAGCATGGTAGGGTTCTGGAACGCCATGCCGACGATCGACACCGGCTTGGTCACCGCGCTGCCGGCCACCGTCACGCGGCCGGTCTGCGGAATGTAGAGCCCTGTGACAAGCTTCATCAGCGTCGACTTTCCGCATCCGGACGGACCGACGACGGCGGCGAACTCGCCCTTGTCGACCGACATGGTCAAGCCGGAAACGGCCAGTACGCCGCCCTGCCCGCCATAGCGCATGTCGACATTGTTGATGGTCACGAGTGGTTGGGTCATCGCTGAAGCAGCCGCCTTCAAAATCCCTTTTGCTTGCCGACGATCTGCCCCGACAAAGCAAGAATGGCAAAAGGCCGGAACGTCGTCCGCTCCGGCCTGCCGTCGATATCTACTGCAGCATCCGCTCTTCCTGCGCCGGCAGGTACTGCAGGTCGATCACGTCTTCAGGGCTGACGGCACCCGTCAGGCCGACCGAGACCGTCAGCTGCTCGAAGGCGCGGCCGAGGCGGTCCATGTCGATGCCGCCCATGCCGTTTTCCTGGACGTAGGCCGTGTTGATGTTCATCTCGTTGGCCATGGTCAGGCGCTCGGTCTCGACGTTGACGTCGAGAATGTCGTTGCGCGTGAGAACGGCGGCAGCACCCGCGGCCGGATCGGCGACGGCATCGCGGAAGCCCTTCGCGAGAGCGCGCAGGAAGCCCTTGACCGCCTCCGGGTTCTCCTCGGCGAAGTCGGTGTTGACGAGGATCGCGTTGCCGTAGAGGTCGAGACCGTTCTCGGCCATCAGGATCGGCACGATGTCGTCCTCGGCCACGCCCTGCGCCTTGAGGTTCAGGATCACCGAGAAGGCGAAGCCGAACACGGCATCGACCTCGCCCTGCGCCAGCATCGGCTCACGCACCGGGAAGCCGATGCTCTCGATCGTGATGCCGGACGTGTCGATGCCGGTCGCTTCCACGAAGGCAGGCCACTGCGCGAATGCGCCATCCGGGGGCGGTGCGCCGAGCGTCTTGCCCTCGAGCGACTTCGGATCTTCGGTCACGCCGAGCGAGCGGCGGCCGACGACGGCGAAGGTGGGGGTGTCATAGACCATCATCACGGCCTTGACGTTCTGTGTCGGGTCCTGGTCGAGGAACTTGATCAGCGAATTGATGTCGCCGAAGCCCATCTGGTAGGTGCCGGTCGACACGCGCGGGATGGCTTCGACGGAACCGGCGCCGGTATCGATCGTGACGTTGAGGCCTTCCTCTTCGAAATAGCCATTGTCCTGCGCCAGGAAGAAGCCGGCGGATGGCCCCTCGAAGCGCCAGTCCAGCGTGAAGGCGATGTTGGTCTGCGCCGCGGCCGGGGCCACGAGCGACAGGCCTGCTGCCGCGCCGGCGAATGCGGTCGCCGCGGCAAGGTTGAACAATCTGCGTGTGATCATCTGGGTCCCCTGTAAGATGCTTGTTGTTGGCAGGCATCAAACAGGGCGAGAACCGCCTTGGCAAGCAAGCGATTGCCTAGCTGTTCGGCAAAAGTGTTTTTTGCACAAACGCAGGGCAGCGACGTTGCGGAAGCGAATCGGAGGCAGGATGAGTTTCGCCGACTACGGTCAGTTGACCTCGCCCACGGGCGCGACGCTTGCGCTGCGCCATCAGCCCGCCGAGGGAACGCCGGTCGGCATCTTGCAGATCAACCATGGTCTCGCAGAGCATTCCGCACGCTACCTTCGCTTCGCGATGGCGCTTGCCGCGCGGGGCTTCCACGTCTACGCCCATGACCATCGCGGCCATGGCTACACCAAGGCTCCCGATGCCCCTCTTGGACGATTCGGCGGAGGGCGCCAGTCCGCCGATCTCGTCCTCCGCGACGTCGAGGCCGTGCACGAGCGCATCCGGCGCGATCATCCTGGCCTGCCAATCATCCTGTTCGGTCACTCGATGGGCGGGCTGATCGGCCTCAACGCCGTCATGCGCCTGCATGCCCGGCTTGCCGGCGCGGCAATCTGGAACGCCAACTTCACCGCCGGTGCGCCCGGCCATGCCGCGCGGCTTGTGCTCGCCTACGAGCGTTTCAGGCTCGGCTCCGACGTCCCGTCGCGCCTTCTCCCCGCCCTCACCTTCCGCGCCTGGGCCAACACCGTGAAGGACAGGCGGACAGATTTCGACTGGCTGTCGCGCGACCCGGCCGAGGTCGATTTCTACATCCAGGACCCGCTTTGCGGGTTCGACCCGTCGGTCGAGATGTGGTCGACCGTCTTCGACTTCGTCTTCGCCGGCGCCGACGACGCAAAGCTGGCAGCGATCCGGAAGGACCTCCCCTTCAACCTCGTCGGCGGCACACGGGACCCGGCAACCGATATGGGCAAGGCCGTTCGCAAGCTCGATCAGCGGCTGCGCGCGACGGGACATTCGAATCTGAAAACAACGATCTACGCCGACAATCGGCACGAAACCCTCAACGAGCTCAAACGCGATCAGGCGATTGCGGAGTTCGCCGAGTGGGCGCTTGCCGTCGCGCGAGGGTGACATCGCGGCAGCCGGTTGCTAGGCAGGCGCACCCAAGAGGAGTGATGCGGATCATGAAGACTGGCGGCCAGCTCATCGTCGAGGCGCTCGAGGTCAACGGCGTCAAGCGCGTCTACAGCGTGCCCGGCGAAAGCTATCTCGCCGTGCTCGACGCACTGCACGATTCCGGCATCCAGAACATCGTCTGCCGCCAGGAAGGCGGCGCGGCCATGATGGCCGACTGCGAGGGCCGCCTCACGGGCCGCCCGGGCATCTGCTTCGTGACCCGCGGCCCCGGGGCCACCAACGCGTCGGCCGGCATCCACATCGCCGCGCAGGATTCCAATCCCCTGATCGTCTTCATCGGCCAGGTCGCGCGCGGTATCAAGGAGCGCGAGGCCTTCCAGGAAGTCGACTACAAGGCCTTCTTCGGCTCCATGGCCAAATGGGTCGTCGAGATCGACGACGCCGCCCGCATCCCGGAACTCGTCACGCGTGCCTTTGCGGTCGCAACGTCGGGCCGCCCCGGTCCCGTGATCGTTGCTCTGCCTGAAGACATGCTGCGCGACGAGGTCGAGACCGTGACGCCGCTGCCCTTTACCCCCGTCGAGACACGTCCGGGCGCAGAGGAAATGGAAGAACTCGGCCGGTTGCTCGCATCGGCCGAGCGTCCCTTTATGGTCCTCGGCGGCACGCGCTGGACGCCCGAAGCCGTCCGCCAGATCTGCGGTTCGATCTCGCGCTGGAAACTGCCGGTCGGCTGCTCCTTCCGCCGCCAGACGCTCTGCGACCAGCTGCACGAATGCTATGCCGGCGACATCGGCATCGGCGCGAACCCAAAGCTCGCGCAGTACATCAAGGAATCCGACCTCGTGATCTTCGTCGGCTGCCGCTTCGGCGAGATGCCGTCGGCCGATTACACGCTGGTGAAGAGCCCCTACCCTGACCAGAAACTCGTCCACGTCTTCCCCGACCCAGAGGAACTCGGCCGCGTCTTCCGCCCGACGCTCGCCATCAACGCCTCGAACACCGCTTTCGCCAAGGCCTTCTCGCAGCTGTCACCTGCCGAAGAGCCGCGCTGGTCGGCAGAGACCGAAGCGTTGCACGCCAGCTATCTCGAATGGTCGACCCCGCCGTCCGACGGCGTGGGCGACGTCAAGATGGGCCCGATCATGGCGTGGCTGGAAGAGAACCTGCCGGAAGACGTGATCATCGCCAACGGTGCCGGCAATTTCGCGACCTGGATGCATCGCTTCCACCGCTACCGCCGCTTCAACGGCCAGGCTGCTCCGACGTCGGGTTCGATGGGCTACGGCGTGCCGGCAGGCGTGGCGGCCAAGGGCATCTTCCCAGAGCGCGAGGTCATCGTCTGGGCCGGCGACGGCGATTTCCTGATGCACGGCCAGGAGTTCGCGACTGCCATCCAGTACGATCGCCCGATCATCGTCGTCATCCTCAACAACGGCATCTACGGCACGATCCGCATGCACCAGGAGCGCGATTATCCCGGTCGCGTTTCCGGCACGACGCTCAAGAACCCTGACTTCGCGGCCTACGCTCGTGCCTTCGGCGGCCATGGCGAGACCGTGACGAAGACCGAGGAGTTCGCCGACGCGTTCAGGCGCGCACGTGAAAGCGGAAAGCCATCCATCGTCGAGCTGAAAATCTCGCCGGAGGCAATCACGCCCACGCGGACGCTGACGCAGATCCGCGAGAAGCGCTAGCCGCGCGCGACGAAACTGAGCGAGCGGACGAGAGCGTCCGCCGTCCGTAGCGACGCCGCCGTGGCAACTGCCATCTGAGGCAGCAGCATCCATTCGAGCGTCCAGGCGGCACCCGACCGCTCGTTTTCATGGACGAGCGACTGGTGCATGCCGGAAACCAGCGTCGCATTGAACCGCGCCAGCGCGACAAGCGTTTCGGCACCGACCGGATTGACCTTGTGCGGCATCGCCGACGACCCGCCGCCCGAGGCGAGCTTCACCTCGCCGACTTCCGTCTGCGCCATCAGCGCCACATCCTGGCCGAGCTTGCCGAGGCTTCCCGTGACGAGTGACAGGAAGGACGCCAGCGACACGATCCCGTCGCGCTCGGAATGGCGAAGGCTGTCGGGCCATGCGAGCTGCAGCCGGTCGGCCATGGCGCGGCCGACCGCATCGCCCTTGTCGCCCAGTCTCTCGAGCGTCCCGACCGCACCGCCGAAATGCAGGATCGAGACGTCCTTGCGAACTGCTTCCAGCCGCTCGCGGTGACGCTTCAGTGGCGCCGTCCAGCTTGCAATCTTGCGCCGGGCCGTGGCTGGGATCGCCGCCTGCATGCGCGTATGGCCCATGGAAGCGAGCGCGCCGTCGCGCGCCATCAGCGCCTCAAGACCGGCAACGACGAGATCGAGCCTCGCGGCGACCAGATCAAGCACGCCGACGAGCCGCAGGCTGAGCGACGTATCGATTACATCCTGACTGGTCGCGCCGAAATGGAGATGTGCGGCGGCGTCGCCGGCCGCTTCGCGCATCTGGCGCACGAGTTCTGGCACGATCACGCCATCGCGCCCGGTGGCCTGCCTGAGCGCCGCAATGTCCGGCACGAAACCTGCCAGTGCCGCAACGATCGTGCGGGCCGCTTCGGCCGGAATGACGCCCTGCTCCGCCTCGGCTTCCGCCAGCGCCGTCTCGAACGCGACCATACCCGCGAGCTCGGCCTCGACGGTGAAAAAGGCCGCGGCCTCCTCGTCTCCGAGAAGGCCTGAAAGCACGGGATGATCGAACGGCGAGACGCTCATATGTCGAAGAAGATCGTTTCGTCGGCACCCTGGAGGTGGATGTCAAAGCGGTAGACGTCGCCGTCACGCTTCGCCATCAGCGTCGGAATACGCGACTTGTGCTCGATGCGCGCGAGGATGGGATCGGCGGCATTCGCCTCTGCCTCGTCGGCAAAATACATGCGCGTGTTGAGGCCGAGATTGATGCCGCGCGCCACGACCCAGAACGAGATATGCGGCGCCATCGGGCGGCCATCCTTGGCAGGCACCTTGCCGGGCTTCACCGTCTCGAACCGAAACTCGCCCGTATCCATGTCGGTCGGGCAGCGGCCCCAGCCGGTGAAGTCCGCATCGGCGGAACCGCGCATCTCGGCTGGCGAATTGTAGAGCCCCGACGCATCCGCCTGCCAGATCTCCACCAGCGCGTCGCGCAGCGGTGCACCCGCGCCGTCGATCACGCGGCCGACGATCGTGATCCGCTCGCCCTTCGCATTGGGCCCGGCCATCTTCGTGCCAAGGTCGTCCGGATAGACGCCGGAAATCTCGGCAAAGTTCGGCGTCAACCCGATGTGCACGTAAGGCCCAGCCGTCTGCGACGAGCTTTCCTTGAGGCGGTTGAGTGACTGAACCATGATGTCTCCCTAGCGATAGATTTCGCGGCGGTGGCCGATGTCGATGACGAGGACGACCATTCGTGTGTCCTGAATATCGCAGATCAGGCGATAGTCGCCGATGCGGTAGCTCCAGAACTCTTTGAGGACGCCCTGCAGCGGCTTGCCGAGCAGACGCGGATCGGCTGAATTCTCCAGCTTCTCGTCGATGAATCTCGCAATGCGTTTGCGCGTTGCGTGGTCTGTGCCCAGCAGCGATTTCTCGGCCGCACGCGAGAACTCAATCGTCCACGCCAAGTTCTGCCCTCACCTCGGCCCATGGACGTGTCTTCTCTTCCCCGCGCTGGATGCGCTCGAGAATTTCTGTAGCGAGGTAATAGTCTTCCAGATCGTCGATGCCATCCTCGACGATTTGCCTGAGGTAAAACGCCTTCGTACGGCCGGTCTTTGCCGCCAATGCGTCCAGGCGCGCCTCGGTTTCGGGCCTTAATCTCACCGACGTCGGCATCTCAGCCTCCAAATTGAATACAGGTATTCAACGTATTCAGCTGCACCTCAAAGTGCAAATCAATTCCCATCAAGCCGGTTTTCGAACAGCGTCGAGCGGCGTCCGCGCAGCACGATGTCGAACTTGTAGGCGCGCGAATCCATCGGCACCGTCGCCGCCATATCCGTCGCCGCCGTCAGGCCTGCAATCGCTTCCGCGTCGTTGATCGTACGCACGATCGGGCAGAGCGGGATGAGCGGATCGCCCTCGAAATACATCTGCGTGATGAGGCGCTGCGCGAAGCCGCTGCCGAAGACGGAGAAATGGATATGCGCCGGGCGCCAGTCGTTGATGCCGTTCGGCCAGGGATAGGGTCCGGGCTGCACCGTGCGGAAGCAGTAATAACCATCCTCGTCGGTGATGGTCCGCCCACAGCCGCCGAAATTCGGATCGAGCGGCGCGACGTAGCCTTCTTTCCTGTGGCGGTAACGACCGCCCGCATTGGCCTGCCAGAATTCCAGCAATGCGCCGGCCACGCCCTTGCCGCGCTCGTCCAGCACCCGGCCATGGACGATGATCCGCGGGCCGATGGCGCTTTCGCCGGGCCTAGCGAAGTTCGTAAGGAGGTCGTTGTCGAGCTCACCGAGGATGTTTTGCCCGAAAGCCGGCCCGGTGATTTCCGACAGCGTGTTGTCGAACGAGATCAGTGCCTTTTGTGGCGAACGCAGAACGGAGGTCTTGTAGCCCGGCGTGAAGGCCTTGGGGTGCCACTCGCGATCGCGCGGGTAGAAGCCGCCGGTCTCCGGCGGGCGGTTCGTCAGCGGTGCGCTCATCGCTTCGCCTCCTCCTCCATGTCCTTGTAGATCTGCTTGACCAGCTTGAAGGCGTGGTTGGCACGCGGCACGCCGGCATAGACCGCGACATGCATCAGCACGTCGCGGATGTCCTCGGCCGTCGCACCTGTGTTCGCCGTCGCGCGCACGTGCAGGCCGAGTTCCTCATAATTGCCGAGGCCAGCAAGAAGCGCGATGGTCACGAGTGAGCGCTCGCGACGCGTCAGGTCCGGCCGCGACCAGAGCGTGCCCCACGCCCCTTCGGTGATCATCTCCTGGAAGGGCGCGTCGAAATCCGTAACGGCCTTCGTCGCGCGGTCGACATGCGCATCGCCCAGCACCGCGCGCCGCACACTCATGCCCTGCTCGTAGCGGGCCGATCGTTCGCTCATGTCTCCTCCCTCTTCAGCCGCTCAATAAGGCAGGCCTACATAATTTTCCGCAAGCGACGTCGAAGCCGCTTCCGACCGGCTCAGATAGTCCAGCTCGGCTTCCTGCATCCTCTGGCCGAACGGACCGGTGTCCGGGAAGCGGTGCATCGTGTTGGTCATCCACCACGAGAACCGCTCGGCTTTCCAGACGCGCGAGAGGGCGCGGGCCGAATAAGCATCGAGGCCGGCCGACGACCGATAGCCATAATGCTGCATCAGGCCTTCGAAGAGATAGTGCACGTCGCCGAGCGCGAGGTTGAGACCTTTCGCCCCGGTCGGCGGTACGATGTGAGCGGCATCGCCGACGAGGAACATGCGCCCGAACCGCATCGGCTCGGCAACAAAGGACCGCAGCGGCGCGATCGACTTTTCGATCGACGGCCCCGTCGTCACGTGATCGGCCGCCTCTTCCGGAAGCCTGCGCCGAAGCTCGTCCCAGAAGCGGTCGTCCGGCCACTCCTCCACCTTCTCGTCGAGCGCACACTGCACATAATAGCGGCTGCGGCTGGTCGAGCGCATGGAGCAAAGCGCGAAACCGCGCTCGTGGTTCGCATAGATCAGCTCTTGGGCAACCGGCGGCACCTCGGCCACGATGCCGAGCCAGCCGAAAGGATAGACACGCTCGAAAGTCTGCAGCCCCTTGCCCTCGACGGCCTTGCGCGAGGCGCCGTGATAGCCATCGCAGCCGGCGATGAAATCGCAGTCGAGCCGCTGGGCGACGCCGTCCTTCTCGAAGGTCAGGTAGGGATGGTTGCCGTCGAAATCGTGGAGTTCGACATTGGCCGCCTCGTAGGCCGTCTGCCCGCCGGTGGCGGCACGCCGATCCATCAGGTCGCGCGTCACCTCCGTCTGGCCGTAGACCATGACGTGCTTGCCGGTCAGGCTATGAATATCGACGCGGTGGCGACGCCCCGAGAAGGCCAGCTCGAACCCGTCATGCGGAAGCCCCTCGCGGCGCATGCGTGCGCCGGCTCCCGCCCGCTCCAGCATCGCGCAGCTGCCTTCCTCGAGCACGCCCGCGCGGATACGCGCCAGAACATGCTCCTGCGACGACCGCTCGACGATGACATTGTCGATGCCCGCATCTGTCAGAAGCTGGCCGAGCAGCAGGCCCGAAGGCCCGGAGCCGATGATGGCGACCTGGGTACGCAAGCTGATCCTCCCGATGCACGCCTTTGCAACCTACAGCCGTCTGCCTGTCGAACAATGGACATTCCGGCCATGCGATTGCACAATCCGATCATGAATGATGCTCCGCGCGCCCGATGAACCTCATTCCCTCTTACCGCCTCTACGGCGAGAAGGACGCCGACCGTCCGGATTTCTGGGTTCATTGCGAGACCATTCCGGAACGAACGCATTTGCACAATTGGGAGATCGCGCTGCACCGCCACGCGCAGTTCTTCCAGATTTTCCATCTGACGCAGGGATCCGGCGAGGTCGTTCTGGAGGATCGGCTGGAGCGCTTCGCGGGGCCGGCGATGATCTTCGTCCCGCCCGGCAAGGCGCACGGCTTCCGCTTCTCTCGCGACATTGACGGGCTGGTGCTGACGGCTCTTGCCGACCGCCTTTCCTCCCTCACTTCCGCAGACCGGCAGATCCTAGAATTCGCCAGCGCACTGCGCATCGTGCCGATGGACGAAACAGCGGACACCGATACGGCACGCAAGGCGATCCAGTCGATTGCGACCGAACTCGCTGGCCGCAAGCTCGGCGCACCGCTGCTTTTGGAATCGTTGACCACGCTCGCCGTTGTGGCACTGGCCCGCATCGATCGCCGCGATGCGCTATCGCGGCAGCCGGACCGCGATCAGGACCGCGTGGAGGCACTGCTCGACCTGATCGAAACGCACTACCGCAACCGACCTTCGGTTGCCTTCCTCGCCGCTAAACTCGGGCTTTCGCCCGCCCACCTTAACCGGCTCGCCCGCGCGGTGACGGGGCTTTCCATCCAGGGGCTGACCGACCGCCGCACGCTCGAAGCCGCGCGCCGCGATCTGGTGTTCACCCCAAGTCCGATCGAGGCCATCGCCTACTCTCTCGGCTTCGCCGACCCCGCCTACTTCAACCGCTTCTTCCGCCGCCAGACCGGCATGACGCCGGGCGCCTACAGGGAACGGGAGCGCGGGAGGTTGAGTGAGGCAGAACCTTGAACCCAAGCGCTAATTTATGTATATACGTAAATAGATGAGGATCACGTTCGACCCGCAGAAACGCGAGCGGACTTTGCTGGAGCGAGGACTCGACTTCGCCTCGGCAGCAGATGTTTTCGCAGGCCGACATACCGTCGTTCCGGATAGCAGGTTCGACTATGGCGAAAATCGTTACATTTCCGCCGGCTGGTTGGGCGAACGCATGGTCGTTCTCGTCTGGACACCGCGCGGCGATGCGCGGCACGTCATTTGGATGAGGTACTGTCATGCCAAGGAACAGGAACGCTGGAACGATATCATCGGAGGGTGATGATGCTCCCGAGCTGACGGAAGAGCTGCTCCGGCAGTCGGATGTTTTCGAAGGGCACAGGCTCGTACGACGCGGTAGGCCGGCATCCCTGGCGCGAAAGCAAGCGATCTCCCTCCGTGTCGACGCGGATGTACTAGAGCGCTTTCGAGCCACCGGCGACGGCTGGCAAAGCCGTATGAACGACGCATTGCGCAAATCCGTCGGCCTCTGAAAAAAGAAGGGGCGGTCGCCCGCCCCTTCCTGCTCGCTCGTGGTGAGCTGCAGCTTACTGAAGCTGGTCCGTCACGACCGTCGACGTCGCGCCTTCCGGCGCCGTGGTGATCGCTGGATTGTCGGGCGAGACGGCCGACAGCAGCGTCTGCACGGTCTGCTCGTACGAAGCCGGGTCGAGCGCAGCACTATCGCCGACGAGGCCCGCGGCCACTTCGACCTGCCACAGCTGGCCTTCCTCGGTGAGGGCGCCTGAGAGGTCGTTGTCGAGAACGATGCCGACAGCTTCCTCGACGTTCTCCTTGGCGTACTCCCAGCCGCGCATCGATGCGCGCACGAAGCGGACCATCTGGTCGACGAATTCAGGATCCTGCAACCGGTCTTCCAGCACGTAGAGGCCGTCTTCGAGCATGCCGACGCCTTCGTCCGCATAGTTGAAGACCTTCAGGCTGTCTTCCGGCACGCCAGCGTCGAGCAGCTGCTTGAACTCGTTGTACTGCATGGTGGAGATGCAGTCGGCCTGGTTCTGGAGGAGCGGATCGACATTGAACGCCTGGCGCAGCACTTCGACGCCGTCATCGCCGCCTTCGGTGGCGAGACCGAGCTTCGCCATCCAGGCGTAGAACGGGTATTCGTTGCCGAAGAACCAGACGCCGAGCGTCTTGCCCTTGAAGTCGTCCGTCGACTGGACGCCGCTCTCCTGCGAGCAGACGAGCTGCAGCGCCTGGCGCGCGAAGGGCTGGGCGATGTTGACCAGCGGAACGCCGCGCTCGCGCGCCGCAAGGCCGGCTGCCATCCAGGTCGTGATGACGTCCGCGCCGCCACCCGCGATCACCTGCTCGGGCGCGATGTCGGGACCGCCCGGGTTGATCGTCACGTCGAGGCCTTCCTCTTCGTAGAACCCCTTATCCTTGGCGACGAGGTAGCCCGCGAACTGGCCCTGGTTGACCCACTTCAGCTGGAAGGTGATGGGGTCGAGATCCTGTGCGAACGCCGGCAGCGCCGTGAAGGCGAGGCTGGCGGCGAGCGCCGTACCGAGAAGCTTTTTCATGTGTCGTTCCCCTGTCTTTTCGTTGATTTATCGCGTCTTTCCACCACGGATCGACGGATGCCAGAAGGTGACGCCGCGCTCGACGAGCGCGATGACACCGTAGAAGAGCGAGCCTGCGAGCGCGGCGACCGCGATCTCGGCCCACACCATGTCCACATTCAGCCGCCCGATGGCAGCCGAGATGCGAAAGCCCATCCCGACGACCGGCGTGCCGAAGAATTCCGCTACGATTGCGCCGATCAGCGCGAGAGTCGAGTTGATCTTGAGGGCGTTGAAGATGAACGGCCACGCGGCCGGCAGGCGGAGCTTGAACAGCCCCTGCCAGTAGCTCGCCGCATAGGTGTGCATCAGGTCCTGCTCCATGCGGTTCGCCGCAGACAGACCCGCAACCGCGTTCACGAGCATTGGGAAGAACGTCATCACCACGACGACCGCTGCCTTGGACTGCCAGTCGAAGCCGAACCACATCACCATGATCGGCGCGATACCGACGAGCGGCAGCGCCGAGACGAAATTGCCGACCGGCAGCAGCCCGCGTTTGAGGAACGGCGACCGGTCGATGGCGATCGCCGCCAAGAGCCCTGCCCCGCATCCGATCGCATAGCCCGGCAACACGGAGCGGACGAAGGTCTGGTAGAAATCCGCCCAGAGCGTTGCCGTGGAGGTAACGATCCGCGCCCAGATCGCGCTTGGCGGCGGCAACAGCACCGCCGGCACGTTGAACCCGCGCACCAGTCCTTCCCAAAGGACAAGCAGCGCGGCGCCGAACAGCACCGGCACGATGAAGTTGACTATGCGGGCAGCAACGCCTCTCGCCTTCAGACGAACCAGCCACTCGTTGACCGCCCAGGCGCCGAGCCAGAAGACGATCGCGCCGGCAACGAGACCCGCATTCATGCCCGCACCCCCGTGCGGGAAAGCACCGCCTTCTGGACAAGCGTGATCGCCAGAATGAGTGATGCCGATAGCGCGGCGGCCATCAGGAGCGCCGACCAGATCTGCACGGTCTGGCCATAGTAGGAGCCGGCAAGAAGCCGCGCGCCCAGCCCGCCCGCAGCACCCGTCGGCAACTCACCGACGATTGCGCCTACGAGGCTCGCGGCAACGCCGACCTTCATCGAGGTGAAGAGATAAGGCAGTGCTGCCGGAAAGCGCAGCTTCCAGAAGGTCTGGCCGCCGCTCGCATTGTAGGTCCGCATCAGGTCGAGCTGCATCGCGTCGGGGCTGCGAAAGCCCTTCACCATGCCGACCACGACCGGAAAGAACGACAGATAGGTCGAGATCAGCGATTTCGGCACGAGCCCGGTCATGCCGATCGAGGCCAGCACCACGACGATCATCGGTGCGATCGCGAGGATCGGGATCGTCTGCGACGCGATGATCCACGGCATCAGCGAACGATCCATCGCGCGGTTATGCACGATCGCAACCGCCAGCAGGATGCCGAGCACGGTTCCCATCACGAAGCCGAGCAGCGTCGCCGAAAGCGTGATCCAAGCATGGTAGACGAGGCTGCGCCGCGAGGTGACGTTCTGGCCGACGACCGTGTTCCAGAGTTCCACCGCCACCTGATGCGGCGCGGGCAGGAGCGGCCGGTCCTGGCTCATCGTGCCGGCAACAAAATCCATCCAGGTCCACGGGTCGTCGGTCCGACCGAAGATTTGGAACTGCCACGCCGAATTGAGCCAGATCGCTGCCGCGTACCAGACGACGATGATCGCCGCGACCACGACGAGAATGGCAAACCAGCTACTCTCGCGGAGGACTGCGGCGAGCCCGCGGTTGCCGGAACGGCCGACACCGGCACCGGGCGCCGCGATGTTGGCAGCGCTACTCATCATACGAATGCCCCGCCCTCAAGCCATCGCGCACCCGCGCCGCGATTGCGAGAAACTCCGGCGTCTCGCGAATGTCGAGCGGCCGCTCCTTTGGCAAGGTCGAGTCGATGACGTCCGTCACCCGGCCCGGCCGCGGCGACATGACGACGATCTTGGTGGACAGATATACGGCTTCGGGGATCGAGTGCGTGACGAAGCAGATCGTCTTGTTCGTGCGGTCCCACAGTTTCAGGAGCTGTTCGTTGAGATGATCGCGAACGATTTCGTCCAGCGCGCCGAAGGGCTCGTCCATGAGCAGGATATCCGCGTCGAAGGCGAGTGCACGGGCGATCGATGCGCGCTGCTGCATGCCGCCGGAAAGCTGCCACGGATACTTCTTCTCGAAGCCCTTCAGATTGACGAGGTCGAGCGTGCGGGCGATGCGCTCGCGCTGCTCGGCGCGGCTATAGCCCATGATCTCGAGCGGCAGCGCGACATTGCGTTCGATGGTCCGCCACGGATAGAGGCCGGCCGCCTGGAAGACGTAGCCATAGGCGCGCGCCCGGCGCGCTTCTTCGGGGCTCATGCCGTTGACGGTGATCGTCCCCTGCGTGGGCTGCTCGAGATCGGCGATCACGCGCAGAAACGTCGTCTTGCCGCAGCCGGACGGCCCGATAAAGGAGACGAACTCGCCCTTCCCGATCGTCAGGTTCACGTCGGTCAGCGCCTGCACCGGCCCGTCATTCGTCTCGAAGGTGAGGCCGAGCCCTGAAGCGCCAATGGCCGTCTGGTTGTCCGCTATCATGAACCTGTCGAACCGATCTCGCGTAAGCCGCGCACCAGGTAATGGTGTAACGGCTGGAAGGAATGGATGGAGCCGGCGCCGGACGGCAGCGACGGCTGAACTTCAACCAAGGACGCGGCCATGCTGCAATGCAGCACGGCCGGAAGTCCACTGAAAAGGCTCAGACGCCGCTCGCCGGAATGCCGGACCGCTCGACCTTGCGCGGCGCGACCACGTTCTTCCAGGTCGAGAGCGCCTTGTTGACCTCGGTGTGCGGCTTGCGCGCGACGAACTTGCCGTGCCCGGGCTTGGCCGTCACCTCGCCGTCGGCAACCGCCAGCTCGCCGCGCGAGAAGACGAGCTTTGGCAGCCCTTTCACTTCGAAGCCTTCGAAGACGTTGTAGTCGATGACGGAGTTCTGCGCCGAAGCCGAGATCGTCTTGGTCTTCTGCGGGTCCCACACGATGATGTCGGCATCCGCGCCTTCCACGATCGCGCCCTTCTGCGGATACATGTTGAGGATCTTGGCGATGTTGGTCGAGGTCACCGCCACGAACTCGTTCGGCGTCAGGCGGCCGGTGTTGACGCCGGCGGTCCAGAGCACCGGCAGGCGATCCTCCAAACCGCCCGTGCCATTCGGGATCCTGGTGAAGTCGCCGACGCCGAAACGCTTCTGCTTTGTCGTGAACGCGCAGTGGTCGGTGGCCACCACCTGCAGCGATCCGGCCTGCAGGCCCGCCCAGAGCGAGTCCTGATGCTGCTTGTTGCGGAAGGGCGGGCTCATGACGCGGCGTGCGGCGTGGTCCCAGTCGGGGTTGGAATACTCGCTCTCGTCGAGCGTCAGATGCTGCACCAGCGGCTCGCCGAAGACGCGCATGCCCTTCTGCCGCGCGCGGCGGATGGCCTCGTGACTCTGCTCGCAGGAGACGTGGACGACATAGAGCGGCACGCCCGCCATGTCCGCGATCATGATGGCGCGGTTGGTGGCCTCGCCTTCGACTTCCGGCGGGCGCGAATAGGCGTGCGCCTCGGGGCCATTGTTGCCCGCGGCCATGAGCTTCGCCTGCAGCTGCGCGACCACGTCGCCGTTTTCCGCATGCACCATCGGCAGCGCGCCGAGCTCGGCGCAGCGCTGGAACGACGAGAACATCTCGTCATCGTCCACCATCAGCGCGCCCTTGTAGGCCATGAAGTGCTTGAAGGAGGTGATGCCCTTGTCGACCACCTGCGGCATCTCGTTGAAGACCTCCTCGCCCCACCAGGTGATCGCCATGTGGAAGGAATAGTCGCAGAGCGCGCGCGTCGACTTGTTGTCCCACATCGAGATCGCCTCGATGAGCGACTGGCCGGGTGACGGCAAGCAGAAATCGACGACCATGGTCGTGCCGCCGGCCAGTGCTGCCCGCGTTCCGCTCTCGAAATCATCGGCCGAATAGGTGCCCATGAAGGGCATTTCGAGATGGGTGTGCGGGTCGATGCCGCCCGGCATCACATAGCAGCCGGTCGCATCGAAAACCTCGTCGCCGGACAGGTTCTGCCCGATCCGTGCGATCTTGCCGTTTTCGATCAGGACGTCCGCCTTCCAGGTGCGGTCGGCCGTCACGATGGTCCCGTTCTTGATGACTTTTGTCATTCTGTTCCCCTTGTCGGTATCGTCTGCCCGCGTCTCACGCGGCGTATTCTGTCAGGCCGGCCCCGGCGGCGGCCTGCGGCGCTGCCGCAGGCGGCGGAAATCCTCCATCAGATCGTCGAGCGTACCATAGACCGGCACGACAACTTCCAGTTCGACCGGACGCAGGTCGCGCGAGGGCACGCAGGCCGCAGCCATCCGCTCCTGATACTCCGCCGGCGCCCAGATGCGCGAGAACTCCAGGAACTGGTTGATCACCTGTCCCCGCAGGCTGGCGATCCGCTCGTAATTCGCCCGGAAGATCGCAAACCCCGTGTAAAGCATCAACAGGATCGCAAGCCCGAGAACCACCAGCAGGATCATCGGATCGTTCGTGTACCTGCCCGAAATCAGCGCGTAGGCTGCGATCAGAAGGACGAAGACAATCATCGCCTTCGAGATGCTGTAAGCCGACACGACGCCCGCGATCTGGTCGGAATACCGCGCGTCCGTCGACGCCTCGATCTCGTGCAGCTTCTTCTTGAACTCGTAGAGCCGCTGGTTCTCCTCGTCCGTATGCTCCTCGCCGCGGGCCTCGCGCAGGATATCGAACGCCACATGCGTCACGTCCTCGACTGCGACCCAGCCCGACAGCGGCACGATCGCCGGCGGGATGTACTCGCCCACCCGCCGGAAGGCGACGTAGAGCAGATGGATCGTCGTGAGAAACAGGAAGAAGATCAGCAGAAGCGCGAAATCCGAGACGCCGAGCACGTCGAAGATCGTCTGGTAGTTCTGCACCACCTCGTTGAGCAGATCGGCATCGGGCAAGAGCCCCGTCGTCGTCGATCCGATTTCGGTGAAGCCTGAGAGCACGTAGAAGACCAGCCCCGACACGACCAGCCGCGAGGTCATGAAGTTCGAGAAGCGAATGACGCTCTGGAGGAGGCCTTCGACGTCCATCTACGCCTCCCCATTTCCGCTATGGCCGGCGCGTTGCCCCAACCCCGTATCCCTTCCCACAAGGGGGACAGGAATTGTAAAGGCCAGCCGAGATTCTGCGGAAAGGATCGACGCCCAACGCCCCCCTCCCCCTTGTGGGGAGGGGTACGGGGTGGGGGTTCGTCGACTATTCACCTCATCACCCCCAGCGCCTTCATGATCTCCTCTACGCAACCGTCAAAACTTTCGTCCAGTTCACCGGTATTGAACCTCAGGACACGATAGCCTTGCTCAGCGAGCCATGCGTCACGCATCCGGTCGCGCATCCGGCCCTGTCCGGTGAAGTGGTGCTCGCCATCGACCTCGATGACGAGCGCGGCCTCATGTACCGCGAAATCTGCGATGTACGGGCCGATTGGAGCCTGTCGGCGAACGTGGATCCCGAACAGCCGGCGAAACTCGCGCAGCTCCGACCAAAGCCGCTTTTCGCAATCAGTCATCCCGCGACGCAGCCGCCGAGCCCGCTCGATCGATTGATGCGGATTGGCGGTCGGCACGGGTGGCTACCCCCACCCCTTACCCCTCCCCACAAGGGGGAGGGGAATCACGAAGGTCAGCCGAAACCCAGCAGAAAGGCGCGGCGCGAAATGCTCCGCTCCTTCTTGTGAGGAGGAGCAAGGTGTGAGGGTACACCCCCGGCTCACTCCACGATCCCCGCCGTCTCGACCACCGCATGGAACAGCACGTCGCAGCCCGCGCCCGCCCATTCCTTCGATATCTCCTCGGCTTCGTTGTGCGACAGACCGTCGACGCAGGGGCACATGATCATGGCGGTGGGGGCGACGCGGTTGATCCAGCAGGCGTCGTGGCCGGCGCCCGAAACGATGTCACGATGCGAGTAGCCGAGGCGCTCGGCCGCGTCGCGCACGGCCTTCACGCAGCCTTCGTCGAAGGTGACCGGCTCGAAATGCCCGACCGGCTCGATCTCGACGCCGATGTCGAGCGCTTCGCAGATCGTGCCGATCCCGTCCTCGATCCGCGCGCGCATCTCGTTGAGCACCTCGGCATCGGGCGAGCGGATGTCGATCGTGAAGACGACCTTGCCGGGGATCACGTTGCGTGAATTCGGATAGACTTCGACATGCCCGACCGCGCCGACTGCATCGGGCTGGTAGTCCATCGCGACTTCGTGGACGAGTTCGGTGATGCGCGCCATGCCGAGCCCGGCATTACGGCGCTTGGGCATCGGGGTGGAGCCGGTGTGGCTGTCCTTGCCGGTGAGTGTCACCTGCAGCCACCAGAGCCCCTGCCCGTGCGTGACGACGCCGATGTCGATGAACTCGTCCTCGAGGATCGGTCCCTGCTCGATATGAAGTTCGAAGAAGGCGTGGATCTTGCGCGCGCCGACCTCCTCGTCGCCCTTCCAGCCGATGCGCTCAAGCTCGTCACCGAAGCGCAGCCCCTTGGCGTCCTTCCGGTCATAGGCCCAGTCGAGATCGTGCTGCCCGGCGAACACGCCTGAGGCCAGCATGGCGGGGGCAAAGCGCGTGCCTTCCTCGTTCGTCCAGTTGGTGACGACGATCGGATGCTTCGTCTTGATGCCGAGATCGTTGAGCGTACGGATGACTTCGAGCCCACCCAGAACGCCGAGCACGCCATCATACTTGCCACCGGTCGGCTGGGTATCGAGATGCGACCCGACATAGACCGGAAGCGCGTCGGGATCGGTGCCGTCGCGCTGCGCGAACATGGTGCCCATTTGGTCGACGCCCATGGTGAGCCCCGCCTCCTCGCACCAGCGCTTGAAGAGGTGCCGGCCTTCGCTGTCGGCATCGGTCAGCGTCTGGCGGTTGTTGCCGCCGGCAACCCCCGGCCCGATCTTCGCCATCTCCATCAGCGAATCCCACAAACGGTCTGCGTTGATGCGCAGATTCTCGCCGGGCGCTGCCGCCATGTCTCATCCTCTCATTGGCTTGAACGCGCCGGTGGAGGTTCCCGTCTCCACCCGGCGCGCCGGTCTCGTTCTAGTGGGTTGTCCGCAGCACCTGCCGGACATGGTCGATCAGCTCGTCGATCTGCTCCCGCGTGATGATCAGCGGCGGCGACAGCGCGATGATGTCGCCGGTGGTGCGGATCAGAGCCCCACGCTCGAAGGCCTTCACGAAGGCCGAGAACGCTCGTTTCGTCGGCTCGCCCGCGATCGGCGACAATTCGATCGCGCCAACGAGGCCGATGTTGCGGATGTCGATGACGTGCGGCTCGCCCTTCAGCGAGTGCAACTGCTCCTCGAAGTAAGGCGCGATCTCGGCCCCGCGTGTGAGCAGGTCCTCGTCCCTATAGGTCTCCAGCGTCGCCAGGCCCGCGGCGCAGGCGATCGGGTTGCCGGAATAGGTGTAGCCGTGGAAGAACTCGATCAGGTGCTCCGGCCCGGTCATGAAGGCGTCGTGGATGTCCTTCGTCACGAACACCGCGCCCATCGGGATGACGCCATTGGTGACGCCCTTGGCGGTGACCATGATGTCGGGCGTCACACCGAAATAATCGGCGGCAAACGGCGTGCCGAGGCGACCGAAACCGGTGATGACCTCGTCGAAGATCAACAGGATGCCGTGCTTGGTGCAGATGTCGCGCAGCTTCTGGAGATAGCCTTTCGGCGGGATGAGCACGCCGGTCGAGCCTGCAACCGGCTCGACGATCACGGCTGCGACCGTCGAGGCGTCGTGCAGCGTCACGATGCGCTCGAGTTCTTCCGCCAGGTCGCCGCCATGCTCGGGCTCGCCGCGCGAGAACGCGTTCTTGGCCGGCTGGTGCGTGTGCGGCATGTGGTCGACGCCGGTGAGAAGCGTGCCGAACATCTTGCGGTTGGTGACGATGCCGCCGACCGAGATGCCGCCGAAATTGACGCCGTGATAGCCGCGCTCGCGCCCGATCAGGCGGAAGCGCGAGCCGTTGCCCTTCACGCGATGGTAGGCGATCGCGATCTTGAGCGCGGTCTCGACCGATTCCGACCCGGAATTGGTGAAGAAGACATGGTCGAGGCCTTCCGGCGCGATGTCGACCAGGCGGTTGGCGAACTCGAAGGCGATCGGGTGACCCATCTGGAAGGCCGGGGCATAGTCGAGCTCGGCTGCTTGCCGCTGGATCGCCTCGGTGATCTTCGGCCGGCAGTGCCCGGCATTGACGCACCAGAGGCCAGCCGTGCCGTCGAGGATCTGCCGACCGTCGGAGGTCGTGTAGTGCATGTCCTTGGCGGCGACCATCATGCGCGGTGCCTGCTTGAACTGCCGGTTCGCGGTGAATGGCATCCAGAACGCGCTGAGATCGTTCGGCGCGACGTTGAGCCTGTTGGACATGACCAAGCCTTTCCTTTGTTCCCCGGTGATATTCGGCCAACGCTTGGTTTTTCGGGAGCAGCCGTGCTACTCGTTTTTTGACCGATTGGACAAACGTTAGCACCGCCACAATGGCGGTCAAGGACTTGTTAGCGCAGATGCACGAGCCCCCGCGCGCGCCACGGCCCGCCTTCATCTGGTCCAGCCTATTGGGCCAGTTCTAAGATGGAAGCACCCTTCCCGGCGCGCAGGCGCCCGCGCACCCGCATCCAGTCGGAAAAGCGCGAGATCATCCTCGAGGCAGCGCTCGAAATCTTCGCCTCCAACGGCTTCCGCGGCGCGACGATCGACCAGATCGCCGAAGCCGCCGGCATGTCCAAGCCGAACCTGCTCTACTATTTCCGCTCGAAGGACGAGATCCACGCGACGTTGATCGAGCGCCTGCTGCGCACATGGCTCGCGCCCCTGCGCGAAATGTCCGACGACGGTGACCCGATCACCGAGATCCGCTCATACATCCGCCGCAAGCTCGAGATGGCTCGCGACTACCCGCGCGAAAGCCGCCTCTTCGCCAACGAGATCCTGCAAGGGGCGCCACGCATTCTGCCGATGCTGGAAGGCGAGTTGAAGACGCTGGTCGACGAGAAGGCCGGAGTCATCCGCGGCTGGAGCAAGGCCGGTCGCATCGCGCGCGTCGACCCGTGGCACCTCATCTTCTCGATCTGGGCAACGACCCAGCACTACGCCGATTTCGACGTCCAGGTCCGCGCCGTCCTGGGCCCGAACCGCGGTGGTGAAGGCCGCTTCGAAGACGCCGCGCGGTTTCTCGAAGAGATGTTTGTTGCTGGATTAGTGCCGAAGGCGTGAGCCCCACGTACATCGCGATCACGCTACAACCACTGACTTAACCCAGCGGAAGTTCACCTTGCGTTCCCATCGTGTACACGATAGAATAAGTCCTGTACAAACAATCTGGAGTTGTGTACACATCATGGCAATACACGTTCAAGATGCAGAAGCCGATCGCCTCATCCGGGACTTCGCCAAGCGGCGGGGGCTCGGCATCACCGAGGCGTTGAAAACAGCCGTCCGGGAGGCAACGCGCGCCGAGAAAGCCAGCGTCGAAGACGCTTTGCGAAAGCTGGAGCCAACACTTGCACGCATTCGCAGCCTCAACACGCAAGGCTTCGACGAAGCAGAGGAAAAGGCCTTCATGGACCAGATGTGGGGAGAGCCGACGTGACAGACGAAGTTGTTTATGTCGAAACATCCGTGATCTTGGGCATTCTGCTCGGCGAGCCAGATAGCGTGACGCACGCGACCAGGATAAAGTCCGCAAATACGCGCATGACCGGCATAAACAATGCGATAGAAGCCGCGATCTCGATAGGGCGACGCATCGGTGACTTTCAGATCGCCAGGCAAAGCGTTGAGGCTTTCCTCGAAACTTTTGAGATAGAACTTTTGCCAGCTCCCACCGACATTTTGGAATCGGCTGTCACCGCCTATGAAAAGTTTGGCAAAGGCCGCCAGCACCCTGCCCAGCTCAATTTCGGCGACTGCTTCTCGCTGGCGATGGCAATCCACCACCGCGCCCGCCTCATCTACAAAGGCAATGATTTTTCCCACGCAGGTCTCTGACAGCTTCACCCATCAGGCGCGGCGATCAGCACGGCAAGCCCACCAACGGTCACGGCCGCGCCTGCCACGACGCTCAGGCTCGCCCACCCATGGCCAAGCAGGCCCTCATAGAGAATGACCATCGTCGGCGTCAGGTAGCCATAGGCGAGCACCTTCGCGGCCGGCAGACGCATGGTTGCGTATTGCAGCAGGAAGAAGGTGCCGGCAGTGGTGAAGATCGCAAGATAGGCGATCGAGACCCAGACGACCGGCGGCAGCGACGTCCAGTTGGTCGCGGCGATTTCAGACGCGCCGTAGAGCACGAGCCCGGCAAGCGTGCCGAGCAGCGTGAAAAAGGTGAAGGCGAGCACCGGCTCGCCGCGGTTCAGCCGGCGCACCAGCGGCGCATAGGCCGCGTGGCAGGCGACGCCCACGAGGAAAATGAGTTCGCCGGCGCCGATATCGAACGACAGAAGCGCGTCGAGGTCACCGCCAAAGACGACCCAGACCGCGCCGCAGCCTGCGATCAGCAGGCTCAGGACGACGATACGTCCGGGCACCTGGCCGAGGAAGAGCCAGCCGAAGAAGGCGCTCATGATCGGCATCAGCGTGAACACAGCGCCGCTCGACACCGGATCGGTCATGCGCAGCGCAACGAACATGGTGACGAAGAAGACCGCCATCAGGCCGCCCAACACCAGGAAGCGCCATTCGGCACCAGGGCGCGGAATGCGCCCCTTCAGGATGAACAGAGCAAGCGCGCCCATGATCGACGTGCCCAGCACGAAACGCATGGCGTTGAGCGCGGTCGGGCCGACATAGGGTGCGGCCAGCGCGCCGATCGAGAACGACCCCGCGACGAAGGAGGCGAAGCCAACCATCGCGAGATGCGCCAGAAGTTTCTGGCGCCCGGACGCGAAGGTGTGGTGGGAGGCAGTGATGGAGGACACAGGCGGGGCCACTTCTACGCTTGAAATGAACGGCCCCGTCTGTGCCGGGAGGAACTATTCCGCTGCTTCTCGCACGGCGGGATTGTTCGGGTGCTGCGTCCAGTTCGCATAGACCGGCGATACCGGCTTGCCGGTGCGCTTGTCCATCTCGCCGACGGCCAGCGGCTCCATCGTGATGCAGTTCTCCACCGGGCAAACGTTGACGCAGAGATTGCAGCCGACGCACTCCTCCTCGATCACCTCGAAGTGGCGTATGCCGTCGACCATCGCCGTGATCGCCTGGTGCGAGGTGTCCTCGCACGCGATGTGGCAGCGGCCGCACTTGATGCAGGCATCCTGGTCGATCCGAGCCTTGGTGACGTAGTTGAGGTTGAGGTACTGCCAGTCGGTAACGTTGGGCACCGCGCGGCCGATCACGTCGTCGAGCGTCGCATGGCCCTTTTCGTCCATCCAGTTCGACAGGCCGTCGATCATCTCCTGCACGATCTTGAAGCCGTAGGTCATGGCCGCGGTGCAAACCTGCACCGTGCCGGAGCCAAGCGCCATGAATTCGGCCGCGTCGCGCCAGGTCGTGATGCCGCCGATGCCGGAGATCGGCAGGCCGTAGGTCTCTGGGTCTCGCGCGATCTCCGCCACCATGTTCATCGCGATCGGCTTGACGGCCGGACCGCAATAGCCGCCATGCGTGCCCTTCCCGCCGATCGATGGCTCGGGCGAGAAATCGTCGAGATCGACGGACGTGATCGAGTTGATCGTGTTGATGAGCGAAACCGCATCCGTGCCGCCGGCATGCGCCGCGCGTGCCGGGCGGCGAATGTCGGTGATGTTGGGCGTCAGCTTGGTGATGACTGGCATGCGGGTGTTCTGTTTGCACCAGCGCACGACCATCTCGATATACTCTGGCACCTGGCCGACGGCCGCACCCATGCCGCGCTCGCTCATGCCGTGTGGGCAGCCGAAATTGAGCTCGATGCCGTCCGCGCCGGTGTCTTCCACCAGCGGCAGGATCTTCTTCCAGGCTTCCTCGACGCAGGGAACCATCAGCGACACAACCATCGCGCGATCAGGCCAGTCGCGCTTGACCTGCTTGATCTCCTGGAGGTTCACGAAGAGGTCGCGGTCGGTGATGAGCTCAATGTTGTTCAGCCCCATCAGTCGCCGATCGGCGCTCCAGACCGCGCCGTAGCGCGGGCCGTTGACGTTGACGACGGGCGGGCCTTCCTCGCCGAGCGTCTTCCACACAACGCCGCCCCACCCCGCCTTGAAGGCGCGCACGACGTTGTAGGCCTTGTCGGTCGGCGGCGCGGATGCCAGCCAGAACGGGTTCGGAGACTTGATGCCGACGAAATTGGAGCGAAGGTCTGCCATTGTCATGCCCTCCCGTTGGCGGTGAGTGCGCGGTGGATGCTTTCTGCTGCGTCGCGGCCGGCTGCGACGGCCGACACGGTCAGGTCTTCGCGGGCATCGACGACGCAGTCGCCGCCCGCCCAGACCTTGGGCATCGAGGTCCGGCCTTCGTCATCGACGCGGATGCGCCCGTTGACGAGTTCGACCGCAGCACCGGAACCGTTGAGCGCGCCGGCGATGAAGGTCTGGCCGATCGCCTTGAAGACCTGGTCGCAGGGGACGATGAAGGTCTCGCCGGTACCAACGAGGCCGGCTTCGCCGAGGCTCGTATATTCGAGCTCGATGCCCGTAACGCGGCCGGCATCCGACAGCACGCGGACGGGCCGGACATTGTGGCGGATCACCACGCCCTTGGAGGCGGCAAGATCCTGCTCCCATTCCGAGGCGTTCATGTCGTCCTTGCCGCGGCGATAAGCGATCGTCACTTCGTGGGCGCCAAGCAGCTTCGACTGAACGGCCGCGTCGATCGCCGTCATGCCGCCGCCGATGACGACGACACGACGCCCCACCGGAAGCGAGGCGAGGTCGGACGCCTGGCGGAGTTCGGCGATGAAGTCGACGGCGTTGGAAACGCCTGGCGTGTCCTCGCCATCGGCGCGCAGCGCGTTGACGCCGCCGAGCCCCATGCCGAGGAAGACGGCATCGTAGCCGTCGACCAGTTCCGCGAGGTGGATGTCGCGCCCGAGCGCCTTATCGTTAACGATCGAGATGCCGCCGATCGCGGTGATGTAGTCGACTTCGGCCTGCGCAAACCCTTCTGGCGTCTTGTAGGCGGCAATGCCGTATTCGTTGAGCCCGCCGGGCTTCGGCTTCGCCTCGAAGATCGTCACGTCATGCCCGTGCATGGCGAGGCGATGGGCGGCCGACAGGCCGGCCGGACCCGCGCCCACGATGGCGACGCGCCGGCCGGTCAGCGCAGCGCGCTGATAGAACTGCTTGCTGCGCTCCATGGCGACATCCGTCGCATAGCGCTGCAGACGACCGATCTGCACAGGCTTGCCTTCTGCCGTCTCGCGGACGCAGACCTCCTCGCAGAGTTCCTCGGTCGGACAGACGCGGGCGCACATGCCGCCGAGAATGTTCTGGTCGAAGATCGTCTTGGCGGAGCCGAGCGGGTTGCCGGTCGCGATCTGGCGGATGAAGAGCGGGATGTCGATCGAGGTCGGGCACGCCTGCATGCACGGAGCGTCGTAGCAGAAGTAGCAGCGATCGGCCTCGACCCTGGCCTCGTGTTCGTCGAGCGGCGGATGAAGGTCGGCAAAATTCGTCGAATAGGCGTCCGAGGGCAGCCGGCCGGCGGCGATACCCTCCCTCAATTGGCCTTCAGCCATCGATGTTCCCCATTATTGGTTTTGGGGGAAGGCTAGCACGGATTCTTTTTTTATCAATCGGTCAAAAATCGCCGCCACACAAAGTAACGAGGTAAATTGCGGAGTAATTTACTCATGTTTCGAGTCAGCTTTTGGGATCGGCGTGCGCAAGCTCTTGGCCGGCCAGGTCTGAACGAACCGACCAGGGAGTTCGGCGCGGTGTGGCGGGTGCCGGGCACCGGAGTGAGGAACTCAGCCGGCAGCTGTATCCTCGCCCGCCGCGTCCTTCGCGAAGGAGATCACCGGCTCCATCGAGGCGAGTTCCTCATCCGGCAGCCAGCACAGGCTGCGGTGGCCATTGCCGAGGTCCTTCAGCGGGGGAAGCTTGGTCTCGCAGAGGTTGTCGGGCACGCGGCTCTTCCAGCGGCAGCGCGTCTGGAAGGGGCAGCCGGGCGGCGGGTTCATGGCGGACGGGATGTCGCCTTCGAGCACGATGTGCTTCTTCACCACGCTCGTATCCGCGATCGGGATCGCCGATAGAAGCGCCTCGGTATAAGGATGGTAGGGCGGCGCGAAGATCTGGTCGGTCGTTCCCTGTTCGACGATATGGCCGAGATACATGACGATGACGCGGTCGGCGATGTAGCGCACGACCGACAGGTCGTGGCTGATGAAGAGCATCGTCGTCTTGTTCTCGCGCTGGATGTCCATCAGCAGTTCGGTGACGGCAGCCTGCACCGAGACGTCGAGCGCGGAGACCGGTTCGTCGGCAACGACGACTTTCGCCCGGCCGGCAAAGGCGCGCGCGACGCCGATGCGCTGTTTCTGGCCGCCCGAGAGCTGGCGCGGCTTGCGCGTGGCAAACGCCCGCGGCAGCTTCACGAGGTCGAGCAATTCGAACATGCGCTGGCGGCGGTCGGCCACCGTCTTGCCGATCTTGAACTTCTCCAGCGTCCGCATGATCTGCGAGCCGACCGAATGGCTCGGGTTCAGCGTGTCGAACGGGTTCTGGAACACCATCTGGATGCCCGACACCGTTTCGGTGTGGCGCTTCTCGACGGCGGTGCTCTCGATGTCGACATTGCCGAGCACGACCGAGCCTTCGGTCGCGGTTTCGAGGCCGAGCAGCACCTTGGCGAGCGTGGACTTGCCGCAGCCGGACTCGCCCACGATTGCGACCGTCTCGCTCTCGCGCGCCTCGAAGCTGATCGTCTCGTTGGCCTTGACGGTTCGCGTTTCCGACCCGCCGAAGAGCCCGCCGCCGCCGACCTCGTAGTATTTCTTCAGGTTTTCGACCTTCAGCACCGGCGCGCCGGGCTTGATCGGCTCCTTTTGCGTCTTGGCGCCTTCGGGAACGGCCGCCCAGTCGATCTCGTCGAAACGTACGCAGCGCGAAGCGTGGCGGTCATGGCCGTCCACTGCGATCATAGGGATCTCGCCGGCATCGCAGACGCCCGCCACGAAATGGTGGCAGCGCGGTCCGAAATTGCATCCTTTCGGCCGGTCCTGGGGCAGCGGCAACTGGCCGGGGATCGCGATCAGCGGCCGCGAGTTCTTGTCGGCGCCCGGCAGCGGGATCGAACGGAACAGCCCCTGCGTATAGGGGTGGCGCATGTGGTCGAAGACGTCCTTGACCGAACCGGTCTCCACCGCTTCGCCGGAATACATCACCGTGATGCGGTCGCAGGTCTCGAGGATCAGCCCGAGATTGTGCGACACGAAGATCATCGACGTGCCGAACTCCTTGCCGAGCCCCTTTACCAGCTCGACGATGCCCGCCTCGACCGTGACATCCAGCGCCGTCGTCGGCTCGTCGAGAAGCAGAAGCGCCGGCTTGGAGAGCAGCGCCATCGCGATCACGATGCGCTGCTGCTGACCGCCGGAAAGCTGGTGCGGGAAGGATCGCATGATGCGCTCGGGGTCAGGCAGGCGCACTGCGCGCACCATCTCGAGCGAGCGGTTCCAGGCCTCCTCCTTCGACACTTTGTCATGCAGGATCGGCACTTCCATCAGCTGCCGGCCGATCTTCATCGCCGGGTTCAGGCTCGCCATCGGCTCCTGATAGATCATCGCGATCTCGTTGCCGCGGATGGAGCGCAGCTCGTCCTCCGAGAGCTCGCCCATGTCGCGGCCCTTGAAAAGAATGCGGCCGCCGACGATCTTCCCGACATTCGACAGGTCGCGCATGATGCCGAGCGACACGGTCGACTTCCCGCAACCGGACTCGCCCACGATCCCCATCGCCTCGCCGGGCATGACCGTGCAGGAAAAGTCCATCACTGCCGGGATCTCGCCCTTCTTGGTGAAGAAGGAAATCGATAAATTCTCGATCTCGAGGATCGGCTTTGCGTCGGCTTGCGCAGCGGCTGGCATGACGGTCTCATTCATAGGGTGCTCCTGACGCAGACGGGCGTGTACTGCGCGAACGCGGCCGACCCCCACTCCGGTTCGCTGCGCGAACCATCTCTCCCCCGCTCGACGGGGTAGAGGAAGGGAGCCATGATCTGCGAAAGCCCACCCGTGACTTTCGACAGCCACCGCGTCCGATCGTTCTTCCTCTCCCCCGTCGATCGGGGGAGAGGTGGCCCGCAGGGCCGGAGTGGGGGTCGACCGATCACCGAACTCAATCCTTCAGCGACTGCTCGCGCAGCGCATCCGCGAGCAGGTTGAGGCCGAGCACAAAGCTCATCAAGGCGACGACGGGTGGCAGCGCCGGGTGGATGTAGGCGCGGAGCAGACGGCTGGAATCCTTGATCGCCGTGCCCCAATCCGGGCTTTCCGGTGCGAGGCCCAATCCGAAATAGCCGAGCGTGCCGAGAAGGATCGTCGTGTAGCCAATGCGCAGACAGACATCGACGATGAGCGGGCCGCGCGCATTGGGCAGCACCTCCCACAGCATGATGTACCAAGGCCCTTCGCCGCGGGTCTGGGCGGCGGCGACATAGTCACGCGTCTTGATATCCATAACGAGCCCGCGAACGATGCGGAACACGCCCGGGGACGAGGCGAAGACGACGGCAACGAAGATGTTGAGCTCGTTTGGCCGGATCGACACGATGCCGAGCGGATCGGCGTTGAAGACCAGCCCTGCATAAATCCAGCCGCCGATCAGGACGGTCGCGGCAAGCTGCACGATCAGCAGCCCCGGCCGGTGCTTGTTGCGCGTGTAGAACAGAACGCAGAAGAAGATGATCGGGAACAGGAAGAAGATGCCCGCCATCGTGTAGGGGATCGGCGTTTCCATGATGCCGGGCGTGACCAGCAGGTAGAAGAGCAGGATCACCGGGAAGGCCAGCACGAGATTGGCGAGGAAGGACAGGATCGAGTCGATCTTGCCGCCGAAATAGCCGGCCGGAAGGCCAAGCGTCGTGCCGACCATCAGCGCGAACAGCGTCGCCGTCGGCGCGATGAGAAGTACGATCTGGCTGCCGAAGATCGTCCGGCTGAAGACGTCGCGCGCAAGCCGGTCGCCGCCGAGCAGGAAGGCCTGGCCGGTTGCCGGGTCGATCGCGCCGGGCAGCGCGTCCTTCATCACCGGGATCTGCACCAGCGGGTCGAACGGTGCGATTACCGACGCGAAGATCGCCGTGAACGTCCAGAACAGGCAGATCGCGACGCCGGCGATGCCAATGCCGTTGCCGAAGAGCTCGCCATAGAGGCCGAGCCTGCGGCGAAAGGCGAAGGATGCGCTCATGACGAGTGCGATCCCGAGCCAGGTCGGCCAGAGCCGCCCAATGATCCCCAGCGTGATTTCGGTGCCGCTCAGATAGGTCTCGATCATCGCACCCTCATGAAACGCGGATGCGCGGGTTGAGATAGGCGTAGCCGATGTCGGAAATCAGCTGGGTGAAGAGCACGACGAACACCGAGACCAGCGAACAGGCGAGGAGCAGGTCGATGTCGTTGTTGCCGGCCGCTTCCACGAGCACGAAACCGAAGCCCTGGTAGCGGAACATCACCTCGACGATGACCACGCCCGTGAGCAGCCACGGAAACTGCAGCATGATGACGGTGAAGGGCGCGATCAGCGCGTTGCGCAGCGCGTGCTTGATGACGACGCCCGAAAACGACAGCCCCTTCAGCCGCGCGGTGCGGATATATTGCTGCGTCATTACCTCGACCATCGAGGCGCGCGTCATGCGGGCGATGTAGCCGATGCCGTAGATGGCCATGGTCATCACCGGCAGCGTGAAATTGTTGAACGAGATGCCCTGGCTGGTCGCCGTTGCCGCCGAGCCGTTGAACCAGCCGAGCCAGGACGCGAAGACGACCGTGAAGATGACCCCCGATATGTATTCGGGTGTCGCCGTGGTGGTGATCGCTGCGACCGACAGCGTCCTGTCCGTGCGCGTTCCTTCCCGCATGCCGGCCAGAATGCCGATGAGGAGCGCCACCGGCACCATCACAACCATGACCCAGAACATCAGCGTGCCGGTGGCCGCGATGGCCGGTCCGAGCCGTTCGGCCACGGGCACGCGGAACTTGGTCGAGCAGCCGAAATCGCCCTGGATGACGCCGGAATAGGCGGGCTCCAGCGGCTCGGGGCAGAAATTGTAGCGCTGCGTCGCCGCTCCCGTCGCGGGGTTGATGACAGGCTGCTTCGGCACCACGCCCAGCCACTGGCCATAGCGCACGGCGAGCGGCTCGCGATAGCCGTTGCGGTCGAGCCAGCTCTCGAGATCCTGGCTGGACGCACGCATGTCGAGCTGGCTGATCGCAAGCCGGCGCAAATTGGGTTCGAGATTGACGAGATAGAAGACCACGAAGGTCAGGCAGAGCATGGTCAAGACCATCACGCCCAGCCTTCGCAGGATGAATGTCAGCATCGGCCCCTGCCTTGTGGCTATTGGGGAGAGCTATGTGCCCCGGCTTTTCTTGTGCTGCGCGACCTTCGCCCCTCCCGGCTTCGGCCGCCCACGAAATGATGAGCGGGGCGCGAGGCCCCGCTCGATGCTCGATCAGACGTCGAGCCAGACCTTGGAGACCTCGATCTCGAAGGTCGGATGGACCCCGTGATCGCGAACCTCGGGCGCCGAGTGATTGTAGATCTTGCGCCAATAGGGCTGGATGATGATGCCTGAATCCTGGAGGATCTTCTGGATGTCGGCCATCACGGTGCGACGCTCGTCCGGGTCGGCGATTTTGAGCGCGTCGGCGATCTTCGCATCGAGTTCCGGATTGGAGTAGCCGGCCTCGTTCCAGGCCTCGCCGGAGCGATAGGCGAGCGCGATGACCTGCACGCCGAGCGGACGCTGGTTCCAGTTGGTGATCGAGAACGGGTACTTGGTCCAGTCGTTCCAGAAGGTCGAGCCTGGAAGCACGGTCCGCTTGACGTTGAAACCGGCTTCGCGCAGCTGGGCTGCGATCGCGTCGCCGGTGTTGCGCTGCCAGTCTTCGTCGACGGTGATCAACTCGTGCTCGTGAGCCGTCTGGCCAGCCTCTTCTATCAGCGCCTTGGCGCCCTCGATGTCGCGGGCGAGTGGCGGCATCTCGGCGTATTCGGGATGGATCGGCGCAACGTGATGGTTCTCGCCGACCGTGCCGGCATTGCCGTAGCCGAGCTGCAGGACGACATTGTTGTCGACCGCCATGGTGACGGCCTTGCGCACGCGCTCGTCATCATAGGGTGCGTTGGTCACGTTCATGCGGGCGCAGACCGTGTTCGCCGTGACGACTTCCGAAAGCTGCAGGCCGAGACCGTCGAGAATGTCGACATAGTCCGCGGTCGTTTCGTAGTTGGTGTGGACTTCCTGCGCCTCGAAGGCGGACAGCATGGCTGCCGGATCGGTGCCGTAGTCGATGAACTCGACGCCGTCGAGCAGCGCCTGGCCGCCCCACCAGCCGCTCTCGCGACGGCGAAACTCGGCGCGGTTGGCGGCCGAATAGGAGACGAGCTCGAACGGGCCGGTGCCGATCGGGTTGTTGACGAAGTCGCGGCCCGTCTCGTCGAAGGTCGGATGAACGATGAGTGCCGGATAGTCCGCCATGCCGGCGATGATGGAGATGTCGGACTCGAGCAGGTTGAGCCGCACGGTCATGTCGTCAACCTTCTCGATCGCGCCTTCGCGCGCCTTGCCATCGGCAATCAGCGCGGCCATGCGGGCAGCCATCGAGTTGCCTTCGGCCGACTGGTCGCACCAGCGGGTGATATTGTAGACGACGTCGTCTGCGGTGAACGGATCGCCATTGTTCCAGGTCACGCCCTCGCGCACAGTCAGCGTGTACTGCGTTGCGTCCTCGTTGATCTCCCAGCCCGAAAGCAGGTAGCCCTCGAAGGTGAAGTCGCGGGTGTACTTGACCAGCGGCTCAAGCACCTGGCGCTGGATATTGGCGATTTCCGACCAGTCGGCGATGCGCGGATCCTTGTCCTGACGGATCGTCATGGCGATGCGCAGAACACCGCCCGACTTGGCCTCCTGGGCATGCGCGACGGTCGGCGCGGCGAGCCCGATCATGGAATAGGCCAGCGCCGTAGAGGCCCCGAAGGCGCTCGCCAGCGCGAGAAATTCACGGCGATCCATACGTCCGGCGCGGGCTTCGGAGGCCATGGCCTCGACTTGAGCCGGCACCCGGTTCCCATTGCTTCTGAACATCTTTTTCATCGACGCGCTCCCGCTCTTGTTCTGTTGGTTCCCCAGCATTCAGTATCAGGCCGCGGATGTCAAAGATGCTTGTCCGCGGTTTCCTTAGGGAATGTGCCCCGTCGTAAAGCGGCTGGATTGCGAGTTTGCGACAGTCTTGGCGCATTTGCGGTATCGATCATGCAGATTGCGACGCAAAGCGCGATTGCCACGTGTCCGGGACTGACTACGCTTGCTTGAAACGAACGAGGATCGGACGATGACAGACAACCTCCGCCGCAGGATCGACCAGGGGGCGGGCAAGGAGCCGGCCGACCTCGTCTTGAAGAATGGCAGGCTTTTCGACCTCGTGACCGGAGTTCTGGCGGAAGGCGACATCGCGATCTGCGGCGACCGCATCGTCGGCACACGCGAGCAATATGAAGGCTTGCGTGAGGTGGACCTAGCCGGCGCCATCGTCGTGCCGGGCTTCATCGACACGCATCTCCACATCGAATCGTCACTCGTCACGCCACACGAATTCGATCGCTGCGTGCTGCCACGGGGGGTGACGACGGCAATCTGCGACCCGCACGAGATCGCCAACGTGCTCGGCCTCGAAGGCATCCGGTTCTTCCTCGACAGCGCGGCCGAGACCATCATGGACATCCGCGTGCAGCTGTCATCCTGCGTGCCGGCCACCGAGATGGAGACCTCCGGCGCGCGGCTGGACGTGGGCGATCTCGTCCCGCTGATGAACCACGAGAAGGTCATCGGGCTCGCCGAATTCATGAACTTCCCGGGCGTGCTGGGCGGCGATCCGGTCTGCCTCGCCAAGCTCCAAGCCTTCCAGGGCCGCCACATCGATGGCCACGCGCCTCTCGTGCGCAGTCATGCGCTCAACGGCTATCTCGCCGCCGGGATTTCGACCGACCACGAGACGACGACCGCCGAGGAAGCGCTAGAAAAGCTCGGCAAGGGCATGCGCATCCTGGTTCGCGAGGGCTCCGTCTCGAAGGATCTGCAAGCACTGATCCCGATCATCACCGAGCGCAACTCGCCCTTCATCGCGCTCTGCACGGACGACCGCAATCCGCTCGATATCGCCGAGCACGGCCATCTCGACCACATGATCCGCACCGCGATCGCCGCCGGCTGCGATCCACTGGCCGTCTACCGTGCGGCAAGCGTTTCGGCCGCGCGCATCTTCGGCCTGCAGGATCGCGGCCTCGTCGCGCCGGGCCAGCGGGCCGATCTCGTCATTCTCGATGATCTCGCGGAATGCCGCGCCAAGATGGTGATCTCCGGCGGCCGTATCGTCTCCGACGCGCTCTTTGCCGAACGCAGGCCAGTCGCCGCCGTCGGCCGCAACTCCGTTCGCCCGCCGAAGGTCGATGCGACGATGCTGGCCGCACATGGCACTGCTACGTCAAAAGCCGTCATCGGCGTCGTGCCCGGCCGCATCATCACCGAGCGACTTAAGTTCGACCTGCCGAACGATGGAGGCCAGGTTCTGCCCGACGTCGCACAGGATGTTATCCGCGTCGCGGTTGTCGAGCGCCACGGCATCAACGGCAACATCGGCGCGGGCTTCGTCCACGGCTTCGGACTGACGCGCGGCGCGATCGCCTCCACCGTCGGCCACGACAGCCACAACATATGCTGCGTCGGCATCGATCCGCAGGACATGGCCATCGCGATCAACCGGCTATCTGAAATCGAGGGTGGCTTCGTCGTCGTGGACGGCGGCAAGGTTGTCGGCGAACTGCCACTGCCTGTCGCCGGATTGATGAGCCTCGAGCCCTACGAAACGGTTCGGGACGAGATGCGCAGCCTTCGCGAAAAGGCGCTAGCGCTAGGGTCCAGGCTTGAAGAGCCCTTCCTCCAGATCGCGTTCCTGCCGCTCCCCGTCATCCCGCATTTGAAGATCACCGATCGCGGCCTCTTCGACGTCGACCGCTTCGCCTTCGTCGACGGCAATGGCTAGGTTGCCTTGGCCTCATTCGCCTGCTTGAACCCCATTCCGAGTTCCGCCTCGAACACGGTTCCCGGCGCGTCCGCATAGCTGCCGCGGCCGCCGAGCTGGATGAGCATGGCGCGGATGAGCTTGCCGCCGAGGCCGCCGCCGCTTCCCTTCTGCAAGCCGACACCATTGTCGGCAACGACGAGCTTCGCTCCGCGCTCCCCGCTCGGCGTGAGCTTGATTGTCAGCCGCCCCGGCTTCCCGTCCGGGAAGGCATACTTGAAGACGTTGGTCGCAAGCTCGCTGATGAGCAAGGCGAGCGGTGTCGCCTGGTCGTGATCGACCTGCAGGTCGGCGATCTCGTAATCGACCTCGACGCGCGAGCCGTAGCCAGCCTTGATCGGGTCGACAATGCCCGGAATGAGCGTCGTTGCGCGGACTTCCGAAAACTGGTCGAGCCGGTAGAGATGTTCGTGGACGGCCGACATCGCGGCGATCCGGCTTTGCAGGTCGAGCTTCAGCTCTTCCGGCAGCGCATGCATGCGCACCATCGACATAATGGCCTGCAGATTGTTCTTCACGCGGTGGTGCGTATCGCGCACCAGCATCTTGTTGACTTCGTTCGCCTCCCGCAGCGAGCGCTGTCGCGCCTGGTCGTTCGACAGGAGCCGGAAAATCCACAGGATGGCCACAGCCAGCATAAGCGCCGTCGGCACCGCGAAGGCGAGCGTGATGGCCGTGTTCGTCCGGAAGGCCGTGAACGCGGAATCGCGAGCGATCGCGGCCGCTGCGATGATCTCCGTGCCGGGCACGCGCTCGAAACCGACGATCCTGAGCTGTCCGTCAGCAGGAGATGTTGTCGTAATCGTCCCCTCCTCCGCCGTCGCCATGCCTTCGGTGAACAGGACATGGTCGGAAAGGTCGATCGGCCCGCTTGCGAGCGGGTAGCGCGCAACGAGCTGCCCGTCATGGCGCACGAAGGCGATCGCCGCCTCGGGATCGCCGAGAGCTTCGAAGATGGATTGCAGCATCTCGACGTTGAACGAGATGACCGCCGCGCCGGCGAACTCGCCATTTCGAACCAGCCGTCGCGAATAGACGAAGATTTGCTCGCCATCCAGCCGGCTCACGAGGAGCGGCGAGAGGTACCAGACGGCACCATTGGCCAGTTCCTGATAGTAGGGCCGATCGCGCACGTCGATCGGCTGCAGGTTCGGATCGGTGGAAAAGAGCGTCCGCCCGTCGGTCGCAATGACGTAGGATTTCACCTCGCCGGGCAGGTTCGCGACGGCCTCGCGAATGAGCGTCTCCGTCGTCGCCGCATTGGCCTCGATATCCTCGCCGAGCGCATCGTCAATGCGCAGCAGTGCCGACCGCGCCAGTTCCGAAATCCACCGCGCATTGGTGGCGACCACATGCGCACCCGAAAGCGCGCGCTCTTCGGCGCGCCGTTCGGCATCGACCCAACCACGCCAGATCGAGCCGAAGAGCATGATCACGAACAGCGCGAACAGGAGGATGATCAGCGCTTTCGCAGCCGAATAGGTAATCGGGCGATGAAGATTCTGAACCTTGGCTGACAAAGTTTTCACTTCTGTTCCGGGCCGCAAAACGGCCTGGGTCCAACTTAGGGCCTGCCAACGCTATGGGCAGGGCAGTTCACGAAGTTTCTCTTAGAGATTGACGTTTTAGCGAGCGTAAATGTCCTCATAGCGCACGATGTCGTCTTCGCCGAAATACGAGCCGGTCTGCACCTCGATCAGAACGGCCGGCACCTTGCCCGGATTTTCCAGCCTATGCTTTTCGCCGAGCGGCACGTAGACGGACTCGTTCTCAGTGACGAGCCGCACGCTGTCCCCGATCGTCACGCGCGCGGTGCCGCTGACCACGATCCAGTGTTCGGCACGATGATGATGGCTTTGCAGGCTCAGCGCCCCGCCCGGCTTGACCACGATGCGCTTGACCTGGAAGCGATCGCCCATCGCGAGGCTCTCGAACCAGCCCCAGGGCCGATGGTCGCGCGGGAAGGCTTCCGCCTGCGGCCGGCGCTTTTCCTTCAGGCGCTCGACGGCGATCTTCACGTCCTGCGCCCGCGACCGATCGGCGACAAGGACTGCATCGGCCATCGCAACCGCGATCACATCTTTCAGGCCAATCCCGACGAGTTCGACACGATCGTCCTCGCTGCGCAAAAGCGTGTCCTCGCAGTCGATGGCCGTTGTCGAGCCGGCCACGGAGACGCCTTCGCCGCTCTGCTCGCCGTCGCGCCAGATTGCCTGCCAGTCGCCAAGGTCAGACCAGGCGCCATCATAGGCAATGACGGACAGACGGTCGGACCGCTCCATGACGGCATAGTCGATCGAGATCGACGGCGCGGCATCGAAACCTTCGGCGTCAAGCCGCAGGAAGCCGAGATCGGCCCTCGCCTCGCCGACTGCGCGCCGGACAGGCGCGAGCAAATCAGGAGCATGCTTCGCGATTTCGTCGACGAGAGTCCGGGCGGAAAACAGGAAGATGCCGGCGTTCCAGAGGAATTTGCCTGACGCGAGCATCTCCGCCGCGCGCGCCGCATCCGGCTTCTCCACGAAGCGGCGCACGTCGCGCGCTCCGGCGACCTCGCCCTCCCCCACCTCGATATAGCCGTAGCCGGTCTCGGGCCGGTCCGGTTTGATGCCGAAGGTGACGATCCGCCCCTGCCGGGCGGCATCCACGCCCCTGGCGACTGCCGCGCGGAAGCCGTCGGCATCCGGCACCACGTGGTCGGCCGGGGCGACCAGCATCAGCGCCTGCGGATCCTTGTCGAGAAGGTGAAGGGCCGCGGCCAGGATCGCCGGTGCCGTATTGCGGCTCGCCGGCTCGATCAGGATCGCGCCAGGCTCGATCCCCTCCTCCGCCATCTGGTCGGCAACGATGAAGCGGAACTCCGCATTGGTGACAACGACCGGCGCTGCAAACCCATCGCCAGAAAGCCGCCGCGCAGACTGCCGGAACAGCGACGTTTCGCCGGAAAGCTTAGCGAACTGCTTGGGAAAGCTCTTGCGCGACAGCGGCCAGAGCCGCGTTCCCGAGCCACCGCACAAGAGAACCGGTACGATCATATCCAAAGCAACTCCCTGATCCGTGCGCTACGACATACGGCGCTTGCGCGTCGAGACAAGCAACAATCGAGCCGGCTCAGCGTCTAAGCACGCCACGCGCGTGCCCAAGCGCAAGCAGCAGAAGCGCATCAGCGCGCTCGGGGCTCCCTGCTTCCGCGTAGCAACGCAGTTCCGGCGCGTTGCCGGACGCACGAAAGTGGACGCTGTCGCCATCCGCAAGCAGAACCTTTACACCGTCCGTCCGGTCGATCCCGGCAATGTCACCGGCGCGTGAAAGCGAAGGCGGCAATCTGTCTGCAAGCGGCTCGACAACGGCGAGATAGCCTTCGCGCTCGACATCGACGATCCGGTCCGACCGCGTGAAGCGTTTTGGAAAAAGCCCTTCGAGCTTGGAAAGCGGCACGCTCTTCTGCCGCGCCAGCGACAGGACCGACAGGATCGGCAGCAGCGCATCGCGCGTCGGCAGGGCAGCAAGCGTGCCTGAAGTAAGCGCGGCATCGGTGCCGAGCATCACGCCGCCATTTGCCTCGTAGCCGACCACCGGCCCTGCCAGCCCCTCGCCTGTCATGGCCTCGAGCACGAAGGGCGAACCGACCTTCGTGCGCAGGACCCGCTCGAACCGACCGCTCATCTCGGGCGCAGCACTCGACGTGACAGGCGTCACGACCGTGCCGGCCAGGAGGAATGCCGACGTCGCCAGCCCAACCAGATCGCCGCGCAGGAAGGCACCGTTCTCGTCCGCGATCAGCGGCCGGTCGGCATCACCGTCGGTAGACACGATCGCATCAAGGCCATGGTCGCGCGCCCAGCCGACAGCACGCGCGCGATCTTCCGCGCTAACCGCCTCTGTATCGATCGGCACGAAAACCTCCGAGCGGCCAAGCCGAATGGTTTCGGCGCCGAGCGCAGTAAGCACTTCGGCGAACAGGTCCCGCGCAACGGAGGAATGCTCGTAGAGGCCGATCCGGAGACCACTCAGGTCGAACGTACTCCCGTGCTCGACATAGCGCTGCCGATAGACCTCGAGCGCCGCAGCGCTTTCCGACCGCACTGCCCCCGCAGCTGCAGGCAGGTCGGGCTGACCCATCGCCACGAGCCGCGCCTCCTCCGCCTTCGTCAGTTCGCCGGCAGCCGTGTAGAATTTCAGCCCGTTGCGGTCGCCGGGGATATGGCTTCCGGTGACCATGATGGCTGCTTGGCCGCGTCGGATTGCTTCAAGCGCAAGCGCAGGCGTGGGCAGCACGCCGCAATCGCAGGCTGCAACCCCGGCTTCGGCCGAAGCGGCAAGGACGGCATCCGCGATTTGCGGGCTCGACGCCCTGAGATCGCGGCCGACGAGAAGCCCTTCAGGCTGCGCCAGCGCCAGGAACCGCCGCGTCCAAAGCCTCACCGCGTCGTCGGTGAAATCGATGGCGAGGCCGCGCAGGCCGCTCGTCCCGAATTTAAGGCTGTCGCTCAATGTCCCGTCCCAAGTGACTCTGCCGCTTGGGGTTTAGCTGCTTGGAGCCCGCCTTGCCAGTCGCCTGTACCACCCGGCAAGCAGGAACGGCGTCAGATACATCGGGATCTGGAAGCAGCCGATGAAGAGCAGAAGCTCGTCAGCCGTCGCTTCCGGCAGCACCGAGAGAAACAGCGCAGCGTTTCGGTTTCCGGCCGTAATGCCCATTGCCGGCGCCGCGGCCGGGTCTTTCCGCGCCGCGATGGCGCTCGCGATCAGCTGGATCGGGAAGTTGAGCAGGAAGACGGCGGCGAGCGCCGCGAAGAACGCCCCACGCTCGCCGAGCACCGCTGGCCCGATTGCCGACATCAGACCGATCACGACGAGCCCGAGCAGAAGCGCGGCGAGCCCATCCATGGCGAGCACCGACCTTTCGCTGCCTGACACGACGTTGAAGCGGCGCAGGGCATAGGCGACGCCGCCGGCAAGCGTGATCAGCACCAGAAGCTCCAGTGCTGCCCGCGCGACCGCAAGCGGACTGCCGAAAGCCGGCATGACGAGGAAGACGGGCAGCACCGTCAGCGGCAGGAGCGCCGTGCCGATGACGAGCTGCCGCAGCGCCGGCGCCGGATCTCCGCCGGCCATCAGCGTGATGTTGGGGCTGCCGGTGATAGGCGCCGCCGCCAGCACGAGAACGATGCCCATGGCGATCGTCGAGCCAAGCACGCCCGTGATCCAGAAGACGAGCGCGACCGTCAGCGGCAGGACGACCTGCAGCACGAGCGCCAGCCCGGCGGCGCGGTGAACGCCCTTGAGCCCTGCCCTGATGCCGTCGGGTCCCAGCCGCAGCACCGCAAGGAACAACAGCGCCACGATCATCGGCGCTATGCCGGGCCTGAGCGCCACCGCAAGGTCCGGCAGTACCGCACCGATCACGAGCCCGGCGACGAGGAGCATCCGCCCGTGACGGGCGAGGAAGGCGAAAACCGGCACCTTTTAGAGCGACGCGGCGGCGCGCGCCGCTTGGTCGTAGGCTCCGGAGACGGCGCGCAAGAGGCCCGCAAGGCGCGACAGTTCGGCCGGGTCATGGCCGAGCTGCAGCACCGACTGCACCACCAGCGCCTCGCGGACCTCGCCATAGCGCTTGCAGAGCTGGCGGCCCTTCTCGGTCACCGTGATCGTCTTTTCCTTGCCCTTGCGTCCCGGCTCCACCAGCCCGTGCTCGACCAGCTTCTTGATCGCGTAATTTGCGAGATGCGTGTCCTCGACATTGAGCACGAGGCAGATGTCTGCGAGCGTCTTCGGCCGCGCCCGGTGGTTGACCAGATGCACGATCAGCACTTCCAGCGGCGAGAGTGACGGCCCGCCGGCTGCCACCGTGCACCGCACGATCCAGCGCTGGAAGGCGTGGTTCGCCATGGTCAGCGCAAACTCCACTTCGGACAGTGCAGGCAGGCTGGAATTGGCGAGGTGGGCCGATGATACCACCGGCCCAATTCCCAGATCCGTCAGTTGCTCATCATGGTGCTCGGCAGCCATAGGGCGATCTCCGGAAAGATTGCGAGAAGCGCGGTCGCCAATACGAGGATCAGGAAGAAGGGCAGCGCATAAAGCGCGATCTCGAAAATCCCTCTGCCGGTGATCGACTGGATGACGAACAGGTTGAAGCCGACCGGCGGCGTGATCTGGCTCATCTCGACCACGAGGACGAGGAAGACGCCGAACCAGATCGGGTCGATGCCGGCTGCAAGCACCATCGGCAGGATAACCGACGTCGTCAGCACGACCATCGAGATGCCGTCGATGAAGCAGCCGAGGATGATGAAGAAGACGAGGAGCACAGCCAGCAGCGCGAACTGCGAGAAGCCCTGCTCGCCGATCCAGGCGGCCAGCGTGCGCGGAATACCGGTGTAGCCCATGGCGACGGTTAGGAACGACGCACCCGCAAGGATCAGCGCGATCATGCAGCTCGTGATCGCCGACCCCTTGAGCGACTCCACGAAGCTCGACCGGGTCAGCCCGCCTGAGAAGTAGGAGATCGCAAGCGCGCCGAAGACGCCGACGACGGCCGCCTCGGTCGGCGATGCGAAGCCGCCATAGATCGAACCGATGACCGTGACGATCAGGACGACGGTCGGCAGGAGAAGCCCCAGCGCCTCGAACCGCTCGCGCCATGTCGGCTTCGGCTCGGGCTCCGGCATCTTATCCCTGTTCAACCAGGCCCAGAGCATGACGTAGGACGAGAACATCGCCGCCAGCATGACGCCCGGCAGGATGCCGGCAAGGAACAGCCGCGCGATAGACTGCTCGGTCGCAGCGCCATAGACGATCATGATGATCGAGGGCGGGATGAGAAAGCCGAACGTGCCGGAGCCGGCCAGCGTACCGATCGCCATGCGCGGATCGTAGCCGCGCCGCTGCAGTTCCGGCAGCGACATCTTGCCGACCGTCGCGGTCGTTGCGGCAGACGAACCGGAGACGGCGGCAAACAGCGCGCAACCGAAGACGTTGACGTGAAGGAGACGCCCCGGCAGCCGCCGCGTGAAGGGCGCGAGACCGGAAAACATGTCGGACGATATGCGCGATCGGAAGAGTAGTTCGCCCATCCAAATGAACATGGGCAGCGCCGTCAGGTCCCAGCTGTTCATCGCGCCCCAGACACGGCGCGCGAAGACGAGGCCCGCGGGCGCCGATGACGCCAGTTCCATGGCCACGAAGCCGACCGCCATGAGGGCGAAGCCGACCCAGAGGCCGGAAAAGAGGAAGCCGAAGAGGACGGCCACCAGGATCAGGGATAAAATGCCGATATCCATCAGTGGCCTCCCTCGTCTACGCCGCGCGTGCGCTCGATCTGGCGGAACTTGGCCTCGCCGCCGGAAAGCACGGCTGCAAGTTCGTCCAGGATGGCGATGGTGAGGATGGCGAGGCCGCTCGTCATGACCGCCTGCGGGATCCAGAGCGGGATGGCGATGAGGCCGTACGAGACGGATGCGCGTTCAAAGGACGCGTAGGCCTGTCCCCCGACCACCCAGCTCGCATAGGCGGCAAGCGCAAGCGCCACGACAAGGGCGAACGCCGTCATCGCGCGTTCCAGCCGCGGCCCGGCCCAGCCGACGAAGAGCGTTACGCGAACATGCCCAGCCGCCCGCAACGTCGCCGGCAGGGCAAGAAAGGCCGAGGCGACGAACAGGAAGCCTCCTATTTCTGCCAGCGATGGAATGGCGAAGCCTAAGCGGCCGAAGCCAGCGAACATCGACACGCGGTCAATCAGCCGCGCCACGACCTGGATGAAGACGAGCGTCGCGATCACGACCATCGCCGAGCAGGCGCCGAACAGAGCAGCGCCGTAAAGGGCATCGAGTGCCTTGCGCATGGGAGCAGTCCCCGTAAGTGAAACGGGCGGGTCGATGACCCGCCCGTTCTTGAAGGCTTACTGGTTGCGGTAGGCTTCGATGACCGCGGCGCCTGCCTCACCGGCCGAGGCCTGCCACTCCTCGGTCATGGTCGCGCCGATTTCCTGCAACTTGGCGGAAAGCGCCTCGGAGGGCTGCATGATCGTCATGCCGCCGGCCTCGAGCTCGGCGATCTTGGCATCGGTCTCCTCGCGCGACATCTGCCAGCCACGCTCTTCGGCGGCAGCGGCTGCCGTCGTGATCGCGTTGCGCTCTTCGTCAGAAAGCGCCTCGAAGGCTTCCGTGTTGACGACGATGATGTTCTTCGGAAGCCAGGCCTGCACGTCGATATAATGCGAGGTGAAGTCCCAGGCCTTGGCGTTCGCGCCGGTCGACGGAGAGGTAATCATCGCCTCCACGCGGCCGGTCGAGAACGCGGTCGGGATGTCGGTCTCCTCGACCTGAGTCGGCGTGGCGCCGAGCAGCGTCGCAAGACGCTCGGTGGCGACGTTGTAGGCGCGGAAGTTCAGGCCTTCCATCTGCGCCGGGTCGGTGACTTCCTGGCGGAGATAAAGGCTCTGGCCCGGCCATGCCACCGCGTAGAGAACGGTCAGGCCCTGCTCGGCGAGCTTCTCGGACACGGCCTCGCGCGAGGCGGCCCAGAGCTTCTCGCCCTCTTCATAGGACGAGGCGAGGAACGGAATGGAGTCGAGCGCAAAGACCGGATCTTCGTTGGCAAGGCGCGAAAGCAGGAACTCGCCGATCGGCACGAGACCGTCGCGCACCGCATCCTTGATCTCGGCGTGCCCGAAGAGCGAATTGGCCGAGTGCACCGTAATGTCCACGCTGCCGCCGGTCGCCTCGCGAACGTCGTCGGCAAACTGCATGATGTTCTGCGTGTGGAAGATGCCGTCGGCATAAGGCGTCGGCATGTCCCAAGCAGTCTGGGCCAGCGCAGGCGCGGCCAGAAGAGTGGCGAAGGCTGCGCCCAGAAGACCGGCGCGAAGGTGCTGCGTCATGATCATTTTCCCCTTTTTGGCGTAGGGACCTGGTTCCGGCAGGTCCTTCTGCGGCGCCGTGTCCCGGCGTCGAAATGAGAGGTTGACGGCTCATTCGCAATTTGTCAACGATTTGTCAGCGTCCGGCGGAAGACCGGTCGAACTCGGGAACATGGACGGAGGACTGCATCATGGCGGACCGCATGGACGGCACGGGCCAGTGGGATTTCTGGATCGATCGGGGCGGCACGTTCACCGATGTCATCGGCCGCGCGCCCGACGGCTCGCTGCAGCCCATGAAGCTACTGTCGGAAAACCCGGAGGCCTATGAGGATGCCGCGATCGAAGGCATCCGCCGTCTCGTAGGCGCTGCCACCAACGCCGATCTGCCCTCCGCGCCCATCGGCACCGTGCGCATGGGAACGACCGTCGCCACCAACGCGCTGCTCGAGCGCAAGGGCGAGCGCACGCTGCTTCTCATCACGCAAGGCTTCCGCGACCAGCTCCGCATCGCCTATCAGGCACGGCCGGATATCTTCGCCAAGGAAATCATCCTTCCCGAACAGCTCTACGAGCGCGTCATTGAGGTTCCGGAGCGCCTGATGGCCGATGGCTCCGTCGAACGCGCGATCGAGCTCGACCCGATCCGCGCCGACCTTGAAAAGGCGAAGGCCGACGGCATCGGCGCCGTCGCGATCGTGCTGATGCATGCCTGGCAGAACCCGGTGCACGAGGCAGCACTCGGCGAACTCGTCCGCGGTCTCGGCTTCGAGCAGGTATCGGTCAGCCACGAAGTCTCGCCGCTGATCAAGCTTGTCGGTCGTGGCGATACGACGGTGGTGGACGCCTATCTCTCGCCCATCCTCGGCCGCTACGTCTCGCGCGTTGCCCGCATCCTGGGCGCCACGCCGCCCGGCGAGCCCGGCCCGACGCTTCAGTTCATGATGTCGTCCGGCGGCCTCACGGCTGCAGACCGCTTCCGCGGCAAGGACGCGATCTTATCGGGTCCGGCCGGCGGCGTCGTCGGCATGGTCAAGACCGCCGAACAGGCAGGCTTTCCGCGCGTCATCGGCTTCGACATGGGCGGCACCTCCACTGACGTCGCCCATGCGGCCGGCGAATATGAACGCGCCTTCGACACCGAAGTCGCCGGCGTGCGCATCCGCGCGCCGATGATGCGCATCCATACGGTCGCCGCCGGCGGCGGGTCGATCCTGCACGCCGATCCCGGCCGCTTCCGCGTCGGCCCGGATTCCGCCGGCGCCGATCCCGGTCCCGCCTGCTACCGCCGTGGCGGACCGCTCACCGTAACCGACGCAAACGTCATGCTGGGCAAGCTCAACCCGGATTTCTTCCCGGCGATCTTCGGCCCCGATCAGGATAAGCCGCTCGACCGCGAGACGGTCGCAACGAAGTTCGCCGAGATCGCGCAGAGCGTCGGCGAGGGCCGCTCGCCGGAAGAAATCGCCGAAGGCTTCCTGAAGATCGCCGTCGAGAACATGGCGAACGCGATCAAGAAGATCTCCGTCCAGCGCGGCTATGACGTGACGCGCTATGTGCTGAACTCGTTCGGCGGCGCCGGCGGCCAGCATGCCTGCCTCGTCGCCGATTCGCTCGGCATGGAGTCGATCCTGATCCATCCGCTGTCGGGCCTGCTCTCGGCCTACGGCATGGGCCTCGCGACCGTCACGGCGAGCCGCCAGCAGGGACTGATGCAGCCGCTTGCAGACGCAAGCCGCGCCGCGATCTCCGGTCTCGAGGCCGATCTCGCCCGCGCCGTTCGCACCGAACTCGCGGAGCAGGGCATCGATGCCGACGCGGTCACCACGCGCACCAAGCTGCACCTGCGCTATGCCGGCACCGACACCACGCTCGACGTCGCCTTCGACGGCGACCTTGCGGCCGCGCAGAGCGGCTTCGAGGCCATGCACAAGGCGCAGTTCGGCTTCATCACGCCCGACAAGCCGATCACGGTCGAGGCCGTCGAGGTCGAAGGCTGGCAGGCCGGCGACGAGACGGTCGAGGGCGTGAAGGACGACGGCACCGGCCGCGACGCATCGTCCGACGTCACCGGCCGGATCTTCTCCGGCGGCGAGTGGCGCCAGGCAGGCGTCTTCCGCCGCGAGGGCATTGAGGCCGGCGACCGCATCAAGGGCCCCGCCCTCGTCATCGAGGCGAACCAGACGATCGTCGTCGAGCCCGGCTGGACCGCAAGGCTGACGGCTGCCGACAACATCGTGCTGACCCGCCACGAGAAGCTCGCCCGCAACCAGGCGATCGGCACGAAGCAAGCCGACCCGATCCTGCTCGAGGTCTTCAACAACCTCTTCATGAACATCGCCGAGCAGATGGGCGTCGCGCTTCAGAACACGGCGCATTCGGTCAACATCAAGGAGCGGCTCGACTTCTCCTGCGCCGTCTTCGACGCATCCGGCGCGCTGGTCGCCAACGCACCGCACATGCCGGTGCATCTCGGCTCCATGGATCGCTCGGTCGAGACCGTGATCCGCCTGAACGAGGGCAACATCCGCCCCGGCGACGTCTTTGCGCTCAACGCACCCTACAACGGCGGCACGCACCTGCCCGACATCACCGTGGTCAGCCCGGTCTTCAGCGACGACCGCAGGGAGATCCTATTCTGGGTCGCCTCCCGCGGGCACCATGCCGATGTCGGCGGCACTGCGCCGGGCTCGATGACGCCGCTTGCGACCACCGTCGATGAGGAAGGCGTTCTCATCGACAATTTCCAGCTGGTCGCTGAAGGACAGTTCCGGGAAAAAGAGCTTCACGAGCTCCTGACCAACCACCCCTACCCCGTCCGCAACCCGGTCCAGAACATCGCCGACCTCAAGGCGCAGATCGCCGCCAACGAGCGTGGCGCGACCGAGCTTCGCAAGATGGTCGAGGAGTTCGGGCTGGAGGTCGTGCAGGCCTATATGGGCCACGTCCAGGACAACGCGGCCGAGGAAGTGGCGCGCCTGATCGGCCGACTGGAGGATTGCTCCTACGAGTACCCGACCGACACCGGCCAGGTCATCAGGGTGAAGATCACGGTCGACCGCGAGGCGCGGACCGCCACCGTCGACTTCACGGGCACCTCGGATGCGATCGCCAACAATTTCAACGCCCCGGAGCCGGTCGCGCGTGCGGCCGTTCTCTACTGCTTCCGAGTGATGGTGGAAGCGCCGATCCCGATGAATGCCGGCTGCCTGAGGCCGATCCGCATCGTGATCCCCGAGGGCTGCATGCTGAAGCCGGCCTATCCGCGCGCGGTCGTCGCCGGCAATGTCGAGACCTCGCAGCATGTGACCAACGCCATCTTCGGCGCGCTGGGCGCGATCGCGAACAGCCAGGGCACGATGAACAACCTGACCTTCGGCAACAACGAGTACCAGTATTACGAGACGATCTGCTCGGGCTCGCCGGCCGGCCGAATGAACAATGGCCGCGGCTTTGCCGGAACGTCGGGCGTGCACGTCCACATGACGAATTCTCGCCTGACGGACCCGGAGATCCTGGAGATGCGCTTCCCCGTGATGCTGGAGAACTTCACGCTGCGCGACGGTTCGGGCGGCAAGGGCGCGTTCGCGGCCGGCAACGGCACGACCCGCACGCTGCGCTTCCTGCAAACGATGGATTGCGCGATCCTCTCCTCCCACCGCCACGTTCACCCGCACGGCATCGCGGGCGGCGGCGAAGGCCAGCTTGGCCGCACCGAGGTGCGCCGTCTCGACGGCACGGTCGAAGTCCTGAAGGGCTGCGACCAGACGGTGCTTCAGGCCGGCGAGGCCGTCACCGTAATCACGCCGACGGCCGGCGGCTACGGCCAGGCCTGATCTCGACATCGCCTGCCGCCGGCTGGGCCTTGCCTTCCCGGCGGCAGCGATCCGAGCAGTACTTCACCGTTTCCCAGTCGCGCTCCCACTTTTTGCGCCAGGTGAACGGCAGCCCGCAGGCAACGCAAATCTTGGTAGGCAGATCGCCCTTGCGACGCATCTTCGGCATCGTTCACCAGGGCAGAGGCTGGCCGCGCCAGTCGAAGAACCCGCCGGTTTCGGCCGGCGTCAGCCCCTCGATCACCGACAGCAGGTGCCGTGCCGCCGCGTCCGGCGCATGCACGTCGAGCCCGGCCTTGGCGAAGGGCTGCGACAGCCGCGTCGCGACGGTACCCGGATGGAGCGCCACGCAGATCGCATCCGGCGCGCGGCGCTTGAGCTCGATCGAGGCCGTGCGAACCAGCTGGTTGAGAGCAGCCTTAGCCGCACGGTAGCCGTACCAGCCGCCAAGCTGGTTGTCGCCGATCGAGCCGACCTTGGCCGACAGCGTGGCGAACACCGCCCTGCCCTCGCGCGGCAATTGCGGCAGCAGGTGCTTCATGATAAGCGCCGGCCCGATCACGTTGATCGCAAACGCATGATGCAGCCGGGCGGTATCGAGGTCGCGCAGGCTCTTTTCCGGCGCGGTCAGGTCGTCCTTCAGCACGCCGGTGGCGTCGATCGCGAGGCGGATTGTGCCTTCATTGGCACAAGCGGACACGGCTTTTTCAATCGAAGCCTCGTCGGTGAGGTCGAACCGGACCGGACCGGTGCGCGACAGGCCGATCACGCGGTCGAAGCGGCCGTCGGCCTTCAGCGCTGCGACAAGCGCCGAGCCGATGCCGCCGGTCGCGCCAAAGACGAGCGCGACATCGCTCATCGGCTGGTCTCTCGAGCATGCGAGCGGCCTTTCAGCCGCCCATAGGCTTTGGATAGGTAGGGGCGCACCGGCAGAAAGCTGCGATAGGCGAGTTCGAGCAGCGAGACGATTCCCGGTAGCCGGGCGACCCGTGCCGCATGGCGCCAGCCGGGCAGCGTCTCCCAGATCGATACGAACGCCTCGGCGCCGGAGACCGTCGTCCCGTCAGCTCTTGTAACATGAAAGCGCTTCATCGCCGTGTTTCGGTTGAGGTCGCTGGGCAGCGCTGTGCCGGCATCGGCGACGTCGGCAAAGACCAGCGTGCCGTCCTTGTCCATGCGCCGGTAAATCTCGATCTCGTCACGGCAAAGCGGGCATGAACCGTCGAAATAGACGGTCGCGCATTGTGTGCGGTGTTGGCTGGTCTGGTCCATGAGGCGGCAGATGGTGCGCCGCCCATGATCGTCAATCAGGCGACCGCCTTCTGCGACATCGCGGCCGGGCGGTCCTCGCCGCGCGCCTGGGCAAACAGCCAGTCGACGAACGTCTTCACCGCCGGCGTCTCGATCAGGACCGGGCTCCCGACGAGGTAATAGGCGGAGGTGGCAGGCATTTCGAGGCCTGTCGGGCTGACGAGCCGCCCGTCTGCAAGATACTCTTCCGCAATCCGGCTGCGCGCCAAGGCAACGCCGCCACCGGCTGCCGCATAGGACAGGCAGAGCGAGGATGACGAGAAGCTCACACCGCCCTCGCCCGGCACTTCCTGGAAGCCCATCGTCTCAAGCCAGCATGGCCAGTCGGCAAGCAGCGGCTCGTCGACGAAGGTGCGGTCATGGATCAGCGGCACGCGGCGGAACCAGTCAGGCCCGTCGAACCGGCCGACTTCCTTCAGCAGCGCAGGCGAGCAGACCGGAATGAGCGTTTCCGTCATGAGCTGCTCGACCTTGAGCCCGGCATAGCTCCTCACGCCGTAAGCGATCGCGATGTCGCTGTAGCGCGACCCGGTGCTGCGCGGCAGCGGCCGTGCCGCGACAATGACGTTGATGTCGGGGTGGGCGCGGTTGAAGCCCGGCAGCCTTGGCGTCAGCCAGTGCAGCGCCAGCGATCCCTCGATGCTGATCGTCAGCTCCGTCAGCCTTTCGCCGCGGCGCACCCGCCGCGTGGCGTCGTCGAGAATGTCGAAGGACCGACGAACGTCGATATAGTATTGCTCACCCTCGGGCGTGAACTCCACGCCCCGCGCCTTTCGCCGGAACAGGTCGACGCCCAGTTCCTCTTCCAGCGATTTGATCTGCTGGCTCACGGCTCCGGGCGTGATTGCAAGCTCCAGAGCGGCTTTGACGAAACTGCGATGTCGTCCGCAGGCTTCGAAAACGTGGAGCGGGCGCGTTCCCGGTATCCGCATGCGAGGCCCTCCAGGCTTAGCTTGGCTAAACCGTAGGCTTACTTCTTTTGGGTTGCAACTGGTGCCGTCTACGTATGACGTTGCGGGTCCTGAAAGCCTATGCACGATCCCGGAGGAACGGTCGGGCGTTCATCAAACGATAAAAGGGGACCTTCGAGTCATGCACCACGCTGTTCTCGCATTTGCCGGCGCCTTGAAGGCTCCCCGGCTCAAAAGCTTCGTAGGAGCCGGTCTTCTGGCTGCCGCAACCGCTATGACGCCGGTCGGCGCCTGGGCGGAAAACCTCGTCATAGCAGGCGTTTCCGCGCCAACATCGGTCGATCCGGACGTCTGGACCCCCGGCACGATCGAGACGATGGTCAACGTCTACGAAGGCCTCGTCCAGTACGGCTTCACGGTCGGCGAAGACGGCGCGAAGATCATCAACCCGACTGAGATCGTCCCCCATCTCGCCGAAAGCTGGGAGGTCAACGAGGACGGTACGGAATACGTATTCAAGCTCCGCGAAGATGCAGTCAGCCCCTATGGTAATCGCCTGACGGCGCAGGACGTCGTCTGGTCGTGGGACCTCGCAGCCGAGCGCAACCAGACCGGCGGCTTCCTGCGCCGCACGGCCGCCGTCACCGCCGTCGAGGCAGTCGACGAGAGCCACGTCAAGTTCACGCTCTCGGCGCCGCGTCGCATGTTCCTGCAGATCCTGGCGCTCTACACGCCGCACATCGTCGACACGACGGAAGCGCTCAAGCACGCCACCGACGCCGACCCAAAGGCGCTTGAATGGCTGCGCCAGAACACCGCCGGCTTCGGCGCCTACCACCTCGCGCAGCTGCGTCCGGGCGAGGCCGCGCTCTTCGAGGCCAACCCGAACTACCCGTTCGAAAAGCCCTTCTACGACCGCGTGATGTACCGCGAAGTGCCGGCTCCGGCGAACCGCGTCGCGCTGCTTCAGGGTGGCGACGTCTCGATCGCGGAAGAAATCCCGCTCGACCAGATCGTCAACCTGCAGAGCGACGACCGCACCCTCGTGACGTCCGTGCCCGGCACGGCCTCCGCCTCGCTGCGCATCAACGTCAACATGGAGCCCTTCGACGACAAGCTCGTCCGCCAGGCCGTTGCCTGGGCGCTCGACTATGACGCGTTGAACGCCAACGTCTTCCGCGGCCAGGGCGTGCGCGCGCGCTCGGTGCTGGCGCCTGACAACACCGGCTATGTCGAAGCCTACGAGTACGACCACGACCCGGAAAAGGCGAAGGCGCTTCTCGCCGAAGCAGGCTTCCCGGACGGCGTCGACATCACACTCGAATATGCAGCCGCATGGTGGTGGGAAGAGCCGCTGGCAATCCAGGTCGCCGACCAGCTCGGTCGCTCGGGCTTCAAGGTCAACCTCGTCAAGCTGCCGAACGCCGAGATGGCCGCGCGCCGAAACGCGACCGAGCAGTCCTCGCCCTTCTTCCTGCACTCGGCCAACGCGTTCGCGCTCGACCCGACCTATTCGTTCTCGCTTCAGGTCTATTCGACGGGCGTCGGCAACAACACCGGCTACAAGAGCGAAGTCTTCGACGGCCTCGTCGATCAGGCGCTGGTCGAGCAGGACGACGCCAAGTGGCTGGAACTCGTCGCCGAGGCTCAGGAGGTTGTCGCTGACGACGCGCCGGTCATCCCGACCTTCTACCCCGGAACCTGGTTCGTGCGTGCGCCCTGCATCACGGGCAATTTCTGGCAGCCGCACAACCGCGTCATGTGGCGTCACCTGACGTGTGAGCAGTAGGCATATGGCAACCGGTGCAGCGATGCGCCGGTCCACCATCCAGGCAGTCGCGCGCGCCATCGGCTCGCGCCTGCTCGTCGCGGTCCCGATGCTTCTGGGAGTGGTGCTCGTCACCTTCTTCTTGATCCGCATCGGGACGCGGGACGCATCCCTGATGTTGGCCGGCCCCTTTGCAGATGAAGCGATGCTCCAGCGTATCCGCACGGAGCTCGGCCTAGACCTGCCGATCTGGCAACAGTTCGCGATCTATGTCGGCAATCTCGTCCAGGGCGATTTCGGCCGCTCGTGGATCTCGGGCCGTCCCGTGCTCGATGAAATCCTGCCGCGGCTGGCCGCCACGATGGAGCTGCTGCTGCCTGCCTTCGTCATCGGCGCGCTTGCCGGCGCGTGGATCGGAATTGCGTCGGCCTTCCGCCACGGCAGCCGCTTCGACCATACCTCGCGTTTCCTCTCGCTGCTCGGCTTCTCGATCCCGACCTACTGGATCGGCCTGATGGCGATCTTCCTCTTCTACTCGGTCTTCCAGATCGCGGCCGCCCCGATGGGCCGGCTGTCGATGATGACCTTTCCGCCGCCGACGGTGACCGGCAGCGTGATCATCGACGGCATGATCGCCGGCGACTGGGAAGTCGTGCTGGACGGCCTGCATCATCTTTCGCTGCCCATGATCCTGCTGGCGATCATCATCGCCGCGCCGATCCTGAAGCATTCGCGCGTCATCGCGCTCGACGTGATCAATTCCGACTACATCACCTATGCCCGCGCCTGCGGCCTGCCGCAGGGCGTGGTGCGCCGTATGGTCATCCGCAACAGCCTCGCGCCGATCATTACGCTGGCCGGCTCCGAGCTCACCGGCATGCTCGCCGCCGTCTCGCTGCTCGAACTGATCTTTGCCTGGGGCGGGTTCGGTCAGTGGGGCCTCAACGCCATCCTGTCGGGCGATTTCGCCGCCGTGCAGGGCTACGTCACCGTAATCGCGCTTTTCTCAATCTGCGTCTTCCTGATCATCGACCTGATCGTCCTGTGGCTCGAGCCGCGGTCTAGGAGCTGACAATGGCCGTCATCCCCTCCGAAGGCTTCCGTCCGGCAAGCCGCCTCGCCCGCCTCTGGAACCGCTCGTCGAGTTTCGTCATCGGCACGGCGCTCGTCATCCTTCTTTTCCTCACGGCTGCGCTCTGTGGCTTCGTCACGCCCTATGGCGCGACGCAGGTGGTCCCCAACGCGATCCTGCTGCCGCCATCGTCCGCTCACTGGTTCGGCACCGACGGCAACGGCATGGACGTCTTCACCCGCGTCCTCTACGGCGCGCGCTACGCAATCGCGATCGCCATTCCGTCAGCATTGGTAATGATCATCGTCGGCGTCCCGCTGGGGCTCATCGCCGGCTATGCAGGCGGCATCGTCGATGAAATCCTCACCCGCCTGCTCGACGTGCTGCGCGCCTTCCCATCGATCATCTTGGCGCTCGCGGTCGTCTCGGCCACCGGCCAGTCGCTCTTCAACGTCGTGCTGGTGATCGGTCTGATCGATGCGCCTATCCTGGCGCGTGCGGTCCGGTCCGAAGTCATCTCGATCCGCCGCAGCGACTTCGTTGCCTCGGCCGTCGTCACCGGCAACCCGACCTGGCGCATCCTGTTCGTTCACCTGCTGCCGAACTCGATCAAGGGCGTGGCGGCCCTCCTGCCGCTGCGCATGGCTTGGGCGCTGCGCGTCTCGGCGACGCTCGCCTTCATCGGCGTCGGCATCCAGGCGCCGGAGCCCGAATGGGGCGCGCTGATCCGTCAGGGCGCGGAGTACATCATCAGCGGCCAGCATTGGGTCGCGCTTTTCCCCGGCCTCGCCCTCGTTCTCGCAGTCTTCGGCTTCAACCTGATGGGAGACGGCTTGCAGGAAATCCTCGACCCGCGCCTGGAGGGTCGCAAGTGACCGACATCCTCAAGGTCCGCAATCTCCACACGCACTTCATCTCGCGCAATGCGGTCAACGAAACTCGGGTGGCGAGGGCGCTCAACGGCTTCGACCTGACGCTGCCGCGCGGCCGCATGCTCGGCATCGTGGGCGAGACGGGCGCCGGCAAGTCGCTCACTGTCCAGACGATCCTTGGGCTCCTTAAGGGCACGGCGCGGCGCATCGCCGGCGAGGTCGAGCTCGACGGCAACCGCCTCGACACGCTGTCGGAGAAGGAGCTTAACCGCCTCCGCGGCTCGTCGATCGGCCTGGTAGTGCAATCGCCCGTCACCAGCCTCGATCCGCGCGCCACCGTCGGCGACCAGATGATCCGCCTGCAGCGCGCCCATCGCGACTTGTCGGGGAAGCAGGCCTGGGAGCGCGGCGTCGAGATGCTGCGCAAGGTTGGCGTGCCGAGCCCCGAGGACCGCATGCGCGCCTGGCCGCACGAACTGTCGGGCGGCATGGCCCAGCGCGTCGTCATCGCCATGGCGCTGATCAACGACCCGCTCCTGATGATCGCAGACGAGCCGACCACCGGCCTCGACGTGACCGTGCAGGCGCAGATCCTCGATCTCATCCGCGATCTCGTCAGCGGCACCGAGCGTGGCGTCATCATCGTCACGCATGATCTGGGCGTCGTCGCACAATACTGCCAGGACGTGGCCGTCATGTATTCGGGCGTCGTGATCGAGCAGGGTCCCGTCGCGGAAGTCTTCGTGACGCCGCGCCACCCTTACACGCAGGCGCTGATTCACGCGGCCGATCTTGCGGCCGCAGCAGGCGGCAAGCGCGCGCTGCCGCCGTCGACCCCGCCCAACCTCTACGATCTGCCGCAAGGCTGCCTCTTCGCGCCGCGCTGCCCCAAAGCAGAAGCGATCTGCCAAACCCCTCCCCCCGTCGTCCAACGTGGCGAAGGTCCAGTGAACGTCAGGTGTCATTTCGCATGAGCGCCGCACCCATCCTCTCCGTGCGCGACGCGGTCAAGGAGTTCAACGTCGGCGGCGGCCGCGTCGTGCATGCGCTGAATGGCGTCAGTCTCGACATCGCGGCTGGCGAATCCGTCGGCCTCGTCGGCGAGAGCGGCTCCGGCAAGACGACGCTCGGGCGCATGATCCTGAAGCTCGAAAGCCTCACCAGCGGCACCATCGCCTTCGATGGACGCGATCTGACGCCGCTGAAGGAGCGCCAGATGCGCCCTGTCCGCCCGGCGCTGCAGATGGTCTTCCAAAGCCCCTACGCCTCCCTCAATCCGCGCATGAAGATCGGCGCCCTGATCGAGGAGCCGCTCAAGCTTCACACGAAGATGTCGGGGTCCGAGCGGAAAGCCGAGGTGCGCGCGCTCGCCAAGCGCGTGGCGCTTTCGGAAGCGCTTCTCGACCGCCACGTCAATCAGGCGTCAGGCGGCCAGCTCCAGCGCGCCTCGATCGCCCGCTCGATCGCGACGCGACCGAAGCTCCTGGTGCTCGACGAGCCGACCTCGTCGCTCGATCTGTCGGTGCGCGCGGAAATCCTGTCGCTCCTGAACTCGCTGAAGGATGAGCACGGCATGGCCATGCTCTTCATCAGCCACGACCTCGATACCGTGCGCGCCGTCTGCGACCGCGTCTGCGTCATGTATCTCGGCCGCATCGTCGAGATCGGCGAGCGCGAGGCGATCTTCAGTGCGCCAACGCACCCCTACACGCGCACGCTCCTGTCGGCGCAGCTGTCTCCCGACCCACGCCAGCAACGCGAGCGTCTTCCAATCCGGGGCGAGCCACCGAGCCCCTTGCGTCTTCCTCCCGGCTGCGGCTTCGCACCGCGCTGCTCGTTTGCCCAACCCCAATGCGAGCAGGGCCCAATAGCGATGCGGCCCGCGCCGGGAGGAGCCCACAAAGCGGCCTGCGTGCTGGCATGACCCGTAGGCGATCAATCGAAGAGAAGGAAACGAGCCGATGAGCGGCCATATCGATATCGTCGTGAACGTTCTCACGCCGCAGGAAATCAGGGAAAATCGCAACCCGACCGACGATCGCTTCCACGACCAGGTCCGAAACTCGCAGGACGTGCGCAAGGGCGTCACGATCCCGGAGTATATCGCCAAGATGGACCGTGCCGGCATCGAGCGCTCGCTCCTGATCGCAGTGCGCTGCGGCGACCTGCGCGTCCGTGGCTCGATGGAAATCACCTACGAACGCGTTCACGAGATCTGCCAGGCTTACCCGCACCGCTTCTCGGGGCTTGCCGGCATCGATCCGACGCGCGGTGTTGCAGGCCTCAAGGAGCTCGACAAGGCTGTCCACGAATACGGCTTCGTCGGCGCGCATCTCTATCCGCACTGGTTCGGCCTCGCGCCCGATGCGGCGCAGTACTACCCCTACTATGCGCGCTGCGTGGAGCTCGACATCCCGATCATGATGCAGGTCGGCCACAACCTCATCTACCAGAAGGACCGCCGCCTACCGTCGGTCGGCCGTCCGATCTGCCTCGACCAGGTGGCGATCGACTTCCCGGACCTCAAGCTCATCGGCATCCATCTTGGCGTGCCGTGGACCGACGAGATGATCTCGATGGCCTGGAAGCACGAGAACATTTACATCGGCGGCGACGCTTACGCCCCGCGCTACTGGCCGAAGCAGATGGTGCACTACGCCAACACCTATGGCAGCCACAAATTCCTGTTCGGCACCGATTGGCCGGTGATCGATCCGGAGACGGCCGTCTCGCAGGTCGAAGAGCTCGGCTTCCGACCGGACTCCTATCGCAAGATCATGCGCGACAACGCCATGAAGCTCTTCAAGCTGCCCGGCCACGAGGCCGTCGCACTCGCTGCGGAATGATGATGAACCCGAACACTGCCTACCATAAGACGATCTCCTCCGGCGTCCGCGCCTCCGCGGTGCGCACGCCGGACAAGGTCGCGCTGCGCGGCGACTTTGCGCCGCTCACTTACAAAGCCTTCATCGAGCGCGTGAACCGCGTCGCGAACCTGGCACTCGACGAACTCGGGCTTCAGCCCGGCGACCACGTCGCGCTGATGTGCGGCAACCGCCCGCAATTCATCGAGATCGTGCTCGGCATCGCCGATGCCGGCTGCGCGACCGCGATGATCAGCCCCTTCGCGACGAGCTTCGAGGCGGCCTACATCGCAAACGACAGCCAGGCCAAGGTGGTCTTCGTCGATCCCGATTTCGAGAAGATCGTCGGCGAGGCCGAGTTCGAGCACGCGCCCCGCATCATAATCCTCGACCAGCGTTACGAGGAGCTGCTCGCCGCGGCGTCCACCGCCGAGCCGCGCGTCAAAGTGACGTCCGACGACATCTTCTGCATCCCCTACACCTCCGGCACGACGGGAAAGCCCAAGGGCGTGCTGCTCTCGCATCGTGCGCGCGTCGATCACATGACGCTGGTGATGTCGGGCGTTCAGGGCTGCTACAACACGACGACGCGGACGCTTGCCTTCACGCCCTTCTTCAACGGCGCCGGCTTCATCGCGGCGCTGGCCCCGATCTGGTTCGGCGGCGACTGCCGGATCATGCAGAAATACGATCCGGTCGAGTTCCTGAGGATCATGGCAGAGGACCGGATCACCAACATCTTCACGGTGCCGACCCACTTCCACGCGCTGTTCCGGCTCGACAAGTCGGTCCTCGATAAAGCCGACACGTCGGCTCTGCAGGTCATCAACTCCAATGCGGCGGCCCTTCCGCACGGCACCAAGGAGCGCGTCATCGCCTTCTTCGGCGAAGGCATCCTCTACGACAGCTACGGCTCGACCGAAACGGGCGGTGCGACCACGATCCGCCCCGAGGAGCACATGCGCAAGGTCGGCTCCGTCGGCCAGTCCAACCCCGGCTGCGAAATCCGCATCGTGGACGCCGACTGGAAGCCCGTACCGAACGGCACCGTGGGCCGCGTCGCGATCCGCAACTCCTGGCTCTTCTCCGGCTACTGGAACCGCCCCGAGGCAACCGAAGCTGCCGTGCGCGACGGCTTTGTCGCCGTCGGCGACCTTGGCTATCTCGACGAGGACAACTTCCTCTTCATCGTCGATCGCGAGACCAACACGATCATCTCCGGCGGGCAGAACATCTTCCCGCGCGAGATCGAGGACGTGCTCTACGCCCATCCGGCGATCGCCGAGGCGGCTGTCGCCGGCAAACCGGACGAGTACTGGGGCGAGGCCGTGATCGCCTTCGCGGTGCTGCGCACTGGCTTCGCCGCGCCGACCTATGAAGAGATCAAGGCATTCTGCGAAAAGCGGCTCGCCCGCTACAAGCTGCCGAAAGAAATCCGGTACGTGGCGGAACTGCCGAAGAACGGGACCGGCAAGATCATGCACCGCACGCTCCGCGACCAGCTGGTCGCAGAAGCAAAGGCAGGCGGGTGATGCAGCGCGGCTACGTCCGGGTCGGCAAGCGACACGTCCACTACCGGCGAGCGGGCTCCGGCCCGGCCGTCATCCTGCTGCATGCATCGCCGGTCTCGAGTGCGATGTTCCTCGAGCAGATCGAGATCTTCGCGCGCGACTTCACGGCGATCGCCATCGACACGCCGGGCTATGGGCTGTCGACGCCGCTCGACCATCCGAGACCCGAGATCGCTCAATTCGCCGACGCGGTCGTCGAGACGATGGATGCACTCGGGCTGGACCAGGCCTATCTCTATGGCCGCCACACGGGCGCGTCGATCGCGGTCGAAACGGCCCGCCGCCATCCCGACCGGGTCGCGCTGGCGCTGTGCGACGGCTACCCGGTCTTCACGCCGGGCGAGAGCGATCGTTACCTCACGCAATATCTCGTGCCGGTCGAGCCGCGCTGGGATGGCGGGCACCTCTCCTTCTGGTACCTGCGCTATCGCGACCAGCACGTCTTCTGGCCCTGGGATCTGCAGGAAACGAAGTACCGCGCCGACACCGACGTGCCGGATGTCGATTTCATCCATCGCGGCTTCAACCAGATCATGATCGCCGGCGACGGCTACAAGGTCGCCTATTCCGCTGCCTTCCGGCATGATTCGATCCCGGCGCTCGAAGAGACGAAGGCGCCCGTCATGCTGACCGCGCGGCCGGGCGACAGCCTTTACGCGGCCCATGCGAGCACGCCGCCCTTGCACGAGAAGCGCGAACTCGCCCGTGACACGGTCCTGGCCGCGCATCAGGAAGTCGACATCTTCAAGGAATTTCCCGGCGCATCGGTCGCGCCGGAGGAAACCGTTCCGGCCTGGGCCGACGCCGTCGATGACGACCGCTTCTTCCTGCCGGTCGGCTCCGGACGCCTTCACGCGCGCCTCTTCGGCAAGCCGGACGGCCGCGCGCCGCTCGTCGTCGTAGCCCCGGTGCCCGGCGGCATTGGCGGCATCGAAGCGGAGCTTGCCGCGATCGGCGCAGACTGGCCTGTGCTCGCCATCGAGGCGCCCGGCCAGTCCGACAGCGAAACCCGCGATCCGGGCAGCGCCGACATGTCGGCGAGTTGGATCGGAGATGCGCTCGAAGCCTTCGGCGCGCCTGTCCGCGCCGTCCTCGGCTGGGAGGGCTCGGCGCCGCAGGCTGTGGAACTCGCCCGCCGCTTCGAGGCGGGGCTGCTGCTGGTCGATCCGCCGGCCGTCTCGGACACGCTGCGCGCCGAATTCGCCGAGCACTACACGGTCGACCTCTCGCCCCACATCGACGGCCGCCACGTGCCGATGACCTGGACGCTGGTGCGCGACGAGCGTCTGTGGACGCCGTTCTACCGGCGCGAGCGCGCGACGGCCCTGCCGCTGGTCGCCGAAATCGACCCCGAGCGCCTTCACGCGCGTGCGGTCGACCTCTTCAAGCAGCCGGCCAATGTCGGCGCGGCTTTGAAACAGCTCTGGGCCTATCCGCTCTCACATCGCCTCGATGGCTTTGCAGGAAAGGTCGTGGTCCTGGAAACGCCGCAGGACCGCTTCCGCCATCTCGTCGACCACGACAAGCCACGCATCCAAGTCGAAAGTCGAGGCGGTCTCGGGCCCGCAATCGCCGGAGAACTCGCCCGATGGCTCTAAGCGCCGACGACGTCGCAGCCATCGCAAGCGAACTCGCACCGGGCGAGGTCGTCACCGATTCCGACGAACTCGCTGCGCTCTCGATCGACGTGTTCGAATGGGCCGACGAGCAGCCGGCCGAGATCGCCTTCCGGCCGGCCGATGCCGCTGGCGTGGCAGCCGCGTTGCGGTTCGCGGCAGCGCGTGGCCTCTGCGTCGCACCCCGAGGCGGCGGCCTCTCCTATACGCGCGGGTTCCAGCCGCAAGGTCGTCCAACCGCGCTGATCGACATGCACGGCATTGCCGGGGTCAGGCAGCTCGCCGCCGAGGACCGCATGGTCGTCGTCGGCGCCGGCACGACCTGGGCGGAGCTGGAAGAAGCGCTCAGCCCCCATGGGCTGCGCCCTGCCCTCGAGGGCCCGATTTCCGGAGCGATCGCCACGGTCGGCGGTGCGGTCTCGCAGAACATGCCGTCCGGCCTCGAACACGTGCTCGGCCTCGAAGTAGTCCTGCCTGATGGCCGCATCCTGAAGACCGGCGCGCTCGCGCGTCCTGGCGGCCTCGGCGCGCTGCGCCACAGCGGCCCCGATCTGACCGGCCTGTTCATCGGCGACTGCGGAGCGTTCGGCCTCAAGACTGCCGTGGCGCTTCGCCTCGTCTCGAAGCCAGCCGCCGTCGAAGTCGCGTCGTTCGGCTTTGCGGAAGCCGTTGCAATGGTCGAGGCGATGGCCGCCATCCAGCGCGACGTGCGCGGCCTGCGCGTCATGGGCATCGCAAACCGAAACGCCCGCGCGGCTGCCTCCGGCATGAGCGCCAAGGAAACCCTCGCCGTCTTCCGCCGCTCGGTCGCGGCATCCGGATCGCTGATCGGCGGCGCGAGGACCGCCGCGCGGCTGGCAATGGGTGCCGCGAAGCAGCTCGTCGACTTGCCCTGGGGCTTGCACATCACGGCGGAGGGCGTCAGCACCGACCATGCCCGTGCGCTGCTGGCCACCGCCGTCGCGCGCATACCGGCCGATGCCGTCGCCATCGAGCCGACCGTGCCGCTCGCCATGCTGTCGCGCTTCTATACGGTGCGCGGAATGCTGGGGCCGAAAGGCGAACGCTGGGCGCCCGTCCACGGCATCTTCCCGCTCTCGAAGATCGGTCCCGCCACACGCGCGGTCGAGGCCTTCTTTGCCCGAGAGGCCGAACGCATGAACGAGGCCGGCGTCACTCAGTCGATGATGTTTGCCGCGCAGGATACGAACGTCCTCGTCGAGCCGATGCTCTACTGGCCGGACAGCCTGCGCGCTGTCCATCGGCGCGCGCTGCGCAGGGACGTCGTCGAGAAGTTCGGCGCGAACCCGGAAAAGCCGGCGACACGCGCCGTCGCCCGTGAGTTGCGAACCGCTCTGCGAGACCTCCTCATCGACGAAGGCGCCGTGATGGGCCAGCTTGGCCGCTACTATCCCTACGAGGCGATGGTGGGAACTGAGACGGCGGCTTTCGCGGCAAGCCTGAAGCGCTTCATCGACCCCGTCGGGCTGGTCAATCCCGGCGCACTCGGACTGGACGACCCCACCGCATGAATTTCCGCAATCTCGGTGACATCCTGCGGCGCAATGCCGAAGTCGAGCCCGATGCGACGGCTTTCGTTTTTTCCGACGCTGTCGTCACATTCGCCGAGCATCGTCGACGCGGCGAGCAGATGGCGGCCGCCATCGCTGCCCACGGCCTGCGCCGCGGCGATCGCGTCGCGGTCCTGTCGCGCAACACGCGCGGCTTCATGGAGGTTTATGCCGCTGCCGAACTCGGCAACGTTACCGTCGCCACCATCAACTTCCGGCTCGCCTCCCCCGAGATCGCCCGCGTGGTGACGGATTCCGCGCCGCGTATCCTGTTCTTCGAAGACGCATATGCGACCCTCGTCGAACCGCTGCGCAGGCTCGGCATCGTCGAGCGCTTCGTGGCCATCGGCGCGACCGTGCCCGACTGGGCGGTTCCGTATGACGACTTCATCGCGGCCGGCGAAGGCAAGCCGCTGCCCGTTACGGCCTCGGCGGAGGACATCGTCCACATCATCTATACGAGCGGCAGCACCGGCCTTCCCAAGGGCGTGATGCGCTCCCATGCGGCCGAGATCGCCGTCAGCGACCATTTCGCCGATGTGATCGGCGTCGAGCGCGAAGACCGTATGCAGCTTATGATGCCGGTCTTCCACGTCGGCCACCGCTTCCTTCAGCTCGCCGCCCATTACCGCCGCGCCACCTGCTTCGTGCACCCGGACTTCAATCCGCCCGCCGTGCTCGAAACCATTGAACGCGAGCGCATCACGATCACGCATCTCGCGCCGACCATGATCAAGGCCCTGCTCGACGTACCGGGCGTCGAGGCTTTCGATCTGCGCTCGCTGAAGTCGATCGTCTACTCTGGCGCGCCAGTGCCGGTGCCGCTGCTCGAACGCGGGCTTAAGGTCTTCGGTCGTGTCTTCCTGCAGCTTTACGGCATGTCGGAGGGCTGCGGCACGGCGCTCCAGCAATCTGAGCACCGGACCGGCACGGAGGCCGAGCGTAGGCTGCTGACCTCTGTCGGCCGGCCTCCGCACGGCGTTCTCCTGCGCATCGCCGACGCGGACGACAAGCCGCTCGCGACGGGCGAGGTCGGCGAGGTGCAGACCCGCACGCCGACGCTGATGACGGGTTACTGGAACAACCCGAAGGCCACCGCCGAGACGCTGCGCGGTGGCTGGTATCACACCGGCGACATGGCCCGCATGGACGAGAACGGCTACGTCTACCTCGTCGACCGCGCCAAGGACATGATCATCTCCGGCGGCGAGAACATCTATTCACGCGAGGTCGAGGCAGCGATCGACGAGCATCCGGCCGTCGACGACGTCGCCGTCATCGGCATCCCCGACGATCATTGGGGCGAGAGCGTGCTCGCACTCGTCGTTTCGCGCGATCCGGCACTGACGGCCGACGAGATCATCGCCCACTGCAAGGCGCGCATTGCGAGCTACAAGAAGCCGAAGGCCGTCCGCTTCGTGGAAAGCCTGCCAAGATTGCCGTCGGGCAAGGTCAACAAGGTCGCGCTGCGCGCGGAGCACGCACCGGCCGTCAAAGCCTGACGGCCGGACCCAGCGCCTCAATCCAGCCGAGCCCCTCTTCAGCTGCGCCACGTGGCCGATATTCCGCGCCGACGAAGCCCGACCATCCGCTCGCGGCAAGCGCATCCAGCAGCGCGCCGTGATCGACTGTCCCTTGATCCGGCTCGCAGCGATCGGGATGCGCCGCGATCTGGACATGCCCGAGCCGCGGCAGCGATCGCATCAGCGCGGCCGTCACGTCCGGCTCCTCGAAAGCGGCGTGATAGGTGTCGAACAGTAGCGCGATGTTCGAAGCGCCGATCTCGTCGATCAGCGCCATCGCCTCGTCCGCCCTCCGCAGGAAATAGCCCGGCCGGTCATGCGCGTTCATGGGCTCGACGAGCAGCGAAATGCCAGCGTCGCCCGCCATCTCTGCCGCCATCTTCATGTTGCCGACGAAGCTGCGCTCCGCCTGACCTCGCTTGGCTTCGACAAATCCCGACAGGACATGAAGCTTGGCGAAGCCGGCCGTTGCCGCGTAAGCAAGCCCCTGCTCCAGGCTTTCTCGAAACTCCGCTTCCCGGCCGTACAGCGCGGCGAGCCCGAAATCACCGGTTCGATGCCCAAGAGGTGCATTGACCGACACGAGGGTCAGCCCCAGCCGCCCGGCCTCGTCGCGCACGCTTTCCGGCGCCGTCTCGTAAGGCCAGTGCATCTCGACGGCCCGGAACCCGGCCGCAGCCGCGCGCTCCATCCTGACCAGAATCGGCAGGTCTGCCCAGAGCAACCCGAGATTTGCGGAATAACGCAGCATTGACGGGTTCTAGCCGAAGGGGGCCAAAAGAAAAGGCCGGCGCGAGGCCGACCCTGGCTCGCAACGCGTGTCGCGCTCAGCTTTTGAAGACGACCGTCTTGTCGCCGTTGAGAAGCACGCGGTCTTCCAGGAAGAACGCAACGGCGCGCGCCAGCACCCGCCGCTCGATATCTCGGCCCTTACCGACGAGCATGTCCGGCCGGTCCGAATGCGAGATGCGCTCCACGTCCTGTTCGATGATCGGGCCTTCGTCGAGATCGCTGGTGACGAAATGCGCGGTCGCGCCGATCAGCTTCACGCCCCGGCTATGCGCTTGGTGGTAGGGTTTGGCCCCCTTGAAGCCCGGCAGGAACGAATGGTGGATGTTGATGCAGCGCCCCGACAGGAACCGTGCCATGTCGTCGGACAGGATCTGCATGTAGCGCGCCAGGACGACGAGATCGGCCTGCGAATCCGTCACGATCGCCTTGATTTGCGCTTCCTGCTCGGCCTTGGTGTCCTTCGAGATCGGCAGATGATGGAAGGGGATCGACCCGAAATCATGGTGCGCGAACACCTCGCGCGGGTGGTTGGCCACGATCGCCACCACCTCCATCGAAAGCTCTCCGATGTGATATCTATAGAGAAGGTCGGCGAGGCAATGGTCGAACTTCGAAACCATCAGCACGACGCGCTTTTTGTCGCTCATCGGCCGCAGCGAATAGTCGAAGCCGTGATGCTCGGCGATCGGCTCGAAGCCCGCGCGAAACTCCTCGAACCGGTCCTTGCCCACGAACTCGAACGCGACGCGCATGAAGAAGCGGCCGGTGTCGCGATCCTCGAACTGGTGCGCCTCGACGATGTTGCCGCCATTCTTCGACAGATGGCTTGCCACAGCCGCGACGATGCCGGGATGATCGACGCAGGACAGCGTCAGGACGTAGGTTTCGCTCATGGGAACTGCCGTCTGGAAGGAAATGTCGGCGACAGCCCTAGATCATTTTGCGGCGGCGCGAAACGCTGCCCGCGCCGCAAGATGCCGCATCCCGGCCAGTCTCAGTCGAGATGCGGCAGGAGCTTCTCCAGATGGATCGGAAACTCGCGTGTGCGGTATCCCGTGGCCGCATATATTGCGTTGGCAATCGCGGGCCCCGTGCCGCAGATGCCGAGCTCGCCGATACCTTTCGAGCCGAGCGGATTGGAGAGATAGTCCGGCTCGCCGACCATGTGGATTTCGAGCTTCGGCACGTCCCGGTTGACCGCGATGTGGTACTCGGCAAGATCGCGGTTCATGAACGCCCCGTAGCGCGTGTCCATGAGGCTTTCTTCCATCAGCGCTGCGCCGATGCCGAAGATCATGCCGCCCATAAGCTGGGAACGGGCAGTCTTCTCGTTGAGAATGCGCCCGGCGTCGAAGGCGCCAAGCACGCGCCGCAGCCGGATTTCGCCGGTGTCGCAATCGACGCCAACCTCGGCGAACACGCCGCCATACGAATACTGCGCATGGGTCTCGTGGGCCTCGCCAGGCTCGACGGCGCCGGTGGCCTTGAACACCGGTCCACCGATCGTGTCCAGGATTTGACCGAGCGACAGGCTGCGTTCGCCGAGCACGACCTTGTCCTCCTCGATGGTCAGTTCCTGTGAGTTCGCTCCCTGCCAGTCGCCATCGACGCGCGCTGCCCGTTCGATCAGTTGCTGGCGCAAGGCCTCGCAGGCATTGGCGACCGCGGTGCCCGTGCTGCCGGCTCCAAACGAGCCGCCCGACCCGCAGGTCTCGGGAAACTCGCTGTCGCCCAGTTCGACAGACACCATCTCGGGCGAAATGCCGAGCGCGTCGGCCGCGACCTGCGTCAGGATGGTGTAGGTGCCGGTGCCGATATCGGTCATGTCGAGCCGGACGCTTAGCCGGCCGTTCCGGTCGAGGAGTACTTCCGCCTCGGCCGGTTGCATCAGGTTCGGCCGTATCGCCGCGGCCAGACCGCGCCCGACGAGCCAGTTGCCGTCGCGCATGGATTTCGGACGAACGACACCGCTCTCCCAGCCGAATGCTTGCGCCCCTTCGCTCAGGCACCGCGCGAGCGTGCGGCTCGCAAAAGGCTTGCCGGATGCCGGATCGCTTTTCGGCTCGTTGAGAAGCCGGAACGCCAGCGGATCCATCCCGCAGCGCTCGGCCATCTCGTCGATCGCCGCCTCGAAGGTCAGCGTGCCGACGGCTTCGCCGGGCGCGCGCATGGAATCGACCTTCGGAATATCGGCCACGACCACCCGGTGCCGCGTGCGGATCGACGGCGCGGCATAGCTCGCCTTCGTCGGCGAGGCGGCCGCTTCCGCGAAGGGATAGCGCTGGGCGCGCGCAGAAAGCGATTCATGGCTGACCGCCTTTAGCGTACCGTCGCTGGACGCGCCGATCTTCAGCCGCTGGCGATGCCTCTGCCGGTGCGGACCATTGGCAAAGAGCTGGCGCCGCGTCTGCGCGACGCGCACCGGCCGACCGAGTTCGCGCGCCGCCAGCGCAGCCAGCACCGCCTCGTTGTGGATGCCGAGCTTGGAGCCAAAACCGCCGCCGATGAACGGCGTGATGATGCGAACGTCCGGGACGCCGATGCCGAGCGTGTTGGCAAAGGCCTTGCGCGCGTCGCCGAGGATCTGCAGCGCGATATGAACGGTGAGCTTCGTCCCATGCCATTCGGCTTCCGTGGCATGCGGCTCCATCGCCGCCGCATGCTGCGCGGCCGTCCGATATTCGGCTTCGAAGGTGACGTCGGAGCTGGCGAAGTCCGCGTCGAAATCGCCGCTGTCGCTGTCGGCATCGTCGCCGCCGTCGAGACTGTCGGGCACTTCCGCCTCGGCCTCATGCGCCTCGGCATCAAACACGCCCTCGCCCTCTGCGATCTCGACCGTCACCAGTTGCGCTGCATGGCGCGCCTCTTCCAGCGTGCGCGCCACCACGAAGGCGATCGGCTGGCCGACATACAGGACTTCCCGGCCTTCGAGCACCGCGTGCGACATGGCGAAGCGCCCGGCATCGTCCGGCATGCCGAACGGCGTCTGACGAGGCGCGTTTTCATGCGTCAGAACCAGGTGCACGCCGTCTGCAGCCTCTGCCGCATGCGTGTCGATCGAGACGATCTTGCCGACCGCGTCCGCCTCGACGATTATACCGATCAGCGCCTTGAGGTCGCCGCGATGGTCGGCGGCGTAGACGGCCTGTCCCGTGACCTTCAGCGGTCCGTCGACACGGTCGAGCGCACGGCCGACCCAGTTCGCATCCGGTCGCTTGTTCATGCCGCCATCTCCGTCTGGCCCGCCGTCATGTCGCGCAGGACCGCGATGATCAGACGCTTCGTCAGCGGCACCTTGAATTTGCTCTGGCCATGACCGCGCGCATCGACCAGTTCGGCATCCGCAGCCTCGGCGAAAAGCGTAGGCGAAGGGGCCTTGCCCTCCAGCAATGCTTCGGCCTTCTCCGCACGCCACGGCTTGTGCGCCACACCGCCCAGCGCGAGGCGCACATTCTTGAACCGCCCTTCATCAAGTTCGAAAGCGATTGCGACAGACACGAGCGCAAAGGCATAGGATGCGCGGTCACGAACCTTCCGATAGGTCTGAAGCGCCGGAGGGTTTGCCGGCAGCATCACATGCGTGATGAGTTCGCCCGGCTCCAGCACATGGTCGATCTGCGGCGTGTCGCCCGGCAAACGGTGCAGATCGCGCGCGGCGATTTCACGGCCTTGCGCGCCGGCCCGGACGGTGACGATCATCGCATCCAGCGCAGCCATCGCGACCGCCATGTCGGAAGGATGCGTCGCAATGCAATGCTCGCTGGTGCCGAGGATCGCATGCTGGCGGTTGAGCCCCTCCAGCGCATCGCAGCCCGACCCCGGCTCGCGCTTGTTGCAGTCTCGCGCCGTGTCATAGAAGTAATGGCACCGCGTGCGCTGCAGGAAGTTGCCGCCCGTGGTCGCCTTGTTGCGCAGTTGCTGCGTCGCGCCCGAAAGAAGCGCCGTGGACAGAAGCGGGTAACGCTGACGGATGCGCGGATCGGCGGCGAGCATCGAATTGGTGACCGCCGCGCCGATCTTCAGCCCGCCCTCGACATCCTCGATGGTCTGGTCGAGCCTCGACACGTCCACCAGCCGGTCCGGCCGCTCGATCTCAAGCTTCATCAGGTCGAGCAGATTTGTGCCGCCACCAAGATAGCGCACGTTGCGCTGTGCTTCGGCACCGGTCGCGCGAGCATAGGAAAAGGGCTTCATCGAGCGCCCTCCCCGGCGACCTGGCGGATCGCGTCGACGATGTTGTTGTAGGCGCCGCAGCGGCAGAGATTGCCGCTCATCCGTTCGCGGATTTCCTCGTCCGAAAGCGTCACCTCGCCGTCCGTCACAACGCTTGGCTCTCCGCGGCGAATTTCCTCGATCAAGGCCGTTGCCGAACAGATCTGGCCCGGCGTGCAATAGCCGCACTGGAACGCATCGTGCCGGAGGAACGCTTCCTGCAGCGGCGACAGCGCCTCGCTGCCGGCAAGCCCTTCGACGGTCGTCACCTCGTCGCCGTCATGGCTCACCGCAAGCGACAGGCAGGCGTTGATGCGTCGACCGTTGACGATCACCGTGCAGGCGCCGCACTGGCCATGATCGCAGCCCTTCTTGGTGCCCGTCAGGTCGAGCGTTTCGCGCAACGCGTCGAGAAGCGTCGTGCGAACGTCCGCCACGATCGTCTCGCGGCGTCCGTTCACGGTGAGTGTCGTGGAATGCATGGATCCCCTGCCGGCTGGTGCCATCTCTCAAGAAGAGACAGAACTCACCCCGTCCGTGCTGGTTCCACTACCCTGCGGCATCGACTCCATAACTCCGCCGCCCCGCCTTGTGCCCCCCGCCAAACTCGCCTAATGGGTCGGTCGTGGGGCCTGTAGCTCAATGGTTAGAGCCGGCGGCTCATAACCGCTTGGTTGGGGGTTCGAGTCCCTCCGGGCCCACCAGAATCGCTATCATTTAAGAATTTCGCAGAGCGGTTAGCCAAGCAGTTCGTTCCCTTTATGGGACCGGACCCTAGGGAATGATATTGAGTATCTTAGTGATCGTAAAGATCAGAGGCAAACCCGCCAAAAACCCTATTGCAGCATCCCACAGTATCTTGTTCTTGTACCCTTTATCGACTAGCTGCAAAAATGTCCAAATCCAAATCCGACCCAACATGACCGTTAGTACGAAGGCGATCATTAGAATGGCAACGGCGTGGAGGAGCCCCACGTTATTTGTGAGATCGACGAGTATATCCACGGTTTTACATTCCATTAAACGTCAGTGGAGGGAGCAGATTTAGATACGAGGAACGCCCTGAATCAGGCAAAATACCGGTTCATGCTTTGCAATGAGGCTAAGAACATAGCCGGCGGCGAAATCGGCTTCCCATGGCAACGCCCGTGCAAGACCTAAGCAGCTTCTCCCGTCTCCTGCGCGAGGCAGTCGACCGCCCGCAAGAGTTGCTCAGCGGCCGCCATTCGTCGTTGCTGCACCACTGACTCGCGCTCCCGCCGTGCAGCAGAGGGTAATGATCTGATGTGCTCGATCTCAAGCTCGCTTTCTCGAAGCTCGGCTTTCAACCTCTCCAAATTTCCCGGCACAGTGTCGGTGTTGCGATCAGCACGCCCGAAGAGGCGAGCACCCCGAAAAACCAAGAAGCGAAAGCTCACATTAAGCTTGTCTCCATTTCCAGCGCACTACGAAGCAAAATCCTATCGCAGCAATAGTCGTCATGCCGGCGTGACAGGCCGAATTGAAACCGCGGCAGATCAGCGACTTTGGACGTTCGGTAGCGACCTCGCCGGCACCGCGCACATCGCGAAACTTTCAACTGAAGCCAAAGCGCTGTCGTGATATGCGACATGAACATAACAGGAACAAGCTCCTTGCGCCGCACTCCACCACAATGCATCATGGCTCTCACGAACTGACCTTTCGGAGACCCCTATGCGCCCGGAGCCCGCAATGGCATCGGCCGGCGAAGCTGTCGGCGAGGATGCGACGATGATCATCGATCTCTATGGCGGCGATGCGGAGCTGGCGCTTAGCATCGCACTGGAGGAGATCGCGCATCTGCAGGCGCAGTTGGAACTGGCCGCGCAGGCGGTGAGTGCCGGTTATACGCGCGGCTGGCGTCCACTCGCCGCGGCTGGCCGCTGACGCCGCAATCCACACATAATCGAGAGCTAGGCGTCGAGGCGTCACGGCGCTTAGGCGCCAGCCCGGGCGGGTGTGATGGGGTAAAGTCGGCGATGCGGCTCGAGTGCGGGGCGGCCGGCTTCTTGCATCTCTCCCGCCCAACGAGGAGATTTCGATGCGTAAGACCCTTCTGCCTTTGCTTCTTGCGACCGCCGTCATCGCGGCGCCCGCCGCCGGCATCGCCCAGGAGACGCCGCAGCCGCGGATCAACGTGACCGGCGAGGGCGAGGCAGCGATTGCGCCCGACATGGCGATCCTGATGCTCACCGTTATGCGCGAGGGCGACACCGCCCGCGTCGCGCTCGACGAGGCCAATGCCGCGATGACCGAGGTGCTTGCCGACATGCGCGAAGCCGGCATCGAGGGTCGCGACCTGCAGACGTCAGGCCTCCAGATTGCCCCGCGCTACGTCTATCCGCAGGACGGCCAGGGCCAGCCGCGCATCACCGGATACGAGGTGTCGAACACGCTGACGGTCCGCGTACGAGAAATCGCCAATGTCGGTGAGATCCTCGACCGCTCGGTGACGCTCGGGGTCAATCAGGGCGGCAACATCACCTTCACCAATGACGATCCGAAGGGCGCGCTCGAGGAGGCGCGTCGCGCCGCTGTCGCCGATGCCATGGCGCGCGCCGAAACGCTGGCGGATGCTGCCGGCATCACGCTTGGGCCGATCGTCGAGCTTTCGGAAGTCTCCCGCCGTCCGCAGCCGATCCCGGTCGCCCAGGCTGCCATGAGGATGGAAGCCGCCGGCGATGCAGCCGTACCGGTCGAGGCAGGCGAGAACCTCTACCGCGTCGAGGTCAGCGTCTCCTTCTCAATCGGCGAATAGACGTCCGAGACAACCGCAGACGACAAAGGGACCGGCTGTCGCAAGCCGGTCCCTTTTTTATGCGGACGACGCTTTGAGCATCGCTCGCCATCCCTCTCCGTCAGCCGGGAGGGTTTTGGGCGGCGGCCTTTGTCGCGATACCGCCTGCCCTGCTACTCAGTAGCGCGCGATGACCGGGCAGTGCGGCGCACGGGCGAAGATCACCGTGGTACGGCCATGACGGTGGCTGCGGCCGCGGACCTCGATCGAGCGGCGGTCGGAGTCGACGACGCGGACGTTCCGCAAGCCCATGTCAGCAGCCTTGAAGGCAGCCTGGCGCTCGGTGCAGGCCGCGCGGCGCGGACCGTGGCGGTCGGGACGGTGGTGGTAGCCGCCCGAGCCGAACTGGACGGTGACGGAACCGTTGCCGCCGCTGAACGAAAAACCCGAGGCCTGGGCGGATGCCGGCATGGCGCTGAATGCGCCAAGGGCGACGAGGGCAGCAATTGCGACGGTCTTGATCTTGGCGAACATTGTCTCTCTCCGGGTCTTGCGCGGGTGCAGCGCTTGTTTCGATGGAGAGAGATTGCGCCGCTCCGGCTGAACGGTGCCGGAACCGGACATTCATCGGCGGTTCATGAAGCTAGAGCCGATGAAGCGTCACACGTGAGATTTGTCCGCCATCGATCTCGAAGAACATGCCTGCCAACGACGATACCCCGACATCGTCCCGCCAGGTGAATTCGACGGCTGCCCGCGAGCCGGTCGAATTGGTCATGATCTCCGCATCCGCGACGCGAAATCCCGACCCTGCGGAAAGTCTTGCTACGCGGTCGCGCAGGCTCGTCGCCCCGATCTCGCGGGCGGAGCCGGGAAAGTCGTGCGCGATGTCCTCGATCGCCAGCGCGGCGGCAGCTTTCGCATCGGCCGCGTTCAGCGCCTCGATGAAGCGGCTGACAAGGCTGCGGGTTTCGTCCTGGCTCATGATTGTCTCCCGATCTGATGCTCGCATGAACGCAGGCGCGACGCCCCGGTTCAGGGCTCGTCCTCGACCATGTGGTCGAAATAGTCCTCGACGCGTGCAAGCTCGGTCTCGTTGGCGGTAATGTGCCCGCGCACCGACATGCCGGCCTCGTGGATCGTCTCCCGGTCGCCGGAAACGAGATGATGCCACCAGTAAAGGTCTTGGCCTTCGGCAACCAGCTTGTAGGCGCAGGTCGAGGGCAGCCACGGAAGGCTGCGCACCTTTTGCGGCGTCAGGCCGACGCAATCCGGCACGAGGCTCAACCGGTTCGGATAGTCCTTGCAGCGGCACGCGCCTTCGTCGAAGAGGCGGCAGGACACGGTCGTCCAGTAGATGTCGCCGGTGTCTTCGTCCTCGAGCTTCGACAGGCAGCATTTGCCGCAGCCGTCGCATAACTGCTCCCACTCGCTCGTGGTCAGTTCTTCGAGAGTCTTGTCGGTCCAGAAGGCCATCCCTGCCTTTCGCGCGCGCCGCATTCCGGGTCAAGCGACAAGCGCGCCCTGAAATGGTCTCGATCACCGTCATGCTGGAACCAACCCGCCACAATTCGGTTTATGGCGCGACGGGACGTCCAAGGAATTTCAGGAGACCACTCTCCCATGACGAAGAAAACATCCATTCTTGCCGGCACGGCGCTCGGACTGGTCATGGCGGCATCGCCATTGACGGCTGCGCCGCTTTCGCCTGCCGACACGATCGACGCCGCCCGGATTTCCGGACAGCCGTTGATCCTTGCGCAGGCTGAAGCCACGGACGAGGAAGAGCTGCGCCGCCGACAGGAGGCCGAAGAGGCTGAGGAAGAGGCTCCCGCAGAGGAAGCTCCCGCCGCCGAAGAGCCCGCACCCGAGCCGGAGCCCGCTCCAGAGCCTGAGCCGGAGCCTGCTCCAGAGCCTGAGCCAGAGCCTGCACCGGCCCCCGAGCCTGCGCCGGAGCCTGCACCCGCCGCTGAGGAGCCTGCCGCAGAAGAGCCGGCAGAGGCTGCTCCTACCGCTGAAGAGCCTACCGCTGAAGAGCCGGCCGCAGAGGAGCCCGCAGCAGAGGAAGCACCCGCTCCTGCCGAACAGGCTCCTGCCGCCACTGAACAGCCAGCCGCGGCTCCTACCCAGGAGCCTGCTGCCGAACAGCCCCGTGAGCGTGGCGAACGCGGCGAGCGTCCGCGTCGTGAACTGCCGACTGTTCCAGCCGAAGGAACAGAGCAGCCTGCGGCACCGGCGGCCGAGCAGCCAGTCACGCCGCCTGCGGATGGCGAGCAGCCGACGACGGACCAGCCCGCTGAAGGCCAGTCGCCGCAGGAACCGGTTCCGCCGACGGACGGCAGCGCCGAAATTGCGCCGCAGCCTGCGCCAAATTCAGGTGAGGCCGCGCCGATCCTCGATAGCGCCAAGGATGCCGAGAACGCTGGCGAGCCGCTGCCTGAGGCAGAGGCCGTGGCGGAAGAGGATTTGCCGCCTCCGCCGGAAAGCGATGCGACCGCACAGGCCGAAGGCGTCGTTGAAGGCGAGATTCAGTCTTCGATTGCCGAGGAAGGGCGCCGCATCGAGGTCAACCGCGAGGATCGTAGCGAACGCCGCGAACAGCGCGAGGGCTCCAATGTTCTGCGCGAAATCGGCGACCGCGTCCTGATCCAGTTCAACAACCAGATCGTCGTTCAGAACTTCGACCAGCCGCGCATCGGTCGCGACGCAACGGAAGTTTACTACGAGGAACTGCCGCGCGGCCGCACCCGTGAGGTCGTGATCCGCGAGAATGGCGTTCAGGTCGTGACTATCCGCGACCGTTACGGCGACATCATCCGCCGCTCGCGCATCACGCCGGACGGGCGCGAATACGTGCTGGTCTATGCCGATGGTCGTGAGCGGGATTGGGATCGCCGTGAATGGCGCGACCCGGCTCGCGAGCTTCCACCGCTCCGCCTGCGCATCCCGCGTGAGGACTACATTCTCGAGGCGCGGTTCGTCGAGGAGCCCGCTCGCTACTACGACTTCCTCGACAGCCCGCCTGTCGAGCAGGTCCAGCGGCTCTACACGATCGACGAAGTACGGTATTCCTCTCGCGTTCGCGACATCATGCCCCGCGTCGAGCTCGACACGCTGACGTTCAACTTCGGCTCGGCCGACATCGACGACAGCCAGGTCGCCGCGCTCGAGGGGCTTGCCGAGGCGATGAAGCGGATGCTGGATGAAAACCCCGGCGAAACCTTCATGATCGAAGGTCACACAGACGCGGTCGGCTCTGACGAGGCCAACCTCGCTTTGTCCGACCGTCGCGCCGAGACGATCGCCATCGTTCTGACCGATTATTTCGATATTCCGGCCGAGAACCTGGTCACCCAGGGCTATGGCGAGCGGTATCTGAAGATCGAGACCCAGTCCGAGGAACGTCAGAACCGCCGTGTCGTGGTCCGTCGCATCACCCCGCTGGTCGCTCCGGTTGCCAGCGCTGGCTGAAAAATCGCCGGGCCTTCGGGCCCGGCCTAGAGCCCCTGCCCCGTTCCCATAGCGGAACGAGTGCCGCCCGGCCGGTGTCCCCTCCACCGGCCGGGCATTTCTTTGTCTGTTCGATCAGGATCATGTGCGCACGGGAGACGCGTGCTAGCGTCGCTTGCATGACGTTCCGCGACAGCCCCACCGGCGCCACTCCTCTCTCCGCGCTTGACGCGGTCGCGATCGATCTGGAGACGACGGGGCTCGACACGCGATCGGCTCGCATCGTTCAGATCGCAGCCGTCGGCTGGAATGCCGGCCATGTGTCCGCAGCCAGCTTCACCACCCTCGTCAACCCACGCGTCTCCATCCCTGCTGCATCAAGCGCGGTTCACGGCATCACCGACGCAGACGTCAAAGATGCGCCCGACGCGGCGGCGGCCGTTTCAGCCCTTGAACACTTCCGCAATGGCAGGCTGGTGATCGGCTACGCAATTGGCTTCGACTTCGCCATTCTTGCCGCAGAAGCCGTTCGTAACGGCTTCAGCTGGCACAAGCCACGGGCGCTCTGCGTGCGTCTGCTCGGTTCGATCGCAAACCCGCTTCTGCCGGATCAGTCGCTCGAGACGCTCGCGGGCTGGCTGGGGATCGAGCTTCATGCTCGCCATACTGCGCTCGGCGATGCGCGCGCTGCTGCCGACATTTTTGCGGGCCTCCTGCCACATCTGGCAGCCCGCGGCATCCGCACTCTCGCGGAGGCGGAGCGGGCCTGCCTGGCGCTTCAGCCGCAGCTGGAATCGCATCATCGCGCAGGCTGGGTAGAGCCGGTATCGCGCCCAACCGCCCGCCCGGAACTCGCCAAGGTCGATCCTTACGCCTACCGGCATCGCGTCTCCGAGATCATGAGTACGCCCGTTTCGGTCGCCCGGTCGGACATGTCTGCAGGCGACGCGATCCGGCTGATGACGGACCGCCGCATCAGCGCGCTGTTCGTTTCGCCCTCGGGTGATATCGGACATCTCGTCTCCGACTACGGCATCGTCACGGAGCGCGACATGATGCGCCTGATCGCAGCCGAGGGTGCATCCGGCCTCGCCAGGCCGATCGGCGCCATTGCCACGCATCCGCTCGTCTCGATAGCCGGCGAAGCCTTCCTCTACCGTGCCGTCGGCCGCATGGACCGCCTCGCGATCCGCCATCTGGCTGTGCGCGATGACGAGGGCCGGCTTGCCGGAATTGTCTCCGCGCGCGACCTTCTCCGCCTGAGAGCCGGCGCCGCGATCAGCCTGGACGACGAGCTCGAAGCAGCTACGTCGCCCGGTCTGCTCGCTGCCGCATGGGCCAAGCTGCCGGACGTGGCGGCCAGGCTGATCGCCGAGGACATCCCCGCACCGACGATCTCGGCAATCGTCTCGGAAGAGCTGCGTGTCGCAACACGTAAGGCGGTGATCCTGGCACAGGCTGCAATGTCGCGGGATAACCTTGGCGAGCCGCCCTGCCCCTATGCGGTCATGGTGCTGGGCTCCGGCGGGCGCGGCGAAAGCCTGCTCGCCTCCGACCAGGACAACGCGATCGTCTTTGCGACGGGGGAGCCGGACGGACCGGAAGACCGTTGGTTTGCCGAGCTCGGAAGCCGCTTCGCGACGATCCTCGATCAGGCCGGCATCGTCTTCTGCAAGGGCGGCGTCATGGCGAAGAATGCCGCCTGGCGCGGCTCCGTCGAGACCTGGCACCAGCGAATCGACGAATGGGTCGCCCGATCCTCTCCCGCCGATCTCCTCAACGTCGACATCTTCTTCGACGAGCGCGCGGTTCATGGCGAGACCGTACTCGCCGATCAACTCTTTGCCCGCGCCTATGAACTGGGCTCAGGCACGCGCCATTTTCCCATCCTGCTCGGCGAGCGCATGGGTGGGACCGGCTCGCCATTCACGTTTCTCGGCGGCCTGAATTTGACCGACGGACGTACCGACCTGAAGCGCCATGGTCTCTTTCCGATCGTCGCCTTTGCGCGCGCCGTCTCGATCCGCCACGATCTCCGCCACCGCGGAACGCGCCGGAGGCTTGAAGCCCTGGTTGCGGGCGGCATCGGCAACGCGAATGAGCTACGCACCATCCTCGACGCCCATGCGCTGATCCTGCGCCTGATGCTCGACCAGCAGTCGCGAGACCTTGCCGAGGGCATTCCCGTCTCGTCCAGGGTCGCGACCGCTCGCCTGTCGCCCCGCGACATGCAGCGCCTCAAGTCCGCGCTGAAAACGATCGAGACACTGCCGGCGTTGTTGAGGACGCTTCTTGTCGTCTGACCATCAGCCGAACGACTTCATCAATTTTGTGTCGGTTTTCTCGAACACCCAGTCCGGCACGAAGAAGTCGGCAGCCAGCGGACCCGTCGCGCCGGGTGAATAGACGGAGAAATCGGTCACCCCTACCTCGCGCAGCACAAGCTCGTCGATGAAGAAATTGCCCGTCGTCTCGCGCGCCGGCCGCGTCAGGATCGCGTGCGCGGCATCCGCCATGATTTCCGGCGACCGGCTCATCGCCGCGACAGCTGCGCCGCCGAGCAGGTTGCGGACGGCCGCCGTGTCGATCGCGGTCAGCGGCCACAGAGAGTTGACGGCAATGCCGGCCTTCGCGAACTCCGCGCTCATGCCGAGCGTGCACATCGACATGCCGTACTTCGCCATCGTGTAGGCCACGTGCGGCGCAAACCATTTCGGCTGCATGTCGAGCGGCGGCGCGAGATTGAGGATGTGCGGGTTCTCTGCCCGCTTCAGATGCGGGATACACATCTTGGAGACGAGATAGGTGCCGCGCGTGTTGATCTGGTGCATCAGATCGTAGCGCTTCATGTCGGTCTCGAGCGTTCCGGTGAGCTGGATCGCGCTTGCATTGTTGATACAGATGTCGATGCCGCCGAAGCGCTCGACGGTCGCCTTCACCGCCGCATCGACCTGCTCTTCCTCGCGGATGTCGCAGACCACGGCCAACGCCTTGCCGCCGGCCGCCTCGATCTCGGCCGCAGCCGTGTGGATCGTGCCGGGCAGCCGCGGATGCGGCGTGTCGGTCTTGGCCGCGATCGTGACATTGGCGCCATCGCGCGCCGCCCTGACAGCGATCGCGAGCCCAATGCCGCGCGATCCGCCCGAGATGAAAATCGTCTTTCCCTTCAGCGACATCGTCCCTTCCCGGAATCATCAGTCGAAGATGCGTTCGCCCATCTGGTCGATCGTCTGGCGCGCCTTGCGCAGGGTCATCTCGATCGCTTCCTCGCGGCTCGATCCGCGATCGGCGCGAATGAAGCGGTGACGCTTCTCCTCGCCGTCGATCGTCTTGGAAATCTCCCCACAGACCTGCCACTGGCCTTCCGCCTGATAGGGCGTCGGCACGATGGTGAACCCGTTATGCTCGATCGGGTCGGCGGCTGGCGCCTCCAGTTTCGGCGTATCGCCGCCGCCGAACAGGCGCTTGAGGAACGACATGGCAGATCTCCTTCAGGGTCAGGCCGACAGGTGCAGCACGATCTCGCGCCGGTGCGGGCCGTCGCGATGTTCGAAGAGGTAAATGCCCTGCCACGTGCCGAGCATCAAGCGCCCGGCCGAAACAGGTATCGAGATCGACACCGCCGTCAGCGCCGCCTTGATGTGCGCCGGCATGTCGTCCGGCCCTTCGGTCGTGTGCACGACCCAGCGCATCGAAGGGTCGTCGGAGGGCGGGACGAGCCTGCGGAAGAACGCGTCGAGATCACGCCGTACGTCGGGATCGGCATTCTCCTGGATCAGGAGCGAACAGGACGTATGCCGCACGAACAGCGTCAGGAGCGCGTCCCCGGCTCCGGCAGCCGCCACGAAGCGCTGGGCCTCGCGCGTGAGCTCGTAAAGCCCCGGACCGGATGTGTTGATTGCAATCGTCGTCTGCCGTTTCATACGGCAGACTTAGCTGAGCGCGGTCCTCCCGGACACCCTTTAGGCGGAAAGAAGCAGCGGTGCCGGCTCCTCGCCATGAGCGATGCAAAGCCTGTTGCGCCCGCTCTTCTTCGCCGCATAAAGCGCCTCGTCGGCAAGCGCGACGAGCCCGGCAAAGCTCTTCTCGTGATCCGGGAACATGGCCAGCCCCACCGAGATGGTGACCTTGGGCAGGACGCGGTCTTCATGGCTGAGCTGCAGCTCAGCCACGCCGCCTATCATCTCCTCGAAGCGCTGCCGCGCGTCGTCGGGAGAGATGCCGCGCATCATGATGAGGAACTCTTCCCCGCCATAGCGGAACAGCCAGTCACCCGCGCGCAGGCATTTTTGGAGATAGTCGACGACGCCCGACAGCGCCTGATCGCCGGCCAGATGGCCATGGAGATCGTTGAAGCGCTTGAAATGGTCGATGTCGAGCATGGCGATGGCGACTGCTTCATGCTGGCGTTGAGCCTGGGCGAGCTCCTTTTCAGCCACCGTGTCGAGGTAACGCCGGTTGAAGGCGTTGGTGAGCGGATCGCGGATCGACTGCTCGTTCAGCGTCTCGCGCAGTCGGATGTTGGAGAGCGTCAGCCCGAGTTGATGCGCCAGCATGTCGGCGAGCCGCAGCGACCCGTCGTCGATGCCCTCGCTCTGCGGCTCGCAGCGGAAGCTCAGCAGGCCGATCGCCTCGCCATGGGCCATCAGCGGAAGGCATACCGCGTCGCCGGCGTCGCCATGGTGACAGCAGCGCGGCACGCCGTTGGTGCGGCTGTGGTGATGACGCATGCCGCGCCGGATCGACCAGCACTCGCCGGGATGAAGAAGGTCCTGCGACGGCGCCTCGCCCCAGTCGGCAAGTAGCGTCAGCTGGTTTCGTGAGGCCGCGTAGATGTAGAGGCCGCCGCTCAGCTGCGGAAAAATGCGGTCGAGGAATGGCCCGGCGAGCATCCCGACCTCGTCCATCGTGTCGCAGCTCTGCAGGAAATTGCCCGCCTCGTTGAGCATGGCGATCTCGTTGCGCTCCTGCTTGAGCCGCGCGACGGACTGGTTGAGCGACGCGGCGTATTCCGAAATGCGCGCTGTTGCGGCCGTCGTCGAAAGGAACTCCTTGCGCCCGGTCCAGTAGACGACGCCGAAAAGCGCGATAACCGCGATCATCAACACGGCAAACGAAAGCAGGGCGACGGTCCGCGTGCGCTCGTACGCGGCCTGGCGTTCAGCTAGCAGCGCGCCTTCCGCCTGCTGCAATTCTCCAACCAGAACCCGCAGGCGGTCCATGATGATCTTGCCGCGGTTCTCCCGCACCAGCGCGGTCGCTGCGGCCGCCCCATCGCTTTCCATCGCCGCGATCGTCGCGTCCAGTTCGGAAAACTTGGCCGAGACGAGGCTTCGGATCTCCCGAAGCCGTTGCCGGTGCGACGGTGCTTCGCTCAGCACCGGCTCCAGCCGGTCCAGCCGCTGGGTGAGTTCCAGCTTGGCCTGATGGTAGGGGGCGAGATAGAGCCGTTCGGAGGTGAGCAGATAGCCTCGCTGGCCCGTCTCGGCGTTGAGAAGGTCGCCCTTGATCTCGGCCAGCGTCTCGCGGACCACCAGCGTGTGGCGAACCCACTGGCTGGCAAGAAACAACTGGTTCAGGCTGGAATACAGGAACCAGCCATTGAGCCCGAGCAGCACCAACGGCACGGCTATTGCAAGCACCCGCTTTCTGCGGTCCCGATTGTTCATGAAGGCACCCCCCAAAGCGACGCCGGCCTTATGGAGTGCTTTGGAGTCGTGAAGATTGCGTTAGCGGGTGCTGATGAGCACCCGCCAGCGCGACTTGATCAGGCCTTCTCTTCCTCGACGGCCTTCGCCACGGCAGGACGATCCATCATGCGCTTGCGATGGTCGGCCACACGCGGAAGCTTCGCCGGGTCCAGGCCGTTCGGCTCGATCCACTGGGCGACCGTGAAGAGATAGGCGTCCGCCACCGAATAGGTGTCGCCCAGAACCCAGGGACCCTTGAGCATGCTGTTCTCGACCATCTCGAAAGAGGCGAGCACCGTTTCCGGCGTCTTCTTCTTCATCGATTCGATCGCTGCCTCGTCATCGGCCCAGCGGGCGCCGCGACGACCATGTGCATGATTTATATGAAGCGTCGAGCACAGGAACGAGTGGAACGACTGCATCTTGGCAAACTCGAACGCGTCTTCGATTGGCGCGAGCTTCGCGGTCGGGAAGCTCTGCGCGACATAGACGAGGATCGCCGGCGTCTCCGTCAGAATGCCCTGCGGCGTGATCAGTGCAGGCACGCGACCCTTGGGATTGATCGCCAGGAATTCCGGCGACCGCTGCTCGTTGGTCGCGAAGTTGATGCGCTTCAGCTCATACTCCGCACCGGCTTCGGCAAGGGCGATATGCGATGCGAGCGCGCAGGTTCCTGGGGTGTAAAAAAGGGTAAACACGGTTGGGCCTCCTTGGGTTTTTCCCTGCCCGCCTGCTTAGACCCTTTCCCGAAAGGCGCAACGCGCGACTGCACCACTGTCGCGCAAAGGGGCTGTGCGGCCCTCAACGCGGCAGCGAGGCCTCGTCGTAGGCAGCGGCGAACTCGGCGCTTGGCGGGATCGGGCGGATCACGTCGATGAGCACGCCGTTCGGGTCCGCCGTGATGAAATGGCGCTGACCGAACTCCTCGTCGCGCAGCGACCGCAGGATCGGCAGGCCTGCGGCTACAAGGCGATCATGCTCGGCATCGACGTCCTCGACCTCGAAACTAAGAAGCAGACCGGAGGCCCGCCCCCTACCGCTCTCGGGGATTGTCGCATGATCGCCGTCAAGGATGGCGAGGTTGACCGAAGCGTCACCCGGCATCGTCAGGTGGACGTACCAGTCGCTTTCGAAGGCGGGCACGAAGCCGAAATGCTTCACGTAGAAGGCGCTCGTCCCCTGGACATCGCCTGTCATGATGACCGGATAGTAGCTCGTGATCTTCATCGCTTTCCCTTTCCTCAAAAGAAACATACAATCTGCACGTTATTAACATACAGGCTGTATGTATGCAAGCCAGACGATCAAACGAACAGCGCGCAGAGGCAACCCGCACCGCCCTCATGGCAGCGGCTCGCAATCTCTTTGTGGAAAAGGGCTATGCCGACACCGCGACGCCGGAGATCGTCGCAGCAGCTGGCCTGACGAGGGGCGCGCTTTATCACCATTTCGCCGACAAAGAGGCGCTGTTCAGGGCAGTTGTCGAGGCGGAAGCGCAGACGGTAGCAAGCCAGATCGACGACGGAGCGTCTGACGAAACCGATGCCATCGAAGCCTTGCTGGCAGGCGCCCGATCCTTTGTTTCGGCGATGCAGGTCCAAGGCCGCACGCGGCTGCTGCTGCTCGACGGTCCGGCGGTGCTCGGCCGTGCGGCGATGGACGAGATCGACGGCCGCCACGGCGCGCGAACCCTTAAGGAAGGGCTACAGGTCGCCATGCAGCACGGCGCCATCCGCCCCATTCCCCTCGAACCGCTTGTGATGCTGCTGAGCGCGATGTTCGACCGGGCCGCCCTCTTCATCACCGAAAACGGCCATGAAAGCGACTGCATGCAGGCGATCGAGGCTGTTCTCGAGGGATTGCGAAGGTAATCGCGGCGGGCGCTGTCGGGAGTGACATGATCGCGACGTCCTTGGCGGATAGGTTTCAACGATTTGGACGACTGGAGGACATCATGAAAGTACTCGCCAACATCGATTTCGACGGAGATTGCCGCGAGGCCTTCACCGCCTATGCCCGCATCCTCGGCGGCGAAATCCGCGCCATGCTCAGCCATCGTGACATGCCGGGGCTAGTGGAGAACGTGCCAGAGGAGCGCAAGGACCGCATCCTGCACGCCTGGCTCGACATCGGCGACAGCGCGCTGATGGGGCAGGACATGAGCGATTTCAGCGGGCGCAAGGGCATGAGCGTGACGGTCGTCGGCGACACCGTAGACGAATCCAGGCGCGTGTTCGACGCACTCGCCGAAGGTGGCACGATCGGCATGCCCTTCGGTCCCCAGCCCTGGTCGCAGGGTTTCGGGATGGCGATCGATCGCTTCGGCGTGACGTGGGTCATCGATACTTCAGGACAACCCTGAGGCTGATTCCAAAGCAAACCCGCAGCTTCGCCTGCGTTGCAGACCCAGCCCGGTAATCCGCAAACCAAAAGGCCCGGCACTGCCGGGCCTTTTCATATATCCGATGAACGCCGGTCCTAGCTGTCGAGGAACGAGCGCAGCTTCCGCGACCGGCTCGGATGCTTGAGCTTGCGCAGCGCCTTCGCCTCGATCTGGCGGATACGCTCGCGCGTCACCGAGAACTGCTGGCCGACTTCTTCCAGCGTGTGGTCGGTGTTCATGCCGATGCCGAAGCGCATGCGCAGCACGCGCTCTTCGCGCGGGGTCAACGAGGCGAGCACGCGCGTCGTCGTCTCGCGCAAATTCGCCTGGATTGCCGCATCGATCGGGAGGATCGCGCTCTTGTCCTCGATGAAATCGCCGAGATGGCTGTCTTCCTCGTCGCCGACCGGCGTTTCGAGCGAGATCGGCTCCTTGGCGATCTTGAGGACCTTGCGGACCTTCTCGAGCGGCATGGCGAGCTTTTCGGCCAGTTCTTCCGGGGTCGGCTCGCGGCCGATCTCGTGCAGCATCTGGCGTGAAGTCCGCACGATCTTGTTGATCGTCTCGATCATGTGGACCGGAATGCGGATCGTGCGTGCCTGGTCGGCGATCGAACGCGTGATCGCCTGCCGGATCCACCACGTGGCGTAGGTCGAGAACTTGTAGCCGCGCCGGTACTCGAACTTGTCGACCGCCTTCATCAGGCCGATATTGCCTTCCTGGATGAGATCCAGGAACTGCAGGCCGCGGTTCGTGTACTTCTTGGCGATCGAGATCACGAGACGCAGGTTCGCCTCGACCATCTCCTTCTTGGCAATCGCCGCCTCGCGCTCGCCCTTTTGCACCTGGTTCACGATGCGACGGAACTCTGCGATCGAGATCGCAGTCTCCTGCGCGAGATTGGTAATCTCGGCGCGAAGGTCGCGGATCGCGTCCTTCTCGTTCTTCGTGAACTCCTTCCAGCCATTTGAGGCGAGGTTGGAGATGCGCTTGATCCAGTTCGGATCGAGCTCCGAACCCTGGTATTCCTTGAGGAAGTCCTCGCGGCGCACGCCGTAGCTCTCGGACAGACGCAGCAGCCGGCCTTCGTTCTGAACCAACCGCTTGTTGATGTCGTAGAGCTGCTCGACCAGTGCCTCGATGCGGGCATTGTTGAGCGACAGCGACTTCACGGCCGTAATCAGCTCGTCCTTGAGCTGCTTGTAGCGGCGCTCCTGGCTGGGCGAGAGCGTGCCGGCAGCAGCAAGGCGGTTCTCCACCTGCTGGTCCTGCAGCTTGCGCAGCTTCTTGTAGGTGTCGGCGATGATGTCGAGGGTGGTCATCACCTGGGGCCGAAGCTCGGCCTCCATGGCGGCGAGCGACAAATTCGCCTCGTCCTCGTCCTCTTCTTCTTCCTCGCCGCGCGTGTCGCCGCCGACATTGGTGATGTCGTCGTCGTCGGAGCGTCCGCGCCGCGCCTTCGGGTCTTCCTGGCGGGACTTGTCGTCGTCTTCCGTGCGCTCGACGACGGGCGCCTGCTTGGCCTCGGGGCCGGCATAGGTCGCCTCGAGATCGATGATCTCGCGCAGCAGGATCTTGCCCTCGTTGAGCTCGTCGCGCCAGATGATGATCGCCTGGAACGTCAGCGGGCTCTCGCAGAGGCCTGCGATCATCGTCTCGCGGCCGGCCTCGATGCGCTTGGCGATGGCAATTTCGCCCTCACGCGACAGAAGCTCCACCGAGCCCATCTCGCGCAGGTACATGCGCACGGGGTCATCCGTACGGTCGGTCGGCTCTTTCTTGGTCGTCACCGGAGCGACTGCCGTGCCCTGCTGCTCGGCAATCTCGTTGGGCTCGTCCTCGTCGTCGGCCTTGGCCTCGCCGTCGGCTTCCTCGCCCTGCTCCTCGTCCTCGACGACGTTGATGCCCATGTCGGACAACATCGCCATCGTGTCCTCGATCTGCTCGGACGTGACTTCCTCGGAAGGAAGCACCGAATTCAGCTCGTCCATGGTGACATAGCCGCGCTTCTTCGCGACTTTGATCATCTTCTTGACGGCGTCGTCGGAAAGGTCGAGCAGCGGGCCGTCGGTCGTGCCTTCGCGCTCGGTCTCGGCCTCTTCCTTTTCCTTCGCTGCCATATTATCCGGTCTCCTGGGCTGGGGTACGACGCAACTGCGCCACGGCGTCACGACCCTGCCTTGTTGGTGCCCTAACACGCATTGTGGGGGCGTTGACGGCACTTAGCCGGCCTCACCCTAACGCGCGATTAACCTTATCATCTATGTCGGAAAGCAAAGCCGTCCATGACGGTTTGCTACCCATATGGATCGTCATCGTCCTGATTCCGTCATTTGCCGCGAAAATCAAGGCGAACATCACGAAATCGGCCAAAAAACGATCCTGATGCTGCGATCAGTTCCGCAGCACCCGCCCCGACTCGACGCCAAAGCCGTCGATGAGGGCCTCACCGGCCTGCATGCCGCGCAGCTGCGCCTGGATGTCGACCAGATGCCGGTAGTTCTCCTCGGTGGGATCGGCCGCAAGCGCCGTCTCGGCCGCTTTGAGCTCTCTATGTAAGTTGTGCGCGGCCTGCTGCAAGTGCAGGGCCTGCAGGAAGGCATCGCGCGCATCGTTGATGCTGGCCTCCTCGGTCGCCGGCCACATTCGCGCCCGCCGCACCAGCATCTCGGTTCGCGCCCACACGTCGTCGAGCCCGTGGCGGCGAATGGTTTCGACGATCGCCCCCCGATCATGCGCGCCATGCGCCGCCGCATCGATAATCGCACCGTGCAGTCGTCGGGCATCCGCGCCGGCAAGCCCCAGCCGCTCCACGATCTCGAAATTTTCGTCGAGCAGCGTGGGATGATTGACGACGGCCGAGAGGATCGTCGCCTCACGCAGCGACATCGCGCTCGACGAGCCCTTCACGAGCGCCGAGCGCTGCAGCCCGTCGCTGAGGGCGATTCGCCCGCGCGTCCCGGCCTGCTGACTGCCCTTCTCCCCGCGCCCGCCTTCGAACCGACGCCGCGCGGCATTCCCGCCCCCACGCACCTGGCCGAAGAAGGCAAGCGCGCGCTCACGCATCTCCTGCGCATAGTGAAAACGCACGCTCTCGTCCTTGATGCGGCTTGTCGCCTCGCGCAGGCGACGCTCGAGGTCGGCGCGTTTTTCCGGCGTGTCGAACACGCCCCCGGACGTCTCGCGCATCCAGATCATGTCGGCGAGCGGTCGCGCCTGGTCGAGCACTTCACGAAACGCCTGCGCGCCGGCCTCGCGCACGAGATCGTCGGGGTCCTTGCCTTCTGGCAGGATTGCGAAGCGCAGGCTCTTGCCGGCCCCAACGAGAGGCAGCGCCAGATCGGCGGCGCGCTGGGCGGCGCGGATGCCAGCGCCGTCTCCGTCGAAGCAGAGTACCGGCTCGCCATTCATGCGCCAGAGCAGCTCGAGCTGGTTCTCCGTCAGCGCCGTGCCAAGCGGGGCCACGACGGTCTCGATCCCGGCCTGCGCAAGCGCGATCACGTCCATATAGCCTTCGACTGCGATCAGCGTGCCTTCGCGCCCAAGCGCCTGGCGGGCGCGGGCGAAATTGTAGAGCACGTTGCCCTTGTGGAAGAGCTCGGTCTCGTTGGAGTTTAGGTACTTCGCCGGCGCGTCCGCCGACAGCGCCCGGCCGCCGAAGGCGATGATGCGCCCGCGCGAATCGGGGATCGGGAACATCACGCGATCGCGGAAGCGGTCATAGGAGACCGCGATGTCCGGCCCGTGGACGACGAGGCCGCACGCCTCGATCTGATCCTTGGCGACGCCCTTGGCGGCAAGATGCTCCTTGAGCGCATTGCGGCTGTCAGGCGAGTAGCCCAGTCGAAACGTCTGCTGCGTGCGCGCCGAAAGCCCGCGCTCGCGAAGATAGGCGCGCGCCTTGGCGCCGGCTGCGCCCTGCAGCTGCTGCTCGAAGAAAGCCGTCGCCATCTCCATGACGTCGGTAAGCGAGGACCGCTCGCGCTCGCGCTTCTCCTGAACCTCGTCGCGCGCCGGCATCGGCACGCCGGCCATGTCCGCGACGCGCTCCACGGCTTCCGGAAAAGACAGGCCGCCGAGTTCGGTCAGGAAGCGGAAATGGTCGCCGGAAACCCCGCAGCCGAAGCAGTGGTAGCGGCCCTTGCGATCCTCGCAATGGAAGCTCGGCGTCTTTTCGCCGTGGAAGGGGCAGCATGCCCACCAGTCGCCCTTGCCGGCATTGGTCTTCTTGCGGTCCCACGTCACGCGTTCGCCGATCACGGCCGAGATCGGCACGCGGTCGCGGATGTCGTCGAGGAACGAGTCGGTAAATCGCATAGGCAGGAAAGCTCCAGACCTTGCATATAGGCCGACTTCGCTCTGCCCGCGAGGCAAGCCCGACACTATCACCGATGTTCACAGGACACAGTCTCACCCCACGGCACGCGCAGCATGGCATTTCGCATGCGAATCTTCTGGCCAACCCTGAGCGTTTGGTCCATTCAGTCTCGGTTATATACTGACCGGGTATGCATGCCGATCACCAAGACGTCCTTCCTGCGCACCAGCGCCATCCTTCTGATCGTCGGTTTCGCCACCCTTTTGGCGATCGTCGGGGCATCATGGCTGCTGGTGGAGAGGACGCAGACCTACTTTGAAGAAGTGATCGAGGCGCGCGAGGCACGACTGGCGACCGTAAACCTTCGCACCAGCCTGCAGGACGTCGAGACTGGCCAGCGCGGCTTCCTGCTGACGGGCGAAGAACGCTATCTCGAGCCCTTCGATGCCGCCCGGCCGACCGTGATGCCGAATTACGAGCGGCTTCAAGAGGTGCTGACTCCATACCCTCAGGCCGCTGAGCCCATGGCACGGGTGCTGGCCGCCATCGAACTGAAGCTCGCCGAGGTTGACGAGACGATCGAGCTGCGCCGCCTCGGCCGCGTGGACGACGCTCTTGCCATCGTCAACACGGACGCCGGCAAGGACGCGATGGACGAAGCGCGCGTGTTCTTCGACGCGGTCATCCGCGCTGCCGACGAGCGCCTGACAACCGGCGTCGAGGAGCAGCGCTCTTCGGCGACCTGGCTGCGCATCGTCAACGTGCTCGGCGGCCTCGTCATCTTTGCGGTCGTCGGCGGGGCAGTCTGGATGGCGCTTGCCTATACCCGCGACCTCGTCGCCGCACGCGAGGAGGTCCAGGCGCTCAATACCGACCTCGAAAGCCGTGTTGCCGAGCGGACGAAGGATCTCCAGCGTGCCAACGAGGAGGTGCAGCGCTTCGCCTATATCGTCACGCACGATCTACGGGCGCCGCTGGTCAACATCATGGGCTTCACGGCCGAGCTCGACGAAACGATGAAGTCCATCCAGGCCTATGTGCTGGCCGATCAGGGCACGCTTCCCGAGGCAAAAATCCTCGAGGCGCGTCAGGCTGCCGGCGAGGACCTGCCGGAGGCGATCGGCTTCATCCGCTCGTCCACCAAGAAGATGGACGGCCTCATCAACGCCATCCTGAAGATTTCCCGCGACGGCCGACGCAGCTTGAAGCCGGAGCCGATCGACCTCGGCGCGCTCATGCAGCAGCAGGCGTCCACCGTGGAGCATCAGGTTGTTGAAACGGGCGGAACGGTGGTCATCGAGCCCGGCCTGCCCCGCATCGTGTCCGACAAGCTCTCGCTCGAGCAGATCTTCGGCAACCTCCTCGATAATGCCGTAAAGTACCGGTCGAAGGATCGTCCCGTCGAAATCCGAATCTCGTCGCGCGGCCTCCCTGGGAGCCAGGTCGCCATAGACGTGGCCGACAATGGCCGCGGCATCGCCGCGCAGGATCACCAGCGCGTCTTCGACCTCTTCCGCCGGTCGGGCACGCAGGACCAGCCGGGCGAAGGCATCGGCCTTGCGCATGTGCGCACGCTCGTGCGCAATCTGGGCGGCGACATCAGCATGCAGTCGGAGTTCGGACGCGGCACGACTTTTACGATCACCCTGGCCCGCGACGTGCGTGCCGTCATGAAGAGTATGGAGAGTTCATGAGCGAGGGAAATCCCGTCACGATCATCATGATCGAGGACGATGAAGGCCATGCGCGCCTCATCGAGAAGAATATTCGCCGCGCCGGCGTCAACAATCAGATCATCCCGTTCACCAACGGTACGGTGGCGCTGAACTATCTGCTCGGCGAAGATGGTTCGGGCGAGGTCTCCTCGCGCCGCCACATGCTCGTGCTGCTCGACCTCAACCTGCCGGACATGACCGGCGTTGACATCCTCGAGAAGGTCAAGAGCAACATCCACACCAAGCGCTCGCCTGTCGTCGTGCTGACGACCACCGACGATCAGCGCGAAATCCAGCGCTGCTACGATCTGGGCGCCAACGTCTACATCACCAAGCCGGTCGACTACGAGAATTTCGCCAATGCGATCCGTCAACTCGGTCTGTTCTTCTCGGTGATGCAGGTTCCGGAGACGGAATAAGTGCCAAACAGCGCGCTCACGGTCCTGCATGTCGACGACGATCCGGCGCTCGCACGCCTGCTCGAGCGCACGCTCGGCCGGCGCGGGCTTGCCGTCGAGAACGTTCCCGACATCGACCAGGGGCTGGAGCGCATCGACCGGGGCGGCGTGGACGTGGTCGTGCTCGACCATTACCTCGCCTCAGGCACGGGGCTGGACTTCCTGGCAAAGCTGGCAGAGCGCCAGATGCCTCCACCGGTCGTCTATGTGACGGCCTCCTCCGACGCCATGATCGCGGTCGACGCCCTGAAGGCGGGCGCAGCCGACTATGTGCTGAAGACGGTGGGAAGCGAGTTTGCCATCCTGCTCGCGTCCGCCATCGAGCAGTCGCACGAAAAGGCGCAGCTCAAGCGCGAGAAGGAGCGAGCAGAGGCCGAAATCCGCGCTGCGCGCGACCGCGCCGAACTGCTGCTCACGGAAGTGAACCATCGCGTCGCCAACTCGCTGGCGCTGGTCGCGGCTCTTGTGCGCATGCAGACGGCAGCCGTCTCCGAGCAGACGGCAAAGGACGCGCTCGCCGAGACCCAGGTGCGCATTTCCGCCATAGCGGGTCTTCACCGCCGCCTCTACACGTCTGACGACGTCCGCTCAGTAGCGCTCGATGAATACCTCTCTGCGCTCGTATCGGAACTCGACGCGTCGATGAAGGCAGCCGGCCATGCGTCGCGCACGCGGCTCGACCTCGAGCGGGTAACGATCGCGCCGGACAAGGCGGTTTCGATTGGCATGATCGTGACCGAGCTCATCACCAACGCCTACAAATACGCTTATCCCGACGGCGCACAGGGTGAGGTCCGCGTCCGCATCAAGCGCCGCGACGACGGCGTCGTGATGCTCGCGGTCGAGGATGACGGTGTCGGCTGGACCGGCGAAGGCAAGCCGCGGGGAACCGGTCTCGGCACGCGCATCGTGCGATCGATGGCATCGACGCTTGGAACGTCGATCGGATACGGCGATGGCGCTAAAGGTACGCAGGTCACGCTCGAACTGGAGCTGTAATCGTCCTCTCAGGCAACGGCGGCGCGCGCAGAAGGAGCGACCATGACTGGTGAAGACGCTCGGCCCCGGCTGTTGTCAGGCGGCAATCCGCAGATCGCCATGGGCTATGGCGACGCGCCGCTGCAGGCCTACATTGCAGCCATGCCCGGCTGGAAGCGCGCGGTCGGCGCCGAGATCGACCGCATCGTGACCGAGGTTGTTCCGGCTGTCCGCAAGGCGGTGAAATGGAACTCACCGCTTTACGGTGTCGACGAAGGGCACTGGTTCCTCGGCATGCACTGCTTCACGAAGTACGTGAAGGTGTCGTTCTTCCGGGGTTCCGAACTCGTGCCCCCGCCTCCCGGCGCGTCGAAGCAGAAAACGGTTCGCTATCTCGACATCCACGAGGAGGAGGGCGTGGACGAGCAGCAGTTCGCCGACTGGGTCCGCCAAGCTGCCGCACTGCCTGGCGAAAAGATGTAAGGACCCGCTACTCCTGCAGGAGGCCCTTGACGATCCCGCTCGCCTTCGAGAAGTCCATCTGGCCGGGATACTTCTCCTTGAGCACGGTCATGCAGCGGCCCATGTCGCGCAGGCCCTCGGCGCCGACATCCTGGATCGCTTTCGCGCAGGCCTGTCGGGTTGCCTCCTCGCCCAGTTGCTTGGGCAGGAAGTCCTGGATGATGACGATTTCCTCCCGCTCCTGCTGGGCGAGTTCAAGTCGGTTGCCCTCCTCGAAGCTCTTGGCCGATTCCTCGCGCTGCTTCACCATCTTGGTGAGAATCGCGAGGATGTCGTCATCGGTCACCGGCGGCTTGCCGGCCGTCCGGTTGGCGATGTCGCGGTCGTGGATAGCGGCCTGGATCAGGCGCAGCGTGGACATGCGGCGCTTGTCCTGGGCCCTGAGGGCATCTTTGAGAGCCTGTGCGAAACGGTCGCGCATGGCGGTAAACACTCCTGTCGGCGGCACGCGACCATAACGCCGGTCGCGTTTCGGCGCAAAACATTAAAATCAGCTAAGCATCTGATTTTGTTGATCGAAAGTATTTCTAAGGCTCACGTGAGCGGCGCGTTGACCCGCATTGTGGGATCACTTATGGTCCGCCGCCTGCATGAACCGGACTGGGCTTGTGCGCGGTGCCTATGGCATCGCGTCCTTCGGCGCGCCATATGGAACGCCTGAGAAAAGGTTTCAACCCCGTCCGCCCGAACCTACGGAGAGCCCCATGTCCGACAATCCCGCCTGGCCGAGCCTGAAGCCGACCGCCGTTCTGGTGCTCGCCGATGGCACCGTCATCGAGGGCAAGGGTCTGGGCGCCGCCGGCGAGGCCGTCGGCGAAGTTTGCTTCAACACGGCGCTGACCGGCTATCAGGAAATCCTGACCGACCCGTCCTACGCCTCCCAGATCGTCACCTTCACCTTCCCGCACATCGGCAATATCGGCGCCAATGACGAGGACATGGAGGACATGAACCCCGCCTCGCGCGCCGGCGCCGTCGGTGCGATCTTCAAGGCTGACGTGACGAATCCGTCGAGCTACCGTTCCGCAGGCCATCTCGACGAGTGGCTCAAGCGCCGCGGCATCGTTGCCATGAGCGGTATCGACACCCGCGCGTTGACCGCCCACATCCGCGACAACGGCATGCCGAACGCCGTCATCGCCTATTCGCCCGACGGCGTGTTCGACATCGAGGCTCTGAAGGCCAAGGCAAAGGCGTGGTCCGGCCTAGTCGGCCTCGACCTCGCCAAGGACGTCACCTCCGGCCAGTCCTCGGTCTGGACAGAAAAGCCCTGGGTCTGGGACGAAGGCTACTCCGCGAGCGGCGACACCGACACGCACATCGTGGCGATCGACTATGGCACCAAGCGCAACATCCTGCGCCTGCTTGCCGGGCTTGGGGCGAAGGTGACGGTCGTTCCCGCACGCACGTCCGCCGAGGACATCCTCGCGCTGAACCCCGATGGCGTGTTCCTGTCCAACGGCCCGGGCGACCCGGCCGCGACTGGCGAGTATGCCGTGCCCGTCATCCGCAAGCTGCTCGAGTCCGGCCTGCCGCTCTTCGGCATCTGCCTTGGCCACCAGATGCTGGCGCTGGCGCTCGGCGCAAAGACGGTGAAGATGCATCAAGGCCACCACGGCGCGAACCATCCTGTGAAGGACCACACCACCGGCAAGGTCGAGATCGTGTCGATGAACCACGGCTTTGCGGTCGACTCGAACTCGTTGCCGGAAGGTGTTGTCGAGACTCATGTCTCGCTGTTCGACGGTACCAATTGCGGCATCGCGCTCGCCGGCAAGCCTGTGTTCTCGGTGCAGCACCACCCGGAAGCCTCGCCCGGCCCGCAGGATTCGCACTACCTCTTCCGCCGCTTCGCCAACCTCATCCGCGAACGCCGCGGCGAGCCGGCGCTGAGCGAGCGGTAGGCGGAAAGCGACGTCTCTTTAACCGCGCCTGGCGTGGTCTCCTTGCCCCGTGACCGGGGGAGGATCAAACGCTGCATGTCGTATTGGAAGTGGGGTGCGTCCTTCGAGGCTCGCTTCGCTCCCACCTCAGGATGAGGGAGGTAGTGGCTGCAGCTCGCGTCCGTATCGCTCTCGAATAACGCTCGACACCGCCCGAAGGGTGCCTGGCACCCACCTCCCTCATCCTGAGGTGCTCGGCGAAGCCGAGCCTCGAAGGACGCACTACAATCGTCAAATCGCTCCGTTGAACGTATCGCACTGATCCAGCCGGCCGCTTTCGAACCCACGCGTGAACCACGTCATGCGCTGCTCGGACGTCCCGTGGCTGAAGCTTTCGGGCACGACATAGCCCTGCGTGCGCTGCTGGATGGTGTCGTCGCCGATTTGGTTGGCCGCATTCAGCGCCTCTTCGATATCCCCCTGCTCGATCAGCCCGCGCTGGTCGGTGAAATGCGCCCAGATACCGGCGAAGCAGTCGGCCTGAAGCTCGACCCGCACCGACATCGCATTCTGCTCTTCCTGGCTCATCGACTGGCGCGCAGCATTGAAGCGCGGCAGGACGCCGATCAGGTTCTGGACGTGATGGCCGACCTCGTGCGCCACGACATAGGCCTGCGCGAAGTCGCCTGACGCACCGAAGCGGTTGGCGAGTTCGTCGAAGAAGTTGAGGTCGATATAAACCTGCCGGTCGCCGGGGCAGTAGAACGGTCCAGAGGCCGATGACGCAAGGCCGCATGCCGACTGAACACCGCGCTCGAAAAGCACCAGTGTCGGCTCCTGGTAATCGGCGCCTTCCGCCTGGAAGATGCCGTTCCAGACATCCTCGGTCTCGGCCAGCACGACCGAGATGAAAGCGGCATGCTCGTCGTCGGCAGGCGGCGTCTGGCCTTGCGAGGTCGAAACGCCCGGCTGGTTCGGATCGCCGCCACCCAGCATCGAGAGCGGGTTGATCCCGAAGAACGAGAGCGCCACAAAAATCACAATGATGATGAGGATGCCGGAAAAGCCGCCGCGTCCTCCGCCGCCCATTGGAATGCGGATCGGGCTGCCGCCGAGCCCCCCTCGCCCGAAGCCGCCGGGCCGAAATCCGCCCTGGCCGCGTCTGTCCTGAACGTTGGAACTCTGACGACGTCCTCTCCACCGCATGGTCTTGTCCTCGTCTCGCGCCCGAAGGCCGGCTGATCCTAGCTGGCCCTAAACGCGTGTCACGAAGATTCGCTGCCAAGCGTCAGCGTCATTCCCGGGAGCGGCAAGCCTTCGATCTCGCTGCGCCATGTTTCGCCGGAAAGCGCGGGAAAGGCGCGCGTGACGGTACCGGTCGTGATGATGTCGCCGGCGCGCAGCCCCGGCGGAAAAGGTGCAGCCGCCAGACCCTCGACCAGCGCAGCAAGCGCATGAAGAGGCCCGCCGAGAACCGCATGCGCGTGGCCATGATCGACCTGCACGCCGTCTCGAAACAGCCGAACGGAGAAATCCTCGAGCCGCGCCGCCCAGCTTCCATCCGCCGAGACTTCGGCGAACGGCCCATGGACGAACCGTCCGTGCAGCGCAAAAGCCGCAACCGTATCGGCCGCTGCGAACTTCCAGCCCGGATAAAGGCTTTGCACGAGCTCGAACCCGTGCGCGACGCCGTCGATGCAGGAAATGAGATCGGCAGCACGCATGCCCGGCTCGGGAACACGAGACAGCCGAAGCGCGATCTCGGGTTCCAGCCGCGGCTCGACCAGCCGGCCAACATCGACGAAAACCGGCGTGCCCGGCTCCGCCTCGCTGACGGTCGTATCGTACATGGGCGCCCAGATGGGCGCGTGAACCTGGTATTCGTCCCAGATCGTCCTGTTGGTAAAGCCGATCTTCCAGCCGACAGGCCGCTCCCCGCGGGCAATCCGCCTGGTGGTCACACGTTCAGCGACTCGGTAGGCTGCGGCTAGATCGAGACCATCCGCCGAGAACAGTCCGATCTGCCGACGATCGTCGGCTGCCGCCAGCACTTCAACTGCGATGTCGTCGATCCGCGAATCGTCCACGACCGGCCTCCACCGTTTCCGCCAACGCAAGGCTGGCAGAAACGGCACGGCTTGTCATGAATGTATGTCAATTGGTTAGGTGTCGTCGCGCTGGGTCGAGCCGACATCCGGATTGCCAGCGCTGCGCGAGCGCTCATCCACGCGCTCCTCACCCTTTTTGAGATGCGAGCCCTTTTCCCGCTCGACTTCCAATTCTTCCTTCTTCGCCTCGCGGTGCAAACCGGCCGATGCCGCCTTGCCCGTCTCCGTCGGTGCCTTGGACATGATGCTCGCTCCCTGTATCTGCCTGCTGCACAGGCTGCGACGTGAACGTGTTGATCGGCCCACGCGTTCCGCCGACCGCTTGTCAAGTCTTTCCAATAAATCTGGATTAGAATAATCAGGTTTAAATTCAGCGGCCGACCGCATCCCACTATCGTCATCCCGTCGAGGTTCGAGAGCATGAGTTTCACCCGCATGGTGGCCACCGCACTGATGGCGGCAGGCCTCGCACTGACAGGCCCGTCTCACGCCCAGACACAGCCTGCCCCACCGGCTACGGAAGCGCCGGCTACCGCTGCGCCGGCTGAGACTCCCCTACCTGCAGCCCCAGCCCCTGTCGAAATCGCACCACCGGAGCGCACCATCCCCCATGACCTGTCGCCCTGGGGGATGTTCATGGCCGCCGACTGGGTGGTGAAGGCGGTCATGATCGGCCTCGCGATTGCTTCAGTCATCACCTGGACGATCTTCTTCGCCAAGAGCGTCGAACTCTTTGCTGCCCGTCGCCGCGCCGCACGCGGCCTCAGCGCGATCCTCGATGCTCGTACGCTCGACGAGGCAGGCGCGTCGCTGCGCCAGGGCCGCGACGCGACGTCCCTCCTCGTTCGCGCCGCGCGCCACGAAACGCGTATGTCGGCCGAAAACTTGAGCCATGAGGGCCTCAAGGAGCGCGTCACCTCGCATCTGTCGCGCATCGAGGCTGCGGAAGCCCGTCGCATGACGAAGGGCACCGGTCTTCTGGCGACGATCGGCTCCACGGCCCCCTTCGTCGGCCTGTTCGGCACGGTATGGGGCATCATGAATTCCTTCATCGGCATCTCGGAGGCGCAGACGACCAACCTCGCCATCGTCGCACCCGGCATCGCCGAGGCCCTGCTGGCAACCGCACTCGGCCTCGTCGCAGCCATCCCGGCGGTCGTCATCTACAACGCCTTTGCGCGCTCGGTCGCCGGTTACCGGCTCCTCCTCGGCGACGCGTCGGCAGCCGTGGAACGCCTCGTCAGTCGCGACATGGACGCCCGCGCAGGGCAGCCGGGCCGCGCCTTCGCTGCAGGAGAATAGCGTCATGGCCGGCAGCTTGAGGAAAGACACGGGCGACGACGATCTGCCCGAGAACCATGAGATCAACGTCACGCCCTTCATCGACGTGATGCTCGTCCTCCTGATCATCTTCATGGTCGCCGCACCGCTCGCGACGGTCGACATCAATGTCGACCTGCCGACCGCAGCGGCAGCGCCGCAGCCGCGGCCCGAACAACCGCTCTACGTCACGCTGCGCGACGACCTGACGGTCTGGATCGACAACCAGCAGGTCTCCCACCTCGAGCTCCGCCAGGCGCTCGACCAGCGCACGGACACGGATGCCGAGACGCGCATCTACCTGCGCGCGGACCGCGCCGTGCCCTATGGCGACCTGATGAACGTGATGAACCTGATCCGGCTTGGCGGCTATCCGCAGATCGCGCTCGTCGGCCTCGAAGGCACGCAGCCCTAGCGGCCGGAAAGCCGCCGATCGAGGAGTACAAGACCGAGCCCGCAGGCAATAAAGGCCGCCGCGATGATGACGGCCGTGACCAGCACAGCTGCCATCCCTCGCTCGCCGACATCGATAAACGGATAAGGATAGAACCCGCTCGCCGCCCCGCGCAGCAGCGCATAAGCGCAGTAGGCAAGCGGGTAGGCTGCCCAGACAAGCGCATCGGCGGGCGCGACCCGGCCCTTCTCGGAAAAAATCAGCCAGAACCCGGCGACGAGCAGCGGATTAGCCGTGTGAAGCAGGAAGTCGGCAAGCTGGGCCGGACCTTCCAGGACCCTGAGTCCGCTCAACAGCAGCGCGTAGATGATGCCGACGAGCGCCATCGCCAACGCAACGCCGGCGAGCAGGCGTGGCGCCGGCTTCCACCCGAAGGCGATCGCGCCGAACAGAAGCGCCACCAGCCCGTTCGTCAGGATCGTGAAATAGCCAACCTGCACCCAAAGGGTTGCGAACGCCGATCCGGTCACGGCCAAATTGCCGCGGAACTCGATCCCGATCCCGATAGTCGCCGAGATCGCGATTAGTACGGCAACGATCCGCCCGCCTGCCGCCATGCAACTCGCCTCCTTGCTTGCACCAAGCGTAGCCGACGCAGCTTGATGTGCGAAGGGCCGTCCAGCACGAGCGCACGTCCTCCTAGCCCCAGTTTTCCTCGCTTTACGACTGCCCGCTGTGCACCCATCCTGATCCCGGTGCTGGTTGGAGGCCTGAGGATGAGAATCGGCGTTCTTGGGTCTTACAGTGACACGGTGCCGCCCGAGGTCGAGGCGGTGCTCGGCGACGGCGTGTCGGTCGCCTTCTACAAGCCCCGCATCCCGGTCTTTGCCTTTTCGCCGGCCGAATTCGTTATCCAGGAACTGTCCTATCTCGAAACCGGCCTGCGCGCGGCAGCCGATGGATGCGATGCGATCGCCTACAATTCCTGCTCCGACTACGGCATTGAGGCGCTGCGGGCCTCCGTCGACATCCCGGTGATCGGCGCCGGTGAAACGATGCTGACACTCGCTGCCAATTTCGCCAGCCGCTTCTCGATCGTAACCGTATGGCCGGCCTCGACCAATTTCATGCCGCTCGGCCAAATCAAGGCACGCGGGCTGGAAAAGCGGCTCGCAAGTCTCCGCAATGTTTCGGCCGAAACGATCATCGAAGGTGATGCCCGGCCAGATGCGTTCATCAAGGGCATGCAGTCGGGCACCGACGGCACACTCCAGCGCATCATCGCACAGTGCGAAGCCGCGATCGACGAGGACGGCGCCGAGCTGATTGTCATTGGCTGCACCTGCATGTCGCCCATCGCGAACCGCATCGCTGCCGCCGTCAACGTTCCGGTCGTCAATCCGCTGACATCTGCGATCGTCCAGGCGGAGTCGCGTTTGAAATCCGGCGCACCGGCGCCCCGCAAGCCGACCGCGCGGGCACCATCGCTGGCGCTCGTCAAGAAGATGGTCGATGCCGTCGCCGATGCCGCCGTGCCGGTCGATTGTCCGGTCTGCGTCTCGAGCTGGGACTAGTCAGCCACCGTCCGACTTGGCGGTTCGCTCCATGTTGGCGAGAAGCCGGCCTGTGACGATCCGCGTCAGGTGGAAGGCGATCGCCGGGTTCTGAAAACAGAGCTGCGCCAGTTCCTCGTCGGAAATCCAGAGGGCCTCGACCGCGCCTTTGGCCACCGCCGTCTGCGTACGCCTTCGCTCCGGCGAAAACAGCGCGATCTCACCGAACAGCGTTCCGGGCTGAAGGTTCACGTCGATCTCTGGCAGGCGAACGCTTCCGGCGATCAGGTAAAAGATGCGATCGGCATGGTCGCCGCGCCGGAAGAGCGTCGCCCCGGGCTCAAAATGCGCCGTCTTCATGAACGGCTTCAGCCAATCGAAGGTCAGGTCGCCCGACGAAGCCTCGCGCACCTTCCGCGCAAGCGCGATCATCTGCATTGTGCGCCAGACGTTAAGCGGCAGAAGCACGAGGTGAAGGATCAGGATGGGATAGAGCCCCGCGAGCGTCCCGTAGGAAATGAAGGCGAGATTGCTCGCGATGGCGACCGCGCGCAGCGGGATCATCGTCTTCATCAGGAAGGTCAGGAAAACGAGCGCAGAGGCTGCGTATCCCACCAGTTCCACTATGGACATTGGCCCCCCACCAATGGCGTTTGAGCCATCTCGCCGCCCAGGCCTGCTCTCGTCAAGCGTGACGCCTCGGCGCCTACTCGCCGGTCATGTCGACAATCCCTGCCGTACTGCCCGGCACGATCCGCTCAAGCCGAGCGAGCGTCGCGGTCATCTCTTCGGCCGACTGACCGAAGCGGAACTCCCGCTGCAGGCCGGACACGATCTCCGCGAAGGGCCGCGCCCTGACCATCGCGTCCGCAAGTTCGGCCAGACGAAACTGGAACCAGGCATAGTTCTCGAGACCGACGCCGGCATATTGTTCGTCAAGCGCAGCGAGCGAGCGCACCGCGCCCGCCCCGTCGAACCCCTGCGGCACGCCACCGAGAAGCGCATCGAGGTCCGGCCGCCGCTCGCGCACATAGCCGGCCATGAAGAGGTTGGCGACGAGCTCGCCGACCCAGAGGCTCTCGCGGTTGATGTCGAGGTCGTAGGCCGCGACATGGCCGAGTTCGTGCACCGCCAGCGCCGTCGTCAGCTCGCGCGCATCGAGCTTCCAGATGTCGAAGCCGGGATAGGCGGCGATGCTCGTCGGGATCACGACCATCGTCTCGCCCGGCCGCGCATGCGGCACCGGAAACGGCAGCCGCGCGAGCGCGCGCCAGTCATCGCCGTCCAGCACAGCGACGACAAGCGTGGCACGCCAGCCGACTTCGTCCGCCAGCCACCCCGCCGCATCGTCGAGCACTTCGGCATAGGCCCGCGCCGCGTCCTCCGCGCCCGAGGAGTGATGCACGCGCAGATGCTCCGTCTCGAAGCTCGCAAGACTGCGCGTGACGAGCTGTGCCTCGTCCAGTCCGAATGGCGATGGCTGGGCTGCCGCGGGCAGTTGCATGACCAGCCCCGCGCTCATGATCATCGCGGCGAAAAGAGCCCCTGACCGCCTGCCGATCCACCGCATCGTCATGCCCATCGATCTTTCCCCCCAAGCAGGCGTTTTGCGGGGTTCCATACCCGCCGCCTCTCCCCTATAAGGCCCGCCTAGCCAGAACGACAAACGCCTCCTCGCAACCGCCGGGTTCACGCCCGCTGCGGGCCTTGCGACGAGCCTCGAAGCGGACGCTCCATGCCCAAGCGCACAGACATCAAGTCGATCCTGATCATCGGGGCCGGCCCCATCGTCATCGGCCAGGCCTGCGAGTTCGACTATTCGGGAACACAGGCCTGCAAGGCGCTGAAGGCCGAAGGCTACCGCATCATCCTGGTCAACTCCAACCCGGCCACGATCATGACCGATCCGGAGCTGGCGGACGCGACCTATATCGAGCCGATCACGCCGGAAGTCGTCGCCAAGATCATCGCCAAGGAGCGCCCCGACGCGCTGCTGCCGACCATGGGCGGCCAGACAGCGCTCAACACGGCGCTGTCGCTGCGCCGCATGGGCGTGCTGGAGCGCTACAATGTCGAGATGATCGGCGCCAATGCCGAGGCGATCGACAAGGCCGAGGACCGGTCGCTCTTCCGCGAGGCGATGAAGAAGATCGGGCTGGAGACGCCGAAGTCGATGCTCGCCAACGCGTCCGACGCGAAGGACGCCGACAAGCGCGCCCACGAGGCACGCCGCGCCGAGGTCAAGGCGTCCAACCCCGCCGATCTCGACGCCGCGCTCGACGCGCTCGAGACCGAATGGAACCTCGGCGAAGGCGACCGCAAGCAGCGCTATATCGGCCACGCCATGGGCATCGCCGCACAGGCGCTCGACGCGATCGGCCTGCCGGCCATCATCCGCCCGTCCTTCACGATGGGCGGCACCGGCGGCGGCATCGCCTACAACCGCGCAGAGTTCTACGAGATCGTGCAGTCCGGCCTCGACGCCTCGCCGACGACCGAAGTCCTCATCGAGGAAAGCGTGCTCGGCTGGAAGGAGTACGAGATGGAGGTCGTCCGCGACAAGGCGGACAACTGCATCATCGTCTGCTCGATCGAGAACCTCGATCCGATGGGCGTGCACACGGGCGATTCGATCACGGTCGCGCCCGCGCTGACGCTGACCGACAAGGAATACCAGATCATGCGCAACGCCTCGATCGCGGTGCTGCGCGAGATCGGGGTGGAGACCGGCGGCTCGAACGTGCAGTTCGCCGTCAACCCGAAGAACGGCCGCCTCGTCGTCATCGAGATGAACCCGCGCGTCTCGCGCTCCTCCGCGCTCGCCTCCAAGGCGACCGGCTTCCCGATCGCCAAGGTCGCAGCACGCCTTGCCGTCGGCTACACGCTGGACGAGCTCGACAACGACATCACGGGCGGCGCGACGCCGGCCTCCTTCGAGCCGTCGATCGACTACGTCGTCACCAAGATCCCGCGCTTCGCCTTCGAGAAATTCCCCGGCGCCGAGCCGACGCTGACGACGGCCATGAAGTCCGTCGGCGAGGTCATGGCGATCGGCCGTACCTTCGCCGAATCGCTGCAGAAGGCGCTGCGCGGCCTGGAGACGGGCCTGACCGGCCTCGACGAGATCGAAATCCCCGGCACCGGCACCGGCGACGACAAGAACGCGATCCGCGCCGCGCTCGGCACGCCGACGCCCGACCGCCTGCGCCAGGTCGCCCAGGCCATGCGCATGGGCACGTCCAACGCCGACATCCATTCCATGTGCTTCATCGACCCGTGGTTCCTCGAGCAGATCGAGGCGATCGTGAAGATGGAGGAGAAGATCCGCGCGCACGGCCTGCCGGACGATGCCGAGAACCTTCGCATGCTGAAGGCGATGGGCTTCTCCGATGCCCGCCTCGCCTCGCTGGTGAAGAAGGAAGCGGAAGCCGTCCGCGCCAGGCGCCACGCGCTCGGCGTCCACCCCGTCTTCAAGCGCATCGACACCTGCGCGGCCGAGTTCGCCTCGCCGACGGCCTACATGTATTCGACCTACGAGGTCCCCTTCGCCGGCCGTCTCGCCGACGAGGCGCAGGTTTCGGAGCGCCAGAAGGTCGTCATCCTCGGCGGCGGTCCGAACCGCATCGGCCAGGGCATCGAGTTCGACTATTGCTGCTGCCACGCCGCCTTCGCGCTGGCGGATGCCGGCTACGAATCGATCATGATCAACTGCAACCCGGAGACGGTCTCGACCGACTACGACACCTCCGACCGGCTCTATTTCGAGCCGCTGACCGACGAGGACGTGCTCGAAATCCTGCGCGCCGAGAAGGCCGCGGGTACGCTGCACGGCGTCATCGTGCAGTTCGGCGGCCAGACGCCGCTGAAGCTCGCGGACGCGCTGGAGCGCGCCGGCATCCCGATCCTTGGCACCGCGCCCGACATGATCGACCTTGCCGAGGACCGCGACCGCTTCCAGAAGCTGCTCGTCAAGCTCGGCCTCAAGCAGCCGAAGAACGGCATCGCCTATTCGGTCGAGCAGGCGCGCCTCGTCGCCTCCGAGCTCGGCTTCCCGCTGGTCGTGCGCCCGTCCTACGTGCTCGGCGGCCGCGCCATGCAGATCATCCACGACGAGGGCATGCTGCAGTCCTACCTGCTCGACACCGTGCCCGGCCTCGTGCCCGAGGACATCAAGCAGAAATACCCGGCCGACAAGACCGGCCAGATCAACACGCTCCTCTCCAAGAACCCGCTCCTCTTCGACACCTATCTGTCGGAGGCGATCGAGGTCGACGTCGACGCGCTCTGCGACGGCGCGAACGTCCATGTCGCAGGCATCATGGAGCATATCGAGGAAGCAGGCATCCATTCGGGCGATAGCGCCTGCTCCCTGCCCGTCCACTCGCTGCCGGCCGACATCGTCGACGAGCTCACCCGCCAGACGACGGCGCTCGCAAAGGCGCTCCATGTCGGCGGGCTGATGAACGTGCAGTTCGCGGTCAAGAACGGCGAGATCTTCGTGCTCGAGGTCAACCCGCGCGCCTCGCGCACCGTGCCCTTCGTCGCCAAGACGATCGGCCGTCCGATCGCCAAGATCGCCGCGCGCATCATGGCCGGCGAGGCGCTTGACCCGGCCTTCGACCATTATGGCGACAAGCCCGACCTGTCGAAGCTCACGCATATCGCGGTCAAGGAAGCCGTCTTCCCCTTCGCCCGCTTCCCCGGCGTCGACACGCTGCTCGGGCCGGAGATGAAGTCGACCGGCGAGGTCATGGGCCTCGACCGCGACTATGCGCTGGCCTTCGCCAAGGCGCAGCTCGGCGCGGGCGTCGACCTGCCGCGTTCGGGCACGCTCTTCGTCTCGGTGCGCGACGAGGACAAGGCGAAGATCCTGCCGCCTGTGAAGCGCCTCGCCGAACTCGGCTTCCGCGTGCTCGCCACCTCCGGCACCGCGCGCTACCTTCGAGAAAACGGCGTCGAGGCGGAGAAGATCAACAAGGTGCTGGAAGGCCGTCCACACATCGAGGACGCCATCCGCAACCGCCAGGTCCAGATCGTGTTCAACACGACCG
>VFQP010000327.1_pt1 | contig 105958 bp, 99 predicted proteins | sample 3512351 | NCBI WGS metagenome assembly VFQP01 (sample SAMN10412372, study PRJNA504923) | tailings metagenome | isolation source: Relicate 1 Philex TSF1 revegetated site | place: Philippines: Tuba, Benguet | collected 2017-08-29
CTACAAGGACACCGCCGGCCCGGCCGTGAACCCGGCCATCAAGATCACCAACATCGTCGCGCTGCTCCTGCTGGCCGTGCTCGCGCACACCGCCTGAGGCAACGCGCCTTCGATCAGAAAGGCCCGCGGGAGCGATCCCGCGGGCCTTTTGCTTTTTCGAGGGTCCGACGTGAAAACGGCGCCACGCGGGCGCCGTCCTGGATCGTCGGGTGCCGGTTTTGGCGCGGGTGTCAGCCGTCTCCGCCGAACAGGCCGCGCGCCGCCTGGGCGCCGCCGCCGGCGACGCCGGAGAGCAGCTGGCCGATGAACGTCTGGTCCTTGCCGCCGGTCGGCGTGGTGCGGGAGATGAAGTCGAACACGCGACCGTCCTGCATGCCGTAGTTGGCGATGTTGATGACGCGGCCGTCGGGGCCGAAGTAAACGGCCAGCACCCGCTGGTCGACCAGCTTGGCGTTCATGAAGGCGGCGCGGCGCACGCGCAGCTGGCTGATGTAATAGTAGACCTCGTCATTGTCGAAGGTCGCGGTCGTCGAGGGGCTGCCCAGCGCCAGAAGCACCTGCTCGCGGCTCGATCCGACCGGCACGAGCTCGACCGCGCGCGGGTCGGCTACGTAGCCCTGCGTGTAGGTCTGGGTGGGGTTGAGGTCCGAATTGATGCTGGTGCAGCCGCTAACCGCTGCCGCGAGCGCGACGACCGGCAGCACCGCAGCGCGGGCAACTCGCGGCCGTCCCTTGAAATGACCCTTCACCGGCAACAACTCCCTCTCGCGCCCTTCTGTTTCCATCGGGCGGCAAAACCGTTAGACCAGCGCCCTGGCCGCCGCAACCGCGCAGGCTTGCGCGATCGTATGGAATTTCGATCTATGTTTAAGCGCCTTTTCGGCCGCAAGAGCCCCGAAACCCCAGCCTTGGTCGACGCTCTTTACGGCCAGATCGTGGCGGCCGCCCGCCAGCCGGCACTTTACGCCGATTGGAACGTCCCCGATACCCCGCTCGGCCGCTACGAGATGATCTCGCTGCATCTCTTCCTGTTCCTGCGCCGCGTGAGAGGTGTCGAAGGCCGCGTGGCCGAAGTGGCGCAGGAATTGACGGACAGGCATTTCGCCGAGCTGGAAGACTCGATCCGCGAACTCGGCATCGGCGATCTCGGCGTGCCGAAGCGCATGAAGAAGCTGGCGCGCATGTTCTACGGTCGGGTCGGCTCCTATGGAGACGCGCTGGATGCGGGCGACCTTCCCGCCTTGACGGCGGCGCTTGCCCGCAACGTCAGGCCGGACAGCCCGGCCTGGCCGCAGGCGGAACACCTCGCCGGTTACGTGTCCGACGCCGCGGCCATGCTCGCAGCCCAGCCGGTGGGTACGCTGCTGGATGCGACGGTGCAGTTTCCCGCGGCGGGAGGACAGGGGTCGTGAGGCAGGACGCTTCCGCTCAAAGCCCCGTTTCGTTTCAGGCGCATGTGCTTCGCCTGCCGAAGGGAGGCCTTCCCGTGGTCATCGAGGCCGACGCGAGGCAGCGGCAGGCGCTTGCCGAGGTGCATGGTCTCCTGGCCGTCGAGCGCTGGCGCGCCGACCTGCTGGTCACCGGCTGGAAACGGAATGGCGTGAAGGTCGCCGGTTCCGTCACCGCCGACATCGTCCAGGAATGCATCGTGACGCTTGATCCGCTGCCGGCAACGATCGAATCGGAGGTGTCCGGCCTGTTCTTTCCCGACGATTCGCGAATCGGGCGCGACGGCTTCTCGCATGGCGGCGAGATCGTGCTCGATCCAGAGGGCGATGACGCGCCGGAGACCTTCACGGGATCGACGATCGACGTCGGCGCGCTGGCGGAGGAGTTCTTCGGCCTCGCCATCGATCCCTATCCGCGCAAGCCCGGCGCCGCCGTGGCGGCCGCACCGGAACCCTTGGTCGACGACAAGCCTTCGCCCTTCGCCGGCCTCGCCCGGATTGGCCCGAAAGGCGACAAATAGGCAGCCAGCCTGTCGAATGCATGTTGTGCGGGCAGCCAAACACGCTATTTTCGCCCGCGTTTCGACCACCGCCGCATCGCGGCAAAGCATGAGCCCGACATCGCGTGATCCGCATCTCCATTGACGCCATGGGCGGCGACCACGGCCCCGGTGTGACCGTGCCGGCGCTGTCTCGGGTCGCGGAGCGTCGCGCCGATGTCCGTTTCATCGTCTACGGCCGCGAGACCGAAGTGCGGCCCGTGCTGGACGCCCATCCGCGGCTCGCAGCGGTGGCCGAACTGGTCCACTGCGACGTCGCCGTCCGCATGGACGACAAGCCGAGCCAGGCGCTGCGCCACGGCCGCTGGAAGTCCTCCATGTGGCGGTCGATCGAGGCGGTGAAGAACGGCGAGGCGGATGTCTGCGTGTCGGCCGGCAACACCGGCGCGCTGATGGCCATGTCGAAGTTCTGCCTGCGCACCATGGCCAATATCGACCGCCCGGCGATCGCCGCGCTCTGGCCGACGACGCGCGGCGAAAGCGTCGTGCTCGACGTCGGGGCGACGATCGGCGCGGACGCGCAGCAGCTGATCGACTTTTCCATCCTCGGCTGCGCCATGGCGCGCGCGCTGCACGAGACCGACAAGCCGACCGTCGGCTTGCTGAACGTCGGCGTCGAGGAGATCAAGGGTCAGGAAGAGGTCAAGGAGGCCGGCCGGGTGCTGCGCGAGGCCGAGCTTCCGTTCATGGACTATCGCGGTTTCGTCGAGGGCGACGATATCGGCAAGGGCACGGTGGACGTGGTGGTCACCGAGGGCTTCGCCGGCAACATCGCGTTGAAGACGGCCGAGGGCACGGCGCGCCAGATCGGCGGTTACCTGCGGGCTGCCATGAGCCGCACGCTGATGGCCCGCATCGGCTACGTCTTCGCCAGGGGCGCGTTCGACCGGCTGCGCGAGAAGATGGACCCGCGCCGCGCAAACGGCGGCGTCTTTCTCGGCCTCAATGGCGTCGTCGTGAAGAGCCACGGCGGCACCGACGACGAGGGATTCGCTGCCGCGATCGAACTCGCCTACGACATGGTGCGCAATCGGCTGATCGAGCGTATCAAGGCCGACCTCGAAAACTTCCATTCGCGCCAGACGGTGCTTTCGACCGCGCTCGCCGCGCGTCCGGCTGGAGGGCCGACGACTTCATGATCAGATCCGTGGTTCGTGGCATCGGGTCGGCCTTGCCGGCCCGTGTCGTCCGCAACGCCGACCTCGAGGGCGTCGTCGAGACGTCTGACGAGTGGATCGTCCAGCGGACGGGCATCCGCCAGCGCCACATCGCCAGCGAAAGCGAGACGACGGCATCGCTGGGCGAGGCTGCGGCGCGCGCGGCACTGGCCGACGCGGGGTTGACGCCAGACGACATCGACCTGATCGTGCTCGCCACGTCGACGCCCAACAACACGTTCCCCGCCACGGCTGTCGAGATCCAGCAGCGGCTGGGCATGACGCATGGCTTTGCGTTCGACATGCAGGCGGTCTGCAGCGGCTTCGTCTATGCGGTGACGACCGCCGACCTCTACATCCGCGGCGGCCAGGCCAGGCGCGTGCTGGTGATCGGCGCGGAAACCTTTTCCCGCATCCTGGACTGGAACGACCGCTCGACCTGCGTGCTGTTCGGCGATGGCGCCGGTGCGCTGGTGCTGGAAGCGGGCGAGGGCGACGGCAGCCTGTCCGACCGCGGCGTTCTGGGCTCGGCGCTGCGTTCCGACGGTTCGCACAAGGAAAAGCTCTATGTCGACGGCGGCCCTTCGACCACCAAGACGGTCGGGTTTCTGCGCATGGAGGGCCGCGAGGTCTTCAAGCACGCGGTCGGCATGATCACCGATGTGATCGAGGCGACGGTCGGCGCGGCCGGCATCGCCCCGAACGACATCGACTGGTTCGTGCCACACCAGGCCAACAAGCGCATCATCGACGCGTCCGCCAAGAAGCTCGGCATCGCCTCGGAGAAGGTGGTGATCACGGTGGACCGCCACGGCAACACCTCGGCGGCCTCCGTGCCGCTGGCACTGTCGGTCGCGGTGGCCGATGGGCGCATCAAGCGTGGCGACCTCGTCCTGCTGGAAGCGATGGGCGGAGGTTTCACCTGGGGTGCGGTCTTGTTGCGCTGGTGAGACGATTGATTTCGGCGACGGCTACAGTTCTTGACCTCGTCCGATCAATTTCTTAACGTTTCCCTCGTTTCTAGCATCCTGTTATTTTTCAATGTGGTTGGACGGCCGAATGGGGGGGAAGACACTTACGCGCGCTGACCTCGCCGAGGCCGTGTACCGCAAGGTAGGCCTTTCGCGGACGGAGTCCGCCCAGCTGGTGGAGAGCGTGCTGGACGAGATCTGCGGCGCCATCGTGCGCGGCGAGACCGTCAAGCTGTCTTCGTTCGCGACGTTCCAGGTGCGCAGCAAGAACGAACGCGTCGGCCGCAATCCCAAGACTGGCGAGGAAGTGCCGATCCTTCCCCGCCGGGTGATGACGTTCAAGGCATCGAACGTCCTCAAGAGCCGCATCCTGCGCGCTCATCGCGGCGAAAAGTCCAAGCGCGCCAAGTAACCTTCCGTTACGTCACATTCTTTTTCGTGCGGCCCTTGAAAGCTGCATCCTAAACCGCTGCAATAGGCTCACGATTCGCCTTTGTGAGTGGAGGTCGTGTGCCATGGACAAGAGCCCGGATGCCTTCCGGACGATCAGCGAAGTGGCGGAGGACCTGGATCTCCCTCAGCACGTGCTCCGCTTCTGGGAAACGCGGTTCACGCAGATCAAGCCGATGAAGCGCGGCGGCGGGCGGCGCTACTACCGTCCGCAGGACGTCGACCTGATCAAGGGCATACGGCACATGCTCTATGACCAGGGCTACACTATCAAGGGCGTGCAGAAGCTCCTGCGCGACAACGGCAACCACTTCCTCATCGCGGTCGGCAACGGCGATCTGGCGGCCGTCGAAGCCATCGCCCAGAGACGGCAGCAGGAACAGCCGCAGCCGCTGACGCCGGCCGCCCAGAGCGGTCGCCATGCCGACGACGAGCTTCTGGTGGGCGAGCCGAAGGTGAAGCCGTCGCGTCGCTTCTTCGGTCTTGGCAAGGCCGAGGAGGAGGGGCCGGTGGCGCCCGGCGACGGCAAGCTGTCGCGCGACAATCGCGCGCTTCTCCAGGAAGCGCTGTTCGACCTGCTGGAATGCAAGCGGCTGCTGGATCAGGTGAGGTAGGCCGGCCAGTCTCAAGTTCGGCAGTAGGGTTATCTGCCCTTTGCGCGCGTCTTCGTTGCCTTCAGCGCGTTCGTCTCTTCGGCCCTGACCCTGGCGATACCTTCGATCAACTCGACCGGGACCGGCTGTCCGAGTGGAAACCGGATCGTTCCCTTGCTGACGATGTGGCCGGCAAGTTCCTTGCCGAAGGCTGCCTCGACGCCGGGCGTCACCGGATAAACAGAGAAGTGCTTCTTCCACCCCGCGAAGAAGATCGCCAGCCCGCCGGGCAGCCGATAGGCCGGGATCTGGTACGAGATGACCTCGGAAGCGTCGGGGATGGCTTTGCGGATCGCGGCGCGGACGGCCTGGAGCGTGTCGCGTGAGGCATCGGGTTGCGCGGCGATGTAGGCATCGACCGACGGGTAGTCCGTTTTCGCCACGCGCCGGCATCCATCGATGCGAGGACAGGGGGAAGGCTGGTCGGAGCGGCGGGATTCGAACCCACGACCCCTTGACCCCCAGTCAAGTGCGCTACCGGGCTGCGCTACGCTCCGAACCGGGTGCTGTCTATCGTTGACCCCCAGGCCGGTCAACCGAAATCGGGCAGCCGGTCAGGCGCGATACGAAGCGGTCGCCGCCGTGCGGGCGAGCCCCGCCTGGTAGCGGTTTTCCAGCGCGATGCCGGCCCACACCATGCCCATCAGCATGTAGAAATGCCGCCAGTGATCGGTGTCGATCACGGTGCCGAGCGCGATGTGGCCGACGAAGGCGACATAGGCGACAAGGAAATAGGGTTGCCAGGGCCGGTCGCGGAACAGGATGCGGAAGCCGCCGCCGACCGTCCAGACCATCAGGATGAGCCAGCAGGCGAAGCCCAGCCAGCCATAGTCCATCAGCGCCTTAAGCCAGATGTTGTGCGTGTCCTCGCCGAAGATCTGGCCGAACACCAGCGGGCCGATGCCGAACGGATGTTCGGTCGCCATCATGAAGCCGATGCCGTAGCGCGCGAAGCGGCCGAGGCGCGCGCCGTCATATTCCTGCACGAGCTGAGCGCGGGCCGTGAAGATCTCGGCCACGACGGGGATCTGCAGCACGACGAGCATCGCGATGACGAGCAGCGTCACGGCGACGAGCGTCATCACGGTGACCCGCAGCCGGAACAGGCCGCTGGAGCTCTGCAGGTAGAGGCAGCCGACCAGCAGGACCGAGGAAGCCATGAACAGGCCCCAGGCGCCGCGCGAGAAGGACAGGAAGATGCCGGCCATGATGATCAGCAGCGGCAGGGCGTAGATGGCGGCGCGGGCCGGCCGCGTGATCAGGCGGTGCAGCAGGAAGATGGCCGGCGCGGTCAGGAACGGCCCGAAGACATTGGGGTCCTGGAAGGCACCCGCCGCGCGCTCGAATTTCGTGAACATCTCGGCGCCTGGAAAGGCCCCGAAGTAGCCGGCGACGCCGAGCGTGGCGGTGATGGTCGCGGCCGTCGTCCAGGCGAGGAAGATCAGGCGGTATACGTCTGGCCGGGCCTCCAGAACCGCCGCGAAGAAGACGGCCGTGAAGGCGAGGAAGAGCGACACCGCGAGGTAGAGCGGCGTGTCCATCAGGTCCGACATCTGCGTCATGGAGATCATGCCGCCGATGTTGAAGACCACCAGCAGCACCAGCAGTGGAACGATGGAACGCGAGATGCGCAGCCCGAACAGCGCCCAGACGCCGATCAGCCCGGCCATGTAGAGTTCGTAGGGCGCGGGCTCGTTGATGACGAAGCCCGACAGGAAGACGCCGAGCCCGATCGCGCCGGCGGCGATCAGGCTTGTCAGCTTGGCGTTGACCGCCGCGCGCGGCAGCTCATGGGCGATGGCGCTCAATAGGCGTTTTCCGTGTTGAGCAGGCGGACCGGCGTCAAGAGCAGGATCTTGAGGTCGAACCAGAGAGACCAGTTCTCGATGTAGTGCAGGTCGAATTCGGTCCGCATGCGGATCTTCTCGTCGGTGTCGATCTCGCCGCGCCAGCCATTGATCTGCGCCCAGCCGGTGACGCCGGGCTTCACCTTGTGGCGGGCGAAGTAGCCGTCGACCACCTCGTTGTAGAGCTTGTTGTGGCTGCGGGCGGACACCGCGTGCGGCCTCGGGCCCACCAGCGAAAGGGTGCCGACCAGCGCGTTGAAGAACTGCGGCAGCTCGTCGATCGAGGCCTTACGGATGAAGCGGCCGACGCGGGTGACGCGGGGGTCGCCCTTGGTGACTGCCTTTACGGCTGTCGGGTCGCTCTGGTCCGCATACATGGAGCGGAATTTGAGGACTTCGACGATCTCGTTGTTGAAGCCGTGCCGTTTCTGACGGAAGAAGACGGGACCCTTGGAGTCCAGCTTGATCGCGATGGCGGTCACGATCATGACCGGTGCGAACAGCACGATGCCGATCAGGCTGAAGACGATGTCGAAGGCGCGTTTGGCGACCGAATCCCAGTCGTTGATCGGCTTGTCGAAGATGTCGAGCATCGGCACCGACCCGACATAGGAATAGGCGCGCGGGCGGAAGCGCAGCTGGTTGGAGTGGGCGGACAGCCGGATGTCGACCGGCAGCACCCACAGCTTCTTGAGCAGCGACAGCACACGGCTCTCCGCGGTGATCGGCAGCGACACGATCAGCATGTCGATGCGGGCGATGCGAGCGAAGTCGATGAGCTGCGCCACGGTTCCGAGCTTCGGATAGCCGGCGACGATCGGCGGCGAACGCTTGTCGTCGCGGTCGTCGAAGATGCCGCAGATGCGGATGTCATTGCCGGGGGTCTGTTCGATCGAGCGGATGAGCGATTCAGCCGTCTTGCCGCCGCCGACGATGACCGCGCGGCGTTCCATGCGGCCATTGCGCGCCCAGCGGCGGACCAGCCGGGCCATCAGGAAGCGCACAAAGGCAAGCAGCACGAAGCCGCTGACGAACCAGCCGCTGAACCAGACGCGGGAAAACTCGGACGAGATCTTGAAGAAGAAGCCCGCCAGCGCCATCAGCGCGAAGGTCCCCGCCCACACGAGCAGGATGCGCGACAGCATGTTGAAAGGTCGCAGCAGGTTCGGGATCTGGTAGGCGTCGATCAGTTCGAGCAGCAGCACGGCGGCGATCGAACCACCGAGGATGACGACCGGGTATTCCCAGTAGAGGTGGGCCGTCACGCCGACATAGAGCGCGTAGAGCACGACGCCTGCCGCGACGAGCAGCCCGAGTTCGATGAGGCGCAAGGTGCCGCTGACCATGACCGGCGAGGTCGTGTCGCGCGCATATTGCGCGGCGACCTGCTGCGCGAAGTCGTTGAGCCTTGCGTCCGCCTTGGGATCTTCCGCTGCCTCGAAGCTGCGGATCTTCTCCGGCGTGTAGCGTGTGGAAGGGTCGATCTCGTTCATGGCAGCCGCCTCAACCTGCCAACGGCCTACCAGAAGGGGCCTAAGAAACCATTTCGCCGGAGGGGCTTTGTTCCTCGGTCCTGCCCAGCGCGGTCCAGTAGGCGCGCTCGATGGCAGCGGCCATGGCCATGGCGCTGAAGCGGGCGCGCAGTTCTCCGGTGCTGGGCATCGCCTGGACGAACGTGTCGAAGTCGGTCAGCGCCAGCCGCATGCGTTCGCTGATTTCCTCGACGTCAGGCTGGGCAAGTGCCGCCGAACCCTCGCCGAACACTTCCGGTATGCCGCCCACCGCGGTCGCGATCATCGGCCTTCCGGCCGCGAGCGTTTCCAGGACGATGTAGGGCATGGCTTCGGCGCGGGAGGGCACGACCGCGACGCGGCCGAGCGGAAACGCCTGGCGCGCCGGCATCGGCATCAGGAATTTGACCCGGTCGGACAGTCCGAGCCGCTCAGCCTGGGCGATGTAGCGCTGGCGATCCTCGCCGTCGCCGACCATCACGGCGCTGATCTGGCGGCCGACGCGCATCTCGGTCCGCGCCAGGGCGTCGATGAAGAGGTCCGGCCCCTTCAGGTCGCGCATCATGCCGATGTAGAGGAAGTCGGCGGCGTCGGGCGCCGGCACCACAGGCTCGAATTCCGGCTCCCGCAGCCCGTTGTAGACGAGGCTGTAGGGCGCGTGCGGCTTGCCCACCTTGCGGAAGAAGGTCCGCCGCTCGTAGTCGGACACGAAGAGCAGCCGGTCGGTGAAGCGCTCCATGATGCGCTCGAGCAGGAAGAAGGCCTTTCCGGTCAGCGTGTTCTCGTCATAGTGCAGGCTGCCGCCATGCGCGGAGTAGAAGCGGGCTACGCTAGAACCTGAAACCCGCATGAGTGAGCCGAAGAGGCGCGCATAGGCGCCGCCCTTTGCGCCGTGCCCGTGGAGCACGTCCGGCTTCAATTCCTTGATCAGTCTGTAGGTGCGCCATCCCGACGAGACGTCGCCGGGGCCAATATGCCGCTGCATGGGCGTGCGTCGGACGCCGAGCGCCAGAAGCGGGCGCATCTCGTCGAACAGCTTCTCCTCGAACGCGCCGCCGGTGGTCGAATCGCAGACGATGCCGACCGAATGTCCTGCCGCCACCTGCGCCTCCGTCAGGTCGCGCACGTGGCGGAAGATTCCGCCGACGGGCGACCGGAAGCAGTGCACGATTCGGAGTTTTTCCGTCACGGTTGTCCCGGGGCCAGCGACAGCAGCGTCAGAACAGCCGCTCGCGCACGTAGATCGTGTCGCCGGGCAGGATCGGGTCGGACGTCAGCACACGGCCGGTCATCACCTTGCCGTTGATATCGCGGGTGATGTCCACGGTGCCCTGGTTGGAACGGGCGGTGAAGCCGCCGGCAACGGCCACCGCCTTGTGGACGGTCATGCCGGGCACGTAGGAATACTGACCTGCCGCGCCGACCTCGCCCATCACGAAGACGGGACGGTAGCGGTCGACCTCGACCGACACGTCGGGGTCGCGCAGATAGCCCTCGCGCAGCCGCGCTGCGATATTTGCCTCGACCTGCTGGGCCGTGTGGCCACGCGCGGCGATCGCTCCGACAAGCGGGAAGGCGATATAGCCCGACTGGTCGACGCTGTAGGTGTTGGTCAGGCTTTCCTGCTCGAAGACGGTGACCCGGACCCGGTCGCCAGCGCCCAGCCGGTACGGCTGGTTGATGATCTCGTGGAAGGCGGCCGGCGCAGGACGGTAACCCGAGCAGCCGGCGACCATGGCCGCAGCGGCGATCGCGACGAAGGCGAGGAGGGGGCGCTTCATGACCGGACACGTACCTTTGACGGGCGCCGGTACGGTCCGGCGCTGCTTCTCCGGTCCGTTATCCTCCCGTTAGGGTTAATGGGCGGTAAAGCCGCTCGACGGCGCGAGAGTGGGCCGGTCTGCCCGTTAACCTGCTGTCAACAAAGGAAAACAGTTCATGAGCGCCCCCTTAACCGCTGAGTTACCATGATTGTTTACCGTGGCCGGAATTCAGTAGGCGGAGTCGGGCCATGTCTGGCGTTCAGAGCAACACGAGCGATGTCGATGTCGATCTGCGGGAGCTGTTCGCCAGCCTCGCCCGCAACTGGCTGCGCATCCTGATCGTCGCCCTCGTCGTTGCCGGATCGGCACTGGCCTTCACATGGGTCGCGACGCCTCATTACATGGGCGAGACGCGCATCCTGATCGAAACGCGCGAGTCCGTCTTCACGCGGCCTGAGAACGGCGCCGATGTCGACCGGCCGATCCTCGACGAGGAGGGCGTGACGAGCCAGGTGCAGGTGATCGGCTCGACCGACATCCTGAAGCAGGTCGCCAAGCAACTCGAACTGCACAAGCTGCCGGAATTCGACGAAGCCGCCGACATGGGCATTGTCGGCCGTCTCATGGTGATGGCCGGGCTGCGCAGCGACCCGAGCGAGATTCCGCCGGAAGAGCGCGTACTGAAGGCGATGCGCGAGAAGCTCGATGTCTATCGGGTCGAGAAATCGCGCGTCATCGTCATCGAATTCTCTTCCGAGGACCCGAAGCTGTCGGCCACGGTGCCGAACGCGATCGCCGACGCCTACATCGCCGTCAGCCGTGACGCGAAACAGCTGTCGAACACCGACGCGACCGAATGGCTGGAGCCGGAGATCGCGGACCTTCGCCAGCGCGTGAAGGAAGCCGAGTCCAAGGTCGCCACCTTCCGCTCGCAGGCGGACCTGCTGGTCGGCGACAACAACTCGATCCTGGCGACGCAGCAACTGTCGGAGCTGTCCACCGAACTCTCCCGCGTTCGCGCCAACCGCGCAGCGTCGGAAGCCAATGCCGCCGGCGTGCGCGCCGCGCTGGAAGGCGGGGCCTCTCTTGATGCCCTGCCGGACGTGCTGTCCTCGACGCTGATCCAGCGCCTGCGCGAGCGCCAGGTGGAGCTGAAGACCCAGATCGCCGACCTGTCGACCTCGCTGCTGCCGGGCCACCCGCGCATACGCGCCCTGAATTCGCAGCTGGTCGACCTCGACCGGCAGATCCGCACAGAGGCGGACAAGGTCCTTCAGGGCCTGGAGAACGAGGCGAAGACCGCCCAGTTTCGCGAACGCCAGCTGGTCGCCGACCTCAACCAGCTGAAGGCCGAATCGTCGCGCGCCGGCGACCAGACCGTCGAATTGAGGGCGCTTGAGCGCGAAGCGACCGCCCAGCGCGAGCTGCTCGAATCCTACCTGACGCGTTACCGCGAGGCTTCGTCGCGCCGCGAACGCAATTACGCCGCCGCCGATGCGCGCATCTTCTCGCGCGCCATCGTGCCGACCGAGTCCTACTTCCCGAAGGTAGTGCCGATCGTCGGTGCGGCTTTCGTGGGAGCGATCCTGATAATGGCCGTGATCACCCTGTTGCGCGAACTGTTCAGCGGGCGTGCGATGCGTCCGGCCGGCAGCGTCCGGGTCGAGCCGGTGGGCGAGATCGCCATGCCTGGCGTCCGAGCAGTCGAACCGGCCAGGGCGGAACCGGTCGCGGCGCCGTTGGCGGCCGAGGCACCGCTCGCGCCGGTCGAGCCGAGCCGCGAACGCGCACAGTCGATGCTGCGCATCGAACCGGAGACCGAGAAGGCCAAGGTCGATCTCGGCCAGGTCTCGATCGAGCGGGCCGCCGAAAAGCTGATCGCTGGCGGCGCTGCCCGCGCCATCTTCGTATCGCCGGAGGGCGACGAGGCGGCGGCCGCGGCCGTCATGGTTGCCCGCGAGGTGGCTGATGCCGGTCTCCGCGTGCTGCTGCTCGACCTGACCTCGTCAGGCGCGGCCTCGCGTCCGATGCTCGACGGCGGCGATTTGCCCGGCATCACAGATCTGCTCGCCTCGGAGGCGCAGTTCAACCAGGTCATCCACGCCGATCACTATTCGGACTGCCATGTGATCCCGCTGGGGCGCGCCAATCCCGCCCGCGCAATGCGCGCCGCCGACCGGCTGCCGATCATCATGAACTCGCTGACGACTGCCTACGACGTGGTCGTCGTCGAGTGCGGCCCGGCCGATGCCGACGGCATCCGCCGCCTGGTGGCGGACGGCACCGAAGTGCTCGTCAGCGTGCTGGAGACGTCGGACGCCTCGATCGGCCGCACGGCGGCCGAACTCGAAGCCTGCGGTTATGGCAAGCCGATCCTGGTCACCCCGGTCGGCTACGAACCGCCCTACGCGCCAACACCGGGCCGTCGCGCCGCCTGAAGGCGGCGCAGCCGTGTCTTCCATCGACGGAAGGCGCTTTGTCAGTCGTCGCTGTCGCCGGCGGTGTCGGGCGTTGTCGTTGCAGCGTTTCGGCGCCGCAGCCGCTTCAGCAGCGACCAGAGGAAGGCGTTGTTCTTGACGAACGCCTTGAGCCTGCTCCTCGATCGGAAGGCAAACGCGAAGACGCGCCCCTTGAGGCTCAACGGCACGATCACGTCGCGATGAACCGTCTCCACGTCGCACCATAGGCGTTTGTAGAGTTCGTCGCCGACGCTGAAGTCGTAGAGCTCCAGACCTTCGTCGCACGCCGCCTTGATGTTTTCGAAGAAGAGGAAGTCGCCCGGACTGGCGTTGGACAACTCGTCCTCGCGGATGGCGCCGAACTCGCAGATGACGCGGCCTGTCGTGCGACTGGAGCCGGTAACGGCGCGAAGTTCGCCGCCGACCTCGAGCGCGTGCAGCACGAAGTCCGGACGGGGCTGGCGCAGTGCCTCCTTGAAGAGGGTCCTGAAGAAGCGCTGCACGTCCTCCGTGCCGAAGACGTCCTGCACGCCCATCTTGGTCAGCCGGATCCGCTTCATTTCGAAGAAAGCGGAGAGGACGCGGTCGACTTCGGCTTCGTCCGTGACTTCGATCAGCTTGTGACCGCCTGCGGCCTCGAACTTGCGCGTCTGCGACCTGTGCTTCTTGCGCTTGCGCTTGCCGCTCGAGCGCTTCAGGAGCGCTTCGAACCCGCCCTCGAGGTCAGTCGCGAGGGAGACGTTGGGGCTTGGAAGCGAGGGCAGGGCGAGGAACGGGTTCGCCATGCCTTCGTGTTCGTCCAGCAGGCGCTCGAGCAGGATGACATCGATGTCGGGACGGGCGGCGCGGATCGCTGCGAGAATGCGATCGACATCGCAGCGTCCAAGCCGAATCGCGTCGCGCTGCAGGGGGACGAAATTGCCGTTGGCATGGCTCCCGCCCATGAAGCCGGCGATCCTGAACGGGCCTCTGGCCGTGACTTCCAGCGCCAGCGCCAGAATTGGCCTGGCGTCGAAACTCAGGATTGCGACCACCGCGTCCGGCCGCGCCTCGGTCACCCAGGCGCCGATCCACGACGGGCCTTGCGGCGGAGACCAGCTCGCGCCCCTGGCGGCGGCACCATAGGCGACCACGGCTTCCTGTCCCTCGAACACCTGGACTGTCAGGCGTCCGGCCGCTTCGCGCACGATCGTCCGGGAACCGGGAGCGGCGGCTAGCCGTTCGAAGGTGGCGGACGCGTCAACCATACTTCAATCCTTGCGGCGCTAAGATCGCCGCCGAGGCGGGCTTTCTCCTCGGACAAGCCTAGGTGGAATTGGTGAAGGAATGATCGACAAGGGGGAGATGGCGAGGAAGCTTGCGCTCAACGTCGCGCGCTTCACCGGCCTTGCGCCGCTCGCACGCCCCTGGGCCGGCGGGCTCGGCGCCATCCTCATGCTTCACCGCGTCACGGTCGCTCCCGAGAAGCCGCTGGGCCTCAACCGACACCTGAACGTCAGCCCGGCCTTCCTCGACCGGCTGATCGCCGACATGAAGAAGAAGGGCTATGTCTTCGTCACGCTCGACGAGGCGATCGACCGGATTGCCAGAAATATCGACAGCGAGCGCTTCGCCACCATCACCGCCGACGACGGGTATCGCGACAACTTCACCGAGGCGCTGCCGGTCTTCGAAAGGCACGAGACGCCTTTCACGATCTACGTCGCGCCTTCACTGATCAACGGTACCGCCGACCTCTGGTGGGAAGTGGTGGAGGACATCGTTACGGCCCGCGAGCGCTTCTACTTCTCGTCCAGGGAGGGCAGGGTTCAGGTCGACTGCTCGACCCCGGGTCGCAAGCTCGCTGCCGCGGCGTCGCTGCACGAATACCTCACCAACGACGTCGCCGAGGAAGACCAGACCACGATCATCCGCTCGCTCGCAGCGTCGGTCGGGGTAGATTCCACCGCGCCGCGTCGCAACCTGATGAGTTGGGACGAGATCAGGTCGATTGCGACGCATCCGCTCTGCACGATCGGCGCCCACACGGTGAACCACTACAATCTGCGGCGTCTGCCGCTCGACAAGGCATGGCGCGAGGTGACCGACGCGGCCGCGATCCTCGCTATCGAGACCGGCGCGACGCCGCGCCATATGGCCTATCCTTATGGCTACGCCAGCGCCGTTGGGCAGCGTGAGGTCGATATCGCCCGCGAAGCTGGCTATGCCTCCGCGGTGACGACGCGACACGGCGTCGTGAAGGCGGCGCACAAGGACCATCTGCATGCGCTGCCGCGCATTTCGATCAACGGTCGCTACCAGCGCGTTGCCCATGTGCGCACGATGCTGTCGGGCCTGACGACCCCGCTCGCGAATGCCGGCCGGATGGTTGTGACGGTATAGCTTGGCCTAGGTCGAGCGGCCCGGCTTCGCCATCCACTTGATGATCACCATCGCCGGAAGGATCCAGGCGAGACCTCCGATCAGGAAGAAGACGAGGTGGACCAGCGGTCCGGACTCGGCCAGCCGCGTCACGGCGACGGCCGTCGCGGCAAGCGCGTAGATGATCACCAGCGCGATGAGCAGCAGCGTTCCGATGAGCTTTCTGAGCCGGACTGGCATGATGGGCCTCCGGCGTCGGTCCTAGGGTGTTGCGATCGCCGAGGCAACCGGCGGCCGCCGCCGCGACCCCATGTCGCCCTGCGCCCGCGCTTGCGCTTCGCTGCCGCATGGGTCACCACTCGCCCGCCATGGAGACGGTTGCCGCAAACCCCGACCATCCGATCGCGACGCGCGAGCGCCTGCTCGCCGATCGCCGGTCGATCCGCTTCTGGCTCTATGCCATCCTGCTTCTGCTCGTCGCCATCGTCATGGTGGGCGGCGCGACGCGCCTGACCGACTCCGGTCTCTCGATCACCGAGTGGAAGCCGATCCACGGCGTCATCCCGCCGCTGAGCGAGGCCGAATGGCTCGAGGAGTTCGAAAAGTACAAGCAGATCCCGGAATACCAGTACGTCAACAAGGGCATGACGCTCGACGAGTTCAAGCGCATCTTCTGGTGGGAGTGGGCGCACAGGATGCTCGCCCGCCTGGTCGGCGTGGTGTTCGCGCTGCCGTTCGCATTCTTCCTATGGACCGGGAGGATCGAGCGCGGGCTGACGCCGAAGCTTTTCCTGCTGTTCGTGCTCGGCGGCCTGCAGGGCGCGGTCGGCTGGTGGATGGTCGCGTCGGGACTGACCGAGCGTGTCGACGTCAGCCAGTACCGGCTTGCGACACATCTGACGCTCGCCTGCGCGATCTTCGCGGCGATCATGGTGGTGGCGCGCGGATTGGCGCCGCATTCGGAGCCTGCTGCAGATCGCGGCAGCCAGCGCTTTGCCGGATGGCTGGTCGTTGCCGTCCTCGTCCAGATCTATCTGGGGGGCCTTGTCGCCGGCATCGACGGCGGCTTTGCGTTCAACACCTGGCCGCTGATGGACGGCGAACTGATCCCGTCCGACCTCCTGCTTCTCGATCCCGCCTGGAAGAACTTCTTCGAGAGCGCCAAGACCGTCCAGTTCGTTCACCGGACATTCGCCTACATCCTGCTGGCGCTGGCGCTCTGGCACATGATCGCCGCGCGGCGCAGGCTGCCGGGCACGACGCATGCGCGCCGCGCGCTGGTGCTGTTCCACCTCATGCTGGTGCAGGCGGCGATCGGGATCACGACGCTGGTCCTGGTGGTGCCGGTGCACTGGGCTCTCGCCCACCAGGCGATGGCCCTTGTGGTGCTGGGCTTCGCGGCCGCGCACTGGCGCGGCACGAAGGGCGCCTATCCGCTACCGACCGACGTGGTGGCCGCGCGCTGAGGCAGCCTAGCCGCGAGGCAGCCTAGCGGCCGATCATCAGGTCTAGGTTCTGGACGGCCGCGCCCGACGCGCCCTTGCCGAGATTGTCATATACCGCGATGAGCGCGGCCTGCGCCCGAGCATCGTTCGCGAAGACGTAGAGCTTCATCGTGTTGGTGTCGTTGTAGCGCTCAGGGTCGATCTCGGGCAGGCGCTCGGCCTCGACGTAAGGCGCGACCTCGACCGAGCCGCCCTTGATGCCGGCATAGTGGTCGGCGATGGCGGCATGAAGTTCGCGCCCCGTCGGCACCTTCGCCAGCGTGCCGAGCTGCAGCGGCACGGATGTGATCATGCCTTGCGCGAAATTGCCGACGACCGGCTGCATCAGCGGGTCGACCGAAAGGCCGGAATACTTCTTCAGCTCCGGTACGTGCTTGTGCTTGAAGCCCAGCCCGTAGGGGAGGTACTCGGACGCGTCCTCGCCCTTCGCCTCGTAGTCCTCGATCATCGACTTGCCGCCGCCCGTGTAGCCCGAGATGCCGCTCATCGTGACGGGATAGTCGGCCGGCAGCAGGCCCGCGGCGATCAGCGGCTTCAGCGTGGCGATGGGCCCCTGCGGCCAGCAGCCCGGATTGGCGACCCGCTTCGCCGATGCGATGGCCCTGGCCTGGTCCCTGTCCATCTCGGCAAAACCGTAGGCCCAGCCGTCGGCGACGCGGTGCGCGGTCGAGGCGTCGATGACCTTGGTCCGGTCGTTGGCGATCAGCGAAACGCTTTCCTTTGCCGCGTCGTCGGGCAGGCACAGGATCGCCACGTCGGACGCGTTGAGGAACTCGGCCCGCGCCGCCGGATCCTTGCGGCGGTCGGTCGGGATCGAGATGATCTCGATGTCGTCGCGGCCTGCCAGGCGCGAACGGATCTGCAGTCCTGTCGTGCCGTGTTCGCCGTCGATGAAGATTTTCGGCCTGCTGCTCATGGCGATGGGTCTTTTCTCTGCAATTCCGGATAGTTGGGTTGCCTTTCCGGAATCGGGCCGGCAACCGGTTGAAGCGCCGCGCGAAGCTCTTGAATCAAACTTCGAGACGCTTGAATCGGCATCTCAGCGTCGCGCCTTACGTTCCGCGAGCAGGCCGAGATAGTACATCGCCACCGACGCGCCGGCGATCGCCGTGATATCGGCATGATCGTAGGCCGGCGCAACCTCGACGACGTCCGCGCCGACGATGTCGAGCTGGGTGAGCTGCCTCAGGACCGAGAGCATCTTGGCGGAAGAGGGGCCGCCGGCGACCGGCGTGCCGGTGCCAGGCGCATAGGCCGGGTCGAGGCAGTCGATGTCGAAGGTCACGTATGTCTTCTTGCCGCCTGTCCGCTCGTTGATCGCGTAGGCGATGTCCGAAGCGCGCATCTCCTCGACCTCGTGGCCGTGGATGATCTTGATGCCGCAATCCTCCGGAGCGTGGGTACGGATGCCGATCTGGATCGAGCGGTCGGGATCGATGAGGCCGGCGCGGACGGCGCCCGCCACGAACGAGCCGTGGTCGATCCGCTTCTCCTCGTCGAACCACGTGTCCTGGTGCGCGTCGAACTGGACAAGCGCCATCGGGCCGTGCACGGCGGCATGGGCCTTGAGGATCGGCCAGGTGACATAGTGGTCGCCGCCGAGCGACAGCAGGAAGGCGCCCGACTTGAGGATCTTCGATGCTTCGCGTTCGATCAGGCCCGGCGTCTTCTGGTGGTTGCCGTAGTCCAGCCGGCAGTCGCCGTAGTCGACGACGGCCATCTCGGCGAACAGGTCGCGATTGAACGGGTACTGCGGGTCGTTGTCGAAGATTGCAGCCGCGCGGCGGATCGCCTGCGGCCCGAAGCGCGCGCCCGGCCGGTTGGAAACCGCGGCGTCGAACGGAATGCCCCAGACGACGGCGTCGACGCCCTTCAGGTTCTTGGTGTAGCGGCGCCGCATGAACGAAAGCGCGCCCGCATAGGTCGGGTCGCTGGCGCGGCCGGTGTTTTTCGCGGCCGTGAAGGCGTGGTCGATCGACGTGGACGGCATGCCGTGGTCTCCCTTCCTGTGTCCCTGCGACCCCTATTGGCCGGATATGACGATGGCGCAACAAAAAAGCGGGCCGTGAAGGCCCGCTTTTGTAGTCCCGTAGGCCCTTCGCGCTTAGCGCTTGGAGAACTGGAACGAGCGGCGGGCCTTTGCTTTGCCGTACTTCTTGCGTTCGACCACGCGGCTGTCGCGGGTCAGGAAGCCGCCCTTCTTGAGCACGCCGCGCAGCGCCGGCTCGTAGCGGGTCAGCGCGATCGAGATGCCATGGCGCACCGCACCGGCCTGGCCGGAGAGGCCGCCGCCGATGACCTTGACGACGACGTCGTACTGGCCGGCACGGTTGGCCGCGACGATCGGCTGCTGGAGGACCATCTGGAGCACGGGCCGTGCGAAATAGGCCCGGTATTCCTTCTCGTTGATGGTGATCTTGCCGGAGCCCGGCTTCACCCAGACGCGGGCGATCGCGTCCTTGCGCTTGCCGGTCGCGTAGGCGCGGCCCGACTTGTCCAGCTTCTGGACGCGGACCGGAGCGGCCGCCGGCGCGACGGCCGAGTTGCCGAGTTCTGCGAGCGAGGAGAGCTCAGCCATCTTATGCGACCTTCTTGTTCTTGGAGTTCATCGCGCCAACGTCGAGGGTGACGGGCTGCTGGGCGACATGCGGGTGCTCGGCACCGGCATAGACGCGCAGGTTCTTCATCTGCTGGCGACCCAGCGGGCCGCGCGGGATCATGCGCTCGATGGCCTTCTCGACGACGCGCTCCGGGAAGCGGCCCTCGAGGATCTGGCGAGCCGTGCGCTCCTTGATGCCGCCGGGATGGCCGGTGTGCCAGTAGTAGACCTTGTCGGTGAACTTCTTGCCTGTCAGCGCAACCTTGCCGGCATTGATGATGATGACGTTGTCGCCGTCATCCACATGCGGGGTGAAGGTGGGCTTGTTCTTGCCGCGCAGGATGTTGGCGACGATGGAGGCGAGGCGGCCGACGACGAGACCTTCGGCGTCGATCAGCACCCACTTCTTCGTCACCTCCGCAGGCTTCTGCGAAAATGTCTTCATGGTTCTCACTCATCTGGACCCGGCCACGGGGGCAGGGCGTTTCTTGTTGCTTGCTTTGCGGTCGCCCGCAAAAAAGAACGGCGGCCCCGAAGGCCGCTGTTCCAAGCGCGCTTATATGGAAGGGCGGGACCAAGGTCAAGGTCCGTCGACGATGTCGAGCCCGAGATATAAGAACAAAAACATGGGGTTAGAGATGTGGTATTATTTTACCCCACAGATTGATGGCGCTGGTCAGCGTTTCGGCGGGATCGAATAGGTGCCGGAGGCATGGGCGACGAGTTCGCCGCCCGACACCATGTCGACGTCGTAGACCATCAGGCTGCGGCCCAGCTTCAGGATGCGGCAGGTGCCGTCGATCGGGCCCGGACCGGCCTTGCGCATGAAGTTGATGGTGAGGCTGGTTGTCACCGACAGTGCGTCCGGTCCGGCATGGGAAAGCACGCAGACATAGCCGCCGATGTCGGCCAGCGTGAAGAGGGAAGGACCCGACACCGTATCCCCTGGCCTGAGGTGCCGCTCGTTGGCGTCGAGCCTCACCGTGCAGCCGCCGGGAAAGACGTCGATCGCCCGGTAATCCATGTTGCGGCGGTTAAGCTGCGGGTAGACCGAGACGAGGAAGGTGTTTACCTCGTCCGCCGTCATCACCGGCTTCAGTTCCTTGACCGTGCCTGCCGCCACCCCGTCCTCCTGCTCCGATTGTCGAAACGTCCCCGACTTACGTTCTCGTAAACGTAAGATACAATCCCCATTTCGACTCTGATCTTCAACCCCGACCGTGCTAACCGGGTGCCTTCCGGTTCGACAGGAGGATGCCGTGGCCGAGATCGTCGCCCTGAACAGGCAGCCGGAAGGTCCGGTCTGGCGCACGCTCGACCGGGGCGTGCTGACGCTGACCCTGTCGAACCCGCCTGCCAATGCGCTGTCCCGGGCGACGATGGGCGCATTGCAGGCGGCGCTCGACGACGCGGCAGCAGACCGCACGGTGCGCGTCGTGGTGATCGCGGCAAGCGGCAAGGTCTTTTCCGGCGGCCACGACCTCAAGGAGATGCAGGCGCACCGCGCCGACGCCGACAGGGGCCGCGCCTTCTTCGAGCAGACATTTGCTACCTGCTCGACGCTGATGCAGTCGGTGGTGAATCTGCCCAAGCCGGTCGTGGCCATGGTCGACGGCATCGCCACCGCGGCCGGCTGCCAGCTCGTCGCGTCCTGCGACCTCGCCATCGCCTCCGACCGCGCGACCTTCGGCGTCAACGGCATCGATGTCGGGCTCTTCTGCTCGACGCCGATGGTGGCGCTGACACGCAAGGTCAAGCAGCGGAACGCCATGGAGATGCTGCTGACCGGCGAGATGATCGACGCCGCGACGGCCCGCGAGTTCGGGCTGGTGAACCGCGTCGTGCCGCCCGAATACCTGAATCAGGTCGTGCAGAAATACGCGCAAGTCATTGCTTCCAAATCGCCGCTGGCCCTGAAGTTCGGCAAGGAAGCCTTCTACGCACAGGCCAACATGGATCTGGCCGACGCCTACGCCCACACATCGAAGGTGATCGTCGAGAACATGCTGTCGCGCGACGCCGAGGAAGGCATCGACGCCTTCATCGGCAAGCGCAAGCCGGAGTGGACGGGGGAATAGGGTGGAGCCGAGGGTCTCCATCATCACGATCGCCGTCGATGATCTCGGCCGCATGGCGGCGTTCTACGAGGCGATGGGGCTCAATCGTCACGCCGGCATCACCGAAGGCGTCGCTTTCTTCCAGATGGGCGGTGCGATCCTCGGCCTGTTCGGCCGGAAGGATGCCGAACAGGACGCCGGCATCGCCTTCGGCAAAGGCGTGTCCAGGGTCTACCTCGCCTACAACACGCGCTCCGACGCCGAGGTGGATGCGGTTCTGGCGGAGGCGAGAGCGGCGGGCGGAACGATCGTCAAGCCGGCAGGCCGCGCCTTCTGGGGCGGCTGGTACGGCTACTTCGCCGACCCGGAGGGCAATCTTTGGGAAGTCGCCCACAATCCCGACTTTCCGATCGACGCCGACGGCAACATCTCTCTGCCCGATTGAATGCCTCGAAATGCCCTGCGCCCGACCTCGTCTCGCCAAGCCGGCGTCGCAATCGACGGCTCTGCTGCGCCGATGGCCATGAAGAGATTTCTCGCTGCCGCGTTTGCAGCATATGTGGTTGCCGGTCCGGCGAATGGGTGGGCTCAGTCCTTTCCCGACTACTATCTTGCGCCGCCCGTGGAGCACGCCCTTTTCCCCGATCGCGACCGTTTGCTCGAGGCGCTCTGGCAGGCGACCGAAGCGCGTGTGCCGGACGGGGTATCGAAAGGCGCCTACGATCCGGCGCCGCTCGCCGCCCTGATGGCGGACGAGGTCGAGATCTATGTCGCGAGTTCCGCGGACGCGCATGACGCAGAGTTCCGTCTTGTCGGCAAGCGCGCGCCTTTGAAGGCGCTGGAAACGCTCGGACGAATGGTCGGCGGCGACCACGAAGACCCCGTGGTCATGCAGCGCTACGGGATGGAAGCCGTCCGCGCCACGCTTGTCGACCGAACGATCGGACGGCCCGACTGGCTGGATGGACAGGTCTGCACCGCCGGCTACGGCAAGCTCGAAGCGCGGGAATTCGTGGAACTGGTCGAAAAGACCGGCATCGCCGCGAAGGAGTGGGCCATCGTCCGGCCCAAGCGGGACAAGGCCGTGTTTCCGGCCGCCGCCGAGCCTTATATGCTCGTGGGTCTGCAGGACGGCGGCGCCCGCAATGCCGGCCTGTGGATCCTGCGCCTGCCGGACGGGTCGAGCCACCCTTTGATGCGATCGTCCTTCGACGATGACGTCGCGCCCTATCTCGGTCAGCACGCCTGCGTGGACTTCCTCGACCGCTGGCGGCTGACGGCCGTGGCGATCCGCCTTGATTGAAGCGCCACGCTCGGGCAAACCGGGCGCATGAACCACGACGCATACGACAACGCCTACATCTCCGGCATCCTCAACGAGGTCCGGACCATCGCCATTGTCGGGGCTTCGGCGAACGACGTTCGGCCGAGCTTCTTCGTTGCGAAATACCTGGTCGACAAGGGATACGACGTCTACCCGGTCAATCCCGGTCAGGCCGGCAAGGAGATCGCCGGTCGTCTCACCTATGCGAAACTGTCCGATATCCCCGTCGCCATCGACATGGTCGATGTCTTCCGCGCCTCCGATGCCGTTCCCGGCATTGTCGATGAAGTGCTGAAGCTCGCGCCGTTGCCGAAGGTCGTCTGGATGCAGCTGACCGTTCGCCATGACGAGGCTGCGGCACGTGCCGAGGCTGCCGGCATCAAGGTCGTCATGAACCGCTGCCCCAAGATCGAATACGGCCGCCTCTCCGGCGAGATCGGCTGGAACGGCGTCAACAGCCGCGTGCTGTCGTCGAAGAAGCCGGTCATGCGCCAGGGCTTCCAGAGCTTCGGCGTGCGTCGATCCTGAAGGCAAAGTTGTTCCGCTTTCGGGCGGGATATGCCGATCGAAGACGGCTCATTCACCCTCCGGTGGAATTTTCTTCTTTGCTTTGCCGCAGGCCTTCGCCAAGAATGCCGCCCGATCGAGAACGACATTGAGGGAGTAGACCATGTCGCAGCGCGCCCCGGGGTTTGACACGTTGGCCGTCCATGCGGGCGCCAAGCCCGATCCGGCAACTGGCGCGCGCGCCACGCCGATCTACCAGACGACGTCATATGTCTTCGACGACGCCGACCACGCCGCCTCGCTCTTCGGACTGAAGGCGTTCGGCAATATCTACACCCGCATCATGAACCCGACGCAGGCCGTGCTCGAGGAACGCGTGGCCGCGCTCGAAGGCGGCACGGCGGCGCTCGCTACTGCATCGGGCCACGCCGCGCAGCTGCTGGTGTTCCACAACCTGCTTCGGCCGGGCGACAATTTCGTCGCCGCGAACAAGCTCTACGGCGGCTCGATCAACCAGTTCGGCCACGCCTTCCAGAACTTCGGCTGGCAGGTGCGCTGGGCCGACGCTTTTGACCCGTCCTCGTTCGAAAAGCAGATCGACGACCGCACCCGCGCCATCTTCATCGAAAGCCTTGCCAACCCCGGTGGCACCTTCGTCGACATCGCGAAGATCGCCGAGGTCGCGCGCAAGCACCACCTGCCGCTGATCGTCGACAACACGTTGGCGAGCCCATACCTGGTCCGGCCGATCGAGCACGGCGCCGACATCGTCGTGCATTCGCTGACCAAGTTCATCGGCGGCCATGGCAACTCGATTGGCGGTGTGCTGGTCGACGGCGGCACCTTCGACTGGTCGAAGTCCGGCAACTACCCGATGCTGTCGTCGCCGCGCCCCGAATATGGCGGCCTCGTCCTGCACGAGACCTTCGGCAACTTTGCCTTCGCGATCGCGGCACGCGTGCTCGGCCTGCGCGACTTCGGCCCGGCCATTTCACCCTTCAACGCCTTCCTGATCCTGACGGGCCTCGAGACCCTGCCGCTGCGCATGCAGCGCCATTCGGACAACGCGCTGACCGTGGCCGGCTGGCTGCAGGCGCATCCGAAGGTCGCGTGGGTCAGCTACGCTGGCCTGTCCGGCGACAAGAACAACGCGCTCCAGAAGAAGTATTCGCCGAAGGGCGCCGGCGCGGTGTTCACCTTCGGCCTCAAGGGCGGCTACGACGCCGGCGTCAAGTTCGTCGAGGCGCTGGAACTCTTCTCGCACCTGGCCAATGTCGGCGACACGAAGTCGCTGGTCATCCACCCTGCGTCGACCACGCACCGCCAGCTCACCGACGAGCAGAAGGTCGCAGCCGGCGCCGGTCCCGACACCGTGCGCCTGTCGGTCGGCATCGAGGACGTGACGGATATCGTCGCCGATCTCGAACAGGCGCTGGCGAAGGTCTGACGTGACGGCCTATCTGCCGATCGACATCGACGGCGTCGCAGCCGAGGAGGGCGCTCCGGCGCCCGACCGGTTGATTTCCGGCGCGCCCAGGTTCCGCACCTGGAACGTCGAGGAGCAGCCAGGCGGCCTCTATGCCGGCATCTGGGAAGCCACGCCCGGCAAGTGGCGGATATCCTACGACGAGTGGGAGTTCTGCCACATCCTCTCCGGCGTCTCGGTGATCGCCGAGGACGGCGGCGAGGCGAAGACCGTGAGGGCCGGGGACAGCTTCGTCCTGAGGCCGGGCTTCAATGGCACCTGGGAAGTCCTTGAAACGACTCGCAAGGAATACGTCATCCGGCTTTGACCTGCCGGACTGTTCCCGCAATCCCCGTTGTTCACAGCCGGCCTGCCGTTGCGGCAGGCCGCCGCCGCGCATAGGCTTTGACCAACTCAGACGCCAGACGGCTCCGCCCGGACAGCGGATCAAGCAGGAAGGCACAATCTGAGCCCCGCGACACGCGCGGACCGAGGCGAAAGCCGAAAGTCGACGTGTCACAGTCCAGCGGGATCCGTCGCCAGCGATCCGGAAGAGCGGACGGCGGAAAATGCTCGAAGCAACATTCGTGCTGCCCGGGCATGGTCGAGGGAAAGGCGTGGCCTTCGGGCGACGTCGGAACCGGGACCGGTCAGAACAGGGAATCCAGGCCTGCGCGCTTTCGGGTGCTGCGACCGATGGAAATCCCGATCTGAACAGGGAGGCACTGGGAGCGATCCCGGTGCTTTCTTGTTTTGAAGCTACGCTCTGACGTCGAGCCGTTCGAGCCCGTGGAAATGGTAAGCGTCGCGGTATTTGGGCGCGGCGGCAAGCCTCAGGCCCGGTCGTTTGCTGAAGACGGCTGCCAGTCCCTCCTGCAACTCGATCCGCGCCAGCGGCGCGCCGATGCAGAAATGAATGCCGGCGCCGAAGGTGACGTTCTTCTGGTCGGCGCGGCCAGGCCGGAATGCGTCAGGCGCCTCGAAAGCCTTCGGATCGCGGTTCGCCATACCGAGCAGAAGCCCGGCCTGCTCGCCCCGCTTCAGCACCACGCCGTCGCCGATATCCGTCTCCGCATAGGCATACCGGGTGAACATGTGCAGCGGCGCGTCGAAGCGCAGGCACTCCTCGACCGTCGCCGCCGTGGCTTCCGGCGTGGCGAAGAGCGGCGCCGGATCGAGGCCGGATTCGAGGATCGTCTTCACCGCGTTGCCGGTCTGGTGGACGGTCGCCTCGTGGCCGGCATTGAGCAGAAGGATTACCGAGGCGACCAGTTCGTCCTCTGAAAGCCGGTCGCCGTCGGCCTGAGCGGAGATGAGCAGCGTCAGCAGGTCGTCGCCCGGCGTCTGCCGGCGGCTGCGCGCATGAGTTCGCACGAAGTCGCCGAACTCAAGCGCTGCGCGGTCGGCGTCTTCCTCCGTCTCGCGGCTGCGGCCATGCACGTACATCGCCACCATCCGGTGCGACCAGTCAAGCAGCTGCGGACCCGCCTCGACCGGGACGCCGAGCATCTCGGCGATGACGGTGATCGGAATCGGCGTCGCGTAGGCGGGCATCAGGTCGAACGGGCCTGCCGGAAAACGGTCGACCAGTTCCACCGACAGCGCGGCGATCCGAGGCCTCAGCCGTTCCACCTGCCGAGACACGAAGGCGCGGTTGACGAGGGTCCTGAGGCGCGTGTGCACGGGCGGCTCGAGCTCGATCATCGAGGAGTCGTCCAGCCGGTCGAAATTCGCGAGGTGCTTGCGGTCGCCGGCAGCTCGATCGGGCACCTGCCGGCCGATGCGCCGGTCCCTCAGCAGGCGGTTCACGGCCTCGTAGCCACCAAAGCACCAGAAGCCGAATTCCTCCCAGAAGAAGACCGGCGCGTGGTCGTGCAGCCAGCGGTAGGCGGCATAAGGGTCCTGCACGAAGTCCGGCGAATGCGGATCGAGCCGCAGGCGGCGCGTCGATGCGTCGAATGAGAGATAGGTGGGGCGTTCGGTCATGCTTCTCCGTAGCGCGTCTTGCCAACATGCCGCCAGACCGTAAGCTGGCTGACCCAAGAGGGAAGCGTTCGCATGAAGGTCATCGTCGTCGGCGCGGGGATCGCCGGCCTTTCCACCGCATGGGCGCTGACAAGGCGGGGGCATGCCGTCACGCTGCTGGAGCAGGGGACGGTTCCCAATCCGCTCTCGGCCTCCGGAGACCACCATCGCATCATCCGCCGCGCCTACCGTTCCGACACTGGATACGGCCGGGCGATCACGGAAGCCTACGCTGCCTGGGACGAACTGTGGGCGGACCTCGGCCAGAGCCACATCGATCCCCGCGGGTTCCTGTGCGTCTCGCGGGAAGCCGGCGACGAAGCCGAGGACTATCGCGGCGGGCTCGAAACAGGCGGCTACCCCATCGCAATCTTCGAGCCGTCGGCCGCCGCGAAGCGCTGGCCGTTCCTCGCCGCCGGCACGTTCCGCTACGCCTTCCTGTCGCCCGAGGGCGGCGCGCTTCACTGTCGCCTGATCGCCAGTGGCATGGCGCGGTGGCTCAGGGATCGCGGCTGCGACGTGCGCGAGCGCTCGACCGTGACGCTGGTCGACAGCGCCACCGGGCGCGTCGCGCTGGCCGACGGCACGATGCTCGCCGCCGACCGCGTCGTCGTCACGGCCGGCGCGTGGGTGCTGAAGCTCTTCCCGCAGCTTGGCGGCTCGCTTGCCACCTACCGGACCGCGGTGGTCTACCTGGAGCCGCCGGCCGACCTGCTGGCCGCCTGGAAATCGGCGCCCGTCATCCTCGACGTCGGCGGCAGGACGGACGGCTACATCATTCCGCCCTCCGGCGGCGCAGGGCTGAAGTTCGGCTCCGGCCTGCACAAGGAGCCTACCGACGACGCGGATCGCGACCGCGTACCCCGACCCGGGGAGGGCGAGGAGATTCGCGACCTGTTCCAGCCGCCTATCGCAAGGGTCCAGGAATACAAGGTCACCGACGTCGTGACGTGCGCCTACACATTCACCGCCGACGAGCGCTTCTTCGCCCATGAGGAAGGCCGCTCGATCGTCGTCTCGGCCTGTTCGGGGCATGGCTACAAGTTCGGCGCCGCTGTCGGGCGGCGAACGGCCGACGCTGTCGAAGGCGGCGATGTTCCCGCCCTGCAGCGCTGGCTGCGCGCCGAAGCGGCCTGATACCTGTTGCCCCACGTCTCGGGCCGTCGGGCCATAGTCCGCGTCAGGTCAGGCTCTGGTAGCGACGCGCAATGAAAAAGCGGCCGGGACGGCCGGCCGCTTCTCGATGCCTCTCCGCATCGGTTACTTGCAGTAGCTGCGGACGCGCTGCCAGTGGCTGGAGCCGTTGCTGACCTTGATGGTCCGCTCGGTCCAGGCGTATTCGGCTGGCGAGTGATGCACCCGCTTCTGCGCCGGCTGGATGAGGACGCGCTCCTGCACGTAGGAATATTCGGCCGGGATGACATAGCGTTCCTGGTGGCCGCCGGAAACCTTCACGTGGCGGGTCTCGTAACCCCAGCGACCCGGTATGCGCTCGTGGATGACGCGCTCGGGATGCACCACAACGTTCTCGTGGATGGTCTTGTAGATCGGCTGGTTCCGGACCTTGCAGAGAACCCGCTTGCCCTTGATCACGCGCCATTCCCAGCCCCAGCCGCCGTCGGAAACCTTGACGGTGCGGGCGACCGTCCTGACCACGGCGGGAATGACCCGGGCGACGGCGCGTTCCGGCTCGATCAGCACCTTTTCGCGGACGGTCCGGTACTGGGCGGGAATGTCGCGATAGCCGACGCGCTCGGGCGACACCAGCACGCGGCGCTTCTCGGTCCCGTAGATAGCGGGGATCACCTCGACATGGCGCTGCGCCGGGCGGACCAGCACCTTCTCGCGCACGGTTTCATATGAGGCGGGCGTGTGGACCCGCTCGTAGCATTCGCCCGAGCCGCCAGCGAACACCGGCGAGACGGAAGATAGCAGCACGGCGACCGCCGTGACGGCGGCAAGCTGTTTACGCATGTGACGCACCCTGGTTTACGCAACGTCTTGTTTTGCGGCCGACATTAGCCGAACGCGCGGCCGGGCAAAGCGGAATCCGCCGCCGTCGTTAAGCGTCAGGGTTAACGCCGGGGCGCGTCCGGCCAGCCTTGCGCAAGCGCGGAGCGCCATCCTATCTAGGAGCAACCCCCCGATTCCGCGCCCGAACGGCGCGACCAAGCCGGAAAGGCATCCCATGCGACACCCGATGGAAACCGCGATGAACCTCGTCCCGATGGTGGTCGAGCAGACCAACCGCGGCGAGCGCGCCTTCGACATCTTCTCGCGGCTCCTCAAGGAGCGCATCATCTTCATCACCGGGCCGGTCGAGGACGGCATGGCGACGTTGGTCTGCGCGCAGCTGCTCTTCCTCGAGGCGGAGAACCCGAAGAAGGAGATCAATCTCTACATCAACTCGCCGGGCGGCGTGGTGACGTCGGGCATGGCGATCTACGACACGATGCAGTTCATCAAGCCACCTGTCGCGACGCTCTGCATCGGGCAGGCGGCCTCCATGGGTTCGTTGCTGCTCTGCGCCGGCCACAAGGACATGCGCTTCGCCACCCCGCAGGCCCGCATCATGGTCCACCAGCCGTCGGGCGGCTTCCAGGGGCAGGCCTCGGACATCGAGCGCCACGCCATGGACATCATCAAGATGAAGCGGCGCCTGAACGAGATCTACGTGAAGCACACCGGCCGCGACTACGAGACGATCGAGAAGACCCTCGACCGCGACCACTTCATGACCGCCGACGAGGCCAGGGACTTCGGCATCGTCGACAAGGTCATCTCCAGCCGCGAGGCCATGGAGTCCGCCGCTGCTGCCGGCTGACATCTATCTTCTGAATGGCGGGAATGACGCGTTTTTGAAACCTGTGCGTCATTTCTGTCACATTTGGCTGTTTCCTCGAAAGCGAGGGCGGCCTACGTTAAGCCTATGTTGAGTTTCGCCGGCTTAGCCTCAGGCTGGGACAGCCGCGAATCGTTGCCGCGTCTTCTGGTGTGTGTCTCGTACGGAATGCGCTGCTGGGGCCGGGTTTCCGGCATGCGCGTGTTCCGCGGGCCAGCGTTTCGCCTCGGAAAGAGCGGCTCCGTCGAACGGAAAAGGACGTGAAATGAGCAAGGTGGGCAACAGCGGCGGCGACTCGAAGAACACGCTCTACTGCTCGTTCTGCGGCAAGAGCCAGCACGAGGTCCGCAAGCTGATCGCCGGGCCGACGGTGTTCATCTGCGATGAATGCGTCGAGCTGTGCATGGACATCATCCGCGAGGAGAACAAGACCTCCATGAAGGTCGCGCGCGACGGCGTGCCGACCCCGCAGGAAATCCTGAAGGTCCTCGATGACTACGTGATCGGCCAGCCCTACGCCAAGCGCGTGCTGTCGGTGGCCGTCCACAACCACTATAAGCGCCTGGCTCACGCCGGGAAGAACAACGACGTCGAGCTGGCGAAGTCGAACATCCTGCTGATAGGCCCGACCGGCTGCGGCAAGACGCTGCTCGCGCAGACGCTGGCCCGCATCATCGACGTGCCGTTCACGATGGCCGACGCCACGACGCTCACCGAGGCCGGTTATGTCGGCGAGGACGTCGAGAACATCATCCTGAAGCTCCTGCAGTCGGCCGACTACAATGTCGAGCGGGCGCAGCGCGGCATCGTCTACATCGACGAGATCGACAAGATCAGCCGGAAGTCGGACAATCCGTCCATCACCCGCGACGTGTCGGGCGAGGGCGTCCAGCAGGCGCTGCTCAAGATCATGGAAGGCACCACCGCCTCAGTTCCCCCGCAGGGCGGCCGCAAGCACCCGCAGCAGGAGTTCCTGCAGGTCGACACGACCAATATCCTGTTCATCTGCGGCGGCGCCTTCGCGGGTCTCGACCGGATCATTTCCGACCGTGGCCGCAAGACCTCGATCGGCTTCGGCGCCAACGTGGCGTCGCCCGAGGACCGCCGCACCGGCGAGCTCTTCCGCCAGGTGGAGCCGGAAGACCTGCTGAAGTTCGGCCTGATCCCGGAATTCGTCGGCCGACTGCCGGTTCTGGCGACGCTGGAGGATCTCGACGAGAAGGCGCTGATCCAGATCCTGACCGAGCCGAAGAACGCGCTGGTCAAGCAGTACCAGCGGCTGTTCGAGATGGAGAATGTCGAACTGACGTTCCACGAGAACGCGCTGTCCGGCATCGCCAAGCGCGCGATCGAGCGCAAGACCGGCGCGCGCGGCCTGCGTTCCATCATGGAAGCAATCCTGCTCGACACCATGTTCGAGCTTCCGGCGCTGGAAGGCGTACAGGAAGTCGTGATCTCCGAAGAGGTCGTGGTGGGCAGCGCACGCCCGCTCTACATCTACGCGGAGCGCGAAGAGAAAAAAGCCCCGGCGAGCGCCTGATCGCCTTGATATTGCTGGGTTTTGCGGCGGCGCCTTCGGGCGCCGTTTGCTTTTCTGGCCGAGGGGAGCGCTTCCGCGGCCCCGCCGGTGCCGCCCCTTGATCTTTGTCGGCTCTGCATCCACCTAACCCCTTGTGATCGCGACATCACGCTCCGTGCTGAAGAATCCCCGGAATCATCGGTGATAGGCGGAACGGCCCGCGGTCGTTAAGATGAGATTCGTGGTCGGCTCCCAGGCGGCTGCGAAAGAAAGGTACTGAAATGGCCAGAACTACCCGGTCTTCCGGCGACGGTGTCTTCGCGGTCCTGCCGCTCCGTGACATCGTGGTCTTCCCGCACATGATCGTGCCGCTCTTCGTGGGCCGCGAGAAGTCGATCAAGGCGCTGGAAGAGGTGATGGGGGCCGAGAAGCAAATCCTGCTCGCGACCCAGAAGAACGCGTCGGACGACGACCCGGCGCCGGACGCCATCTACGACATCGGTACGCTCGCCAACGTGCTGCAACTGCTGAAGCTGCCGGACGGCACCGTGAAGGTGCTGGTCGAGGGCACGGCGCGCGCGCGCGTCAGCGCCTACACTGACCGTGCCGACTTCCACGAGGCCTCTGCCACGATCCTGCCCGAACCGCAGGAGGATGAGGTCGAGATCGAGGCGCTCGCCCGCTCCGTGGTCTCGGATTTCGAGAACTACGTGAAGCTGAACAAGAAGATCTCGCCGGAGGTGGTGGGCGCTGCCGGCCAGATCGGCGACTATTCCAAACTCGCCGACACTGTTGCCTCGCATCTCGCGATCAAGATCCCCGAGAAGCAGGAGATGCTCGCGACCCTCTCTGTGAAGGAGCGTCTCGAGAAGGCCATGGGCTTCATGGAGTCCGAGATTTCGGTGCTCCAGGTGGAGAAGCGTATCCGCTCGCGCGTCAAGCGCCAGATGGAGAAGACCCAGCGCGAGTACTACCTCAACGAGCAGATGAAGGCGATCCAGAAGGAGCTTGGCGAGGGCGAGGACGGCCGCGACGAGGCTGCCGAGCTTGAGGAGCGCATCAAGAAGACCAAGCTGACCAAGGAAGCGCGCGAGAAGGCGGACGCCGAGCTGAAGAAGCTCCGGACCATGTCGCCGATGTCGGCCGAGGCCACGGTGGTGCGCAACTATCTCGACTGGATCCTGTCGATCCCGTGGGGCAAGAATTCCAAGGTCAAGCAGGACCTCGATTTCGCGCAGAACGTGCTCGACACCGACCATTACGGTCTCGACAAGGTCAAGGACCGCATCGTCGAGTACCTTGCCGTCCAGAGCCGTCAGAAGAAGCTGAAGGGGCCGATCCTCTGCCTCGTCGGTCCTCCGGGCGTCGGCAAGACCTCGCTCGGCAAGTCGATCGCCAAGGCGACCGGCCGCGAGTTCGTGCGCATGGCGCTCGGCGGCGTGCGTGACGAGGCCGAGATTCGCGGTCACCGCCGCACCTACATCGGCTCGATGCCCGGCAAGGTCATCCAGTCGATGAAGAAGGCCAAGAAGTCCAACCCGCTCTTCCTGCTCGACGAGATCGACAAGATGGGCCAGGACTTCCGCGGCGACCCGTCCTCGGCCCTTCTCGAGGTCCTGGATCCCGAGCAGAACGCGACGTTCATGGATCACTATCTCGAGGTCGAATACGACCTGTCGAGCGTGATGTTCGTGACGACGGCGAACACGCTGAACATCCCGCCGGCCCTCATGGACCGCATGGAGATCATCCGTATCGCCGGCTACACGGAGGACGAGAAGGTCGAGATCGCGAAGCGCCACCTGCTGCCGAAGGCCATCAAGGACCATGCACTGCAGCCGAAGGAGTTCTCGGTGTCCGAGGACGCCATCCGCGGCGTCATCCAGACCTACACGCGGGAGGCAGGCGTGCGCAGCCTCGAGCGCGAGCTGATGAAGCTCGGGCGCAAGGCCGTGACCGAGATCCTGCGGACCAAGAAGAAGTCCGTGAAGATCACGCCGGAGAACCTTGCCGACTATCTCGGCGTGCCGAGGTTCCGTTACGGGCGTGCCGAGGCTGACGACCAGGTCGGCGTGGTGACGGGTCTTGCCTGGACCGAGGTTGGCGGCGAACTGCTGACCATCGAAGGCGTCATGATGCCCGGCAAGGGCCGCATGACGGTCACCGGCAATCTGCGCGACGTGATGAAGGAATCGATCTCGGCGGCGGCGTCTTACGTCCGCAGCCGTGCGATCGACTTCGGCATAGAGCCGCCGCTGTTCGACAAGCGCGACATCCACGTCCACGTGCCCGAGGGGGCGACCCCGAAGGACGGGCCGTCGGCGGGTGTCGGAATGGCCACGGCGATCGTCTCCGTGCTGACCGGCATCCCGGTTCGCGCCGACATTGCGATGACCGGCGAGATCACGCTTCGCGGCCGGGTGCTGCCGATCGGCGGCCTCAAGGAGAAGCTCCTTGCGGCTCTGAGGGGCGGCATCAGGAAGGTGCTGATCCCGGAGGAAAACGCCAAGGATCTGGCCGACATACCGGACAATGTGAAGAGTGGGCTGGAGATCGTGCCGGTCAGCCATGTGTCCGAGGTTCTGAAGCACGCGCTGGTGCGCATGCCGGAGCCGATCGAGTGGACCGAGCCGGCTGCCGCGTCGCAGCCGGTCGAGCCGATCGATGATGCCGGTGCCGGCACGTCGATGGCGCATTGACGGAAGCCGCCATATCTGAAAGGGAAGCCGGGCCGCAGTGCCCGGCTTTTCTGTGAAGAACGGCGGAATTCCGCGGTTTTTTCGATCCGGTCTGGTCGCTGTGGGCTTGGTCGCGGGAACGCTTGTTTCTAAAGTCCGTTTCCTGCCGGCTGAGTCGAAGTCCCGGTTTTCCCAAGGAAGGAAATCAGATGAACAAGAATGAACTGGTGTCCGCAGTCGCTGATGCGGCCAAGCTGTCCAAGAACGATGCGGCCACCGCGGTCGACGCGGTGTTCTCGGTCATCACCAAGGAACTGAAGAGCGGCGGCGACGTCCGCCTGGTGGGCTTCGGCAATTTCTCGGTCACCAAGCGCGCCGCCACGACCGGCCGCAACCCGCAGACCGGCGCCGAAGTGAAGATCCCGGCCCGCAAGGTGCCGAAGTTCTCGGCCGGCAAGGGCCTGAAGGACGCGGTGAACTGAGTTTCCGTCACCTGACGCGCAAAAGCCGGGCCTTGTGCCCGGCTTTTTCGTTTTCACCATGCCCTGACTTTGCCGTCTTGCACCCTTTGAAAATCAAGCCTCTCGTGGCAGCTTCCGCCGCGTGAATGGCAGATCGGGGTGATCATGAGACTTGCGACTTTGATGGCGGCCGCCTCTCTGGCGGCCTTTTTCGCGCTGCCGGCGGCGGCGCAAACCTACAGCTGCGAACTGGAAGACAGCGACGACCCGGACAAGGACTGGATCAGGGATGTCGATCAGGTCGTGGTCGACGTCGCGGGTCAGAGCATCGACATCCGCGTCGCCAGGACGATGGGCACCGCTAACCCCCAGAACTACAATTTCAGGAACCACGACTGGGGTTCCATGGGGCAGGACACCATGACGGTGAAGGACACTGGCTACTTCGTGACCGGCGCGGCGATGCGCTACGATGGCACCCCGTACATCTTCAAGCTGTGGTTCACCGGCGCCTTCTACATGACGTTCAACGATTCGGCGCAGCCCACGAACTACAAGTGGAACTGCACGAAGTAGGCCGTTTGCGACCGGCTGCAAGCCGAAGACGCCGCCATCATTCGGCCGCCGTGCTGGTCTGGAAACCGCATTGAAGGGACCCGGCCGCTACGTCGCGGAAAGGTCATCATGCGCGCCCGTCTGTCACTCGCTCTCGCCCTGCCGGTCATTGCCGGCTTTGCCGCTCTCTACGCGGCGACGTCGCCCGCTTCCGCCTATGAGGTGGATCGCTACACCGTCTACTGCGCCGACGATCGCATCGAGATTTCGTTCTGGGATCTGGCGCAGATGATCGTGCGCCGCGGCAATCCGGTCTGCCCGTTCGTGAGTTACACCAGCTATTCCGACGCGATCACCTTCGCCCAGAAGAACTTCGGCGGCGAGGGCAAGCCGTGCTTCTGCCAGTGAACGCCTCTGCCAGTGCCGGGGTGTTTCTTGGCCCGGAAAATGGTGGGCGATGTAGGGATTGAACCTACGACCCCACCCGTGTGAAGGGTGTGCTCTCCCGCTGAGCTAATCGCCCGCCGTGCGCCCGTAGGGGCAAAGCGCGCCGCGATATAAGGGAGGCGTGTCAGGGGTGTCAAGGATGGCGGTTCAGACCGCTCCGAGCCCAGCCAGACGCTGGGCCAGCCCCACGGTCAGCTCGTCATAGTGCGAGATGACCACCGACGGTTCGAACTCGCGCACATGGCGGTCGGTGTAGCCGAAATCGACGGCGACGACGGGGATTCCGGCTGCCTTTGCGGTGTCGATGTCGGTGCGCGAATCGCCGACCATCACGGCCCGCGCCGGGTCGCCGCCGGCCAGCCTGATCGTGTCGGTCAGGTGCCGGGGATCCGGCTTGCGCCAGGCGAACGTGTCCTGTCCGCAGATCGCCGCGAAGTGATGCGAGAGTCCGAGCGCGTCGATCAGGCGCACCGAGTTCTCCTCGTACTTGTTCGTGCAGACGGCCATCAGCCAGCCGGCCGCGCCGAAGCGCTCAAGCGCCGCCACGACGCCGGAATAGGGTTTCGATTCGCCCGGGATGCCGGCAGAGTAATGCTCGAGGAACAGCGCCAGCAGGCGGTCGTGTTCCGCGGTGTCGAGCGGCCTGCGCTGGGCGTTGAACGCACGCTCGATCATCACGCGTCCGCCATGTCCCACGAATTCGCGGAAACGCGCCGCCTCGGCGCGGGCCGCGCCGCCGGCCTCCAGGCTGTGGTTGAGGCTGGACAGCAGGTCGGGCGCCGTATCGACGAGAGTGCCGTCAAGATCGAAGACGATGATGGGCTTGGTCATGGGCAGGCTCCGGTCGAATGGTCGCCGATAGCGGTGCATGCCTTGCCGCGCAAGACTTCCGGAACATTGACCCTTGGGCCAAAGCTGGTACGCAGCGCCGGGAAGGGGAATCGACCATGGATCCGAGGCAGGCAAAGAACGCGGCGGCCGCGGCTGCGCTGGACTATGTCGAGGCCGGCATGCGGCTTGGCATCGGCACGGGGTCGACGGCCGAGGAGTTCGTGCGGTTGCTTGCGGCCCGTGTCGCCGACGGTTTCGAGATCGTTGGCGTGCCGACGTCGGAGCGCACGGCGAAACTGTGCCGGGAACTTGGCGTGCCGCTGACGACCCTGGAAGAGACGCCGGAACTGGACCTGACGATCGACGGCGCCGACGAAATCGATCCGGCGCTTTCGCTGGTCAAGGGCGGGGGCGGGGCGTTGCTGCGCGAGAAGATCGTCGCAGCCGCCTCGGCGCGCATGATCGCGATCGCCGATCGATCCAAGCTGGTACCGGTTCTGGGCCGTTTTCCGCTGCCGATCGAGGTGAACCGTTTCGGCCTGGCGGCGACTTCCGTCGCCATCGCGAAGGCGGCCGGCCGGCTTGGCCTTAACGGTGTGCCGACATTGCGGATGACGGGCGCCGAGCCTTTTGTTACAGACGGCGGCCATCTGATACTGGATGCATCTTTTGGCCGCATTCCGGATACAAGAGCCCTTTCGGATGCTCTCCACGCCATACCGGGTGTCGTCGAGCACGGATTGTTCATCGGGATGGCCAACGCGGCGATCGTCGCGGATGCCGAAGGGGTCGAGATCCTGACCGCCACCCGCCAATGAGGGAGTTCGACCCAACATGATTCTAGTCTCTCGCTTTCGCCACCTCGCGCTGCTGGCCATGGTGGCGCTGGCGTTTCCGGCCGCCGCGCAGGAGGTGTCGGACACGCACCTGAAGGCCGCGCGTTCCGCGATTGCCGCGATCAAGGCGACCGACCAGTTCGACCAGATCCTGCCGCAGGCATCGGCGGCGCTGAAGTCGGAGCTGATCCAGAAGAACCCCGACTTCCAGGAGCGCATCAGCGCCGTCGTGGACGAGAAGACCTTTGCCCTGGTGGCGCGCCGCTCCGATCTGGAGCGCGAGGCGGCTCTGGCCTACGCACGCGTCTTCTCGGAGCAGGAACTGACCGAGATCGCGAACTTCTACAACACGCCGGCGGGACAGAAGCTGATCAGCGATGGCCCTATCGTGACCCGCAAGGTCATCGAGGCGGCCCAGATCTGGCAGCGCGGCATCGCCCGCGACCTCGCGGTTGCTGTCGGCGAGACGCTCGAGGCCGAACTGAAGCCGGGCCCCGCGCCGTTCGGCGCGGACGGCAAGCCGGCCGACCCGAACGCCCAGGGTGGCGAGACGGCCGGCGGCACGTCGAACTGACGGTTCGCGATAGCAAACGGAGAAGCCCGGCCGTCGTGCCGGGCTTTTCTTTTGCGATCGGGGCGCATACCTGAATCGCGATTGCATCAGGGGCGTCCGCCATGGCCGGGTACGACTACGATCTCTTCGTCATAGGGGGCGGTTCGGGTGGGGTGCGCGCCGCGCGTGTGACCGCTGGCCTCGGCAAGAAGGTCGGCATCGCCGAGGAGTCGCGGTTCGGCGGCACCTGCGTCGTCCGCGGCTGCGTCCCCAAGAAGCTCTACGTCTATGCCTCGCAATATTCCGAGCATTTCGAGGACGCCGCCGGATATGGCTGGACGGTGCCGGAAGTGTCGTTCGACTGGCGCAAGCTGGTGGACGCCAAGGAGCGCGAGATCACGCGCCTCGAGGCCATCTACAAGTCAGGCGTCGAGAAGGCGGGCGGCACGACGTTCAACAGCCGGGCGCGGCTCGTCGACCGCCACACCGTCTTTCTCGAAGCGGAGAACCGCACGGTCACCGCCGAGACGATACTGATTGCGGTCGGCGGCCATACGAATCCCCACGCCTCGCTTCCCGGCCACGAGCACTGCATCTTTTCCACCCAGGCATTCGACCTGCCCGAACTGCCGAAGGCGATCGTCATCGCCGGCGGGGGCTACATTGCCGTCGAATTCGCGAACATCTTCCATGGGCTCGGCGTCGAGACGACGATGGTTTATCGCGGCAAGGAAATCCTCGGCCGCTTCGACATGGACATGCGGGCGGGGCTTCACCAGGCGATGGAGAAGAAGGGCATCCGCATCCTCTGCCAGACCATCTTCGAGCGTATCGACAGGCGTCCGGACGCGCGGCTGGACGCGGTGCTGTCGAACGGCGAGACGGTCACCGCCGACCAGGTGATGCTGGCGCTCGGCCGCATCCCGAACACCGACCGGCTGGGCCTGGAGGCGGCAGGTGTGAAGACCGGCCCGGTCGGCGAGATCGAGGTCGATGCCTACATGCGGACCAGCGTCGACAACATCTTTGCCGTCGGCGACGTGACCAACCGGGTCCAGCTGACGCCGGTGGCGATCCACGAGGCGATGTGTTTCGTCGACACTGTCTTCAGGAACAGGCCGACGGCGCCGGATCACGACTGCATACCCACCGCGGTTTTCTCGCAGCCCGAGATCGGCACGGTCGGGCTCTCCGAGGACGAGGCCATCCAGCGCTTCGAGACGGTCGACGTCTATCGCGCCGCCTTCCGGCCCATGCGCAACATCCTTGCCGGACGTGACGAGAAGATGATCATGAAACTGGTCGTCGACAACGATACCGGCGTGGTGCTCGGCGCGCATGTTCTCGGACCGGACGCGGGCGAGATGGCGCAGCTCCTCGGCATCTCGCTCAAGGCTGGGCTCACCAAGCACGATTTCGACCGCACCATGGCGCTGCATCCGACGGCTGCCGAGGAACTGGTGACAATGTACCAGCCGAGCTACACGGTCCGGAACGGCGCGCGGGTTTAGCCTGGCTGGCCCATGGTCACGGCCGAGCGGTCGAGCAGCCAGCCTATCAGTTGCGGCCAGAGCGTGTCGGCATTGCGCGAGCGGAAGAATCCGAGGTGGCCGATCGCCTTGCCGCCTGCATCCCGCGGCGAAACCCAGCGTGTTGTTACCGGCGCGTTGGCGTAGTGCCGCATGAGCGACGCCACCGCCCGCTCAGTGCCCCAGACGTCGTCCGTGATGCCTAGGGCAAGGATCGGCGTCCGCACGTCTGCGTAGCGCGCGGTCTCTCCAAAGTTCTTGTCGTCGAAGAAGTAGTTGGGCATCGAGCACCAGCGCGCCCAGTCGCGGAAGACCGTGCCGGGGATCGGCTCGCCAATGCCCAGCCAGCGCGGCGTGTCGCGGAACAGGAGCGAAATCGGCACCCCGATTGCGAACATCTTCGGCCCCGCCAGCGCATCGTCGAGGCCGCGCCAGTAGCCTGACATGGTCGCCACCATCCCGTATCGCTGAAAGCGGTCGGCGACGCCGCTGAGGCCCAGCGCCTGGCCGCCGAAGGACTGGCCGACGCCGACCATGGCATGGCCGGGCGATACGGCATCCAGCGCCGTGACCGCGGCCGGCATGTCGAGGAGCGCCCAGTCGCGCATGCCGATGCGCTTCTTCCAGCCGGAGGGGCGCGCTGAGCCGCCCGTGCCGCGATAGTCGTAGATCAGGGCCGCGCGGGCGCCTGCCGCGACGGCGGCGGCTGCGAACGCGGCGTAAAGTCCGCGCGGCACGGCCGTAGCCGAGGAGATCAGCACCAGAGGACCGCCACCGTCGCCCTTGAACAGCGTCCCCTCGAGCCGGAAGCCGTCGACGGCGGGGAAGCTGATCGTCTCGTGATGGACAAGCGTGGGCGGTCGATGCGAGGAGGCCTGCCCATCCGCGGCATCGTGCGGGACGTTCTTGGCTGCGGCAGGCATCGGCGGAAGCTCCCGAGGAACGGCTGCACGCTACCATTGACGTTAACGTCAAAGTCAAGTGATTTGTTTAAGGTTGAACAATTGCCTTCACCGCGGCACTGGCACTCCGCCGTTGCTTCGTGTATTGCACCGCCTTCCGAAAACCCCGGCGGCACCGGGGTTGCTGTGCGTAAGGGTCGAGACAATGACGCAGAAATGGTCGCCGGGTTCCTGGAGAGGCAAGCCGATCCAGCAGGTGCCCGCCTATCCGGACGCGGCCGCGCTGGCCGAGACCGAGGCGCGCCTCGCGACCTTTCCGCCGCTGGTTTTTGCAGGTGAGGCGCGCAAGCTGAAGAAGCAGCTCGCCCAGGTCGCCGCGGGCAATGCGTTCCTGCTGCAGGGCGGCGACTGCGCCGAGAGCTTCGCCGAGCATGGCGCGGACAACATCCGCGACTTCTTCCGCGTGTTCCTGCAGATGTCGGTCGTGCTCACCTTCGCCGGTTCCCAGCCGGTGGTGAAGGTTGGCCGCATCGCCGGCCAGTTCGCCAAGCCACGTTCGTCCGATACCGAGACCAAGGACGGCGTCGCGCTGCCTTCCTACCGCGGCGACATCATCAACGGCATGGCGTTCGACCAGAAGTCGCGTATTCCCGACCCGGCCCGCCAGGAGATGGCGTACCGGCAGTCCGCCGCGACGCTCAACCTTCTTCGGGCTTTCGCGCAGGGCGGCTACGCGTCGCTGGAGAACGTGCATCGCTGGATGCTGGGCTTCGTCGCCGACAGCCCGCAATCGGAGCGCTACGAAGCGCTGGCCAACCGCATCTCCGAGACGATGGACTTCATGAAGGCCGTCGGCATCACCTCGGAGACCAACTACGCGCTGCGCGAGACGGATTTCTACACTAGCCACGAGGCGCTTCTCCTCGGCTACGAGGAGGCGCTGACCCGCGTCGACTCGACGTCGGGCGACTGGTACGCGACTTCGGGCCACATGATCTGGATCGGCGACCGGACGCGCCAGCCGGACCACGCCCACATCGAGTACTGCCGCGGCATCAAGAACCCGCTCGGCCTGAAGTGCGGCCCGTCGCTGACCGCCGACGGCCTCATCAAGCTTATCGACCAGCTGAACCCGGAGAACGAGGCCGGCCGTCTGACGCTGATCTCGCGCTTCGGCTACGACAAGGTGGAGGAGCACCTGCCGCGTCTCGTCCGCGCCGTCGAGAAGGAAGGGCGCAAGGTCGTGTGGTCCTGCGATCCGATGCACGGCAACACGATCACCGCCGCCGGCTACAAGACGCGTCCGTTCGACCGCATCCTTCGGGAGGTCCAGTCGTTCTTCGACGTCCATCGCGCCGAAGGCACGCATCCGGGTGGCATCCACATCGAGATGACGGGCAAGAACGTCACGGAGTGCACGGGCGGTGCCCGCGCCATCACGGCCGAGGAACTGCAGGACCGCTACCACACGCATTGCGACCCGCGGCTCAACGCCGACCAGGCGATCGAACTTGCGTTCCTGGTGTCGGAACTCCTGAAGAAGGGGCAGCGTCAGCCGCTCCGCCAGGCGGCGAACGCCTGACGACGATTCCGGCCCGGTCGCGGTTTCGCCGCCGGGCCGGCCCTGCTTGGCAGGGTCAGTCCTTTTTGTAGATGAGCCAGCTCTTGCCGGGCTTGTTGCCGGGCACGGTCGAGTATTTGGTGACGCGGTTGCGGCCAGTCACCTTCGACCGGTAGAGCGCCCGGTCCGCCTTGGCGTAGAGGTCTTCCGGACCTTCGGCTTCCGAGGCCATGCACACGCCCATCGATACGGTGATCTGCCCGTAGCTGATGCCCGACGACCGGTTGATGAACGGCGTCTTCTCGATGGCGGTGCGGATCTGCTCGGCAAGCTGGAAGGTTGAGTCTTCCGAACTGCCCTCGACAATCAGCGCGAACTCCTCGCCGCCGGTGCGCGCCACGAACATGTCTTGGCGGATCGACGAGCGGAAGATGCCGGCAATGACCTGGATGATCTTGTCGCCGACCGGATGGCCGTAGCGGTCGTTGATTTCCTTGAACCGGTCGATGTCGGCCAGGATCAGCGCGTTGAACATCACGCTCTTGGCGTTGTTGTAGACCTTGGCGATTTCCTTGTCGAAGGCGCGGCGGTTCCAGATGTGGGTGAGGGGATCGGTGTCGGCGAGCTTCTTGTATTCCTCGAGCTTCGACTTGACGTTCTCGAGCTCGGCGCTCTTGTCGCCCAGCTGCGCGGCGACCTGCTTGCCGTGGTCGATCGTCGACGTCGTCGCCACCGACATCACGCCGACGATCTTCTGGAGAAGCTCGCGGTTGATGACGTTGCGGCTCGACAGGCCCTCGGATGTCTGGTCGAGGATCTGGCCGTACTTCTCGATGTGGCTGCGTTCGTTGCGCAGGAGCGAGGCGATCTCCTCGAGCTCCTTGGCGATGATCTCGCGCGCCTGCTCGACGATGCCGTGGCCGTGGCTCTGTGCAAAGAACTTCTGGCCGATCTTGTCGAGCTGCTGCTGGGTAGGCCGGGCGGGCAGCGACACCACTTCCAGGCTGAGATCGTGGTTCGATCCGGTCAGCGCCTCGTAGAAGATCTCGTAGTTCCGCGGGAGGCCGACGATGCCCATCTGGCGGAGCGTTGCCGCGATCGTCGTGGCAATGTCGCTCGCCTTGTCGCTCGGAGCGCTGGCAGGTTGCATCGACTACACCACCCCCTTGAACCCTTCGACCGGTTCCGGGAAGGTCCTCGGGGGACCGAACAGGGGACGCGGACGCGAGGCACTCGCCCGCCGCGCCGTCGCAAGACGTGACGCGTGGTAAGCCCCTCGCGACCACCATAGATGTGATCGCCCTAAAGTTCTCTTAATCCGCGCCTTTTCCGCCCCGCGCGGGCTACAGGTACCAGTCGTATTCCTGGGCCGAGATCGCTTCCATGAAGGCGCGGAATTCCGCCTCCTTCACCGCCGCGTAGATGGCCGGGTAGTCGTCGCCAAGCCAGCGTCCGATGATCCTGGCATCGCGGATACGGGCCAGCGCGTCCCATGGCGTCAGCGGCAGGGACGCATCGAGCTCGGTGCCAGCATTGCCGGTGTGGCCGTCGCCGGGGCTGAGCCTTTCCTCGATGCCGTGATGCATTCCGGCGATCACCGCCGCGATGACGAGATAGGGGTTGGCCTCCGCGCCGGAAATGCGGTGCTCGATTCGCCGCGCCGCGCCCTTCGAGACCGGCACGCGGAAGGCCACCGACCGGTTGTTCTCGCCCCAGTCCCGGGTTACCGGCGTGAAATTGTTGGCTTTGAAGCGGCGGAACACGTTGAGGTTCGGCGCGAAGATCGCCATCGCCTCGCCCATCGTCGCCTGCAGCCCGGCGACCGCGTGGCCGAGCATGGTCGCGCCCTCCGGCTGGCGGTCGTCGAAGATGTTGCGGCCTTTCCTGTCGAGCATGCTCGCATGGACGTGGAAGCCGCTGCCCGCCTGGTCCGGGAAAGGTTTCGACATGAAGGTCGCCTCCATGCCGAAGGTCCGTGCCACCGACTGGACGACGCGCCGCAACAGGCAGGCGTGGTCAGCGGCGGCGACCGGGTCGTCGGTGTGTTCCAGGTTGATCTCGAACTGGCCGGCTCCGTATTCGGAGATGACTGTGGAAGACGGGATGTTCTGCACCCGGCAGGCGTCCTCGATCGCGGTTATGACCGGGCGGTATTCGTCGAGCTTCGCCAGCGACAGCACCTTGCCGGCGCCTTCGACGTTGCCGGTCATGGGCGAGCGGACAGGCAGCGGCTGGCCGCCGTCGCCGCGCGCCGGGTCGATCAGGTAGAATTCGATTTCAGCCGCCACGACCGGTCGCCAGCCCGCTGCATGGACGACGGAGACGGCGCGCTTCAGGACGGTGCGCGGGTCGTACCAGAAGGCCTCGCCGGTCGCGGCCGATGCCGGCTCGCACAGCACCTGCGCCAGCCCGGTCGACCACGGCACGCGCGCCAGCGTCCCCGCCACTGGCCTGACATTGCCGTCGGGATCGCCGTCGGAGAAGCCGTAGCCCATAGGGTCGGCCGTGTTGCCGCGCACGTCGACCAGCGACATCGCGGCGCAGACCGGGGTTCCGTCCGCATAGAGCTTGGCGACATGGGCGCGCGGCATTCGCTTGCCGTAGGCATTGCCGCACAGGTCGAACAGCACCGCGTCGAGATGCGTGACGTCCGGGTTGTGGTCGAGGAAGCGTGCGAATTCCTGCTTGCCGGCCATGGTCCCTCCGCCTGTTGCCGAAGGCGAGAGTAGCATCGCGTCGAAAAAGATCACCCGCCATGTCGCATTCGATCGGGCGTGGATGCGCGCGGCGGGCGAAGCTGCCTCATGGAGGTGCCCATGAGCGAGACGAATACGGGACGATGCCTGTGTGGCGCGGTGCGGTTCAAGACGACCGGGCCCTTGCGCGGCGTGATCTACTGCCATTGCGGCCAGTGCCGCCGGCAGACCGGCCACTACGTTGCCGCGACCGCTGTCGCCGACGCGCGGATAACCATCGAGGGCACGGACAGCCTCTCATGGTACGAGGCATCGGCCGACGCGAAGCGCGGCTTCTGCCGGACCTGCGGCTCGCTGCTGTTCTGGAAGGGCGAAGGCCTCGACCGGATCTCTATCATGGCCGGTGCCTTCGACCAGCCGACCGGTCTCAAGGGTCAGAGCCACATCTTCGCGGGTGACAAGGGCGACTACTACGCCATCGACGACGGCCTGCCGGTCTTCGAGGCGTCTGGCGCGAACACGTCGGCGCCGAAGGCGTGATACATTCGGTGAACGGTTTGTCGAATTCCGTTCACCTTTTGCGACCCGCGGCAAGGGCGTACATCATGGTCAAGGAGAACGACCATGACCTCGATGCCCAGCCTCTTCATCTCGCACGGCGGCCCCAACATCGTGCTGAGCGACACGCCAGCCCGCCATTATCTCGAAGCGATTGAGGGCATCGTCGGCCGTCCGAAGGCGATCGTCATCGTCTCCGCGCATTTCGAGACGCACGGCGTGGCGGTCGTAACCGATCCGACGCCCGGCATGATCTACGACTTCGGCGGATTTGCCCCTGAACTCTACAGGATGGTCTATCCGGCGCCCGGCGAACCTGCGCTGGCCGAACGTGTTCTGGCGCTTCTGGAGGACGCCGGCCTCGATCCCGCGCGGATCGGTTCGCGCGGCTACGACCACGGCACATGGACGCCTCTCAAGCTGGCCTTCCCGGATGCGGGAATCCCGATTGTGCAGGTTTCCATCGATCCGTCGCGCGACGCCGTCTGGCACTACCGGCTCGGACGTGCGCTGGCGCCACTCCGGGAAGACGGCGTCCTGCTGATCGGTTCGGGCCACATCACCCACAATCTGCGCGCCTTCTTCGGGGCGATCAGGCGGGGAGAGGCGGTCGATCCTGCGCTGGCCACGAAGGTCAAGGCATTCACGGACTGGTTCGAGGACAGGCTGTCGGCCGGTGCAGTGGAAGACGTGCTGGAATGGAAGCAAAAGGCGCCGTTCCCGTCCGACAACCACCCGACCGACGAGCACCTGATGCCGATCTTCTTCGCGCTCGGCGCGGGAGGCGAACAGGCGAAGGCGCGCCGGGTCCACGCCTCGGTCGACAACGGCTTCTTCGCCAACGATTCCTACCTGTTCCAGTAGCGGCGCTTCGGGATACAAGACGCCGCCTGAATCAGCGGCGGAAGGGGCGATGGAAAGGCTCTACAAGGCGTTTCTCAATTCGGTTCGCGCCTTCCGGGCGCTGATCCGGTCGGAAAAGGCGTTCCAGCAGGAGGTCGCCCTGCTGGTCGTCGCCATTCCGGCCGCCTGGTTCCTCGCCGACAGCTGGCGCGGTTTCCTGCTGCTCGTCGGCGCGATCCTGCTGCTGATCATGGTCGAGGTGCTGAACACGGGCATCGAGGCCGCCTGCGACGCGGTCTCGCGCGAGTTCAACATCGACATCCAGCTGGCCAAGGATTGCGGGTCGCTCGCGGTGCTGATCTCCGTGGTTCTCGCGCTGGGTGTCTGGGGACTGGCGGTTGCCGAGCGCATCGCCGGGCTTCCACTCTGAGTTCATGCTCCCCATATGACGGTCACCAAAGGATACCGTCATGATCGAAGAGAACTGCGACATCGAGACGAGGCAGGGGCTTCCGGCCGACCTCCGCTACCTTGCCGAGAAATATCCGCGAGAGCGCTGGCAGGAACACGCCAACATCCACGGCATGGCCAACCAGTGGCTGCAGCGCCACGACATGTTCCGCGAACTCGGCGGCGTGCTGACGGCGGCGATCGGCGACTATCGTGAAGGCAGGAATGATGCCCCCGCCTTCGCGCGGTTCTTCGCACCGCGCCTCAACTATTTCCTCGGCCACCTCGACGGTCACCACAATGTCGAGGACCAGCATTACTTTCCGGTCTTCGCGAAGGCCGAGAGCAGGCTCGCGCGAGGCTTCGACATTCTCGACGGCGACCACCACGCGATCCATGCCGCGCTCGACAGGAACGCCGAGACGGCCAACGCCTTCCTGCGCGAACTGGAGCGCGACGAGGATTCCCGCCGCCGCGCGGCGGACGCCTATGCGAATGAGAACGAGCGGCTGATCGCCATGCTGACGCGCCATCTCGCCGACGAGGAGGACCTCATCATCCCGCTCATTCTCGAACGCGGCGATCGCGGCCTGGGCATAGGCTGACCTTGGACGTGCTATTCCGCCGGGTGGCGGATCCGCCGTGCGACCCAGATGGCCACGAGAGCGAGCACCAGCCCGCCCGCCACCGCGATGATCAGGGTCTGATGCGTCTTGAGGGCGTCGCCGATCAGCTTCTCGGCGCCGAGTCCGAGGAACCACCCGAGCGATCCGAATACGGTCGCCCAGACCATCGCCGATATGCCGTTCAGCAGCAGGAACCGGCTGACCGGAATCCGCGAGGTACCGGCCGCCACGCCGCCGGCCAGACGCATGCCGTAGATGAAGCGGTTGGTCAGAACGAAGGCGTTGGGGTGCCGGTCGATCAGGCGCAGCGCCTGGCCGAAACCCGGCTTGCCGCGCAGCCAGTCGACGAACGGGTGGTTGCTGAAGCGCCGGCCGATCAGGAAGAAGATCGTGTCGCCGAGCCATGCGCCGACAAAGGTGACGAGGAAGGCTGCGCGCGGGTCGAACACGCCCTGGTGCGCGAAGAAGCCGGCCAGCATGGCAGCGCTTTCGCCTTCGGCCAGGCAGCCGACAAAGACCGCGAGCAGGCCGTAGTCGGTGACGAATTGCGTGAGCGTGTCGCTCATCGACCGTCCCGTGCGAGGCCGGCCTCGATGCGGCGTACCGCTTCGGCCAGCGCGGCCACCTCGGCATGCACCGCGACGATCTCGCGGTGCCTCAGTTCGTCCAGTTTCTCGTGGAGCGCCATGATCTCGACCTCCGCCTTGAGGTTGACCTCGTAGTCATGGGCGGCATCCAGCCGGTCGCGCGACGCCTGGCGGTTCTGCGACATCATGATGATCGGCGCCTGGATGGCGGCCAGCATGGAGAGCACCAGGTTGAGGAAGACGAACGGGTACGGATCGAACGTCTCTCGCCCGAGCAGCCAGAGATTGGCAATGGTCCAGATCGCCAGAAATGCGAGGAAAGCCAGGATGAAGGTCCATGAGCCGCCGACGCGGGCGATGCCGTCGGCCAGCCGCTCGCCGAGCGAGGACGACGCGGCATAGTCCCGGTTCGTGTCCCGCGACAGCGCCTTGCGATCGATGGCGCTCTTGAACACGCGGCTTTCGGCCTCGCCCGCTTCTGTCACCAGCCAGCGCGTCGCCATGTCGCCGATGGTCTTGGCCATGCTACCCTCCTTCGCGCCCCTTCGATGCGGAAGGGGGAACGGCAGTTTCAACCGCGCCATCTAGCGCGGATTCGGGGGAGGGCAGAGATGAAAAGCTTCGAGACGATCCGCGCCCGTGCGGCAAAACGAAAGGGCGGCGATGAGGTTCTGGCTTCACTGCTCGGCCCGGTGCCCGATAACCGGAAGGTCGCAAAGCTCGCCGACGATCGCATTCTCTCGACCATGGCCGAGCGGGTCTTCGCCGCCGGCTTCGTCTGGCGCGTGATCGAGCAGAAATGGCCGGGCTTCGAGGAAGCCTTCCTCGGCTTCGAGCCGAAGCGGCTCTTGTTCCAGCCTGACGAGTTCTGGGAGGGCTTGGCGAAGGACGAGCGCATCGTCCGCAACCCGCAGAAAATCAGGTCGGTCCGCGAGAACGCCGTCTTCGTCGAGCGCATCGCGAAGGAGCATGGCAGCTTCGGCAAGTTCCTGGCGGACTGGCCGGGGGACGACCAGGCGGGCCTGCTGGCAACGCTCGGCAAGCAGGGCAGCAGGCTCGGCGGCAACACCGGCCAGTACTTCCTGCGCTGGGTGGGCTGGGACAGCTACATCCTGTCCGGCGACATGGTGGCCGCGCTGCGCGACGCCGGCCTCGACATCGCAGAGAGCCCGACATCGAAAAAGGACCAGGAAAAGGTGCAGGCCGCGATCAATGGCTGGGCGAAGGAGACCGGCCTGCCGCGCGTCCACATCTCGCGGATTTTGTCGATGTCGATCGGCGAGAACCGCTCGGTCGAGGACCTGAAGAGTTACATGGGCGAATGACCCGGGCTCGCTGGCCATTGCCGCTATCGGGCGCGCGCGATAAATCGGCCACATGGCCAAGTCCGCTCCTGACACCATCCGCATCGCCGTCGCCCAGCTGAACCCGGTGGTCGGCGACATCGCCGGCAATCTGGCGAAAGCCCGGGAGGCGAGGGCGGATGCGGCCCGGCACGGCGCCGAGATCGTGCTGTTCACCGAACTTTTCCTTGCCGGGTATCCGCCCGAGGATCTGGTGCTTCGGCCAGCTTTCTTGGCCGCTTGCGAGAAGGCGGCCGAAGACTTCGCTGCCGATACGGCGGACGGCGGACCGGCCGTGATCATTGGCGTGCCGCTGAAGCGCAAGTCCGGGGTCCACAACGCGATCATCGTCGCCGACAAGGGCAAGACCGTCGCCGAGCGGTTCAAGGTCGACCTTCCGAACTATGGCGAGTTCGACGAGAAGCGCGTCTTCCAGGCTGGTCCCGATATGCCCGGCCCGGTCGCAATCCGCGGCGTGCGTTTCGGCATCCCGATCTGCGAGGACATCTGGGGCGATCTGGGCGTCTGCGAGACGCTGGCCGAGAGTGGCGCCGAGATCCTGCTGGTCCCCAACGGTTCGCCCTACTATCGCGGCAAGGTCGACATCCGCCATCAGGTTGCGATCCGCCAGGTGATCGAGACCGGCCTGCCGGTGCTCTACGCCAACATGCTGGGTGGGCAGGACGAACTGGTGTTTGACGGTGCGTCGTTCGCCATCCAGGCCGACAAGTCGCTGGCCTTCCAGATGAGCGAGTTCGAGGAAGCTGTCGTCGTCACAACCTGGAAGCGCGGCAACGAAAGCGACGAGCCGGAAGGCTGGTTCTGCGCCGACGGGCCGATGTCGAACATTCCCGAGAAGGAAGAAGCCGACTACCGCGCCTGCATGCTGGGCTTGCGCGACTATGTGAACAAGAACGGCTTCAGGAACGTGGTGCTCGGCCTGTCGGGTGGCATCGACTCGGCGATCTGCGCGGCGCTGGCCGTCGATGCACTGGGCGAGGAGCGGCTGCGCGCCGTGATGATGCCCTACCGCTACACGTCGAAGGATTCGTTCAAGGACGCCGAGGACTGCGCCCGCGCGCTCGGCTGCCGCTATGACACGGTGCCGATCTTCGAGCCCGTCGACGGGTTCTCCAGCGCCCTTTCCGAACTGTTCGAGGGCACGAGCCAGGGCATCACCGAGGAGAACCTGCAGAGCCGCGCGCGCGGCACGATCCTGATGGCGATTTCCAACAAGTTCGGTTCGATGGTCGTCACCACCGGCAACAAGAGCGAGATGTCGGTGGGCTACGCGACCCTTTACGGCGACATGAACGGCGGCTTCAACCCGATCAAGGACCTGTACAAGATGCAGGTCTACGCGCTGGCGGCCTGGCGCAATGCGCATGTGCCGCCGGGCGCGCTCGGGCCGACAGGCGAGGTCATTCCGAAGAACATCATCGACAAGGCGCCGTCCGCGGAACTCAGGCCCAACCAGACCGACCAGGATTCGCTGCCGCCCTATCCGGTGCTGGACGACATCCTGGAATGCCTCGTCGAAAACGAGATGGGCGTCGACGAGATCGTCGCGCGCGGCCATGACCGGGCGACGGTCAGCCGCGTCGAGAACATGCTCTACATCGCGGAATACAAGCGCCGTCAGGCCGCGCCGGGGGTAAAGATCACCCGCAAGAACTTCGGCCGCGACCGCCGCTATCCGATCACCAACCGCTTCCGCGACAGGGGCTGAGCGAATCGCCCACCGACCTGGCGGGTCGTCGGCGGTCGCACCGGGCAGGGGAACCCGGTGCGACCGCCACAGCCCCGCCCGCTAGCAGACGCGACGGGGCGTAGCTCAGCGTGCCCGCGTGAGCAGATTTCTGATCTCGGCGAGAAGTGCATCCATTTTCAGCGATGCTGCCTTGTCGCGTGCCAGTCGCTCGGCGTCGTAGGCGCTTGAATCCACAGCGATTTTTCCGCAGCCTGCTTCGGGGATGTCCTGCCGGCGTATCTCGTTCGACGTATTCATGGGCGAAATTTGCCCACGTTGCCGTCTATATTTGATTAATTCCAGAATAGTTGCTGAAAAGGAGATCCTATTCTGAATTTAAGCATCCGGTGATGGAATAGATGCGCATCGAGATGTCTCCCCCTCGGTATGACGTGGCAGCGAGCCACAGGGGAGGTCGAGCGACAGCCCTTGTCATTGTCGGCGGACACCCTATCTCGATCGCCTGGCGCGGGGGCGCCGCTTGCCTAAGCCGGAGCCATCCGCTAGCCCCCATTCATGAGCGTAACCGTCCGCTTCGCCCCGTCGCCCACCGGCCACATCCATATCGGGAACGCGCGTACCGCGCTGTTCAACTGGCTGTATGCCGAGAAGCATGGCGGCAGCTTCATCCAGCGTTTCGACGATACGGATCGCGAGCGCTCGAAGCAGGAATACGCCGACGCCATCCTCTACGACCTGCACTGGCTGGGCATCTTCCCCGATTTCGTCGAGTACCAGTCGCGCCGCGCCGAGATCCACGATGCGGCCGCGAACCGGCTGCGCGACGCCGGGCTCCTCTATCCCTGCTACGAGACGCCGGAAGAACTGGACCTCAAGCGCAAGATCAGGCTGTCGCGGCGCCAGCCGCCGGTCTACGGCCGGGACGCGCTGAAGCTGACGCCCGGGGAGCGGGAAGAATACGTGGCCGACGGCCGCCGCCCGCACTGGCGCTTCCTGCTGCCGAACTTCCGTTCCGACCCTTTCGAGACGGAGCGGACCGAAGTCAGCTGGACCGATCTGGTGCGCGGCGAGGAGACGGTCGACCTGGCCTCGCTGTCGGACCCGGTGCTGGTGCGTGCCGACGGGTCGTTCCTCTACACGCTGCCGTCCGTCGCCGACGATGCCGCGATGGGCATCACCCATGTGATCCGCGGCGAGGATCACGTGACCAATACCGGCGTGCAGATCGCGCTGTTTAAGGCGCTCGGCGCCGAACCACCGGCCTTCGGGCATCACAACCTGCTGACCACTGCGGACGGGCAGGGGCTTTCCAAGCGCTCGGGGGCGCTGTCGATTTCCAGCCTCCGCGACGGCGGCATCGAGCCGATGGCGGTTGCCTCGCTTGCCGTGCTGACGGGCACCTCGGAGAACGTCGAGGCCGTCGCCTCGCTCGGTGCGCTGGCGGAACGCTTCGATCCCGGTGCCACGTCCAAGTCGGCGGCGCGTTTCGACCCGGAAGACCTCGTGCAGCTCAACCGCGCGATCCTGCAGGACACGTCGTTCGACGACGTACGCGAGCGGCTGCTCATCCAGGGCATTTCAGGTGAGCGCGCGGAACCGTTCTGGCTGGCGGTGCGCGGCAACATCGCGACGCTTAAGGAAGCCGAGGCCTGGTGGCGCGTCGTCCGGGAGGGGCCGTCGAGCCCGCCGGAGTTCGACGAGGCCGATCTCGCCTATGCCCGCGAGGCATTCGAGCTCTTGCCGGCCGAGCCGTGGGACGAGACGACGTGGAAAGCGTGGATCGAGGCGGTCAAGGCCCGCTCCGGTCGCAAGGGCAAGGCGCTGTTCATGCCGCTCAGGCTGGCCCTTACTGGGCTTTCATCTGGCCCGGAGCTCGCAGATCTATTGCCCCTGCTGGGTCGGGAAGGAACACTGGCCCGACGACCCTGATCTTGCCGGTCGACGCGGTCTTCGGCTCCTCCGCCGGCGGCGGCTTCAGCATCGAGCGGATCGCGTCTTCGGTCAGGCCGCCTTCGGCATTGGCGAGCGTTTCGGGATCGGCCGACGGGTCTGGCCGAGGAACCGGCTGCGGAATGATCTCGGCTGCCGCCACCGGCACGGGTTCTTCGGTGCGAGGCGGTTCGCCGGCGATCACCGTGAAGTTGCGCGCGACATTGCAGCCGCAGGCCTGGTCGCGCGCCACGTTGGTGTCGCGGTACTGGAAGGCTGTCGACATCTGCGTGTAGGGCGTGCCGTCCGACACCGAGACCATCGCCTCGGACTCCTCCGTGGCGGCGCGATGATAGTAGAGCTTGACCTCGGTGCCCGGGCACATGGCCTCGCAGTTCTTCTGGTCGCGCTCGAAATTCGATTGCGACGAAGCGCCGGACATCGGGAAATAGTAGCCGTCGCAGGTCCGGACGCACAGCGTCCGGTACGCCCCGCCGCTGAAATCGCCCGACGTGCCGGGACGCAGCGTGACCCTCTCCCTCGGCCGGTCCTCGATGGTCTCGCGCTGCTTGACCCCGCCGCCGAACAACTGGTCGAACAGCGAACGGCCGTCGGAGGCGTTCTCGGCGGTGCGCTCCCTGGCCGCCGCGCGCCCGCCGCGACAGCCGTTCTGGTCGAGTGCGGCCATGATGCGGTTGCGTTCTGCCTTCGACGGGCCGCCGCCCGAAAGGGACCCGCGCTTCCGCTCAAGCGAAGCCAGGTTGCCCTGCATGCGCTCGATGGTCGCGTTGATGGACGAGCAGCGCTCTTCTCCTCCGCCAAACAGCGTGAAACCGCAGCCGGCGCTGCGGGCCTGGCTCCGGGCCTTGGTCAGTTGTGCGCGCTGCGCCTCGACTGCCTTGTCGTACTTCTTGAACTGCGAGCCGCCACCGCCGTCGGCCGCAGAGAGCTGCGCTTCGAGCTTGCGGCAGGTACGTTGGTCGGCGGCCGCGTTTCCCGCCACCATGGCCAGGGTTGCCACTGCCAGCGCCCACGGCGCCGCGAGGCGAACGACCCAATTCCCGCCAGCGCGCATTCCGCCTCCAGAGCATCGTGGTGCGAGGCCGAATCACCCAGCTTCCCACAAGCCGCTCGATATCCATTCGAGCTTGCGCCTGACCGGAGCGCCGCTCCGCCAAAGGCACAGGCACCGCACCGCCAGTCGGCGAGGCGGAATGACCCTAAGGCCGTCCAGTTAACTGTTGATTTACGATGCCGCCGTCTGACCGGCCTCGACCACGGCCAGCGCCGTCATGTTGACCACGCCACGCGAGGTGACCGACGGCGTCAGGATGTGGGCGGGCCGGTCGGTACCGAGCAGGATCGGCCCGACATGCAGCGCGTCGGTCATCTGCTTGGCCGTGGTCAGCGCGATGTTCGCGGCATCGAGATTGGGGAAGACAAGCAGGTTGGCTTCGCCCTTCAGCCGCGAATGCGGGAAGGCGCGGCTGCGAAGCGTCTCGGACAGTGCCGTATCGCCGTGCATCTCGCCGTCCGTCTCGAGGTCGGGCGCGCGCTCCCTGAGCAGCGCCGCTGCCTCGCGCATCTTCAGGGCGCTCGGCGTGTCGCGCGAACCGAAATCGGAATGCGACAGGAGCGCGGCGCGCGGTTCGATGCCGAAGCGGCGTACACCCTCCGCCGCGAGCAGCGTCATCGCCGCGATTTCCTCCGCCGACGGGTCGACCGAGACATGGGTGTCGATGAAGAACGTCGCGCCCTTCTGGGTGATCAGCATCGACAGCGCCGAAAGGTCGTCGTCACCCGTCCCGGGCCGCGCGCCGATGATCAGCCGGACGTTGCGCAGGTGGCGCTCGAAGCGGCCTTCCAGTCCGCAGATCATCGCATCCGCGTCGCCCCGCTTCAGCGCCAGGGCGGCGATCACGGTGGTGTCGGTGCGCACCATCGTGCGCGCCGCTTCCTGCGTCACGCCGCGGCGGCCGGTGAGCTTGATCAGCAGGTCGACATAGTCGCGGTAGCGCGGGTCGTCCTCTGGATTGACAAGGAAGAAGTCCCGGCCCGGGCGGATGCGCAGTCCGAAGCGCTCAAGCCGCTTTTCGACGACAGCGGGACGGCCGACGAGGATCGGCGTCGCGATGCCCTCTTCCAGCGCCACCTGGGCGGCGCGGAGCACGCGCTCGTCCTCGCCATCGGCGTAGATGACGCGTTTCGCGCCGAACGTCTTCGCCTTCGAGAAGACGGGCTTCATGATCAGGCCCGAGCGGAAGACGAAGCGGTTCAGCCGGTCGTGGTAGGCTACCCAGTCCTCGATCGGGCGCGCTGCGACGCCGCTCTCGCAGGCGGCGCGCGCCACGGCCGGCGCGATGCGCAGGATGAGCCGCGGATCGAAAGGCGAGGGGATCAGGAAGTTCGGACCGAAGGTTGGCGTCTCGTCCGAATAGGCGCGCGCCGCGACATCGGAGGGCTCCTCGCGGGCCAGCGCGGCGATCGCCTTAACCGCCGCCATCTTCATGGCTTCGTTGATCGCCGTCGCGCCGCAGTCGAGCGCCCCCCGGAAGATGTACGGGAAGCAGAGCACGTTGTTGACCTGGTTCGGGAAATCCGAACGCCCGGTGCAGATCATCGCGTCCGGCCGGGCCTCGCGCGCCACCTCCGGCATGATTTCCGGCGTCGGGTTGGCGAGCGCCAGGATCAGCGGCCGGTCGGCCATGTGCTGGAGCAGGTCGGGCTTCAGTACGCCGGCCGCCGAGAGGCCGAGGAACACGTCTGCCCCGCCGATCACGTCGGCGAGCGTCCGGGCGTTGGTGTCCTTGACGTAGGGGTCTTTCCAGCGGTCCATCTCCTCGACGCGGCCCTTCCAGGCGACGCCATGCCTGTCGGTGACCCAGATGTTCTCGCGCTTCGCGCCAAGCTCGACCAGCAGGTTGAGGCAGGCGAGGGCCGCCGCGCCGGCACCCGAAGTCACGATCTTCACGTCGGAGATGGCCTTGCCGGCGAGTTCCAGTGCGTTCAGAACGCAGGCCGCGACGATGATCGCCGTGCCGTGCTGGTCGTCGTGGAAGACCGGGATGCCCATGCGGGCCTTGAGCTGCTCCTCGACGTCGAAGCACTCGGGCGCCTTGATGTCCTCGAGATTGATGCCGCCGAAGGTCGGCTCCAGCGCCGAAACGGTCTCGACCATCCGTTCGATGCCCGGCGCGTCGATCTCGATGTCGAAGACGTCGATGCCGGCGAACTTCTTGAACAGAACCGCCTTGCCTTCCATCACCGGCTTCGAGGCGAGAGGGCCGATGTTGCCGAGGCCGAGCACGGCCGAGCCGTTCGAGACGACGCCAACCAGGTTGGCGCGGGCGGTATAGTCCGCAGCCTTGCCAGGATCGTCGTGGATGGCGAGGCATGGCGCGGCGACGCCAGGCGAATAGGCGAGCGCAAGGTCGCGCTGGTTGCCGAGCGGCTTCGTCGCCTGGATCTCCAGCTTTCCCGGCATGGGATGGCGATGGAAGAAGAGGGCGGCTTCGTCGAGTTCCGAGAGGCTTCGGCCGGCCGGCTCCTTGGGCGCGTCCATCTCAGAACGCGCTCACATAGGAACCGCCGTCGACCGGGATGTTCTGGCCGGTCAGGTAGCCGGCATGAACCGAACAGAGGAAGGCGCAGATCTGGCCCATCTCCTCGGCGGTGCCGAGACGTTTGGCCGGCACGTCGGCGGCGAGCCGACGCTTACGCTCGTCCTCGGGGATGTCGGACGGAAAGGCGCCCTTCAGCCTGTCCGTGTCGATCTTGCCGGGGAGCAGGTTGTTGATCGTGACGTTGCGCGCCGCGACGGTGCGCGCCACGCCCGAGAGGAACGAGGTCAGGCCGGCGCGCGCACCGGACGAGACGTCGAGGCCCGGGATCGGCACGTAGACCGAGAGCGACGTGATGTTGACGATGCGCCCGAAGCCCCGCTCGGCCATGCCGTCGATAACCGCCTTCACCAGTTCGATCGGCGTGATCATGTTGCCGATCACGCCATCCATGATCGCCTTGCGGTCGAGTTCGCGGAAATCGCGGCGCGGCGGGCCGCCATTGTTGTTCACCAGAATGTCCGCGTCCGGGCACGCGGCGATGAGCGCGGCCTGCACGTCGGGCAGGGAGACGTCGCCCACGACCTCCGTCACCTTGACGCCGTAGGCCTTGCGGATGGCGTCTGCCGTCCTGGCCAGCGTCGACGCATCGCGCCCGTTGGCGACGATCTCGCAACCGGCCTCGGCCAGCGCCACCGCGCATCCCCGCCCGATGCCGCGGCTCGACGCACAGACGATCGCCTTCCTGCCCCTGATTCCGAGATCCACGGTGAAGCCTCCCTTTCGATTCCATTCCGACCCTACCCGGCATGCCTTGCGGGCGGCAACCGTCACAAGCCCGTCGCATGAATCGCGGTATCGGCAGGCCGTCAAACCCGGATGGGCAGATGTCGGAAGAAGCAGCGACACGATACCGGACGATCTTCATCTCCGACGTGCATCTCGGATCGAAGGCGGCCAAGGCGGACTATCTGATCGATTTCCTTCGCCATAACGACGCCGAGACCTTCTACCTTGTCGGGGACATCATCGACGGATGGCGCCTGAAGCGCTCCTGGCACTGGCCGCAGTCGCACAACGACGTCGTCCAGAAGCTGCTGCGCAAGGCACGCAAGGGCTCCCGCATCGTCTACATCGCCGGCAACCATGACGAGTTCCTGCGCGACTTCCAGGGCGTGCATTTCGGCGGCATCCTGGTCGCCGACCGCGACATCCACGTCGCCGCCGACGGGCGGCGCTACCTGGTGATCCACGGCGACCAGTTCGACGCCATCGTCCACAATGTGCGCTGGCTCGCCTATTTCGGCGATGTCGCCTACGACGCGGCGATCCTCGTCAACCGCGTCGTCGGCCGGGTGCGCCGCATGTTCGGGATGCCCTACTGGTCGTTTTCGTCCTGGGCGAAGGTGACGGTGAAGCGGGCAGTCAACTTCATCAGCGCCTTCCAGGTCATCGTCGCCGAGGAAGGTCGCAAGGAAGCAGTCGACGGCGTGATCTGCGGCCATATCCACCATGCGGTGATCGAGGACATCGCCGGCACCCGCTACATCAACAGCGGCGACTGGGTGGAAAGCTGCACCGCCATCGTCGAGCATTTCGACGGACGCATGGAACTGATCCGCTGGGCGGAGAGGAGCGTCGAAGTCCCGGTTGGCGACCCGCGGCTGGTGCCGGTCGTCTTCCCGGATCGGGTCGCAGCCTGACGCCAGTTTCGCCGATCTGGCACGGTGGATAGCCGGGGCTGGGGCGGTTTCGCGCAGCGTCACGGCGTGATAGCTGGTCGGACCAGTCGGGTCGTGCCCGTCGAACTTGCCGGCCAGCATGTCACTCCCGCCGCTCTCCCCCGAACAGATGATCAAGCCGCGCGCCTTCGAGCTGCGGATATCGCTGCTGTTTGCGACGCTGTTCATCCCGATGGGCATCCACGCACCCTATTTTCCGCTGTGGCTTGAATTCGAGGGGTTCCGGCCGGAGGAGATCGCGGTGATCCTGTCGGCGCCGCTGTTCTTCCGGGTGCTGACGACGCCGGTCATCACGTCCCTCGCCGACAAGGCGCGCGACCGCGCCGACGTCTACATCGCCTGCGTGGCGGCGACGCTGATGCTGTCCTTCGGCTACTTCCTGCAGCCGACCTACGCGATCGTGCTCGCCGTCTCGCTCGCGATCAGCATCGTCTGGACGCCGCAGTCGCCGCTGGTCGATGCGCTGGCGCTGTCGGGCGTGCGGCGCTTCGGCTCGCAATATCCGCTAATGCGCAGCGTCGGCTCCTTCGCCTTCCTGTGCTCCAACCTCGCGGGCGGCATGATCCTCGCCCGCACGGGGGCGGGCTTCATCCCGTGGATGATCACCGGCTCGCTGGTGGTGACGCTGATCGCCGGCTTCGCCGCGCCTCGGCTCGGCCGGCCGCGCGTCGCCTCGCCCCTATCGGCAGCCGTCCTCCAGAAGTCGGGGCCGGCGCTGTTCAACCCGTATTTCCTGTTTTTCGTAGCGGGAGCCGGCGTGATCAACGCCAGCCACGGCTACATGTTCGCCTTCATCTCGATCTACTGGAAGTCGCTCGGCATCGGCGACACTGTGATCGGCTTGCTCTGGGCATTCGCCGTGCTCTGCGAGGTCGTGCTGCTGCTGCTGTTCACGAGGCTGTTCGCGACGACGCGGGCGCCGACCCTGCTCGTCCTGGCGGCGGTCTGCGGCATCTTCCGCTGGGCGGCCGTGCCGCTGATATGGGCGTCGGGCATCGGCGTGGCCGGCTTCTTCGCGACGCAGGCACTGCATGCCTTCTCGACCGGGCTGGTCATCGCCGGCGTGCAGAAGCTGATCGCCGAGGTTGTCAGCGAGGAGAAGACGGGAGCCGCGCAGGGCATAGCCTTCTTCGCCAACGGCTTTTCGATGGCGGCGGCAACGCTGGCGTCGGGTGCGATCTACGAGCGGCTGGGCGGCGACGGCTTCTACGTGATGTCCGGCGTGGCGGGTCTCGGGCTGCTGCTGGTGCTCCTGGCCCGCGCCCTATCCCCAGAGCGCCGCCTCGGGCGGTGAGACCAGCGAGCCCTGGTAGTCGAGCGCCGGCGTGCGGTCGCGGGCGAGCAGCAGCGGGCCGTCGAGGTCGACATAGTCCGCACCCTGCGCCAGCAGCACGGCCGGCGCCATGCCGAGCGACGTGCCGACCATGCAGCCGACCATGATGCCGAGCTTCAGCGCCCGCGCCCGGTTCCGCAGCGCCAGCGCGGCGGTCAGCCCGCCGGTCTTGTCGAGCTTGATGTTGATCGCGTCGTAGAGCCGCGCCAGCCGGTCGAGGTCGTCGATCGTGTGCACGCTCTCGTCGGCGCAGACGGGCAGGGGATGCTCGAAGTCGCCGAGCATCGCGTCCTCGCCGGCCGGCAGCGGCTGCTCGACCAGCGCCACGCCGAGTTCGGCGGCGGCGGCGAGGTTGGCGATGACCGTGTCGTGGGTCCAGCCTTCGTTGGCGTCGAGGATGATGCGGCTCCGGGGCGCCGCATCGACCACGGCGCGGATGCGGGCCACGTCTGCCTCGCCGCCGCCGATCTTGACCTTGAGCAGGGGCCGCGCGGCGTTGGCGCGCGCCTGCGCGGCCATCGCCTCCGGCTCGCCGAGCGACAGCGTGTAGGCGGTGACCAGAGGGACAGGCTCGACGCGCAGAATGTCGGCGACGCGCCGGCCGGCAATCTTTGCCTCGAGGTCCCACAAGGCGCAGTCGATGGCGTTGCGCGCCGCGCCGGCCGGCAGGATGTCCATCAGCCCTTCGCGCGACACGCCGCGCTCGACCGGGCCGCGCGCCGCGACGATGGCGGCAACGACGCTGGAGATCGTTTCGCCGTAGCGCCTGTAGGGCACGCATTCGCCCCGCCCGACATGCCGGCCGTCCTCGATCAGCACCGTGACAACTTCCGCCTCGGTCTTCGATCCGCGCGAGATCGTGAAGGTGCCGGCGATGGGAAAGGCTTCGGAGCCGACGGTAAGCGTGCGCGACATGGAAGGAAGGCTCCGGTTGCCGGCGGGCGTCAAAGTGACAGGCCCGGCACGAGCGGCTATGACAGGCGCATGTTGACCGACGCCGAAGCCGATGCAAGCGCCGCGCGCAACGAAGCGCAGCCCGCGATCGACACATCCGTCGATGGCGCGGACACGGTCATTCGCCTTTCCGGCAACTGGACGACGCGCACCATCGCGTCGGTCGACGCGGCCGTGCGCGCCGCCGAGAAGCGGAGCGCCGGCGGCCCTGTGCGCATCGACCTGTCGGCCGTCGGGCGGATCGACACCGCGGGAGCCTGGCTGATCGAAAGGCTGGTGCGGGCGCTGGGCGCCAAGGGCGGCACGCCGGGCATCGTTGGCGAGAGCGCGGCCGCGGCGACCCTGCTGAAGGCAGTCGGCCATTCCACCCGCGACGGCGGCGACGCGCAGGCGCCAGCCGGCATGGGCGCCTTCACCGGCTTCCTCGACTACGTCGGGCGCTCCGTCCACGAACTGGCAGACGACTTCGTCGGCGGCCTGCACATCCTCGGCGCGGCGATCCGCGGCGCGCAGATGAAGGGTGGCCGTGGCCATGGGGTGCGACCGGCTGCCATCTTCAACCAGATCGACCGCATCGGGGTCGGGGCGATCCCGGTCGTGATCCTGATGTCGGCCATCGTCGGTGGCATCATCGCCCAGCAGGGCGCTTTCCAGCTTCGCTACTTCGGCGCCGAGTTCTTCATCGTCGACCTCGTGTCGATCCTGGCCTTGCGCGAACTGGGCGTGCTGATGACGGCGGTCATGATCGCCGGCCGGTCCGGCAGTGCCATCACCGCCGAGATCGGCTCGATGAAGATGCGCGAAGAGGTCGACGCGCTCACCGTGATCGGCCTCAATCCGATCGGCGTGCTGGTGTTTCCGAGGCTTGTCGCGCTGGTGATCGCCGTCCCTTGCCTGACCGTGATCGCCGACTTCGCGGCGCTGGGCGGGGCCATGATCGTCGCATGGAGCTATTCGGGCGTGACGCCGGAACAGTTCATCGACCGGCTTAGGGTGGCGATCGACCTGACGACCATCTTCGCCGGCTTCATCAAGGCTCCCTTCATGGCGATCATCATCGGCATCATCGCCTCGGTCGAAGGGCTGAAGGTCGGCGGCAGCGCCGAATCGCTCGGCCTCCACGTCACGTCCTCGGTGGTGAAGTCGATCTTCGTGGTCATCATCGTCGACGGCTTTTTCGCCATATTCTACGCGGCAATCGATTTCTGAGCGGACATGGCGGACAGCGGCATCGTGATGGAAAGACAGGTTGCGGCGGACGATCACGAGATCGTGCTCGAAGTCCGCGACGTCACTGTCGACCTCGGCGGCAAGACGATCCTCGAGAACCTGTCGCTCGATGTCCGGCGCGGCGACATACTCGGCTTCGTGGGTGCTTCCGGCGCCGGCAAGTCGGTTCTTCTGCGGACCGTGCTCGGCCTGGTACGCAAGAAATCCGGCACCATCAGGCTGCTTGGGGTGGATCTGGACAAGGCCACCGACGCCGATCGCATGCAGGTCGACATGCGGCTCGGCGTGCTGTTCCAGCATGGTGCGCTGTTCTCGGCGCTGACAGTCGCGGAGAACATCCAGGTGCCGATGCGCGAATATCTGGACATGCCGAAAAGGCTGATGGATGAGCTCGCCATGCTCAAAATCGAGCTTGTCGGCCTGCCACCCGACTCCGCGACGAAATTTCCGTCACAATTGTCTGGCGGCATGGTGAAGCGTGCGGCCTTGGCGCGGGCGCTGGCGCTGGACCCGGATATCGTGTTCCTCGACGAACCGACGTCCGGACTGGATCCGATCGGCGCGGCGGATTTCGATGAACTCGTGCGCAAGCTGCGCGATACGATGGGGCTTACGGTCTACATGGTGACACACGACCTCGACAGCCTGTTCTCGGTCTGCGACCGCGTCGCGGTCCTCGGGAAGAAGCGCGTTCTCGTCGAGGGCACGATCGACGACATGCTGGCCAGCGAGGAGCCCTGGGTGAAATCATATTTCCGCGGCAAGCGCGCCCGGCAGCTCGACCTGGCGGCGCGCTGATGGAGACCAAGGCAAACTACGTCGTCGTCGGCGCGTTCACGCTTCTGGCGCTGATCGCCGCCTTCGCGTTCGTCTACTGGACGGCCACCGCCGGCAACCAGGGCGAGACGGCGCCGCTCAGGATCGTCATCCCGGGATCGGCGGCCGGCCTCAGCCGCGGCAGCGCGGTGCTCTTCAACGGCATCAAGGTGGGCGACGTGCGCTCCGTCTTCTTCAGGCCCGAGGATCCGAACATCGCTATCGCCGACGCCGAAGTGTCGCTCCTGACGCCGATCACGCGCTCCACCAAGGCCGACATCGGTATCGCGGGCCTGTCGGGACAGGCCAATATCAGCCTGATCGGCGCCGACCCGCGCGAGCCGAACCTGCTCATCGAGGCGCAGGCGAGCGGCAAGGTAGCCGAGATCGAGGCCAATCCCTCGGCGGTCACCAACCTTCTCGAGACCGCGCAGGATATCTTCACGCGCGCCGAGCGTGTACTGGGCACGCTCGAAGGCTTCTCGCAGGACGTGCGGGGGCCGCTGACCGCCACGGTCGAGAACGCCGAACGCTTCTCCAAGGCGCTGGCCGACAATGCCGACGGCATCGACCAGTTCCTGCAGAGCGTCACCGCGCTTTCGGAAGAACTGGCCGGCGTGTCGGGCAAGCTCGACGGCACCTTGCAGGCAGCCGAACGCATCCTTGGCGCCGTCGATCCGAGCCAGGTCAAGACCATCGTCTCCAACGTCGAGACCTTCTCGGCTTCGCTCAGCGAGACGGGTGGCGAGCTGGAACGGCTGATGCAGGGCGTGGATCGCGCCGTCGCGTCGGTCGACGCGCTTGCCAAGAACGCGTCCGGCACGCTGGACCGGGTTGACCAGGTGCTGGCCGGCGTCGATCCCGACACGCTGAAGAAGACGTTCTCCAACGTCGAATCGGCATCGGAGAACGCCCGCAGGGCGGCGAGCGACATCGCCCGCTTCACCCAGCGGATCAACGGCAAGGCGAGCGACATCGATTCGATCGTGGTCGACGCGCGGCAGATGGTCGAACGGCTGAACGCCGCTTCAGTGAGGGTCGACGGCGTACTGGCCAAGGTGGATTCGCTTCTCGGCTCCGGCGAGGCGGAAGGCGTCATGTCCGATGCCTCCGCCACCTTGAAGTCTTTCAAGGAAGTCGCCGATACGCTGAACGCCCGCATCGGGCCGATCACCGACGGGCTCGCCCGCTTCTCCGGCCAGGGGCTGCGGGACGTCGAGGCGCTGGTGCGCGACGGCCGCCGTTCGATCGTGCGCATCGAGGAGGCGATCACCGACCTGCAGCGGAACCCGCAACGCATCCTGTCGGGTGGTGACGGCACGGTCCGGCAGTTCGACGGCCGCGCCCGGCGATAGGATAGGCAGTGTCCACAGCCGGCGCGGCGTTGACATTGGGTCCCCGCCAGCCGAAGACAGTCAGGTCGTATCGAAACGGGGACCTGCCGACCGGGGGTTGTGGCAGGGCGTTGTGTGGAACGGGTCAGTCTGTTCAGTGCCGTCGCGTTTGTCAGCCTGTCACTGGCGGGCTGCGCGGCTTTGCCCGGCGGTGGCCCCGCGCCCCTCGATACCTATGAGCTTTCCGCGCCGTCGCCGGAGGCAGGCCGCCGCAGCCGCATCCAGCTCCTGATCGCCGAGCCGTCTGCGCTGAAGGCGCTTGACGGCGAGAACATCGTCGTCAGGCCGGCGCCCGGCGAAATCCAGTTCCTGAAGGGTGCGCAGTGGGCCGACCGGCTGCCGAAGGTCGTGCAGGCCCGGCTCGCCGAGGCGTTCCAGTCGTCCGGCGCTTTCGCTGGTGTCGGTCGCCCGGGCGAGGGCCTGGCGATCGACTATCAGGTCATCACCGAGATCAGGGTGTTCGAGATCAGGGTCGGCGGCGGCGGTCAGGCGCGGGTCGAACTTTTCGTCAGGCTGCTGAACGACCGCAATGGCACGGTGCGCGCGTCGCGTGTCTTCGAGGCGGCGGCCGGGCTGCCCGGCGAAGCCAACGAGGACTATGTTGCAGCCCTCGATGCCGCGTTCCGGCAGGCGGCGACCGAGATCGTCATCTGGGCGGCGCGGTCGCTCTGATCGCTTCCCAATCGCACAGACAAGAACGCCGCCCTCGGGCGGCGTTTTGCGTTTTTCCTGCGTCGCGTCCTATCGGAGCCGGCCGCTCGCATGCGCCAGCATGGTGTAGACCTTGCCGGTGTCCGAGGTGAGGTAGGTCTGGGTCATCAGGTTGTCGCGATCGTTGCGGGCGACGTCCTTGAGCAGCTTCTCGAAATCCTCGCAGTAGCGGTCGACGGCGGCGCGGAAGTCGCTGTCCTGCTGGTACTTGCGGCGGATGTCGTCGAAGGTCTGCTGGCCCTTGAGCGTGTAGAGGCGGCGCGTGAAGACGTCGCGCTCGCCGCGCCGGTAGCGCGCCCAGAGCTCGACCGACGCATCGTGGTCGATGGCCTTGGCGATGTCGACCGACAGCGAGTTCAGCGAGTCGACCACCTGGGCCGGCGAGCGGCTGGCAGGAGCCGGGCGCCTGGCGGGATCGGCAACCGCGACACCTTCGTCGGTCGAGGCGCCGCGCAGCAGGTCGGTCACCCAGCCTGCGCCCTGCGGAGCGGGCTCGCGGGCCGGCCTTGCCGGTGCGGGACGCTCGGGCGCTTCGGCGACCGGTGCGCGTCTCTCGGGCTGTGCCGGCCGACGCGGCGGCTCGGCGGCGCGCGCCGGAGGCGCGACCGGGGCAGGGCGCAGCGGCGCCTTGTCCGAGACATCGACGGTGCGGCCCGTGCGGGCGACGATGTCGGAGAGTTCCTTCAGCGCGTTGATCTGCTCGGTCACGGCCCGGCGGATGGCCGTGGTCGATTCCTTGGCCTCGACCGGCATGTCTATGACGCCGCGCTTGATCTCGGCGCGCGTGTCGTCGAGCTCGCTGCGGATCGCCGCCGCGGTGCTGCGCATGTCCTCGGTGGCGTCCGCGAAGCGATGCGTCGCGGCCTCGATGACCTCGGTGATGGCGTTGCGGATCTTTTCGGCCGACGCGATCGTGCGCCCTTCCGCCTTTTCCATGGCGCGGCCGACGAGATCCTCGAACGAGCGCATGATCCGTTCGAGGTCCTCGGACTTCTTGACGAGGCCGACGGCGAGGTCCTCCAGCGCGGTCTGGCGCTCCAGCGTGTGCTCCAGATTGCCCTGGGCAGACGTCAGCAGGTCCGACGCGCTGGACAGAAGGCGGGTGTGCTCGCCGAAACGGGTGGCGATCGACGCGACTTCCTTGAGAGTGGCCGACGAAAGCTCGGTGAGGCGCTGCGTGTTGGAGTCGACCAGCCGCGCCGACGAGGCGAAGGTCTGCGCCGCCTTCTCGGTCGTGGCGGCGAAGCTCTCGGTCGAGCCGACGAGGCGGTGGTCGACGTCGTTGAGGTTGGCGGTCGCCACGTCGATGAGGTTCGACAGGCCGGCGCTCGACTGCGTCAGGCGGTCGATGAGTTCCCCGACGCCGCGCGCCAGGTTGCCGCGGGCGCCTTCGACGGCCTGCAGCGTCTCGGCGGTGCGGCTGGCGAGCGCATGCACCAGCGCTGCGTTCTCCGCCTTGAGGCGTTCGGTCGCCTTCTCCGTCGCTTCCTCGAGGCTGCGCTGGAGTTCGCCGCCGCTCTCCGAGAAGCGTTCGACCAGCGGGCGGGCCGTCTCGTCGAGAATCTGGCTGATCTCGGCAGAGCGGGCCGCCAGCATGGCGTTCAGCTCGCGGGTGTTCTGGCCGATCGTGCGGGCCGCGTCGTTGGTGCTCTGGCCGATATGCTGGCCGACCGCCGCGAAGGTCTCGGCGACCACGTTGGCGCGGTTGACGAGTTGGCCTTCGGCGACGCTGATCTGCTCCTCCAGCTGCTTGCCGATGGCGGACGCGCCGTCGGCGAAGCGGCGCTCGGCGTTGAGCACCTGGTCGTCGATCCGGTGCGTGAAGGCGGTGATGCCGGCGGCGAGGCGGGCCTCGGCATCGCCGACCTTGTCGTCGAGATGCGCCGCGATCGCCGAGGTGGCCTCGGCGAACTTGCCGTCGGCGCTGGCCAGCCGGCCCTCGATGGCCGCGGCGCGGGCGTCGAGTTCGGCGGCGGTCTGGGTCGTGCGCGCGGCGACGCGGCGTTCGGTGTCGGCGAAGGCGTCGGCGATGTCGGTCGCGTGGCCTGCGATGGTCGCGGCGCTCTCGCCGACCCGCGCGGCGATCTGGCGGTCGACATTGTCGAAGACGCGCTCCAGCTCGATCGCCCGGCTGGCGAGCGCTTCCGACCCTTCGGTTACGCGCGACGCGATCTGCTGGTCGACGGTCTCGAAGATGCGGCCGAGTTCGGCGGCGCGGCCGGCGATGGTGCCGGTGCTTTCCGCCACGCGGGCGGCGAGACGCCTGTCGGCATCCTCGAAGATCTGGCCGATCTCGCTGGCGCGGCCGGCGATGCTGCCGGCGCTCTCCACCACGCGGGCGGCGAGCCGCTCGTCGGCTTCCTCGAAGGTGCGGACGATCTCGCCGGCGCGATTGCCGAGCGACAGCGAGGATGCCTCGACGCGGGCGGCGAGCTTCTCGTCCGCGGCGTCGAAGATGCGTCCGAGTTCGGAAGCGCGGGCGGCAAGCGCCTCGGCGGACGAGCCGATGCGGCCCGCCAGCTTCTGGTCGGCGTCGTCGAAGTTGCGCACCACGTCGGCTGCGCGCGCCGCGAGCGTCTGCGCGGTCTCCAGTGCGCGCGCCACCAGCCGGTTGTCGGCCTCGTCGAAGATCTTGGCGACGTCGCCGGAACGGGCCGACAGCAGGCTGGCCGTCGCCTCGACACGATCTGCGAGGCCCTGGTCCGCCTGCTCGAACGCCTTGGTGATCTCGCCGGTGCGGGCCAGCAGCGCCTCGGAGGTGAGGCGGGCCCGCTCGGCGATCTGGCGGTCGGCTTCCGTGAGCGTCTTGCCCGCTTCCTCGTTGAGCGCCGCGGTGACTTCCATCACCTTGTCGCGCAGCGCGCCGGCAACCACGACAGCGCTCTTCTCCAGCACCGCCCTGACATTCTCGATGCCGACGGAGAGCGCGCGCTCCATCGTGCCCATGCGCTCCTCGATGACGCCGGTCTGCTTGCGGAAGGCCTCTTCGATCTTCTCGACGTCGCCCTTCAGCGCCTCCGTGATGATGCCGCGCTTGTCGGCCATCGCGTCGACATGCTTCGACAGCTGCTCGTCGACCTCGCGGCGCGCGGCCGCGAGCTTCTCGAAGTCGTTCTCGAGCGCCTTGGCGAGGATGCTGCGCCCTTCGGCGATCTTCTCGACCTGGCCGGCGACCAGCCCGTCGATCTGGACGCGGGTCTCCTGCAGCCGCTTGATGTCGGACGCGAGCGCCTTGGTGAGGATGTCGCGGCCTTCGGCCAGCTTCTCGACCTGGCCGGCGACCAGCCCGTCGATGCCGCGACGGCTCTCGTCGAGCTTCTTGAGATCGGCTTCCAGCGCCCGGGTGAGGACATCGCGGCCCTCGGAAAGCTTCTCGACCTGGCCGGCGACGATACCATCGATACCGCGACGGCTCTCGTCGAGCTTCTTGAGATCGGCTTCCAGCGCCTTGGTGAGGATGTCGCGGCCTTCGGCGAGCTTCTCGACCTGGCCGGCGACGATACCATCGATACCGCGGCGGCTCTCGTCGAGCTTTTTCAGGTCGGCTTCCAGCGCCTTGGTGAGGATGTCGCGGCCTTCGGCGAGCTTCTCGACCTGGCCGGCGACCAACCCGTCGATGCCGCGACGGCTTTCCTCGAGCTTCTTGAGGTCCGCTTCGAGAGCCTTGGCCAGCACGTCGCGACCTTCGGCGAGCTTGCCCACCTGGCCGGAGACGATGCCGTCGACGTCCTTGCGGGTTTCGTCGAGCTTCTTCAGGTCGGCCTGGAGGGCGCGGGTCAAAATGTTGCGGCCTTCGGCAAGCTTTCCGACATGCCCGGAGACCATTTCGTCAATCTTTTCACGGGCCTGACCCAGTTTCTGCAAGTCGTCCTGCAGTGCCCGCGCAAGGTTTCCACGACCCTGGTCGAGCTTCTCGAGGTGATGGCCGAGAGAGGCGTCGATCGTCGCGCGCGATTCGTTGATCTTGCGGATGTCCTCGTCGAGCGAACGCGAGATCATGTCGCGGCCTTCGGCGAGGCGCTGGATCTGGATGCCCACCGCCGCGTCGATCGAGGCGCGCCCGTCGGCGAACTTGCGCAGGTCGTCCTGCAGCGCGGCGGCCATGCGCTCGCGGCTCTCGGTCAGCTTGCGGACGTGGCCGTCGACAGCCTGGTCGATCCCGACGCGGGCCTCGGCGAGGCGGTGGATGTCCTGGTCGAAGGCGCGCGACACGACGGTGCGCGCGGCGTCCAGGCGGCCGGCGAAGTCGCCGGCGCGGGCTTCGAGCATCGTCGAGGTCGACATGACGATGTCGGCCATCTCGGCGCCGATCTTGGCCTTGCCTTCGTCGATGGTGGTCGACAGGCGCTTGCTGCTCATGCCGAACACGTCGGCGATCTCGCGGGCGCGCTCGACCAGCGATTCGTTGATCTGGCGGGCGCGGGCCTCCAGCGCGGCGTTGAGCTTCTGGGTGCCGGTGTCGAGCGTCTCGGCGCGCATCTGGAACTCGGAGATGAGCGCCTGGCCGCGCTCGGCCAGCGTGCGCTCGATGCCGTGCAGTCGCGATTCGAGCTCGTGGTTGAGCTGGCGCGTCGCGCCGCCCAGCAGCGAGACCATCCCGCTGGTGCGCTCGTCGAGCATGTCGGCCAGCGTGCGGGTGACGTCGTCGGTGCTCTGCGTCAGGCGCGCGATTCGCGTGTCGAGCAGGCTGGCGAAGGCTTCGCCGGACGTGGTGATGCGGTCGGCGATCGAATCCATGCGGCCGTCGAGCGAATCGTAGATCGCCAGGCCGCTCTCGTTGATGCGGTCGATCAGCGTGTCGCCGGAATTGGTGATGGTCATCGACAGCTTGGTCGAGGCGCCGAGGATGCTCTCGCGAATGATGTCGCTCGCCGCGCTGATCTCTTCGCGCAGCGTCTCGTGCGCGCCGGTGATCGACGACTTGACGCGCTCGGCATGGGTGACGACGGCGTCGCGCTCGCTGCCCAGCCCGTCGACCAGGCTCCGGATGCGCACTTCGTTCTCGCTGTATGCGCGCTCGATCTCGCTGATCTCGGTGTGGACGAGCGTTTCGAGTTCGACGGCGCGGGCCAGCGTGCGCTCGATGCCCTCGTTCATCGCCGCGACCTCGCGGCGGACGGCATGGCCGACCATCATGACGCGGTCCTGCGCCAGGTGCTCGGGCTCGGCGAGGCGGAAAGCGACCTCGGTCATGGACTGCGCGACGATGCGCATCTCCTGCGCGCGGCGGACCATCACAGCAAATCCCCAGAAGAGGATGATGGGCACAACGATCGCGACGATCAGCAGGATGAGATAGGGGCGGGCCACCAGCGCCTCGATGCTGCGGATCTGCCAGACTTCCGGGCCGAACAGCATCTGCGCCAGCACGCCGCCGCCGGCGATCCAGGCGATAGAGAGTAGGCCGATCATCCAGTAGATGGCGCGCGAGGCCTTGCGGTTCATGCGCTGCAGCAGGACGCGATAGTCCTTCTGCCGGTCGTCGTTGGCCGGGGCGAACGAGGCGGGAGCGGACGGCCCGGGTTCCGGAGCGCGGTAGGGCTCGGGGACTGGCGCTGCTGCGGACACGTTGCGCGAATCGGTGGCGCGACGCGTCGGCTGCGTGCGGCGATCGGCAGGCCCGCCGCGCCCCTCGCGGGCGAGTTCGGTCGCGGCCGCGTTGATCTGGGCTTCGAGGTCCTCCATCGAGGCGGCGATGTCGAGATCGCCGGCCGGCCCCTGCGACAGGTCGAAGTCAAGCGCGGCTTCAAGCTCGCGGGCGACGTCGCTGTCGAGATTCTTGTTGTTGGTCGTGGTCGGTTTCTGCGCCATGCCGCTTACCCTGTACTCGTCGCGCCCGAAGCCCCGAAACCGGCTTCACTGGACCGCTTGCACGGACCCAGTCCCTCATTGCGTATCGTACTGGCACACACACTCAATTGAAACACGCAAACGCGGACACGGTTAAAAGTTTAAACATAAGGTTAACGTCCGGAGGACAATGGCGAATTTCCTCACGCCCGAATTCGGCCCCATTCCTGTAGCGGAGGGACATTAACCCGGCGTCCACGCGCCGGCTTTATTTTGCCGGCACGCGTTAGGGTTTTGGTGGGAGTTCATTGAAGTGATGGCATCGGTTGTGAGGGCGGCTTTCGAACGGCCCGGCGGTGAATCGTGCGGCCAAAAGGCCGATCGCCCGATCGATCTCGCCCACCTGTCGCGGCAGACGATGGGCGACCGCGAACTCGAGCGCGAAGTGCTCAAGCTGTTCGTCCAGCAGGCGCTTGCCGTGCGCGACACGATCGCAGCCGCGCAGCCGCGCGACCGGCTGCCGTCCGCACACGCCTTGAAAGGCTCGGCCAAGGGCGTTGGGGCGACACGCATCGCCGACTGCCTGGTCGACCTCGAGCGCAAGCCGGAGGACGCCGCCATCGTCAAGCGGCTCGCCGGCCTGATCGACGAGGTCCGCGACTTCGTTTCCGCCATCAACCGATAGAGTGACGGGCCGCCGCGAGCGGATGCGCCAGTTTTTGCCGCATCCGGGCCGTGATTGACTCGCGCGCGGCATTCATTATCTCGGGGAGGATCCTCCCCGGAGCCCAGATGACCAAGATTTCCTACATTGCCTTCGACGGCACCCGTTTTGACGTGGACGCCCAGAACGGCTCGACCGTCATGGAAATTGCCATCCGCAACGCCGTGCCCGGGATCGAGGCCGAGTGCGGCGGCGCCTGCGCCTGCGCGACCTGCCATGTCTATGTGGACGAGGCCTTCACCGCGATCACCGGCGAGCCCGAGGCGATGGAAGAGGACATGCTGGACTTCGCCTACGACGTCAGGCCCAATTCGCGCCTGTCCTGCCAGATCAAGGTCCGCGACGAACTCGACGGGCTGGTGGTGAGGGTGCCCGAACGCCAGGGCTGAACGCCGGCACGCCGGCCGGGGAGGGAACATGGCCGAAGTCACCAAGACGGACATCCTGATCGTCGGCGCGGGGCCTGTCGGCCTGTTCGCCGTGTTCGAGCTCGGGCTCTTCGACATGAAGTGCCATCTGATCGACATCCTCGATCGCCCCGGCGGCCAATGTGCCGAGCTCTATCCCGAGAAGCCCATCTACGACATTCCCGGCTATCCGATCGTCGGCGCCCAGGAACTTGTCGACAAGCTGATGGAGCAGGTCCGTCCGTTCAACCCGCAATTCACCTTCAACCGCATGGTGGCGGGTATCGAGCGGCTGCCGGGAGGCGGGTTCAAGGTGACGACGGATGAGAACGAGGTCTTCGAGACCAAGGTGATCGTCGTTGCGGCGGGCGGCGGCTCGTTCCAGCCCAAGCGCCCGCCGATCCCGGGCATCGAGGCCTTTGAGGGCACCAGCGTCTTCTATTCCGTGCGCCGCATGGAGGAATTCCGCGACCAGGACCTCGTCATCGTCGGCGGCGGCGATTCGGCGCTGGACTGGACGTTGAACCTCCAGCCGATCGCCAGGAGCGTCACGCTCGTCCACCGCAGGCCCGAATTCCGCGCCGCGCCGGACAGCGTGAACAAGATGTTCGCGCTCCAGGAGACGAAGGAACTGGAATTCAAGATCGGGCAGGTCACGGCGCTCGGTGGCGAGGGCGGCAGGCTTTCGACGGCGACCATAAAGGGTCCGGACGGCGACACGGTCATCCCCTGCACGCGCATGCTGCCGTTCTTCGGCCTGACCATGAAGCTCGGACCGATCGCCGAATGGGGTCTGGGGCTGCATGAGAACCTGATCAAGGTCGACACCGAGAAATTCGAGACCTCCGAGCCCGGTATCTTCGCCATCGGCGACATCAACTGGTATCCGGGCAAGCTGAAGCTGATCCTGTCCGGCTTCCACGAGGCCGCGCTGATGGCGCAGGCCGCGAAGCGCATCGTCAGCCCGGGAGAACGCGTCGTGTTCCAGTACACGACGTCATCGACCAGCCTGCAGAAGAAGCTGGGCGTCGCCTGATCGTTTCGGAGCGGACTGCTACGAGCGCGGCGGCTGCTTCCTGTCGCCGGCACCCGACTGTTCCAGCCGGTACTGCAGGAGCCTGAGCAGCCGGCTCTCGAAATTGATGCCTTCTATCCTGTCGAAGCGCTCCTGCGCCTCGTCGTGTCGCTGAAGCACGTCCGCGGTGATCTTCTGCGCGCGTTCGGCCGCGACCTTGCAGTCCTTCTGGCGTCCGATCCCCTTGAGTTCGGTCTCCAGTTCGCGCGCGTGGTTGCGGGCGATCACCACATGGCTCTCCTCGTGGCGCTTGATGTCGGCCGAGAGCGTGTCCCAGATCATCCGCGTGTCGCCATCGGCCCTGGCGCGATGCTTCCAGCGGGGCAGGATGACCTTGATGTCGACCGTCACCTGCGCCTTGACGACGCGGCAGCCGTCATCCTGTTCGGAGTAGCCGAGCCTTGTGGTGAACTCCATCTGCGTGGCGCCCGGATGCCTGCGGCCGGTGCTGCTGACCTGCGGCCCGCGCGTGTTGAGTTCTTCCTCGATGTCCTCCAGCGTCGTCCCGCCGATCGCGAAGTAGCTGTAGGTCTTCGACATGCTTGCCGCGGCCGCGGGAAACGCGGTGCAGCCAAGCGCGAGGGCGGCAATCAGGGTTCGGATCATCGACATCTCCGGGACCAGATTGCGCGAGGCCCCGGCCGAGGGCAACGGAAATCGACTTGCAGGCTTTTCCGTGACGGAAGCTCAAGAAACCGCTGAAGAATTCGTTGCATTCGCTGCGCAGCGACGTATCTAGCCCCGAAAGAGGGGAAACCGCAGCATGGCCGCGCGGCGTTGGTCTCTGGCGCATGGCCGCCATCTCGAACTTGGTCAGCGCGGGCTGGTCATGGGTGTCCTGAACGTGACGCCCGACAGTTTCTCAGACGGTGGCCTCTTCGACCGCGCCGACGCCGCGATCGCGCAGGCGGAACGCATGATTTCGGAAGGCGCCGACATCATCGATGTCGGCGGCGAGTCGACCCGGCCGGGCGCCGCCGCGATCACCGAGGCAGAGGAGCAGGCGCGCATCCTGCCCGTGATCGAGGCGCTGGCCGGGCGCGCCGACGTGATGGTATCTGTCGACACGTTCCGCGAGGCGACGGCCAAAAAGGCCGTCTCGGCCGGCGCCCACATCGTCAACGACGTCTGGGGCCTCCAGCGCGAGCCCGGCATCGCGCGTATCGCGGCGCAAACGGGTGCGGGGCTGGTCATCATGCACACTGGCCGGGGCCGGGAGGTCGCGGCCGATCCGGTCGCCGACCAGATCGCCTTCCTGTCCCGGTCGGTCGCCATCGCCAGGCACGCGGGCGTGGACGACGGCGCCATCGTGCTCGACCCCGGCTTCGGCTTCGCCAAGGAAACCACCGAGATCAATGTCGCGCTGATGGCCCGGTTCGCTGAATTGTCGGCGCTGGGCTTCCCGCTGCTTGTCGGCACGTCACGCAAGCGGTTCCTCGGCGGACTGACCGGGCGGCTGCCCGCCGACCGCGATGTCGCGACGGCCACGACGACGGCGCTGCTGCGCCTGAAGGGCGCCGCGCTGTTCCGCGTCCACAATGTCGCATTCAACGTCGATGCCCTGGCCGTGGTCGATGCTATGCTCGCCGCGACAACGAAGCAGGCAGGCTGACGATGTATGCGATCCGGATGAAGAACTGCGCGTTCTTTGCCCGCCACGGCGTCCACGACGAGGAGGAGGCGCTGGGCCAGCGCTTCTATGTCGACGCCCACCTGACCGTCGATCCGGGCACGGCGCTGGAAGACGACAGCATCGACGGCACGGTGGACTACGGCGTCGCCTTCGGCGTCATCGAGAAGATCGTCACGGGCAAGCGGCGCTTCCTGATCGAGGCGCTGGCGCTGGACGTGGCACGCGCGCTCGTTGCGCGCTACCCGCGGATCGCGCGTGCCGAGATCACCATCCGCAAGCCCAACGCGCCGGTGCCAGGCGTGCTCGACCACGTCGAGGTGACAGTGGCGTGGCCGCAATGACGCGCCGCGGCCGCACGACGGCCTATCTCAGCCTCGGCGGCAATCTGGGCGATCCGGCGGCCTCGATGGGAGCAGCGCTGCGCTTTCTGGACGACGATCCCGATACCGAGGTCTCGGCCGTCTCCTCGATCTACCGGACGCCGCCATGGGGCAAGACCGACCAGCCGGATTTCCTCAACGCCGCGGCGCGCGTCGAGACGAGACGGTCGGCGCGCAGCCTGCTCGAACTCGGCCTTGCCGCCGAGCGCGCGCTGAAGCGGGAGCGTGTCGAGCGCTGGGGCCCCCGCATCGTCGACATCGACATCCTGCTGTTCGGCGACCAGAGCATCAGGGAACGGGGCCTGGATATCCCGCATCCGCGGATGCTGGAGCGGGCTTTCGTGCTGGTGCCGCTGGCGGAGATCGCCCCGGACCTCGTGCTGGCCGGCAGGACAGCCGCCGAGCACCGGGATGCCATCGACCGGGCCGGGATCGAACGGCTGGAGCGCGGCGACGACTGGTGGCTGAAGGCCTGAGCCTTCAGTTCGCCGCCTTCTCCTCGGGTGCGTCGCCCAGCACGGCCTTGGTCTCGTCGCTCATGGCACGCCCGCGGCGGCGCGGGGTGGCGAGCGGCGTCGGAACGGGCGTGGCGAGATTGCCCTTCATGAAGCCGCGGCCTGCCTGAAGCCCGCCGGCGAGTTGCGCCTCGAAACGAGCCTGGTCGCGATCGCGCACATCCTCGATCAGTTCGGCGGCTTCCTCGGGCTCCACGCCAAGCGTCTGAAGCGTCTGCTGGCCGAAGGCGAGCGCCGACTCGAACGTCTCGCGCATCTGGTACTCGACGCCTGCCTCGACCAGCCGCATCGCGATGCCGCGGTCGTAGGCGCGCGCAAGCACGGTCACCAGCGGGTACTCGTTGCGCAGGTGCTCGGCGATGGTCACCGCCGTCTCGCCCTTGTCGACGCAGATCAGCACGGCGCGCGCCCGGCCGGCGCCGGCCGCATGCAGGATGTCGAGCCGCGTGCCGTCGCCGTAATAGACCTTGAAGCCGAAGCTCGCCGCCGCCTGGATCATCTCGACGTCGTTGTCGATGATCGACACGTCGATGCCCTTGAGCAGCAATGGCTGCGAGGCGATCTGGCCGAAGCGGCCGAAGCCGATGACCAGCACGGCGCCGGACAGTTCGCTGGCCGTCTCGATGCCGTCCAGCGAGACGGCCTCGTTCTCCGGCATCAGGCGGCGCATGACGATGATGCAGAGCGGGGTCAGCACCATGGAGATGATGACGATGGCGGTGAGGATGGCGTTGCCCTGCGCGTCGATGATTCCCACCGACGCGGCGGTCGAGTAGAGCACGAAGGCGAATTCGCCGCCCTGCGCCATCAGCACGGCGCGCTCGATGGCGTCGCGGTTCGACGCCTTGAGCAGCCGCGCGACGGCGTAGATGCCGAGGCCCTTGATCACCATGTAGGCGACGACATAGGCAATGACGAGCTGCCAGTTGGCCGCGACGACGGCGAGGTCGAGCGACATGCCGACCGCCATGAAGAACAGGCCGAGCAGGATGCCGCGGAAGGGCTCGACATCGGCTTCCAGCTGGTGGCGGAAGGTCGATTCCGACAGCAGCACGCCAGCGAGGAAGGCGCCCATGGCCATCGACAGTCCGCCAAGCTGAAGCGCCAGCGCCGACCCCAGCACGACCAGCAGCGCGGCGGCCGTCATCACTTCGCGCGCATGCGCGTCGGCCAGGAGGCGGAACAGCGGGTTGAGCAGATAGAGCCCCGCCACGACCAGGGCGGCGATGGCCGCAAGGCTGATGCCGATGTTGGCCAGCCGGTCGAGGACCGTGACGGTCTCGGCGCCGGCGCCGGGCGCCAGGAAGGCGACCAGGGCGAGCAGCGGCACGATGGCGAGGTCTTCGAGCAGCAGGATAGAGACGATGCGCTGGCCCTTGTCGGTCGCCATCTCGCCGCGCTCTTCCAGCAACTGCATGACGATGGCCGTCGAGGTCAGCACGAAGCCGGCACCGGCGACGAAGGACTGCGCGACCGGGAAGCCGCCGGCAAGGCCGGCCAGCGTGAGCAGGCCGGCGCAGGCCCCGACCTGGATGACGCCAAGCCCGAAGATCTGCTTCCTGAGGCCCCACAGCTTGGTCGGCCGCATCTCGAGGCCGATGATGAACAGGAACATGACGACGCCGAGTTCGGCGACATGCAGGATCGACTGGGCCTCGGAGAAGATGGCGAGGCCGAACGGGCCGATCACCAGCCCGGCGGCAAGATAGCCCAGGATGGAGCCAAGCCCGATCCGCTTGAAGATCGGCACGGCGACGACACCGGCCGCCAGAAGGGCGACCACCGGTACGATGTCCACGCCGTGAGACGCTGCTTCAGCCGCCATGCGATCCCCTTGTTCTGCAACCGGCGACATGGATACGATGGGAGGCAGGCAGGTGGGAAGACCATGGGTAGCGCTTGCCGTTGGTGCAATCCGGAGCGACGGCCGCGTCGCCGGGGTTGCGGGGAATGGAAGGGACTTGGAACTGGGGTCAGGCAGCGGGGCCGGGCGGTCACGCGAAGCCGCAATGGGTGGAGGCTTCCGATGCGCTTTCTGATGGCCGCAGTTGCGGCGCTGCTTCTCGTTTCCGGTACGGGGCCGGGTTCTGCCGCATCCGTTTCCAAGGGGCAGCGCGAAGCGATCATCTTCCTCGTCGACCTGAGCCAGGGAAGCAGCTTAGAGCGCCAGTTCTACGACGTCGTCGAATTTGCCGCGATTTCCCTTGCCCAGGCTTCCCTGACGCCCAACTATCAGAAGGTGACGACCGTCCAGGGCAGCGGTTCCACGCTCGGGGGTCTGAGGCAGGCGCTGAAGACCGCCGCCTCGAAGAGTACGGTCAGGGCGGTGGACCTGATCTTCGTCACTCACGGCCTGTCGTCCGAGGTACTCTTCAGGGACGGCCGGAAGACGGCGAACCAGGTCCGGGACGAGATCACCAACAACCTGACCTCAGCCGAGCGCAACAAGCTGCGCATGGTGTTCTCGACGGCCTGCTTTGGAACGACCCATCGGACGGCCTGGAGGAACGCGGGCTTCAGGACCGTGTCGGGATCGGAGGGGATCTACGCCGACTCGGCGCTCAGCTATCCTGCCTTCCTTGCCGCCTGGGTCGCCGGGCAGAGCTTTTCCTCGGCGGTCGGCATCGCCAACGGCATCGATCCGTTCCGGATCAGCGACAACGCAGCAAAGGCGTGGTTCGACAGCAAGAACCAGCGAGACCTGTCGCGTCAGGTGAACAGCGTGCGTGTCATTTCTGGCAGCGGTTCGCTGAAGATCGACAACATACCCTGAACCGCCCGGGGGCGGCGACGTCAGTCGTTGGCTCAGTCGTTCTGGGCGACGGAGCCGACGGCGCTGCCGTCGACCTTCTTCAGGTTGATGCCGATGACCGGCACCATTTCCTTCTCGACGCGGACCGAGACGGTGACGACCATCTGATTCTCGCCCGAGACGCGGGCGATCATCGCGCCTTTCAGTTGCTTGCGGTTGAGCGACATCACGACCTTGTTGCCGTTGACGTTGCCCGAGACGACGTCGAGGCCCTTGCCGGCCGCGCCGTCGAGGAACGAGCCGCGATAGGCATTGCCGCGCTTCTCGATGGACGCCGACATCTTCTGCGTGAACACGCCGACCCGGCAGGAGCCGTCGAGCGACATGCCGACCTTGCCGTCCGGCGTCGAGCCCTCGAAGCTGCAGGTGAACTTGGTGCCCTTGTACTTGCCGGCGACGATTTCGCCCGGGCCGACCCACGAGCCTTCGACCGACTGGAAGAAGCGCTTGTCGTTTTCGGAGGCAGAGGCCGCATGGCCTGCGCCGAGCAGGGCCGCGGTTGCCACGAAGGGGAGAACGGCGGAACGGAATGCGCGGCGCATGAATGAGATACCCTGGATACGGGAACGGGAACTGGTCGAGACGATGAACAAGATTGGTTAATCCTTCGTCACCTGAAGGCCCCTCGAACCCACCATGCGACAGCCGCGAACCGGCGGCAATCCTTATTCTTCCGTCTTGGTTTCCGCCGATGCCGCGCGGCTGAACGAGGCCAGAGCGGTCAGGAAATCGCCCATGCCCGGCCGCTTCACCGCCGCAAAGGGCAGGGGACGCGTGGTCTCGATGGCGGCGAGACCGATCCGGGCCGTCATCATGCCATTGACCACGCCCTCGCCAAGCTTTGCCGAAAGTCGCGCCGCAAGCCCATGACCGACGATCTGCTGGACGAAGCTGTCGCCGACCGCGATGGAGCCGGTCACCGCGAGGTGGGAAAGCACGCTGCGGGCCAGCCGCAGGAAGCCGAGCGTGCCCGGCCGACCGCCGTAGAGTTGCGAAAGCCGTCGCACCAGCCGTGCGGCTTCGAAGACGACATAGGCGACATCGACCAGCGCGCGCGGGCTGACGGCGGTGACCAGCGACACGCGCTTCGCCGCGTCCAGCACGATGGTCTGCGCCCGCGCGTCGAGCGGCGCGAGGATCTCCTTCTCCGCGATGCGGATCAGGTCCCCGCCGTCGACGATCTCGCCTTCGAGTTCGGCCAGCGCCCGCCGACCCGATGCGGTGCCCGGCACGGTGGCGAACATCGTCGTCAGCTCGGCGACCACCGCGCGCGCTTCCTTGGGATCGTCCTGTTCCAGCGCGACGGCCGCCCGGCCGCGCAGCATCTCGACCGAGGCAAGACGGCGCAGGGCCCAGAGTTCGCGGATCGCGATGGCAAGCAGGGCCAGCACGCCGACCGCGGCCGCCACGGCCGCCAGCCAGCCCAGCCATTCGGCCCGCTGAAACAGGTCGCGGATCAGCTGGTCGGTCCAGAGTCCGAGCGCGAGCGTGACCAGCGTCCCGAGCGCCGCGACAGCCACGGCACCCAGGCGGGACGCGCGCCGGGCTGGAAGGGCGGGGGGTGGCAGGGAGGTCGCGACTTCGGGCTCGGCGAAGACGTCGATCTCGTCGGGGGTCACGACCACGTCGGCCGGCTTCAGGGCCTTGGGTTGACGGGTGGCCGGCGTTTTCCGGGCCGGCGCCGGCGGATCGCGAGGCCGTTCGGGCTCGATCCGGAAAACCGCGGGCTTGCGGACGTCGCTCATGCCAGGTGGTCTCCGACCAGGAACTGCATCGCACGGTCGAGCCGGATATGCGGCAGCGAGAGCGTCACGCCGTCAGGCGTCTTCTCGAGCTTCGGCGGGCGGAAGCGCAGGAAGCGCAACGCCGGTTGCGCCGCGACGTTCGCCTCGAACACGGCTTCCGGTTTTTCCGGCAGGTCGCCCGGGAAGACGGCCGTTTCGGTTTGCCCGTCGAAGGTCTCGTCGCCCATCGTCTCGCCGGCAAGCGGTGTGCCGATGATCACCGGAAGCGTGTCTCGCCCATGCTTGACCGTGCCTTCGCGGGTGGCGCGCACGGCCGCCATCGCCAGTACGTCGACCTCGGCGCCGGAAAAATCCGCGCGCTTGATCGCACGGTCGGCGAGGCGGCGGACGATCGCCTGCATGCGGTCGTGGTTCTCGTGGTGCAGATGGTCGGCCTTGGTCGCGGCGATCAGGATGCGGTCGATGCGCCGCGAGAACAGGTCGGAGAGGAAGTTGCCGCTGCCCGACCGGAAGCAGGCAAGGATCTCGGTCAGCGCCCGCTCGAGGTCAGCCATTGCCTCAGTGCCCGCGTTGAGCGCTTGCATGGCGTCGATGAGCACGATCTGCCGGTCGAGCCGCGTGATGTGCTTGCGGAAGAAGGGCTTCACGACATGCGTCTTGTAGGCCTCGTAGCGCCTTTCCATCATCGCAAGCAGCGAACCCGAGCGGCCGCGCCTGTCGCCGATGCCAGGCAGTGGCGCAAATGTCAGCGCAGGCGACCCTTCGAGGTCGCCCGGCATCAGGAAACGCCCAGGCGGCAGGGTCGAGAGCGCCTTGCCGTCGGCCTTGCAGGCCTTGAGGTAGGCCGAAAAGCTGTCGGCCAGGCGCCTTGCGAGCATCTCGTCGGCCGGCCCGTCGGGGGCGACGCTGGCCGAAAGCGCCCGCCACGCCTGCGAAAGTTCCGACCGCACGGGCAGTTCGGCCAGTGCGAACGCCTCGCGCGAGAAGTCGGAGAAGTCTTTTCCCAGCAGCGGCAGGTCCAGGAGCCATTCGCCGGGATAGTCGACGATGTCGACCGACAGCCTGCCGCTCGAGAACAGCCGCCCCCAGCCGGAGGCGGACTGGTACTCTATCGTCAGCCGCAGTTCGGAGATCGCCCGCGTCGAGTCGGGCCAGATGCGTTCGGAGACCAGCGCCTCGACATGGTCCTCGTACTGGAAGCGCGGCACGGCATCGTCCGGCTGGTGCTCGAGGAAGGCGCGCGCGATGCGCCCGCTCTTTCTGGCGTCGAACAGCGGCAGGCGGCCACCATGGATCAGGTTGTGGACGAAGGAGGTGATGAAGACCGTCTTGCCGGCGCGCGACAGGCCCGTGACGCCGAGGCGGATGCTCGGCGAAACGAGGCCGGTCGCCCGGCCGGCCAGCGTGTCGAGCGCGATCAGCGCCTCGTCGGTGATGGTGGTGAGAGAGTTGGCCAATCGCGGGTCCCGGTGGTCAGGAGCGATATAGGCCCGGCAAGGCCGGTTTGAAATCCCGGCCGGAAGGAGCGTCAGGCCGTCGCCGGCGAAATGAAAGCCTCAAGATAGCCGCTGCCGGTCGATATGGCCGAGATCGGGCTATCGAAGCGCAGCACCGCGAGCCCCGCCGTCGGAAAACCCGCCGCCAGCGTGTCGTTGGCTTCGGCCACGCCATCGCCGGAAAGCGCCATGCCAAGATCTTCCATCATCGGATTGTGCCCGACGACGAGCACGGTGTTCGCGTCGTTCACTTGCTGGATGATCTCGAGATACCCGCCCGCGTCGGTCGCGTAGAGTCCGTCGGAGAAGGTAATGCGAGACGTGGCAAGCGCCCTCTGCGCTGCCTCGAGCGTCTGCCGCGCGCGCGCCGCGCTCGAACAGAGGACGAGGTCCGGTACGTAGCCGGCGCCGGCCATCGCCGCGCCGATCGCTTCGGCATCGCGCCAGCCCGATTCGTCGAGCGGCCGGTCGAAGTCGCGCATGCCGGGCGCCGCCCATCCTGCCTTGGCGTGGCGCAGAAGCATCAGCCTGCTCATGCCTGTAGCGTCCTCCCGATCGCCGCTGCGTCTTTGACGCGGGCGGCATCGTCCCGTTTAGGGGCTTGTGAGGCCGCGCGCAACGAGGCCGTTCGCGCGCCGAAATTTCGCCATGACCCCGCGTCAGATGGCCCGCCGAAAGCGCGTTAATCGCAATGCTAACAATCGCGTGACGCCGGTCCGGGCCGATCTTGTGCGTCATATGGCCCCCGAATATATAGGCGCCCAATTCAAGGTAGTGGGGTGAGTCGCATGAACGATGTCGTCGATGCTGATTACGTTCCAACCGAAAACGAGCCGTTCATGAACGAACGGCAGAAGAAGTACTTCCGCTCGAAGCTGGTCGCCTGGAAGAACGACATCCTACGCGAAGCTCGCGAGACCCTCGAAATCCTCCAGCAGGAAAACGCCAACCACCCGGATCTTGCAGATCGCGCCTCGTCCGAGACCGACCGCGCGATCGAGTTGCGCGCCCGCGACCGCCAGCGCAAGCTGATCTCCAAGATCGACGCGGCGCTCCAGCGGCTGGACGATGGCACCTATGGCTACTGCGAGGAGACCGGCGAGCCGATCTCCCTCAAGCGCCTTGACGCGCGGCCGATCGCGACGTTGTCGATCGAGGCCCAGGAGCGCCACGAGCGTCGCGAGAAGGTCTACCGCGACGACTGAAGGTGGGGCACCATCAGCGAATAGGAAAAGGGCTGCCGGCGAGGCAGCCTTTTTCGTTTCTGCGTCCGGTGACGTCAGCGCTTCTTGGAGGTGAGTTCGCCTAGCAGCTTGTTCATCTCGTCTTCCAGCGTCACCTCGGCGACCGCCGGCTTCTTGCTGCGCGAAGGATCGAGCGAGACGTTGAGTTCGTCGACCAGGGTCTTGTCGAGATCGGTCGAGCGGGAGGCGGATGAGAGCGACGCACGGCTGCCGCCCTGCATGTCGCGCGGCAGGTAGGTGTCGCGCGTGGTCTCGGCGAGGCTGGGCTCGATCCTCGGTGGCGCGGGGCGTGGAGGCGGTGGAGCCACGCCGCGCGGGGGTGGTGCGGCCGGCGCCGGCGGCGGGGCCTGGTAGCGCGGTTCGCGCTGCTGCGGGGGCGGCGGTGCCTTGGGTGGCGCCTGCCGCTGGACCTGCTGCGGCTGCGGTTCGGGCGGGCGCTGCGCAGGCGCTTCATAGACCTGTTCGGTAGGCTGCGCCTTGCGCGGCTGGCCGAGGCGTATGTGCTGCTCGACGACGACGTCGGTCGGGCCGCCGATGAGAATCAGGTGCTCCACGTCGTCGCGCCGGACGAGGACCAGCCGCCGTTGGCTGTCGACCGCCGTTGCGTCCATCACCGCCAGCCGCGTCTTGCGGTTGCGGCCTCCGGCCACGAAGGTGCCGAACGTCATCGAGCGCACGACTTTCAGGACCACCAGCGCCGCCACGAGGATCAGCAGCGCCAGCAGCGTCCAGAGGACGGCCGAGATGAACTGGGTCCCGGCCACGTCCTCCAGCCAAGTCAGCATCGATTTCTCTCCACGCCAGCACGCAGGACGGCGAGGTGAAGACCCCGCTTCGCCAGTTGATGCGGCCGGAGACTAGACCGCGGCGACGGGCGACGGCAAGGTTGGTATGGCGGCCATCAACCGTTGGCTTCAATGCCAGCATCATCGCGCTCTGGCGCGCAAATCCACTTCCGCGCCCGCGGAGAATGTGATTCAAACCGGACGGACGCACGGCGCGGCTGGGGGATTCGGTGCAGGAGCGCAAGGCGAACACGAGCCGCAACGACTATCCGACCCCGGTCGTCGACCAGACGGTCAGGCCGGGCGCGGTCAGCCGCCTGATCGTCTTCGTCATCGTGCTGACTGGCGCGGCCATCGTCTTTGCCATCTTCCGCGACCGGCTGGGCGACCCTTTCCTGCTCGGCATGCTGGGCGTGCTGGCCATGATCGGCGTCGGCTACCTCTTCGCCACGGCCATCGGCTTCGTCCAGTTCGCGCCGCGCTCGACCACCGACGAACTGTCCAAGGCCTTCGTCGACACGATGGGCCGGGGACTGATCGTCACCGACGCGAAGGGCAGGGTGATCTACGCGAACCGCGCCTACGCCGAGATGACCGGCGCGACGGGCGCGGCCGACATCAAGACCGTCGAAGGCATCCTCTCCGACAACGCCGAGGCATCGGCGACCATCATCCGGCTGGCCGGCGCGCTGCGCGACGGTCGCGCCGCTGACGGCGAGTTCCGCCTCGCGCAGGCGATCCGGCCCGGCGCCGAGCCCGGCGCGCGATGGTATCGCGCAGGCGCCAGAACCTTCCCGGTTCCGGGCCAGCGCATGCCGCTGCACGCCTGGCAGATCGCCGACATTTCGGAGGAGCGGGCCGAGCAGGAGCGGTTCTTCCTCGACCTCCAGAAGGCGATCGACCATCTGGACCATGCGCCGGCCGGTTTCTTCTCGGCCGATCCGGACGGCCGCATCACCTACATCAACGCGACGCTAGCCGAATGGCTGGGCATCGACCTCGCCGCCTTCTCGGCCGGCTCGACGACGCTGGGCGAGATCGTCGCCGGCGACGGCATGGCGCTGATCCGCTCGGTCAAGGCCGACCCGGGCACGACCCGCAACGCGGTCATCGACCTCGACCTGTCCACGGTCAGCGGCCAGGCGCTGCCGGTGCGTTTCCTGCACCGCGTCAGCGCCAGCCGCGAGGGGGCGCCGGGGCCGGCGCGCACCATCGTCCTGAACCGCGCCGAGGGCGAGGACTCGTCCGCCGACCTGCGCGCCTCCGAAGTCCGCTTCACGCGCTTCTTCAATTCGACGCCGATGGCGATCGCCGGCGTCGACAAGAACGGCCGCATCCTGCGCACCAATGCGCCGTTCCTCTCGCTGTTCGCCTCGGTGGTCGATCGGGACGCGGTCGACCGGCGCATCCGCCTGGAAACCGTGCTCCACGAGCGCGACCGCGCCACCCTTGCGGCCGCACTGGAAAAGGCCAAGGCGAGGCAGGCGGAGATCGCGCCGATCGACACGGTGCTGCCGGGTGACGACAGCCGGCACATGCGCTTCTACGTTAACGCCATCGCCGACGCGGCCGAGAGCGCGGAGGAGGCGGCGATCGTCTACGCGGTCGAGACGACCGAGCAGAAGGCGCTCGAAAGCCAGATGGCCCAGAGCCAGAAGATGCAGGCGGTCGGCCAGCTTGCCGGCGGCATCGCGCACGACTTCAACAACGTGCTGACCGCCATCATCATGGCGTCCGACCTGTTGCTGACAAACCACCGTCCGTCCGATCCGTCGTTCCCGGACATCATGAACATCAAGCAGAATGCGAACCGGGCGGCCTCGCTCGTTCGCCAGCTGCTGGCCTTCTCGCGCAAGCAGACGCTGCGGCCGGAAGTACTGAACCTGACCGACGTGCTAGCCGATCTGCGGATGCTGCTGTCGCGGCTGGTCGGCTCGGAAATCCAGCTGAAGGTCGAGCACGGGCGTGACCTGTGGCCGGTCAGGGTGGATCTGGGCCAGTTCGAGCAGGTGATCGTCAACCTCGCGGTCAATGCCCGGGACGCGATGCCGGGCGGCGGCAAGCTGGTGGTGCGCACGCGCAACCTCGCCGCCGACGAGGCGAAGTCGGTCAAGTACCGCGAGTTCGTGGCCGCGGACTACGTGCTGGTGGAGGTCGAGGACAGCGGCACCGGCATATCGCCGGAAGACATGAAGAAGATCTTCGAGCCGTTCTTCACCACCAAGGAGGTCGGCAAGGGGACAGGCCTCGGACTGTCGATGGTCTACGGCATCATCAAGCAGACCGGCGGCTTCATCTATTGCGATTCCGAGGTGGGTAAGGGGACGACCTTCCGCATCTTCCTGCCGAGGCATGTCGCGCAGGCTAAGCCGGTCGCTGCCGCTGCGGCGGCGGGCGAGGCGCCGGCCAGACCCGTCGAGCAGCCGGCGCCGCCGCAGAAGGAAGTCACCGACCTCTCCGGTTCGGCGACCGTCCTCTTGGTCGAGGACGAAGACGCGGTGCGCATGGGCGGGCTGCGCGCGCTGCGTTCACGCGGCTACACCGTCCACGAGGCATCGTCCGGCGTCGAGGCGCTGGAGAAGTACGAGGAACTGGAGGGCAAGATCGACATCGTCGTTTCCGACGTGGTGATGCCCGAGATGGACGGGCCGACGCTGCTCGGCGAGTTGCGCAAGCGGCAGCCCGACATCAAGTTCATCTTCGTATCCGGCTACGCCGAGGACGCGTTCGCCAGGAACCTGCCGGCCGACGCCAAGTTCGGCTTCCTCCCCAAGCCGTTCTCGCTGAAGCAACTGGCGACGGTCGTCAAGGAAATGCTCGACGCCGGCTGAGTGTCGTTCGTGGTCGCATAGCCCTGCCCATCTGATTGCAGCCCGGCGGCGCCGTTCCATGCGTTTGCCCGCATCGCTGAGCGCGTTGAAAACTCGCGTCGAATGATCAATTGGTGTGCATTTGGAAGAAGTGACTAAAATTTAGGCGGTAGCGTGCCGCACTGCGCAAAATCCCGTCAACGATTTGTTAAGGTCGCTTGTCCGGACAGTATCCGAGCATTCGGAAAGCGCCAGAAGCGATTGAATTATAATCGCTAATTGAGCGCGTTTGCCCTTCCATTCCGAACTGGCACAGCCGTTGCATCGTCTTGTGCGGTGCAAAACGAACCTGCTCGGAGGTGTACAAATGAGGGGTAATTTCGCGTCGGTAACTGGTCTCCTGTCCGCTGCCACCGTGGCCGCTGGCATCAGCCTCGGCTCCGCCTGGGCACAGGAAGAGACGATCAAGGTGGGCGTCCTCCACTCGCTGTCGGGCACGATGGCGATTTCGGAAACGACGCTGAAGGACACGATGCTGTTCCTGATCGAGGAGCAGAACAAGAAGGGCGGCCTTCTCGGCAAGAAGCTCGAGGCCGTCGTCGTCGACCCGGCTTCGGACTGGCCGCTCTTCGCCGAGAAGGCGCGCGAGCTGATCTCGGTCAACAAGGTCTCGGCCGTGTTCGGCTGCTGGACCTCCGTGTCCCGCAAGTCGGTGCTGCCGGTCTTCGAGGAACTGAATTCGGTGCTCTTCTACCCCGTCCAGTACGAGGGCGAGGAAAGCCAGCGCAACGTCTTCTACACGGGCGCTGCGCCGAACCAGCAGGCCATCCCGGCCGTCGACTACCTGATGAGCGAGGAAGGCGGCTCGGTGAAGCGCTGGGTGCTCGCCGGCACCGACTACGTCTACCCGCAGACCACCAACAAGATCCTGCAGGCCTACCTTGAATCGAAGGGCGTGGCCAAGGAAGACATCATGATCAACTACACGCCGTTCGGTCATTCCGACTGGCAGACGATCGTGACGGACATCAAGAACTTCGGCTCGGCCGGCAAGAAGACCGCCGTCGTGTCGACCATCAACGGCGACGCCAACGTTCCCTTCTACAAGGAACTCGGCAACCAGGGCATCAAGGCCGAGGACATCCCGGTCGTGGCCTTCTCGGTTGGTGAGGAAGAACTCGCCGGTCTCGACACCGCGCCGCTGGTCGGACACCTGACGGCCTGGAACTACTTCCAGTCGGTCGACACGCCGGAGAACGCGTCGTTCATCGAAGCGTGGCGCGCCTTCATCAAGAACGACAAGCGCGTCACCAACGATCCGATGGAAGCGCACGTCATCGGCTTCAACATGTGGGTCAAGGCGGTCGAGAAGGCCGGCACGACCGACACGGACGCGGTGATCGACGCGATCATCGGCGTGTCCGTGCCGAACTTGTCGGGCGGCTATTCCTCGATGATGCCGAACCACCACATCACCAAGCCCGTCCTGATCGGCGAAATCCAGGCCGACGGCCAGATGGAGACGGTGTGGGAGACCTCGGGTCTCGTGGTCGGCGACGAGTGGTCGGACTACCTGCCGGACTCCAAGGACCTGATCGCCGATTGGCGCAAGCCGATGTCCTGCGGCAACTTCAACGTCGCCACCGGCAAGTGCGGTGGCAAGGGCGTGAACTGACGCGCAAGCCCCTGATGGTTTGACCGCGAAGCCTCCGGGCGGGCTCCTCCTCCCGCCCGCCCGGAGGCCTGAACGAGAAACGCCGACCGATGGTCCCGACTTTGCCCAAGCTTGTCCTGCGCATCCTGGCGACACTCCTGGCAACGCTGCTGATTGCCGGCACGGCCACGGCCGACGAGGCAGCGGTCAGGGCGATCATCGCCAAGTTCGCGACCGCCAAGAATTTCCAGCAGACAGAAGCCGTCGTGCGCGAACTGGCTGCAACCGGCGACCCGGCCGTCGCCCGCCCGCTGACGGCGCTCTCCGACGGCGACTTGGTCTTCCGCAAGGCCGACGGCTCGGTCTTCATCGGCAGGGAGAGCGGGCAGGATGTGAACCTGCTCGACCCGCTGAGCGGCGAGGCGGCCGGTACGGCGACCAAGGCCGAGGTCACCAAGGTCAAGGTCAACAACGGGCTGCGCCGCGTCATCCGCGACGTGCTGGGCACGTTGACGCTGGGCTCTCCCGATCCGACGGTGCGCGCTGCGGCGGCCGACACCATGTTCCGCAATCCGGATCCCGCGACCATCGATGCACTTGACGCGGCGATCGCGGCCGAGACCGTGGCAAGCGTCAAGACGAAACTTGCGCAGGCGCGGGCGTCGGCGGTGCTCGTCTCCGACCGTGCCGAGAACGAGAAGCTCGATGCGATCCAGGTCGTCGGGGCTCGCGGCGACCGCGATGCGCTGTCGCTGCTCACATCCTTCGCCGCGAGGGCGGAAGGCGCACTGAAGGAAGCCGCCCAGAAGGCGATCACCAAGATCGAGAGTTCGCTTGCGGCATGGTCGATGGGCCAGAACGTCTGGTACGGCATCTCGCTTGGCTCGGTGCTGCTGCTCGCCGCGATCGGGCTCGCGATCACCTTCGGCGTCATGGGCGTCATCAACATGGCGCATGGCGAGATGGTGATGTTGGGCGCCTACACCACCTTCGTCGTCCAGAACGTCATCCGCACATCCTTCCCGGGGCTGTTCGACTGGTCGCTGGCCATCGCACTGCCGCTCGCCTTTCTGGTGGCGGGCGCGGTCGGCCTCGCCATCGAGCGCGGCATCATCCGCTTTCTTTACGGGCGTCCGCTGGAAACCCTGCTGGCGACCTGGGGCGTATCGCTGATCCTCCAGCAGGCGGTGCGCACCATTTTCGGGCCGACGAACCGCGAGGTCGGCAATCCGTCCTGGATGTCGGGCGGCTTCGAGATCGGCCTGCTCTCGATCACCTGGAACCGCTTCTGGATCGTCATCTTCGCGGTCGCCGTGTTCTTCGTGCTGCTCTACGTGATGAAGCGAACCGCCTGGGGCCTTCAGATGCGGGCGGTGACCGCGAACCGCCGCATGGCTGCCTCGATGGGCATCCGCACGCCATGGGTCGACGCCCTGACCTTCGCGCTCGGCTCGGGCATCGCCGGCATCGCCGGCGTGGCGCTCAGTCAGATCGACAACGTCTCGCCCAACCTTGGCCAGGGCTACATCATCGACAGTTTCATGGTCGTGGTGTTCGGCGGCGTCGGCAACCTCTGGGGCACGCTGGTCGGCGCGCTGTCGCTTGGCATCCTGAACAAGTTCCTCGAGCCTTACGCTGGCGCGGTGCTGGGCAAGATCCTCGTGCTCGTGCTGATCATACTATTCATCCAGAAGCGGCCGCGCGGCCTGTTCGCACTCAAGGGCAGGGCGGTGGAAGCATGATCACCGGACGCCTGTTCGCCGCCGGCGCGGACCGCCGCATTGCGATCGCCATCGCGTTGCTCGTCGCGGCCGCGCTGATCGTACCGCTGCTCAACGTGCTGGTGCCGCCGACCAGCGCCTTCCATGTGCCGGCCTACATGGTGGCCCTCATGGGCAAGTACCTCTGCTACGCCCTGCTCGCGCTCTCGCTCGACCTCGTCTGGGGCTACTGCGGAATCCTGAGCCTCGGCCACGGCGCCTTCTTCGCGCTCGGCGGCTATGCGATGGGCATGTACCTGATGCGCCAGATCGGCAGCCGCGGCGTGTACGGCAACCCGGTCCTGCCCGACTTCATGGTGTTCCTGAACTGGGACAGGCTGCCGTGGTACTGGTACGGATTCGACCAGTTCTGGTTCGCCGCGCTGATGATCATGCTGGTGCCGGGACTGCTGGCCTTCGTCTTCGGCTGGTTCGCATTCCGCTCCAGAGTGACCGGTGTCTACCTGTCGATCATCACGCAGGCGATGACCTATGCGCTGCTGCTTGCCTTCTTTCGCAACGACATGGGTTTCGGCGGCAACAACGGCCTGACCGATTTCAAGGACATCCTCGGCTTCAGCGTTCAGGCGAACACGACGCGATCGTCCCTGTTCGCCGCCTCGGCCTTGATGCTGGCGCTGGCGGTCTACGTGACCTGGTGGCTGGTCGGCTCGAAATACGGGAAGCTGATGGTGGCGGTGCGCGACGCCGAGAGCCGTACGCGGTTCATCGGCTGGCGGCCGGAAAACATCAAGCTGTTCGCCTTTGTGGTCTCTGCGGTGATGGCCGGGATCGCCGGTGCGCTCTACGTGCCGCAGGTCGGCATCATCAACCCGGGCGAATTCGATCCCGGCAACTCGATCGAGGTCGTCATCTGGACCGCCGTCGGCGGGCGCGCCACGATCATAGGGCCGATCATCGGCGCCGTTCTGGTCAATGCCGGGAAGTCCTATTTCACGGGCGCGCTGCCGGAGCTCTGGTTGTTCGCACTCGGCGGCCTGTTCGTCGCGTCGACGTTGTTCCTGCCGAAAGGCATCGTCGGCACCTGGGACGAGTGGCGCTCGCGGCGGAAGGCAACGACCCCGGCAGAGATGACGCCACCCGCGGACGCCACGCCGACGGCCGCGGAGCCGCCATTGAAGATCGTCCGGGCCGGCGAAGCCAAGCCCGGCTGGGCGGGCGGCGCCGAGCCGCAGCCGGCGGAGTGAGCCCGATGTCCAAGAGCGGCACGATCCTCTATCTCGACGGCGTCTCGGTGGCCTTCGACGGCTTCAGGGCGATCAACGAACTGTCGCTGGTGCTCGATCGCGGCGAAATGCGCGCGATCATCGGCCCCAACGGCGCGGGCAAGACGACGATGATGGACATCGTCACCGGCAAGACCCGGCCCGACGCCGGCGAGGTGTTCTTCGACGGTACCATCGACCTGACGCGCCACGACGAGGCCGACATCGCAAACATGGGCATCGGCCGCAAGTTCCAGAAGCCGACGGTGTTCGAGAGCCACACGGTCGAGGACAACATCCTGCTTTCGCTCAAAGGCCGACGCGGCGTGGTCGCCGCTTTGACGCGCTTTCGCTCGCAGAACGACGCCAGGCGCATCGATGACATTCTCGGCATCGTCCGGCTGGGCGACCGCCGCCACGAGAAGGCGGCGAACCTGTCCCACGGCCAGAAGCAGTGGCTGGAGATCGGCATGCTGTTGGCGCAGGACCCGAAGTTGCTTCTCGTGGACGAGCCGGTGGCCGGCATGACGGACACCGAAACCGAGGAGACGGCGCGCCTCTTGAAGGACATCGCCCGCGAGCATTCGGTGATCGTCGTCGAGCACGACATGCATTTCGTGCGGGAACTCGGCGTCAAGGTCACCTGCCTCCACGAAGGCTCGGTGCTGTCGGAAGGCAGCCTCGACTTCGTCTCGGCCGACCAGCGCGTCGTCGAAGTCTATCTTGGGCGCTGACGATGATCTGGCGCGTCTGCCTCGACAGCATCCCATGCATCGTCGCGCCGGCACCTATCGACCGCCGTCCGGGCAGTCGCCGGCGATCCCTGCTCAGCATTTTCACGAACCCCCTCCGGTTGGCGCGGGCGCCGGCCACCCCCGTCAAGGGGGAGGAGGGGGACCAGGTTTACGGCCGGTTCAGCCATGCTTGAGGCCCCAATGCTCGAAGTTCGGGACGCCACGCTGCACTACGGCGCCGCGCAGGCGCTTCGCGGTGTCTCGCTGACAGCCGGCGCCGGCAGGATCACCTGCGTGCTCGGCCGAAATGGCGTCGGCAAGACCAGTCTGATGAGATCGATCGTCGGCCATCACCGGCTGACATCGGGAAGCGTTGCCTTCGAGGGGAAGGCGCTCGACCGGAGTGCGGCGTACGATCGCGCCCGGTCGGGCATCGCATTCGTGCCGCAGGGCAGGGAGATTTTCCCGCTCCTGACGGTCAAGGAGAACCTGGAATCGGGCTACGCGCCGCTGAAGCGCGGCGAGCGCAACGTGCCGCCGCATGTCTTCGACCTGTTCCCGGTCCTGAAGCAGATGCTGTCCCGGCGCGGCGGCGACCTGTCGGGCGGACAGCAGCAGCAGCTCGCCATCGGCCGCGCGCTGGTCATGCGCCCGAAACTGCTTGTGCTGGACGAGCCGACCGAGGGCATCCAGCCGTCGATCATCAAGGATATCGGCCGCGCCATCCGCTACCTGCGCGACACGGCGGGCATCGCCGTGCTGCTGGTCGAGCAGTATCTCGACTTCTGTCGCGAGCTCGCCGACGAGGTGAACATCATGGACCGCGGCCTGATCGTTCATACCGGCCCGGCCGAGGATCTCGACAAGCCGGAAGTCCGCAAGTTCCTGACGGTCTAATTTCAGGTGTTCGCCGCGCTGGTCGGATATCGGCCGAGTGTCAGGCGATGGCGCGCTGCATCTCGATGATGTTCTCGTCGTCGACTGCGACCGCGGCGGCCGGCGCCATGGCTGCGACCGTCTCGACGTCGAACGTGCCCGACGGCGAGATGCCGAAGCCCTGCGCATAGTCGACGCCGATCTCGCGGAGCGCATCGGCGATCGCCGGCGTTTCGACGAACTCGGCCACCGTCTTCTTGCCCGTGACGTGGCCGATGTGGTTGATCATCTCGACCATCGCGCGGTCGATGCGATCCTCGAGCATGTCCTTGACGAAGCCGCCGTCGATCTTGAGCAGGTCGACGGGGAGATGCTTCAGGTAGCCGAAGGACGACATGCCCGAGCCGAAGTCGTCGAGCGAAAAGCGGCAGCCGAGGCTCTGCATCGCGCCGATGAAGCGCATGGCGCTGGGCAGGTCGGCGATCGCGCTTGTCTCCGTGATCTCGAAGCAGATGGTCGACGGCACGATGCGATGGCGGCGGAACTCGCCCTCGACGAAGGAGACGAATTCCTCGTCGCCGAAGGTTATGCCCGACAGGTTGATCGCGCACGTCGTGATGGCGCCCGGCGCGGCCCTGGCCAGTATCTCGAAGGCGGTGCTGACCACCCAGCGGTCGATCAGAGGCATCAGGCCGTAGCGTTCCGCGGCGGGGATGAAGCTGCCGGGCGAGACCATCTGGCCCGTCTCGTCGCGCAGCCGGAGCAGCAGTTCGACATGCCGGCCGCCCAACCCGTCGAGCGGCACGATCTCCTGATAGCTGAGCGTGAAGCGGTCTTCCTCAAGCGCGCCGCGGAGGCGTTGCACCCACGCCATCTCCTCGTAGCGCTGCTGCAGCTCGCTGTCGCCCGGCCGGTGCGTCTGGACGCGGTTGCGTCCCCGCTCCTTGGCCATGTAGCAGGCGACGTCCGCGGCTTTCAGTGCCTGTTCGACCGTCAGGCCGTCCTCTGCGATCTGGACGAGCCCGATGCTGACGCTGACCGTGAACGGCCGCTCGTTCCACGAGAAGGCGAGGTGCTCGACCGCGCGCCGCAGCCGTTCCGCCGTCTGGGCGGCTGCCGTTGGCTCGCAGTTCTCCATCAGCACGCAGAACTCGTCGCCGCCGAACCGCGCCAGAAGGTCGCCAGGCCGCAATTGCCGCTCCAGCGCGCTGGCCACCTGTCGCAGCAGATGGTCCCCGGCCGCGTGGCCGCCCGTGTCGTTGACGATCTTGAACTGGTCGAGATCGAGCAGCATCAGGCTGTGCTGGGTGCCGCCTGTCGACACGCGCTCCAGCGCCTTCTCCAGCCGGTCCTCGAACTCGCGCCGGTTGGCGAGCTGCGTCAGCGCGTCATGGGTCGCCTGCCACGAGAGGTGGGCGATGTATTCCTGCTCGCGCGTCAGGTCGTAGAACACCAGCACGGCGCCGTGGACTTCGCCCTCGGCCGATAGCGGCGCGCCGACGAGCGAGACGGGCACCGAACTGCCGTCGAGGCGGAAGACGCGCTGCGCATGGATCGTCTGGCCAGTCGGATCGCCAAGGATGATCGACTGGACCAGATTGGCATTCTCTCCGCCGCTTTCCTCGTCGGCGATGCGGCACAGCCTCGGCAGCAGCTCGCCGCGCGCCGATGCGAAGTCGACGCCCAGCAGGCGCTCCGCGGCGGCGTTCATGTAGTCGACATGGCCGCCGGCGTCGGTGCTAACCACCGCCTGGCCGATCGAGCCGAGCGTCACCTGGGCGCGTTCGCGTTCGGCACTGAGCGCCTTCTCGAAGTTCGTGCGCTGGATCAGCAGTTTCCGCGTCCGCCAGATGGCGAGCAGCACCAGCAGGGCTGCCGTGGCGATGTTGAGCGCCAGCAGGATGTCCTTTATCGCGCGTGAGCCCTCGCCGAGCGAGTCGGAGAAGGCCTTGCTCAGCGGTGCGATGCGTTCGTTGATGAGGTAGATCCTGTCCTTCCACTGCCTGATCTGCCGCTCGGACGGCATCGCCAGGTCCTGGCGGGCGTCGCGGATCGATCGCGCCAGTTGGTCGAGTTCGACGATGACCGGATCGGCTTTCTCCCAGTGGCCGATCGCGCGGTCGAGATAGCTGACATGGCGGAAGGTCAGGAACAGCCAGACCAGCCCGTCGATGTCGTCGCGATGGATCCGGCCGCCGACGAAGCCCTGCCTTGCCGCGTTCTGGTCGGGGTCCGGCCGGTCCAGCGCCAGCCGCGCCTGGCGGTCCGACAGGGGGACTGAAATCGCCGTCTCGTACTTGCGGTAGTACTGGGGATGTCCGTTCTCGGCGTACAGGTTGAGGAAATAGATGGCGTCCTTCTGGCCCTTCGACCACAGGCTCTCGCCGCCGACATAGGCGCGAACGCTGGACAGCGTGTGGAGGCTGACGCCCGTCACGGCCGCCTGCGCGACCGCCACGGCGACGAACGGCCAGACCAGCCCGGCCAGCCGCGTGCGCCCTGCAAGAGGACGAAGCCTCAAGGGAAGACCTCCGGAAAGGTAAGCGCGCCCAAAACCCCGTTCCTGTTCTTGGGGAATTCGTGGATATCCCGGGCACTAAGCTTGCCGTGGAGCGATTAAATATGCGTGAAATCGCTCGAGAGTGCCCGAAGTGCATCCGCCGGCACCGCAGGGTTGCCATGGGTTGCGTCATCCGGCTCGGCTGCGACAGAGCAATGCGCAGTATTGTTCCGGTCACCGGCCCGGCTTTGCAGATCAGACGGCACGTGGATTCTTGTGGGCAACAATTTGCCGGTCGATCTGGCCGGACCAGTGGTAGACTGGGTTCGTTAACTTGAGTCGCGGATTGGTCCGCGTTGCTGATGCCTGTTCGGCGGCAAGTCGCGTCAAACGTTCGATGGCCGCCAGTCCTCCTGTTCAAGTGTTCCGTTGAAGATCCACCCAGGGGCGGGGGAAGCCAATGGAATTCGCTATCGATGACTGCTCGAAGCGTCGTCTCGTCGAGCGCGACGACATCGTCACGGCGGTCAACATTCTGAGGTCCCGGGGCGTCGACCTCGAAGACCTCATCGTCGAGATTTCGAGGATCTTCTACGTCGATCTTGACGAGTTCAACGAGGTTCTCCGCGCCGCCTGAGGGGCGGTTCGCCATACGGCACCGCGGTTCCCGTACTGCAAGCAGGAGCCTGCTTTCTCCTCCCGGCGGGCTTCGGGCGGTCGGCGCGCGGTGCCGTTCGGCGCCGCCCGATCCATCCGGGCTCGATCCAACGTCGCCCGGTCGCTGGGCGACAATCCTGACTACCCTGGCATTACCGGAAGACGTCGCATCTGGCAGATCAATCCTGCCCGAATCCGCCTTGGGTTGGCGGCCATGATGCCGGAGGACGCATGACTTTTCCTGTCGATGCCGTGAGATCGCAGTTTCCCGCGCTCGCGCTGAAGGACGGCGGACGACCGCGGGTCTATCTCGACAACCCGGCAGGCACGCAGGTGCCGCGCGCTGTCGCGGAGGCCGTTGCGGATTGCCTGCTCAACGCCAACGCCAACCTTGGCGGTTTCTTCGCGACGACGGTCGCCGCCCAGCGGGTTGTCGACGAGGCGCATACGGCCATGGCCGATTTTCTCGGCGCGTCCGCAGACGAGATCGTCATCGGCCAGAACATGACGACGCTCACCTACCAGATGTCGCGAACACTGGGGCGCCAGTGGGGACCAGGCGACGAGATCGTGCTGACCCGCATGGACCATGAGGGCAACGTGTCGCCCTGGCTGCAGATGGCGGAGGACAGAGGCATCACGATCCGCTTCGTGCCCTTCGACACCGGCAGCTGGCAGGTGGAGCGTGACGCGCTCGCGGCCCTGCTGTCGGAACGCACCCGGCTGGTTGCCCTGACCTATGCCAGCAACCTGACCGGTTCCATCAACCCGGTCCATGAACTGGTCGCGCTGGCGAGATCGGCGGGCGCGCTGACCTATGTCGACGCGGTCCAGTTCGCGCCGCACGGGCTTGTCGACGTCAGGGCGATCGACTGCGACTTCCTCGTCTGCTCGTCCTACAAGTTCTTCGGCCCGCATCTCGGAATCCTCTACGGACGCCGTTCGGTGATCGAGCCGCTTCGTCCCTACAAGTGCCGCTGCTCGTCGGACGCGCTGCCAGAGCGTTTCGAGCTCGGGACGCCGGCGATCGAATTGATGGCGGGGCTGACGGCGGCGGTGGACTACTACGCGGCGCTGGGTTCGGACCTTGGCGTCAACGGCACGCGGCGCGACCGCATCGCCGCTGCCTTCGCGGCATCGGTGGCGCACGAGACGCCGCTCGCTCTCAGCCTCGTGCGGGGCATCGGCGCCATCGATGGCGTCACGGTGCACGGCATCACCGATCCGGCCAGGATCGCGCATCGCGTGCCGACCGTGTCGTTCACCGTGGACGGGATCGAGCCGGAGACGCTGGCGCGTGAACTGGCTGCGGAAGGGATCTTTGTGTGGTCTGGGCACAACTATGCCTGGGAGGTCGTGCACCAGCTCGGCATCCCGGCAGACAAGGGCGTGGTTCGCATCGGCGCTGCGCACTACAACACTGACCGTGAGATCGACCAGGCGGTCGAGGCCGTGCGAAGGCTCGTGCGCATGCTCAGGCAGCGTCGCGATTGACACGGCCGCTGGCCGGCCGGTCGCGCGATTGTGAAGCGATCTGTCCGCACCAAGCGGCGACGAGCCTTTACAGCGCCACGAACGGGCCTACGCTGCCATCATGTCTCGTCAACGATGCGGATGGCGGGTTCTTCTCGGCAGCGTCGTCGCGGCGCTGGCGTGGCCCGCTGCGGCCGACCCCGTGGATGTGGAGCTGGTGCTGGCGGTCGACGTCTCGCTGTCGATGTCGCCGGACGAACTCGAGATCCAGAGGCGGGGCTACGCCGCCGCGCTGACCGACAACAGCGTCATCCAGGCGATCAAATCCGGCTATCACGGTCGCATCGCCGTCACCTATTTCGAGTGGGCGGGATCGACCACCCAGCGCGTCGTGGTGCCGTGGACGATGGTAGAGACGGCGGAGGATGCCCGTCGTGTTGCCGACCAGCTCTCGAGCATGCCGCCGATCAGCGCGCGGCGTACCTCAATTTCCAGCGCATTGGAATTCGGAGCGGACCTGTTCGCCGAGAGCGAATTCCAGGGCATGAAGCGCGTGATCGACGTCTCCGGCGACGGCCCGAACAATCAGGGCGCGCCTGTCCTTGCGGTGCGCGAGATGATCGCCGCGCAGGGCATCGTCATCAACGGCCTGCCGCTGATGACCAATGGCGGCATGGCCACGCCCTACGACGTGGCGGAACTGGACCGCTACTACGCGGACTGCGTGATCACGGGACCCGGTTCCTTCGTGGTGCCGGTCAACGACTGGTCGCAGTTTCCCGAGGCCATCCGGCGCAAGCTGGTGATGGAACTGGCCGGGCCGGGCTCGCCGCTGAGGGCCGCCGAGGAAGCGCTTTTCCCGCCCGTCATCCTGGCGCAGGCGAAAGAGCCCTACGACTGTATGATCGGCGAGAAGCTCTGGCGTGACCGCAGCTGGATGTTCGAAAGCCGCTGAGCGGTTCTTGGTCGGCTGCCTGATCAGGCCGCGAGAAGCTGCTTGCGGTCCGAGCGTTCCTGCTGCGGCGAGCGGGCGTAGAGTTCGCGGTAGCACTTCGAGAAGTGCGAGGCCGACACGAACCCGCAGGCTACCGCTACCTCGACGACCGGCATCGACGACTGGATGAGCAGGTGACGTGCCCTGTCGAGGCGGATTTCGAGATAGTAACGCGCCGGTGAACGTCCCATCTCCTGCCGGAACAGGCGCTCGATCTGCCGGCGCGACAGGCCGACGCTTTCGGCCACCTCCACCAGCGACAGCGGCTCCGACAGGTTCTGCTCCATCAGCTCGATGATCGACAGAACCTTGGCGTTCTGTACGCCGAGGCGGGCGCGCAGCGGCAGGCGCTGGCGGTCGGTCGGGCTGCGGACACGGTCGGTGAGCACCTGCTCGCAGACGCGATTGACCAGGTTGTCGTCGAAATCGTCGCCGATCAGTTTGAGGATCATGTCGAGCGCCGCGGTGCCGCCGGCGCAGGTGTAGATGTTCTGGTCGACCTCGAAGAGATCGGCGAAGACATTGGCCTTCGGGAAGGCCTCCTGGAAGCCAGGCAGGTTTTCCCAATGGATCGCGCACCGCTTGTTGGACAGCAGCCCGGCCGCCGCGAGCACATAGGCGCCGGTGCACAGGCCGCCGATCGCCACGCCGCGGTTGTACTCCTCGCGCAGCCACGCGAAGGTCGAGCGGTTGTTGTAGGTCTCGACATTCACGCCGGTGCAGACCACGACCATCGATGGGCGATCGGGACCGGCCATCTTGCGTCGCTCGTCGTCGAGCGACGTGTTCACCGCGCACTCGACGCCGTTCGATGCCCTGACGGGCTTGCCGTCGATGCTGCAGAGGCGCCAGCGGTAGGCCTCGTAGCCGAGCATGCGGTTGGCGATCCGGAGCGGGTCCAGCGCTGTCGCAAACGCGACCATCGTGAAATCGGGAACGAGGAAGAAGACGAGCGAGCGCTTGATCGGATGCTTGATGGCGTTCACGCAGGACCCCGGCACATGCGACATTCATGTCGCTATCAGCAAAGGGTCATCAGGATTTGGTGCGACTGTCAACGGGCTGGGCGCGCATCCCGCTGAAATCCCGACATCAAATGCAATTGACCGGCATGAAGACGTCTGTCGCGACTGCGACACGGGCCGTCCACGCAGGCCCGGAAAACAGAAGCGCCGCCAGCGGCGATGCCGCGGCGGCGCGTCGGGAACGGATTTGCCGGTCGTGCCGGCGTCGGGGGTCAGCCGACCAGCATGCCGAGACGGTTGGCGGCGATCGCTGCGGTCTCGCCAGGCATGGACTGGCCGAGGCGGGCGCGCTCGCGGGCGGTGGTCAGGTTGACGTCGCGCTTGGCGCGGAAGAGGCGGGCGAAGAGTTTCATGGTCGTGGCTCCAAGGTTCGATGGCTACGGGGTGCCTTCGCGTCTCTCGGAGTGGGGCATCTCGTTCGAGGCCCCATATAGTGACGACTTGCGTCGGCTACACCGTGAAATGCGAAGCGTCTGATACGAAAAACGACATTCCTTGCGACATCCGCCGGCAGATTGCCCGAAAATTTACCAATCCTAACAATTCGTTAGCGATTCCGGGTGGCTGCCATGCGTTTGCTCCATATGCGTCATGCATGGCACGCATGGCGCATTAGTGGCGGCGCGGTTCGCGCTGGGAGGCGTCCGGCCAGCCGATATCCTTCTGCAGTTCGGCGGGCAGGGCCAGGATCTGGCGTTCAGTGAGATAGCGGGCGCGGGCGACGCTGAATTCGGCGGCGATGCGTCCGATTGCAGAGAGGATGGACATGGCGATCCCTTTCAATAGTTGACCCGCGGGGAGGGCGGTTTCCTGATGTCGGCACCTGTTTGGGGCTGCCGATATCTCCCGCTGATGCCGTCTGGGCGTTGCGCCGGTGTCAGCGCGTTGCTTCGACGAGATTGACAATGCGCCTCGCCCACTGTTCAATCAAACGAAATGGAATGATCGTTTGGATCAAGAAAGTTGAATTGATGACCGCCCCGCTGAACCACCCTCTGCCGCTGCTGGATCTGGACGTTCTGCGCACCTTCGTGGCGATCGCCGAGACCGGCAGCTTTACGAGCGCGGCGAATGCGGTCTTCCGCACGCCTTCCGCCGTTTCGATGCAGATCAAGAAGCTCGAGGACATTCTGGGCCGCGCGGTCTTCTCGCGTGATGCGCGCTCGGTGGCGCTGACCACCGACGGCGAGATGCTGCTCGGCTATGCGCGGCGCATGCTGGCGATCAACCGGGAGGCGGTGGCCAAGTTCATCGTGCCCGACATCACCGGCGTCGTGCGGCTGGGTTCTCCGGACGATTTCGGCGAACGGCTCCTGCCGCATGTCCTCAAGCGTTTCGCGCAGTCGCATCCGTCGATCGCCGTGGACGTCGTCATCGACCAGAGCATCAATCTGCGCCGTCGCATGGACGACCGGGCGCTTGACATCACGCTGCTTACCAATTCGGTGAAGGTCAGCCTCGATGGCGCGGAGGTGCTGATGACGGAGCCTGTCGTGTGGGCCGGCGCGAAGGGCGGTTCCGCACACATGCGGGAGCCATTGCCCGTTTCGCTCTGGGAGGAGGGATGCTCGTGGCGCGCCAACGCGCTGGAGGCGCTCGGCCGCGAAGGGCGCAACTATCGCGTCGCCTACATGAGCGCGCATACGGCCGGCCAGCGCGCCGCGATCCTGTCGGACCTCGCCATCGCGCCGCTGCCCAAATCGTTCCTCGGCAACGACATGGTCGAACTGACCGACGCGGACGGCATGCCGGCGATGGGCACCTACAATCTGTGCATGGTCGTCGCTCCCGATGCGCAGGCGCCAGTGAAGGCGGCGGCCGATCATATCCGGGCGACGTTCGAACTGTTCCGGGAGACGGGCCGGCTGTAGGGTCTGTCGGCTGTCGCTGGAACCATACCCGCCTTCGACGGGTTTCTGCCCTCGAACCTGCGTTTGAGGGAAGCGTCATGGCAGAGCGTCCGGTCTGGAAGGGGCAGCTTCGTCTGTCCCTCGTCTCCATCCCCGTCGAGATGTATTCGGCGACGAATACCCGCGCCCGGGTGTCCTTTCGCCAGATTCACAAGCCGTCCGGCAAGCCGATCCAGTTGCAGAAGGTCGTTCCGGGCGTCGGGCCGGTGAAGGACGACGACATCTGGAAGGGCTACAAGGACGATGACGACTATGTGCTGATCGATCCCGACGAGATCGAAGCCATCAAGCTCGAGACCCGCAAGACGCTCGAACTCGTCCAGTTCGTCGACGTGGCCGACATCCCGCCGATCTACTTCGACAAGCCGTACTTCCTCGCGCCGACGGATGAACTGGCTGAAGACGCCTTCCGCGTCGTGCGCGATGCGCTGCGCGACACCGGCAAGGCGGGGCTGGGTCAGCTTGCCATGCGGGGGCAGGAATATCTGGTCGCCGTCAGGCCGTGCGCGAACGGCCTGCTGCTCGAGACGCTCCACTACGCCGACGAGATCCGCAAGACCGACCCGTTCTTCTCGTCGATATCGAAGAAGCCGGCCGAAAAGGAACTCCTGGCCGTCGCCAAGGAACTGATCGCGCGCAAGGCCGCGCCTTTCGACGCCGCTGCCTTCAAGGACCACTACGCGGTCGCCATCCGCGAACTGGTGGCGGCCAAGGCCAAGGGCAGGAAGCCGTCGCGCGTCGCCGCCGGTGACGAGAAGCGTCCCAAAGGCGGGAACGTCATCGACCTGATGTCGGCGCTGAAGAAAAGCCTCGAAACGTCGGGCGCGAAGAAGGCGCCCGCGAAAAAGCCGGCCGCCTCCGCGTCGAAGCGCAAGAAGTCCGCCTGAGGTTCGCCATGGCGAAGACCGCCGCGCTGCTGAAGGAATATCGGCGCAAGCGCGACTTCACGCGCACCAGCGAGCCCGACGAAAAGGCTGAGGCGGCTTCGGCCGGCGGGCGCACCTTCGTTGTGCAGAAGCATGACGCGACCAGGCTTCACTATGACTTCCGCCTCGAATGGGACGGCGTACTGAAAAGCTGGGCCGTGACGCGCGGTCCCTCCTACGATCCCGGCGAGAAGCGCCTTGCCGTGCAGGTCGAGGACCATCCGCTTGCCTATGGCGGCTTCGAAGGCACAATCCCGAAGGGCGAATATGGCGGCGGGACCGTGATGCTCTGGGACCGTGGCACCTGGGAGCCGGTCGGCGATTTCGCGAAGGGGCTCAAGGACGGAAAGCTCTTCTTCCGGCTGGATGGCGAGCGTCTGCAAGGTGAATGGACGCTGGTCCGCATGCAGCGCCGGTCCGGCGAAAAGCGCGACAACTGGCTGATGATCAAGCACCGCGAGGACGGCGGAAAGCCCCCGCGCGGCGACGTGCTCAGGAAGCATGTGAGGAGTGTCGCATCGGGGCGCACCATGGCCGAGATCGCCAGTGGCGGCCGCACGATCGCCCGTAGCGACGTCGCGCCGAAGAAGGCAAAGAAGGCAAAGGCGGCGATGCCGCGCTTTCGCGCGCCGCAGCTTGCGACACTGGTCAACGAGGCACCCGAAGGCGAAGGCTGGCTGTCGGAACTCAAGTATGACGGCTACCGCGCGCTCGTCGCCGTCGCGGGTGGCAAGGCGAAGGTCTTTACCCGCAGCGGCCTAGACTGGACGGAGAGGTTTCCAGGCGTGGCGGCCGCTGCGGCGCGGCTGCGCACCGACGGGTCGATGATGGACGGCGAGATCGTCGCCTTCGACGAACAGGGACGCACCGACTTCTCCTCGCTCCAGAAATCGATCAAGGCGGGCGGCAGGAACCTGACCTACTTCGCCTTCGACCTGGTCGAACACGACGGGGACGACATCCGCTCGCTGCCGCTGGTCGAGCGCAAGGAACGGCTCCAGACATTGCTCGGCGCCGGCAGCGCGCCGCTCGTCTTCTCCCCGCATGTCGAGGGTAGCGCGGCTGCTGTGCTGGGGGCGACCTGCGAGGCGGGCCACGAGGGGATCGTGGTGAAGCGGGCGGCCGACCCCTACCGCTCCGGCCGTGGCCGGAGCTGGCTGAAGGTCAAATGTACGAAGCGGCAGGAATTCATCGTCGGCGGCTGGACGCCGAGCGACAAGCGCGGCCGGACGGTGAAGTCGATCCTGATCGGCGTGAACGAAGGCGGAAAGCTGGTCTACAAGGGCCGGGTGGGTGCCTTCGAGGGGGCTACGCTCGCCGACCTTGAAACGAAGATCGCCTCGCGCCGGCGCAAGACCTCGCCTTTCGCCGGCGTTCCGGCCGAGGTGCGGCGCACGGCGCGATATCTGCGCCCGGACCTCGTGGCCGAGATCGACTTTGCCGAATTCACGTCCGATGGCATCGTGCGGCATGGCGTCTTCAAGGGGCTGCGTGCCGACAAGGACGCTGGCGACGTGGTTCTGGAAACGCCGAAGGGGCTCGTCATGACGGAGCATGAAACGCGAGACGAGTTTGCGGGCGTCAAGCTGAGTTCGCCGGACAAGGTGCTGTTCGATGAGCAGGGAGTGACCAAGGCCGACCTTGCGGCTCACTACGAGCGCGTCGCGCCGCGCATGCTGCCGCTGCTCGCCAATCGGCTGCTTAGCCTCGTGCGCTGCCCCGACGGCGCGTCGGGCCAATGCTTCTTCCAGAAGCACGACCACAAGGGTTTCCGCGAAGAACTGAAACGGCTGGAGATCGAGGAGAAGGACGGCGGCAGGGATCGCTATCTCTACGCCGAGGACCTCTCGGGACTGATCGCCGGCGTGCAGATGGGTACGCTGGAGTTCCACATCTGGGGCTCGCATATCGACCGACTTGAGCAGCCGGACAGGCTGGTCTTCGACCTGGATCCGGACGAAGGCCTGGGTTTCGCTGACGTGCGCAACGCCGCCTTCGACCTGCGTGAGAGGCTTGATGCGGTCGGCCTGAAAACCGTGCCGATGGTAACCGGCGGCAAGGGCGTACACGTCATCGCGCCGCTGGCCCGCCGGCTCGAATGGCCCGACGTGAAGGCGTTCGCGCGCGGGTTCACCGAAAAGGTCGCCGCGGACGCACCGGACCGTTACGTTTCGCAGGCGTCGAAGGCGAAGCGGAAGGGCAAAATCTTCGTCGACTGGCTGCGCAACGAGCGCGGCTCGACGGCCATCGCGCCTTATTCTACCCGAGCCCGCAAGGGCGCGCCGGTCGCAACGCCGGTCTCCTGGGAGGAACTGAAGTCGCTGGACGCCGCCAACGTCTTTCACATCGGCGACGTGGAAAAGCGTCTGGCCGCGCCCGACCCATGGGAGGGGTCGGACGGCTGGCGCCAGTCGGTCACGAAAGCGATTCTGAAAGCGGTCGGAGCGGCGACGTAGCGGCGGGCGCGCCGACCGCTTCGGGCGCGCCGGCAAGAAAGGCGACGATGCGGTCGCGCGCAATGCGCGCTTCCTTCAGATCGACAAGCACCCAGTCGTGGAACATGCCGGCCTCGACGACCAGTTCGACGTCGACGCCGGCCGCACGCGCACGGTCCGCGAAGACCACGCAGTCGGCCGACAGTATCTCGCGCGTGCCGGTCAGCAGCAAGGTCCTCGGCAGGACCGAGAGGTCGCCGTAGAGCGGGCTGATGCGCCAGTCGGCCCGGTCGAGACCCGGCGCATAGTGGCGGATGGCCTCCAGCCCGCCGTCGATTGCCAGCCAGGGGTCGACCTTGGCGAGCTCGTGTACGTCGGGGTTCGCCAGCGTCATGTCGAGGCCGGGCGAGATGAGCACGTGGTGGCCCGGTGCCGGCAGGCCGCGCTGCGCCGCCATCATCGTCATGACCACCGCCATGTTGCCCCCGGCCGAGTCGCCCATGAAGACGATCTCGTTCGCCGGCACGTCGTCCAGAAGGCGCTCATAAACCGCGAGCCCGAAACCGAAGATGTCGTCGAAGCCGCATTCCGGCGCCAGAGGGTAGATCGGCACGACGACGCGGGCACCAAGCCGCTCAGCCATTTCGGCGATGAGCATCCAGTGGTAGCGCGTGATCTCGAAAACGTAGGCCCCGCCATGCAGATAAAGCACGGTGATGTCGCTTGACGGTTCGTCGGGCTTGATCTCGTAGACCACGTGGCCGGCGTGGCGACGCTGGCGTATCGACAGCCGGTCGCTGAGCCGCGCGGGCGGGCGGTGGGTTTCCGTCAGCCGGGCAGCCGCGATCCATCCATTCATCGCCTCGGCGCTGAGGAAAGCCTTCTTGCGGGTGTGCTGGAGGATGAGGGCGGCGAGATGCGACTTGAGACTTGGCATGCGACAGGACTTCCGCGGCGCGTCCCCGCCGCACAGGTCCTCCTCAATGCCAAGGATGGCCGGGCGGTTCCCGGCCTGTCAACCTTCGACCGTCCGGCCTACTGGCCGACGAAGCCGATCTCGCGGCTCGCATGCTGGCCGCGGGCGCGCGGCGCCCAGCGCCAGCCGATATCCTTCTGCACGCTCTCGGGCAGGGCGTCGAGCAGCATGCGGGTGCGGCGCTCGGCCCGGGCCTGCATCTGCTGTTCGGCGAAACGCGCCAGTCCATCGAAGATCGACATGATCGTATTCCCTCAATTCCGGTGGCCGCGTGGCGGCCTGATTGAGGCGGGAGATAAGGGGCAAGTGTTTCCGCTTTATGGCTTGCGGAAAGCCAGCAAGCGCCAATCGGTTGCGCCACGGAAACATTTGCATGCAAATGATTGTGTCGAGGAAATCCAGTGCTTGCGGCTAGAGAGTCTCGGTGGCGAAGAGCGTGGACGGCTTCACGAACTCGTCCTGTGCGGCAACGGTGAGGATCTCCCGTGAGCCCGCCTCGGCGGTCCGCTTCAGGAGCCCGTACGTGGCGGATGCCGCATGGACGAGCGCTGCTGCCGGCGAGCGCTCTGTCAGCATCTTGCCGAGGAACAGCGCCGCAATCGCGTCGCCTGCGCCGTTGACGCTGATCGGCAGGCGGGGCGTCCGCAGCCTGGTCAGCGTCGTGCCGTCCGAGGCGACGACGTCGATGGCGTCGTCGGGTGTCTCGCGTGTCACGACGCTGGTCACCATCACGACCTTGGGTCCGCTGGCATGCAGCACGGCCAGCGCCGTTCGCAGGCTCGCGACATCCTCGACCTTGACGCCCGAGAGATATTCGAGCTCGAACTGGTTGGGCGTCACGATGTCGGCCGCCGGAACGGTTCTCTCGCGCATGAACTCGGGGATGCCGGGGCGAACGAAGACGCCGCGCCCCACATCGCCGATCACGGGGTCGCAGAGATAGAGCGCGCCGGGCCGCGCGGACCGCACGCGCGCGACAGCGTCGAGGATTGCCTCGCCGATGCCGGCATCGCCCATGTAGCCCGACAGCACGCCGTCGCAGGCGGGCAGCACCCCGCGTTCCTCGATGCCGTCGATCAACTCGCGAACGGCGTCGCCGTTGAACACCTGCCCGCGCCACTTGCCGTAGCCGGTGTGGTTCGAGAACTGGACGGTGTTCACGGCCCAGACCTCGATGCCCATGCGCTGCAGCGGGAACACCGCCGACGCGTTGCCGACATGGCCGTAGGAAACCCAGGACTGGATCGAAAGGATGTTCATCGGCTGGCCTCGTATTCAGGCGGCGATGGGTGATCAGAAAGCGACTGCCGCTGCAAGCCGTCAGAGCGTCGCGGCAGGAAGGCCAGACCCTAGTCCCGCGAGCGCCTCGCAGCCCGTTCCTCGCGAGAGCGCCGGCGCGGCGCGCCGTCGCCGGCTGCTGCGTCCTCCAGCACCTTGCGCGGCGGCAGCTTCACCTGTTCGCCGAGCTTCGTGAACGGATCGACCTTGTTGGGCAGTGCCATGGCGTCGATGAACAGCTGCTGGAAATGCGGCTCCA